>Ga0255345_1000061_pt1 | contig 173213 bp, 161 predicted proteins | sample wastewater_treat_6_FD_192415 | JGI IMG/M metagenome (GOLD analysis project Ga0255345, IMG submission 192415) | Wastewater microbial communities from Lulu Island WWTP, Vancouver, Canada - plant20 | ecosystem: Engineered > WWTP > Wastewater > Unclassified | place: Canada: Vancouver, British...
AAAATCCATTGCTTTTGGCAGGCTACCTTCAAATACTGTTTCTGAGTCAAAGAACTTCTTGAGACTTCTTAGGTCTTCTATGCACCTATTCTTAAGGAACTCTACACGCCTAGGTATGAGGCGAGCTCCTTTGCGGGGGTTGTTACAAGTCTTTACGATGCAGCTTACTGCATCGTAAACTTCGATTGGGAACATTGAAACCATCTCTCTAGCAAGCCACGAGGCTTCCTTCTGCGTCATATTAGCCGAAAAATAAAGATACGTTCCTGTTATGGTTCCAACCACTTTTAGCATACGAGGATCAACCTTATCAATTGTATCCTCGCTGGTGTGATAGAACTTGTCAGGCCACTGTATGAGCATTGGACATGTTACACCTACTGAGGGATCAGCCCAAATGCAGTGATCACTGCCTCCGGAAAATGGCGAGACTGCCCATTTGAACAACGCATATGAAAATGTCCCAGCGAGGTTAGGCGACTCTTTCGCAGCATACCTTAGAATTGACTCTGCGAGATATCCGCCAAAGCCAGGAGTGGATCTAGGTGGCTTCTCGACAACAAGGGGACCCTTACATAGGTCTTGGTTCTCACCCACCATATCCAGGTTAATGGCCGATATTACTTTTTCTATACTGTTTTCAGTTGAAGCCAAGTAAGCATAAGTGCCTGTCATTTCGGGCACCCAGAGAAATCTAATAGTGCGTAGTGGCTTTTCTAACTGACCTGACTGTATGAGGGTGTTGAGAACTCTAGCTGTTTCTATCAAGGTTCCCGACCCGGAGGCATTGTCGTTTGCCGACGGTTGGGGATGGCATAGGTGAGCTATAGCTACAGTTTCTTCAGACGTGACACCAGGTATGCATGCGGAAACCACTTCGATTTGGCCATCATAGAACCTGGATTCAACTCGTGCAAATACCTTTATTTCTTTGCCAGCAGCAAATTGGCGCCTCAACATTTCTCCTTGCCTAGGAGAGAGCACGAACCCAAAACCTAGGGTCTCTTTTTCTGATACTGGCCAAAAAGAAGTGTATTGTTTGGCATCAGGTAATTCTAGCCTATCCCTAATCGGAGGGATCTCAGTCATGTTATCGAGTATGATCCCCAAAGCACCATGTTTTCCTACAGCCAATTGAGCAATAGCTGTCGGATTTCCTCTCGAAAACACGATCTTCCCTTTTACATCTACACCCATGTATGAATCCGGTTCTTCCCCTTTTTCAACGTAAACCACATCAGTTTCAACGCCATTGGGATCGGTGCATTGACTTCTTTGTATCAAAGACAACTTGTTTTCACGATAGGAACACAACCGTACTCTCTGGTTGTTGTTAATCACCACAAGCTCAGCGTCTTTACAATCCCATTCTTGAAAACTCGATTCACACCACCAATTCACACCCGACTTGGCCGGAAAAGACAGCACTTCAGCAGAAACCCCAAGGGAATTCAAGGTAGAGCAGACATAATGCGCGGCCTCGCGAAATCCAGGACTAGCTTGAATTCTATGGTAACGACTTATTGCACTTACATACTGAAACGCACTACCGCCCATAAACTCATTCTCTATCTTTGCCAGATCCTTTTGAAACATAGGGTCATCCCTTTCGTTGTATAATAGGAATACTCCTCCAGAATGTAGTTTTCGCATAAAAGCGGCTAACTCCTGCATAGATTCTCCAATTATTGGAGCACCTTGAGTTGAGGTTATTTCGAAACTAAAGTAGAATTCTATCGACGATACATTTCATGTGTCGCTGTCATCATCCCTAAGCGAGAAAGGGTGCTAAATTTGATACCCATAAAAGATGTGCAAATGACCCAGTCGAGGTCCTACGTTAACTGGATGCTGATATTCATAAACATATTGGTATTTGCATGGGAACTCAGCCTCCCCGAAGCGGCCCTCCAAGAATTTGTTGTTAAGTGGGGCGTTATCCCGGGTGTCATTACTAATTACAGAAATCTTCCACCTGAGGTTCTGGTTCAAACAGGCGGCATATTGAGTTTGTTTACGTCTCTTTTCATACACGTAGGTTGGGTCCACTTGGTTGGAAACATGCTTTATCTCTATATTTTCGGCGACAATATTGAGGATATCTTAGGTCATTTTAGGTACTTGTTCTTCTACCTGGCAGTCGGGGTTTGTGCATCCATAACTCACGTGATTTTCGATGCAACCTCGCTGGTGCCCATGGTCGGGGCGAGTGGAGCCATAGCAGGCGTCATGGGCGCTTACTTTGTCAACTTCCCCGGGGCGCGCGTTATTGCTTTGGTACCTATCGGTTGCTTATTGCCGGTCGTAGAGTTACCGGCCTTGGTGTTCCTCTTGGTTTGGTTTGCGACCAACTTCATGTCAGGCGTAGCGTCTATTGGAGTTCAGGCCCAAGGAGGCGTGGCATTCTGGGCTCATGTGGGCGGTTTTGTCATCGGCATGTTTTTGTCCATCATCCTCAAACGGACTAACTTGCGTAGCTCTCCAACTACAGATGCATGAACCTGGCTCGAGGGGAAGAACTAGGTTCTTCGGTTATGCTATAGTAAAAGCAGTAGGTGCAAAGGTTCTGGAAATAGGAAATGCTTTTTCCTAGGTACATTATGATGATTGCGGAGGGAGTTTAAGTGTCAAAGATCACGCTATCGGTAATTAAGGCAGATGTGGGAGGAATTGTTGGACATTCTAACGTTCACCCAGATCTTATGGAAACCGCTAAGCACTACCTGGGTGAACAGGGCAAGGAGTTGCTCACCGACTATTATGTTACGCACGTAGGCGACGATATGGAATTGATAATGACCCATCGCCTTGGCGTAGACGACAAGGACATCCACGAACTTGCATGGGGCGCCTTCATGGCGGCCACACAGGTTGCGCGGAATCTGAAACTCTACGGAGCAGGTCAAGACCTTCTGGCTGATTCTTTTTCGGGAAACATTAAGGGGCTTGGCCCCGGAGTAGCAGAAATGGAATTCGAAGAGAGACCGTCGGAACCTGTAGTCATCTTCATGGCCGATAAGACTGAGCCAGGTGCCTGGAATCTTCCGCTTTACAAGATATTCGCTGATCCATTCAACACAGCGGGTCTAGTCATAGACCCCAAGATGCACAAAGGATTCGATTTTGAAGTTCATGACCTTATCGACAACAAGCGAGTCATTTTCCATTGTCCGGAAGAGGTCTACGACATGCTCGTATTCATAGGTGCACCGGGGCGATATTGCATAAAGTCAGTTTACTCCAGAACTCTGGATGATATAGCAGCAACCTCATCCACTCAAAGACTAAACCTTATGGCCGGCAGATACATAGGGAAAGATGACCCGGTGTGCATTGTAAGGTGCCAAAGTGGGATGCCGGCAGTAGGAGAAGTCCTCGAGCCATTTTCCCATCCGCACCTGGTGTCGGGTTGGATGCGCGGTTCACACCACGGTCCACTTATGCCATGCAGCGTAGAGCATAGTACTCCTACCAGATTCGACGGTCCCCCTAGAGTCGTATCTCTAGGTTTCCAGTTATGTAATGGGAAACTTGTGGGGCCACAGGACTTTTTCGCAGATACCGCATATGATAGGGCAAGACAGATGGCAAATGAGATTGCCGATTATATGAGATCTCATGGACCATTTGAGCCTCATAGGCTGGGACTTGATGAACTAGAGTATACAACCCTGCCAGATGTGATGAAGAAACTGACGGGAAGGCTGGTTCCCATAGAGTAGTATCGCGTATCGAATACATGGGGGCTCTTTTGTCTCAAGAGCCCCTTATGAATATGAGATGGTGGTGCCTTGATATATACTTCCTTAGGTAGAACCGGTCTCAGCGTGTCCGTTTTATGCATGGGGAGTCTGGTACTGGGACCGGCCCAGTACAATTTGTCTATACAAGAAGGCAACTCCCTGATTGAGCACGCCACAGACTGGGGAGTGAACTTCTTTGACACAAGCGAGTTTTATGGTGCTTATCCCTATCTTCGTTGCCTCAGCCAAAAGGAGAATATAGTGATATCGTCAAGAAGTTACGCTGCCTCACGGTCTGAGATGAGACACAGCCTAGATATGGCGAGATCTGAATTGGATCGGGACAAAATAGAGGTGTTTGGGTTGCATGAGCAAGAGTCTGGTCTCACTCTAAAGGGGCACCGGGGAGCTTTGGAATACCTCGCTGAATCCAAAGAAAAAGGAACCATTGATGCAGTCTCGGTTTCTACTCACTATGTCTCATGTGTAAGATCTGCGGCCATGTTGCCTGAAGTAGATGTTATCTTCGCCATCTTGAACGTGGAGGGCTTGGGCATTGCCGACGGTTCAAGGGAGGATATGGAAGAGGCTCTTGCGTTCGCACGTTATATGGGCAAAGGCATATATATCATGAAGGCTCTTGGGGGAGGTCATCTCTACCACATGCCCTATGAGGCTCTTGCATACGCAAGAGACTTCCCACACAAAGATAGTGTCTGCGTTGGCATGAAAAACGAACACGAGCTTGAGTTTGCCTGCAAGGTTTTGTGCTCACAGATCTCAAGAGAAGAAATAGCTGAAGCTTGTTCCATTAGCCTGTCCGCTCCAAAACGACTAATTGTTGAAGACTGGTGTGAAGCATGCGGGAAGTGCGTACAGAAATGCGGCTTTTCCGCCATATCCATTCTAGACGGCAAGGCAGTAGTAGACGAGTCCAGATGCATGTTATGCGGGTACTGCGCAAGAGTCTGCCCCAATTTCTGCCTGAAGGTTGTCTAAGAAAGAGGCGGTGAATTCTAATGGAGCCGAACGAGAAGAAAAATCCAAAAGGAAGAGTGATAGGCATAGACCTAGGGTTGAAGCGGGTCGGTCTATCTATTAGTGATGATCTGGGAGTGTTTGCACACCCGCTAACTACGATATACTATAAGAACCAAACTCAAGTCCTAGAGGAAGTTATGGAGTTGGCCGTTGAACATCAGGCAAGGGGTTTTGTATTGGGTGTTCCAAAGAACATGGATGGCACTTTGGGAGAATCCGCTAGACGTTCCTTGAGGTTCGCTAGAAAACTTGAGTCCAGAAGTGACCTACCCGTGATACTCTGGGATGAACGGCTTACTACTTCTCAAGCTGAGAAAGAAATGATAGGCTTGGGGAAGTCTAGGCGAAAAAGGAAGTCCGGGATTGATGAAGCAGCTTCAGTCCTAATACTTGAGAATTACCTGCGCAGTGTGGCTGACATTGAGCAGGAATAGATCGCAAAGGTAGTGATTAAGTGAATAACAGAAACGATAAGAAGCACGATGAATCCACCGAGGAAGAACTGCAATACAATGACTTGATTGTTCTGACCGATGAAGAAGGAAACGAGGAAGCATTTAGAATCCTTATAGACGACCTGTTTGTCGAAGATAGGCAATACGTTGTGCTTATGCCTCTTAGCGATGATTCGGACCTAGAGGCCGAACTAGTCATATTGCGAGTAGAATCGCTAGAAGATGGGGAAGCTACACTGGTTACAGTAAGCAGCGACGAAGAATGGGAAGAGATACTCAAGGCGTTCGAAGATCTTGAGTTTGACGACGCATTTGAAGACTACGAGATCGAGGTCGAGGAGTCTGAGGAAGAAGATGACCAACACAAGCCTCGCGGCTAGGCATCGAATATTGGGTGTCTTCGCAACAACCGTAGCAGGGCGTGAATATCATGGGAAGATGGCGTAAACTGAATCGGATTTCGAAATTCGTAACTATTGCTGCTACTGTACTTGTCTGCGTAGGGGCATTTGGCATCTTGTTCTATCTTAGTTCATGCCCTCTTCCTGAGGACTCCGAGCCTGTATGTGTCCTCATAGGATCTGGTTCTTCAACCAGACAGATAGGAGAACTGCTGTACCAGAGCGGTCTAGTGCGAAACCCCTACTGGTTCCGTATAGTAGCCCGTGTCACAGGGGCCGATGGTGCGATGAAGGCCGGGGAATACTGTTTCGAATCCGGTATGTTCGTCTGGGATGTAATTGCAGACCTGAGAGAGGGTAAGGTAATTTACCATCCCTTTACAATCCCGGAGGGCCTGTGTGTCGAAGAGATTGCCGAGGTCCTTTCCGACAAAGGCGTAGCTGAGAAAGAAGCGTTCCTGGAATTGGCGAAAAACCCAGACTTAGTCTCGTCATTTGCTTCCACTGACGAATTGCAGAACTGCATATATCCAGTTGAAGGATATCTTTTCCCTGACACATATCTGATCCAAAAAGGCACTTCTGAACAAGAGATAATGCTCATGATGTTGAATCGTTTTTCAGAGGTTTTTACACCCGAGCTTCAAGACAAAGCCAGGGAGCACGGGCTGTCTATTCATCAAGCCGCAACATTGGCTTCCATTGTGGAAAAAGAGGCAGTTGTAGACGAAGAAAGACCTGTCATCGCAGGGGTATACATAAACAGGCTTAACATCGGCATGAAGCTCGATGTCGACCCTACGGTGCTTTACGCATTAGGGAGATACAAAGGAACACTACTATGGAAAGATCTCGAGGTTGATTCTCTGTACAATACTTACAAGTACATTGGATTGCCGCCTGGACCGATATGCAATTTCGGCAAAGCCTCACTGGAGGCGGTTCTCGATCCTGCTGATGTGGACTACCTGTACTTTGTGTCCAAAAATGACGGAACCCACGCTTTCGCACGCACCTTTTCTGAACACCAGCAAAACGTACGAATTTACCAGGGCGACTAAGATCTACGTGGCTGCGGAAGATGTATGCCGGACAGTCTGGTAACATTCAATCAGACGGGCGCAAGTCTTTTCAATTGAGAAGGCATACGCATTGGAAAGTGCGTTGGTTCTCATACTCTCCATGACTGAGGGGTTTTGCAGTAGCAGCAGTGCTTTTTGAGCTAAACAATTCGGATCATTCTCGCATAAAAATCCATCGACTCCGTCTTGGACCATATCCTTGACTCCCAGGGCCCCTACTGCAATACAGGGCAGCCCAGCGGCTTTTGCCTCAGCGATAACCAATCCCTGAGTATCTGTGAGAGAAGCAAACATGAACAGGTCTGCAGATGCGTAGAAGTGAGGCATAACTTCAGGACTGACCTTGCCTGCAAAGACCACCCTACTAGACACATTGAGTTCTTCGGCAAGTTCTTTTAACTCCTCTATGAGGGGACCATCACCTACAAATACCAATACCGAATCCACAGATTGATGTACGATTGAAAACGCATGCAGGAGACATTCAGGGTTCTTTTCTTTTCCAAGTCTTCCGCATGTAAGCAGTATTGGTAGATCAGAAGGAATGTTGTAGGTTCTCTTAATGTACGACGCGTCTCCATTGCGAAACTCATCAATCTCAATGCCTGTAGGTATTACGAATATGTCTGTAGTTACTCCTCGTTCCCTAAGATAGTCTCTTATTGCGGAAGAAGGAGCAATAACAGCATCAACGCTCTTAGCAGTACCGATAGCTCCGAACTCAATCAACTCAGATATGTTATCTCCTATCAAAGGTACATAGTGTGAATACATGTTGTACATTGTGTGAAACGTAAAAACGGTAGGGATGTCCAGAATATTTCCTACTGTAACGCCCATCTTGCCCAGGTTAAAGGGGGAATGTGTATGAATCACATCAGGACAAATCTCCTTTATGGCCATGAGATGTTTGGGATTCACAGGCACTGCTATATAGTAATCTGACTTTGTAGGAGATTTTATCGAAGGGAAGCGGTAAACATCCGGCTCCGGATCCGTCTCAGGATACCAAGGACAGAACACCGAAACATTGTGCCCCATCTTGGTCAGAGTTTCCTTAGTCAGTTTTATAGACCTAGTAACACCTGAAACATACGGATAGTAGCTATCAGTCCACATTGATATTTGCATGTCATTCACCGTGCTTATTATCACTTGTTTTAGGTCATAAAACAAGCTTCGGCTGTGATGTGCCTCAAACCCCGATTTCCACGCAACTTGAATATTTGGGAGTCTCGGTTAGAATATGTTTAGAGTACCCGAAAGGAGTATGACAAATGCCCATCAAGAAAGGTGTCTTTCCAGTTGCCGGCCTAGGCACTAGGTTCCTTCCTGCAACCAAAGCACAGCCAAAGGAAATGCTGCCCATAGTAGACAAGCCTACTATCCAATACGTAGTTGAAGAAGCAGTAAACTCGGGCATCAACGACTTTTTGTTTGTGACAGGAAAGGACAAGCGTGCACTTGAGGACTACTTCGACCACTCGGGTGAACTTGAACGTCATCTGATGGAAAAAGGGAAGACAGATCTTTTGGAGATAGTCAAAGGCATCTCCAATATGTGCCAAATGCACTACGTAAGACAAAAGCAGCCACTTGGTCTTGGACATGCGGTTTGGTGCGCAAGACAACATATAGGGTGGGAGTACTTTGCAGTCTTATTGGGCGATGACATAGTTGTATCACCTACCCCTTGCCTCAAACAGATGATTGATGTCTACGAAGAAACCAAGAGTCCCGTAATTGCCCTAAGACGAGTGCCAAAGGAAGAACTCTCGTCATACGGCATAATCAAGGGCAGATCGTTGGGTAACGGTATGTGGCAGATAAGCGACCTAGTAGAAAAACCCGATCCTGAAGCAGCTCCTTCCGACCTGGCCGTAATCGGGAGATACATTCTGCCCCCCGATATTTTCGGAGTATTGGAGCATATAGAACCTGGAGTAGGAGGAGAAATCCAACTAACCGATGCGCTCAAATATTTATTAAAAAGCCACACAATCATAGGTTATGAGTTCGAAGGTACCAGGTACGATGTAGGTGATCCCAAAGGTTTCTTGGTGGCTACTGTTGAGATGGCCCTTGCAAGAACTGACATAGGGGACGATTTTGGCAGGTACCTCGCAAAACTAGTACGTGAAAAGAACTTAAGATAGTGTTTTGCAAAAGTGCCTTCAACAACAATAGAGCACGCGAAAGGGGTTCTCGGTGTGAGTACGCTAGCAGTCTATGGGTTTTGGTTTTTGGATGTCTTGGGATTTAAGGCTTTTGCGCGAGAAGGTTTTGCCAGGCATGCAAGGCCCGAAGATCACCCTTACGTTGTATATAGTGGAGCCAAACACCTTCTACAATCAGGCAGAAAGACCCAGGCGAGGAATCTCCTCGAATGGTCAATGACGAAAAGGCCTTCGCTACGGTGCGGACGTCTCTTGATCCATATGCTGATCAAAGAAAAAGAGTATTATACTGCCTTATCAGTTGCTCAGGATCTCATGAAACTAGACACTGATAATCCGTGGCCATACCTCTTGATCGGGGATATTGAGTACTTTTTTGTCAAAGATAGGGAAGCCGCTTTTGAGTCCTTTGAAAAAGCGCTTGAGATATGCAAGAAGTTCAACAGAAAGAACCCCTTGAAAGTCGCTTACAAACGAGTTTGCCGACTTCTTGAAGAAAAAGGCATGTATGACGAGCTTATAGATCACCTCTTGGAGTTCATCAAACTTGAGTCTTCGAATTTTCACGACCGCGAATTTCACATTCTTGTCAAGGGAATGCTAGAACGGGGCCAAAGAGAGAAAGCAAGGGACATTCTGTCTCTTGGGATAAAGGCATACCCAAGAAGCACATTGCTGAGACAAGATTGGGAAGAACTAGGGTTTGGGCTTGTAGAAGAGTTACCGCCGATACCGGTAAGGGGCAAGACTGTACCTTCAAATGTAACGATAGTCCCCATAAAAACAAGACTTCTAACAGAGGAAGATGATTCCAAACAGGTCATGGAGGAGTACATAATTTCGCCTGAACCAGGTGATATCGCCACGCTTTCATCGTGCGTGGCGGGTCTTATGGAAGGCAGGATCTTTATGGAAGGAGCCGTTGAACCAGGCCGTTTGGCGAAGCTTCTTTCACGCTTTGTAGACCAAAAAGACATCCCGTTTGGTGGTGCCGCACCAATGGCAAACCCTTTGTCCATGCAAGTACTGCTCGAAGAAATCGGTTCGGTTCGCACTGTATTTGCAGCCGTTTTGGGCGGGGTAGGGAAAGTGATCCACAAAAAAGGATGGTTCTACATGCTGGCTGGTCAGGATGCTGGTCAGATCGATGACGTACTTGGGAGTCTACCCCCGTATGATTACTATGTGATCATGGGACCCTACGAACCTTCAGACCTCGCACAGGCTATATCCTCTGAAATAGGTTGCGAAGCCGCTATCATAGATGCAAATGACCTTGGTGTTGCATGGGCGGTAGGATACTCTTCTGGTGTAGATGCGCCGTGGCTCGAAGACGTGATGTCAACTAATCCGGCAGGTAACCAAGAACAACAAACGCCCATAGTCTTAGTGAAAAGATCAACTTAGTCAGAAAGGGGAGGAGATTCAGTGCATCAGGCTAGTGCCCGAAATGGACGGACAAGTCTTAGGGGTCTTCTGACGCCATCTCTTTACGTACATACCATATACGATCTCCCCCTGGAGTTTTTGATCCGCAATTCGATCACTGCGGTGATTACTGATCTAGATAACACCTTAGTTCCATGGCGTGACTATAGGACTATGGACAACCTCTGTGATTGGTTCAAGACTCTTCATGAGCATGGATTTAAGACCTTGATACTCAGCAATGCAAAACCTGACAGCACCATCTATGAGCTGTCGGCAGACCTGGATACTCGGGTAATTGTGGGTGCAAGAAAACCCTTGAGTCGCTTCTTCAAAGACGCGCTAGGTGCTTTGGAGTCGAGGCCGGAGGAAACCTGCGTTATTGGTGACCAGCTGTTCACAGATATCCTTGGGGGAAACATCATAGGCTGTCATACGGTCCTCGTCAATAGGGTTGGCGCCAACGAATTCATAGGGACAAGAATCGTGAGAGTGATCGAGGGCATGGTTCTTAAGCATCTCGGGCTTACAGTTGAATCCGAAAGGCCACGTCAGTGAAGGGAGAGTAAGAATGCTAGAGAACAAATGGGACAGGTCAGGGGTCTGGCAGCTTATTGAATCCGCTACAAAGAACGAGGTGTCTTATCTTTACATGGGCACAAACTGCCCTGTTTTCGCCAGGAAGCCTGCAGAAGATCTTTACGCGTTTGAACCGTGTATAATCGGAAAAGACGATCTCGATCAGTTTGTCCAAGAAAATGTTCCCCCATCGCATCGCGAAATTTTGGAAGCGCACGGGTATACAAGGCTCGTTTTTCCCATGAATCACAAGACAAGATGCAGACTTGATCTAGCAAAAACCGCAGACGGACTCTTTATGCTAGCTCACATAGTAACCGCGACTCCTCCTGAACCTGAGTCGATACGTATAGGTCGTTCTTTTGGTGATTTCGCGTCCAAAGACGGTGGCCTCTACATTGTTTCTTCCAGACCTCGTTCAGGCAAGTCTACTGTACTAGCATCACTAGTAGCTGAAATCGCCTCGACAAGAGGCAAGCATATAATGTGGGTGTCCCGGGCTTCAGAATACGTATTCAGACAACAACCTGCCCTTATTACACAGATCGAAGTTGACCTTCGTCAACCGTTGGCTTCAAACATAGATGTACTGAGCACCTTATCTCCGGACGTTATTGCTGTGGACATGCCCCTCGATGAGAGGTTTCTTGACCGCATTCTTTTTGCAGCAGAGAACGGCTCGCAGGTGTTTTTGTCTGTCCAGAGTTCAAGTTCTGTAAACTCACTATACAGCCTACTCAGTACGGTCAGCGCCGAGGTTCAGAAAGAGTTTAGGTACAGGATGGCACAAGTTTTTGAGCGAGCAGCGTATGTCGAGCTCGTTAAGGCAAATGGTGAGGTTTTTCCCGCAGTCGAGATTCTAACTTGCACCGAACCAGTCAAAAACCTGCTCAGAGAGGGCAAGTATCTGCAGATTGCCGACCTCATACCGACAGGTGCCAAATATGGCATGCAAACCTTGGAGAAAAGCAAGTCAGACATTATGGGCAAATAGCTAACCTGGCAACTAATTTATCCGATGATAGAGATAGGCTAGACGGGAGGTATATCTGTCCATGGTTAGCGTGCTAGTAGCAGTAGACAAGCCTATATGGAGGACACAGTTTGAAGCGATCTTTGACGAACAAAAAGATATTAAGGTGGGTTACGCCGACTCACTGGATGAGGTAATGTCTCATACCCAGAATGCCTACTACGATGTAATCATCCTCAATCTCGGCGATTATGAACAGAAAGCTACATTATGTGCCATGCAAAGCATCCACAAAAAATACCCTCGGTCCAGATTCGTACTTGTCATTTACGCTATGGAACCTTTTGCATTCTCGAACTTCATTAGAGCAGGAGTATACGCATTCATTGACGAACACGCGACGGCGGCTCAAATTGGAACTGCAGTCCAAGCAGCTATGCGCGGAGATGTGTATGTGTCGGCGTCGCTCATCGAAAGAGGGGTACGCCTTAGGACTTCACTTGTTGATGAGTTCTTCAAAGATACAACTGATCTGAATTGTGACTTAGCTAGTCTTACAGAAAGAGAATTTGAAATACTCAAGCTTATAGCGCACGGCAAGTCCAATAGCGATATAGCCAAAGAGTTGTTTGTGAGCGAAAAAACGGTGAAGAACCATCTTTACAGCGCTTTCAGGAAGATAGGCGTACGCGATAGGACTCAAGCTGCTATTGCAGTAATAAAGGGCCTTTTGTCCTATGAAAATGGGTCTTAGGGTCCTAAATAGCGTGGTGCTTTTTGTCGAATATGTCATATGAGATGCTTTTGGTTGTTGTAGATCACCCCCCGATATGCAACAGCCGTGTCACTAGCCTGAGCTTTGAGCTCGGGCTTTTTTTATCTGCACGGGTTATCTATAATCAGTCTAGTGACCCCTTGTAGCCTAGGGACACGTGAATCTTGAGTGAGGTGGATTGAATGCCTGGACTATTTGAAGTTCTTGGTCCAATAATGATAGGACCTTCTAGCTCTCATACTGCGGGAGCAGTTAGACTCGGTAACGTAGCTCGTTCTTTGCTGGATGAAACACCTTCGGAGGTTCGCATATGGCTTCATGGGTCTTTTGCTGCAACATATCAGGGACATGGAACGGACTTGGCCCTTGTCGGCGGGTTGTTGGGCTTTTCCGTAGATGACGATCGGCTCAAGAAATCATTTGAATATGCCAAGGAACAAGGAATGAAGGTTAGTCTGTCTGCGGAAGATCTTGGCGATGTTCACCCCAATTCAGTAAAGATCTCACTCGTGGGTATAAACGGTGGGACTGTCACCTTAACCGGGTCTTCGGTAGGAGGAGGTAGGGTGGAGGTTTTTGATGTTGATGGACTTCCTGTGTCTTTCTCAGGAGAAAAGCCAACGATGTTGGTGCAATACCAAGATCGCCCGGGTATAATTGCAGGAGTAACCAGTATCTTTGCAGACATGAACATAAACATAGCTACCATGAAAGTAAGCAGACAAGGAAGAGGAAAATCTGCAATCGCAGTGATAGAAGCTGACGAACACATTCCTGACCGAGTTACCGAGAGTGTCCGTGCTCATCCTGGCGTAGGCAAGGTGGTCTGCTTCACCAGCAAATGACCGTTCACACCAAAACGAAAGGAGGCAATACCGTTGCTTTTGGCTGAAATTGCGAACATAGCAAGTAGGGATGGAATATCATTGGGCGAGCTAGCCGTTTCACTTGAATCTGAGGAATCAGGGATCAGTCCTGCCGAAGTTAGAAGCAGAATGGCTGCGTTTCTTATGGTGATGAGACAAGCAGCCGAAGAAGGTTTGTCTCATGCTGAGCGTACCTCTAGAAGCCGTCTCTCGGGAGGAGATGCATATAAGGTTATGAATCGCTACATTGAAGGAAACATATTTCCCGGCAATGAGGTTCTAGCCAGGTCTGTGGCGTATGCGCTCGCCATATCTGAGACAAACGCATCTATGGGGAAAATAGTAGCTGCTCCTACCGCAGGGTCTTGTGGGGTCATACCAGGATGTTTCCTGTCGGTGGCACAAGCCTTGAATCTTTCTGACGATGTTCTCATCGATTCGTTATGTGCTGCAGGAATAATAGGGCAGTGTATTGCTTCAAAAGCTTCCCTATCAGGGGCAGAGGGAGGCTGTCAGGCAGAATGTGGATCGGCGGCCGCCATGGCTGCTGCAGGTCTTGCCCAAATGGGCGGTGGCTCGCCTGTGGTTTGTATAAACGCTGCTGCCATAGCAATAAAAGGTCTTATGGGGCTAGTCTGTGATCCCGTAGCAGGTCTAGTAGAGGTTCCATGCGTGAAGCGTAACGCTACTTCTGCCGCAGTTGCTCTTGCTTCGGCGGAAATGGCTCTTTCCGGCGTTACTAGCGTTATTCCTCCAGACGAGGTGGTCCAAGCCATGGCCCAAGTGGGAAGATCTATCCCGGAAAGTCTTAGAGAGACTTCAATGGGTGGTCTGGCTGCTACTCAGACAGCGCAATTGCTGGCAAAAACAATTCTAGGACAATAGGGTGTATAATCTGTAGATGGCAGATATTATTTGGCTGGGAGGAATATGATTTGAAAAGAGTGTTTTCAGGCGTTCAACCATCTGGCATATTACACTTGGGCAATTACTTTGGAGCAATAAAGAGGTTTGCTGATTTCCAAGAGGGATATGACTGCTACTACTGCATAGTTGACTTGCATGCGATCACTGTATATCAAGATCCAAAGGGGCTCCCAAGTCAAATACAAGATACCGCTCTTTACTATCTGGCGGCAGGCTTGGATCCTGAAAAGTCGACGTTGTTTGTGCAGTCGGACGTGTCTTGTCATGCTGAGCTCAGTTGGATCTTGGAATGTACAGCCACGTTCGGGGAGTTGTCTCGAATGACTCAGTTTAAGGACAAGTCTGAGGGAAGAGAATCGGTATCCGCAGGATTGTTTACATATCCGGTGCTCATGGCAGCAGATATTCTCTTGTATGACACCGATATTGTACCTGTTGGCGAAGATCAGAAGCAACATGTCGAACTATGTCGAGACCTTGCTGAGCGTTTCAATAGCCGATATGGCGAAACTTTCAAGATGCCCGAGCCAATCATTCCTAAGTTCGGTTCGAGGATAAAATCGCTTCAAGATCCTGATAAAAAGATGTCAAAATCAGATCCTGATCCTCTGAGCTACGTCAGCCTTGACGATTCCAAGGATGAGGTCGTAAGGAAAGTGAGGCGGGCTGTTACCGATTCAGGGAGAGAAATTGTGTATCTTCCCGATGAAAAGCCAGCCATTGCAAACTTGATGACCATATATTCACTATGCACAGGAAAATCCATTTCTGAGATCGAAAGTGATTTCGCGGGCAGGGGATACGCCGACTTCAAGTCAGAACTAGCGGAAGTGATCATTAAAGAACTAGAGCCAGTGCAGCAAAGGTACAAGGAGTATCGCGATTCCGGAGAGCTCTCGGCGGTACTCAGAGAAGGCGCACAAAAGGCCAATGAAGTTGCTTCCACCGTTTTGCGACGTGCCAAGGAACGCACAGGTCTTTCTATCTTGGTGGATCCTACTAAGCGAAAGCTATATTAGGTTACGTCCCCAGCTCACGCACTGCACTTAGGCAGTGGACGCTATTGCTATTTTCTGCTATTGCTGATATGCTTTGCCATATAATAACATAAAAGCCAGGCAATACATCTAAGCGGGGGTAGTAAGTTTGTTTTCTTCCGTATTTGGTGCGACCGTGTCTGGCTTGGCAGGGTTTCCCGTCATAGTAGAGACTGATGTTTCGGGAGGTCTTCCTTGCCTCGAGATCGTGGGCATGCCCGATACTTCCGTTAAGGAAGCGAAGCATAGAGTTAGATCGGCATTGAGGAACTCGGGATTCGAAGTTCCTTCTAGAAGGATCGTGGTTAACCTAGCTCCTGCAGGCGTACATAAAGAGGGAACCCAGTTGGATTTAGCCATTGCGCTTGGCCTGTTAGCTGCATCCCGAGAAATCCCCCAAAACTCCTTAACGCAGGAATACGGTTTTCTTGGTGAGCTCGCACTTGACGGCACGATAAGGCCTATCCCAGGGGTGTTAGCAATGGCTCTGGCCCTTCTTGAGTCAGGTCTGAAAGGTGCGGTAGTTCCGCTTGAAAACTGCGCGGAAGTGGCATTTCTTGAACAGTTTCACGTACTGCCTGCGAGTAACATAAGCGAGGTAGCCGACTTCATCCTAGGCAAGAAAGACTTGGTTCAAAGGTCATACTTGGACTCCCGTTCGGAGAGGGATGGCAGAATCGATCTGTCGTACGACCACATCAAAGGCCACCAGGTGGCTAAAAGAGCTCTTGAGATTGCCGCGGCCGGAGAGCACAATCTTCTGATGGTAGGTCCACCCGGATCTGGCAAAAGCGTTCTTGCAAAATCCCTGCCTGAGATAATGCCAGATCTCTCAACCGAAGAAGCGATTACTGTGACCAAGATTCACAGCATTGCAGGTTTGCTCCCGAATGGCAGCGGACTTCTGAAAGTGCGGCCATTTCGGTCACCACATCATACTGCAACGATGTCCGCCATGATAGGGGGAGGGACTAATCCCAAACCTGGGGAGATAACTCTCGCCCACCGGGGGGTGCTTTTTTTAGACGAACTTGGCGAGTTCTCCTCTTCCGTTATAAACGCCCTGAGGCAGCCTTTAGAGGATGGGCTGGTCAATATTACAAGAGCAAAAGGAACTTACACGTTTCCCTGTAAGGTACTTTTGGTTGGTGCTATGAATCCGTGTTTGTGCGGGTTCTACGGTAGTGATCTCAAAGAATGTACGTGCACCGAACATCAAAGACGGCAATACGTATCCAAGATTGACGGACCGCTACTAGACAGAATTGATATGTGCATTAATGTGGAACGGGTAGAACTAGAAGAACTTACCGATGATTCCACCCACGAAGCGGCTTCCACGGTAAAAGCAAGAGTCACATCAGCCCGTGAGCGGCAACGAGAGCTTCTCAAACAAACGGGTCTAATGACCAATTCAGAAATGGGGCCAAAGGAGATTTCAACCTTAGTTACTCTTTCATCGGATGCAAGAAAGCTCCTTTTTTACGCCTACAAGAGCATGAAGCTCTCTGTGAGAACTTATTACAAAGTAATAAAAGTAGCAGCTTCCATATCTGACCTTGCGAATTGCCCCAGGATAGAAGAAGAACACATAGCAGAGGCAATATCTTACAGACAAAAGGTTTTCTAGATATAAGGAGGCGCCACATGATCCACAAAGACGATAACCATGAAACGCCAAGGTATGACGTGATGTTGCCAGAAAACAGTAGAGCCATTGAGAATACGCGGCAGTTGGGGTTTAAGATGGAAGACTTGGCCTGCGAGTATCTGAAGAAACAAGGCTATCAAATCAAGTATAGGAACTTCCTCTCAAGGTACGGTGAGATAGACGCAATCGGATACGATGAGGATATACTCGCATTTATTGAAGTCAGATATAGAAAACACGGCTCTCTGGTCGCTCCTTCAGAGTCAATTGACCGAAGAAAAGTCGAGAAACTCAAATTGGCGATACGAGACTTTCTCGGTCGTAACGCCCTTTATATGGAGGAATATGCTGGAATTAGGGTTGACCTCTGCTCGGTCACAGGGTCTGGTACACGCAAGAATGTGGATAGACACAAAACTCACGGCTTGTGCTTTCAGATCATAAAGGGGATTTTCGACTTCTAAGAGAAAGCAAACTGCAAGAAAGAGCTCGTACCGGATCGTTCGTGATTGAACCATGAAAATAAAATGTGCTATTGTGAAGAGGAAGTTCTGGAGTGGTCAGGCACGGTAGGAGGAATCACGGTTGAAAAAAACATATGCGGGTCTTTTTGCTCTTACTCTAACTTTTAGCTATCTCTACATAAACACTGCTCTAGCGAATCTCCGTGTAAGTGTGGTTGCCTCTGCATTAGTGGGGTGTGCATGTGTACTTGCCATCTTTAGTGCCATCTCAGAAGCTCAGGATATGCGTAGACCGGAAACCCAATTATTCAGTACGACCAGTCTCAAACTCTTCCTATCGTTAGTTGTTGGTTCCTTAATAACCTATGGCTTAAGCGTGTATGCACGACTAGGGTCAGTCGTAGCATCGGGTCTTGTAACTCTAATTGGGGGGATACTGGTACCTAGCCTGGGTCCAGCCATAACTTGCGGTTCATTTGTAGGTATGACTTCCCCAAGTCTGCTTGGTCCGTTTGAGTTGCTTCTTGCGGCATGTATTGCGGGTCTGGTCTACTTAGTCGCAGCCGACGTGTTCAACGGGTTTGGAGGCAAACTCGGGACTATAGCTGCAACCGGAACAACGTTAACGGCCATTTTGACAGGCACCTCTTTCATCGACGCCAAGCCACTTGAGCCGTCGTGTCTTATTCCAGTAGTGATAACTTGCGGCATATCCTCGGCGATATCCTTTTGGATCAATAACCGAATGAAGCAAGGAGGCGTTATCGCTTCTGGTGTAGTTGCCCTGACTGGAGGGTTGTTACTACCCGCCGTGATTCCTACGATAGGAGGGACTCTAGCAGCGTGCTGTGCTTGTGGTTCATATGTGGGTATGTCATCTTTGACTCGTATTCATGATGAGATATCTGCAGTATCTGCAGGAATACTGGCAGGCCTTTGTTACTATTGGGGGATCACGGTCATTGCGGGAGCAGGTGGTAGGCTTGGCACTACTGCTTTTGGAAGCGTTTTGGCCATATCATTTCTGGTACAGCGGACAATGCGGACAAAGAAAAACTAGCGCATATCCAACCTAATCTCATGCACACTCAAAGGGTGGACGACAAGACATCGCGAACGGGCTGAAAGGATCGTCTATGTATGGGGCTAGGCCCTTTTCTGCGGAGGAGATCCATATGCAAACTGGTACAATAGCCCTTGTGAATGGAAAAACCATATTCCGGGTATAAGCGATCAAATTGCACCATGATCCTGTCTCTCACTACTTTGGCCACGATAGACGCGCAAGCAATTGAAGCTATTTTGGCATCTCCTTTTATGATCGCTTCTTGCTTAATCTGCAACCCAGGTATTCGATAGCCATCCACGGCAATAAGTCCAGGCTGGAGACCTGTTGATAGCAATTCATCTATGGCCGCACGCATGGCGGAAAACGTAGCAGCGGATATCCCGTTCTCATCAATGAACTTTGCAGACCTAATGCCTATTCCAACTGCAAAACTCGTGTCAATAATCGAATAAAAAATTCGCTCCCGCAACCTAGGGGAAAGTTTTTTGCTGTCATTTATATATAGAATCTGAGGATAACGGGGCAGTATTACTGCAGAAGCCACAACCGGACCCGCCATAGGGCCTCTTCCAGCTTCATCTACTCCGGCTATGAAGCCATTCTGTTCACGCCTCTCATTTTCCCATTCGTATAGCTTATCTAGTCGAAAACTCTCTTCAAGGTCGCGATCCAACCTAGTCACCTCACCTTGACGACAATATCATATCAGGGCCGTTCCATACCAGCAACATTAGTACCATATAATGTATTCTATGGTGCATTTTGTACGTTCATGTGGTATCATAAGGTGAAAATCCAAATCTGTGATGCCAGTTTTGGCAGTGACCTATAATCTCTTAGCTCAAGGATGTGTTGCTCTTGGATGAACTGCTTCACAAAATGACGCTAGTTCTGGCCAAATCGTCATACATACACCAAGAAGACACCCAGCGGGACTCTTTGCCAGGGCTTTCAGACTATCCCCCAAAAAGCGAACCGCAATACGTCGAAGAGGCAAAACGTCTCATGGACCTGTGCGCTCAGCTGCATGTAGACATCGTAAGTATTGATGATTCTCAATATCCTGAGAACCTCAGAACCATTCCAGATCCTCCATCGATCCTCTTTGTAAAGGGCTCAACTATGCCCACGGACAGGTTGTCAGTAGGGCTAGTAGGAACACGCAGAGCGTCAGGCGCAGGAAAGCAGATAGCATCCGAGATAGCAGAGGATCTAGCCCGAGCGGGAATAACAATTGTTTCGGGCTTGGCATATGGAATCGACGCAGCAGCACACAGAGGCGCCCTTTCTGTGGGCGGAAGAACCATAGCGTGCCTTGGCCAAGGTCCTGACGTCGTATATCCAAAATCCAATTTCGATCTTTATGGTACAATTCCTTCAAATGGGGCTCTCGTATCTGAATATCCGCCTGGGACCGAAGCTAAGCCCTGGCATTTTCCTCGGCGTAACAGGTTGATTGCAGGGCTGTCGCTAGGGTTGGTAGTAATCGAGGCCGGAGAAAAGTCAGGAGCCCTTATCACGGCAGACTGGGCTCTTAGACAGGGAAAACCAGTGATGGCCGTTCCCGGGAGTGTCAAATCAATTGTATGCCGAGGCACAAATAGATTGATTCAGGATGGAGCATATCTGGTAACATGTGCAGAAGATGTGCTATCCTTTCTCAGAAAAGAAAACGAATATATGCCGGAAGTTTGTGGGACAAGAAGGATGGAAGCCTTAACGCTTGAGGAATCCGTTGTGCTTGAGGCAGTTGGTCGCGGCGAATCACTAGATCAAATATGTAGTGGTATGAATATGCCTGTATCAAAGATCATTGCTATCCTCTCGTCTCTTGAGGTGCGCGGAATTGTTCATTCAGTGGCAGGCGGCAAGTATATATTATCCAACATTGGAGATGCACACATCAACTGAGTCAAGAAGGTGAGAAGAAGTATGGAAGAAAAATCGAAAGACAATAACAAGCGTCCTCTGATTATCGTAGAATCACCTACAAAAGCGAAGACCATCTCTAAGTATACAAAGTCAAAGTACCAAGTGAAGGCTTCGTTAGGTCACATAAGAGACTTGCCGAAAAGCAAACTTGGAGTAGATATTGATAACGGGTTTGAGCCGGAATACATAACTATACGTGGTAAGGGCAAGACGGTTAAAGAGCTGAAGGATGCCGCTAAAAGCGCTTCTAAGGTATACTTAGCAACGGACCCAGATAGGGAAGGAGAAGCCATCGCATGGCACATATGTGAAGTCTTGGGGATTGATCCCAATGAGGCAGCGAGACTGACTTTTCATGAGATTACTGAACAAGCCGTGAAGGAGTCACTTCTAAAACCGGTCAGCATAGACCAAAACTTGGTGTATTCGCAGCAAGCTAGGAGGGTTCTCGACCGATTAGTCGGCTACACTCTGAGCCCCTTGCTCTGGAGAAAGGTGCGGCCCGGGCTATCAGCCGGTAGAGTCCAATCGGCTGCTTTGCGCATTATTGTAGACCGAGAGATTGAAATAGAATCGTTTAAGCCCGAAGAATACTGGACATTAGAAGCGCTGCTCAGAGGCGAAAAGGGAACTGTAAAAGCGAAGTACTACGGTTATCAGGGAAAAAAGCGAGAACTCAAGACTCTTTCCGATGTTGAGCAAGTCCTTAAAGACATCGAAGGCGCTGAGTTTGTCGTAGCATCCGTAACCCAGAAAGAAAGACGGAAGAACCCGCCTTTCCCTTTTACTACCTCTACATTGCAGCAAGAAGCGTCAAGAAAACTCGGTTTTTCCGTTAGCAAAACAATGATGGTTGCTCAGAGCCTGTACGAAGGAATCGAATTGGGTAGGTCAGGGTACACGGGTCTCATTACATACATGAGAACGGACTCCACTCGCATTTCTCCAATCGCTGAGACAGAAGCCAGGAATTTCATTGAGTCAAACTACGGGAAACAGTACCTAGGCAAGAGAGGTAGAATAGGCAAGACCCAGCCAGGGGTTCAGGATGCCCACGAAGCAATAAGACCCTCAAGCGTGCTGAGGACGCCATCCGAGGTAAAAGCGTTTCTAAAACGTGATCAGTACAAACTGTACTCTCTAATCTGGGAGAGGTTTGTCGCAAGCCAGATGAGCCCAGCGGTTTACGACACAGTCACGTGTGACATAAATGCCAATAAGCATACGTTCAGAGTATCCGGGTCCAGGTTGAAGTTCCCTGGCTTCACCACAATTTACAAAGAAGGGCAAGACAATTCAGAGGAAGAATCAGAGGCAGACATTATCCCTCTTACCAAAGATGAAAAACTCTGTCTGCAAGACGTAGAATACTCTCAGCACTTCACGGAACCTCCACCTAGGTACACTGAAGCTACCCTCGTGAAGGCCCTCGAAGCAAACGGTATCGGGAGACCTTCTACATATGCGCCTATTATTGCAACGCTCATAGAACGTGAATATGTGAGCAGGGAGAATCGCTCTCTAGCCCCGACTGAGCTTGGTAGGCTGGTTGACGCCATATTGAGACAGAATTTCCCGTCTATTGTAGATATAGGTTTCACAGCTGAGATGGAGAAAAGACTCGATGCTATAGAAGATGGTTCCGCAAAGTGGAACGACGTGATAACTGATTTTTGGGGACCATTCAAGGAACAAATAGAAAAGGCCGAAAAAGAGGTGGAGAAGGTCAATATCCAGGATGAACCTGCTGGAATTGACTGCGAGAAGTGCGGTCGTCCTATGGTAATAAAGCGAAGCAGGTACGGGAAGTTCATAGCGTGCTCAGGTTACCCGGAATGCAAAAACACAAAACCCTATCTCGAGAAGACGGGGGCAGTATGTCCCAAATGCAAGGGAGATATTGTGGTTAGGCGATCGAAGAAAGGCAGAGTCTTTTATGGATGCTCTAATTACCCAGATTGTGATTTTGTGTCATGGTATCGACCAATACCAGACAAAGCATGCCCAAAATGCGGTTCGTTCATGGTAAAAAAAGGCGCAAAATCGAAAGGCTATCAGTGTGCAAACCCCGAATGTGGCTATTCTCAGAAGAACTGAGAATATTGAGATAACTGGTTGATACAGGTTCAACCTAATGGTAACATGAGTTTGACATACTTCATGCCTAATGGCTATGCAGACCTACACTGGGGAAGGCGGTTCAATGGCGAATTCACTTCTTGACTGGAAAGATACATTTCTAGTGGAAATTGGTATTTCAAAAACTCAAAGCCCCAATACTGTTGAGGCCTATGCCGGTGATCTAGACCAGTTCTTCGAGTTCCTCTTGCGCAATAATCCAGGCAGAGATCTCGAGTCGATGCAACCATCTGAGATTAACTCACAAGATATTCACGACTATGTCGTTTTTTTAGGCCAGCAGGGCTACAAAGGCTCTTCTATCTCTAGAAAACTCTCGTCCGTGAGGAGTTTTTGTCGCTTTCTTGCTACTAGAGAAGTGCTGGAAACCAACCCTGCGAAGGGAATTTCCTCCCGGAAAACCCACACTTACTTGCCCAAAGTCCTTTCACAGGATGATGTACAACGACTCTTAGAAGCTATCGATACCGAGACTCCGTACGGCAAAAGAGATCGAGCTATGTTTGAGTTACTGTACGGAGCAGGGCTAAGAGTGAGCGAACTGGCAAAGCTGAATGTAGGTGATGTTGACTATTCCTTGGGCTTTGTTCAAGTAGTAGGTAAGGGCGACAAGGAGCGATTTGTACCCATAGGCTCGATAGCTATCGATGCCCTAGGGGACTATCTTGAAAACGGGAGACCTTTCTTTGAGAAAAACCGATCGAAAGGACATGAATCTGGACCACCTCTTTTTGACCAACTCAGTCGGACGACGAAGAAGCCTTTGTTCTTAAACAAGTCGGGCAACCGATTGTCTGTAAGATCAATAAGAAGAATACTCGATAAGCACCTATTGACTGCGGGATTAGATCCTTCCGAATGCTCGCCGCATACTCTTAGACATTCCTTTGCAACACACCTGATCTCCGGCGGAGCTGACTTGCGTTCCGTGCAGGACATGCTAGGACATTCGAGCATTACGACCACTCAGATATACACCCATGTTCTTCCGGAACGCCTAAAGCAAGTATATGAGGCTGCTCATCCAAGAGCACATTCTTCTAATGACGGCAGACGGCAAGACATTGGCGTTAACGGAGGGGAAGAAGAAAGGAAGCGAGAAAAGTGAGCAGTTACCCAAATAACCGCATCTTGGGTACCACCGTCCTAGCAGTTAGAGCCAGGGGACAATCGGCCATGGCGGGAGATGGTCAGGTGACTCTTGAGGGAAGCAACACGATTCTCAAGGCAACAGCTAGAAAGGTTCGCAGAATATACAAGGATTCTGTCATCGCCGGTTTTGCAGGTTCTGTAGGAGATGCGCTGACTTTGTTTGATAAACTTGAAGGTTACCTCGAGCAAAGCAGGGGAGACCTAATGAAATCTACCATATCTCTAGCCAAGGAGTGGCGCACCGATAGAATGCTGCGTCAGCTCCAAGCTATGCTTCTGTGCATGGACCGATCCCAATTGTTGCTGGTGTCTGGGACTGGAGAAGTAATTGAGCCCGACGAACCCATAATTGCAATAGGCTCTGGCGGGCCTTACGCAACCGCTGCTGCAAAGGCTCTATTCCGCTTTACGGACCTAGATGCTACACAGATCGCTAGAGAATCACTAAAGATAGCTGCATCCATATGCATATACACGAACGATAATATAGTTGTTGAGGAACTGGTTTGACTTGGTAACAAGATTAGGGGGGGGATTCATGATGGAAGAACTTACGCCTCGGGTAATAGTGCGAGAACTTGACAAACATATAGTGGGACAGACAGAGGCCAAGCGGGCAGTAGCAGTTGCAGTCCGCAACAGGCTTAGGAGGCAGAGTGTCCCTCAAGAGATGCAGGAGGACATTATTCCCAAGAATATTTTGCTTATGGGGCCTACGGGCGTAGGAAAAACTGAGATTTGCCGACGACTGGCCAAATTGGTGAATGCTCCTTTCGTTAAGGTTGAAGCGTCCAAATTCACCGAAGTAGGTTATGTAGGAAGGGACGTTGATTCAATTATTCGCGACCTGGTCGAAAATGCAGTTAGCACCACAAAGAAAGAGAATCTAGAACGGGTTTTGGAAAAAGCTAGGATTCTGGCGGAGGAAAGGCTTTTGGATATACTTTGTCCTCTGCCTAGGAAAGAAAAGACCCAGCGCAATCCATTTGAAATGCTGTTTGGTACTGGCAAAGAGCAACAAGAGAAAACAGAACAACAAGAAAGTGAAGAGTATCTTGGAAATCTCCAGAGGGTACAGGTCGAAAGGCGAGAGATCCGCGAACGGCTCCGGACTGGAGCACTGGACGAACAGGAAGTTGAGATTGAGGTTGAATACGCGCCTTCGCAGAGGCTAGAGTTTTTTGATGGATTCAACGTGCAAGAAATGGAATTGGATATGGAGAACCTCTTTGGGGGTCTGCTTCCGAAGCAAACCAAGAAAAAGAAAGTCACAGTTGAAGAAGCCCGAAGGATACTCATACAAGAAGAAGCAGACAAACTCATAGATGAAGACGAAGTGGTGGCAGAAGCACTAGAAAGATGTGAACAGTTAGGCATTGTATTCTTAGATGAGCTGGACAAGATCGCAGGGAGAGAAACGGGAATGGGTCCCGATGTCTCGCGAGAAGGGGTTCAAAGAGACCTTCTGCCTATTGTCGAAGGAACAACAATCATCACCAAATACGGGCCTGTGAAGACTGACCACATTTTGTTCATAGGTGCCGGCGCTTTTCATGTCAGCAAGCCCTCTGACATGATCCCTGAACTACAGGGGCGTTTCCCAATAAGGGTTGAACTTGACCCCCTAGAGGAGCAGGATTTTGTAAGGATCCTGACAGAACCAGAAAACTCACTCACACGGCAGTACAAGGAGCTTCTCGCAACAGACGGTGTAGAACTTGAGTTCACCGATGATGGAATCCAAGAAATCGCTAAGATGGCATTTATGGTGAATCAGCAAGATGAAAATATAGGAGCAAGAAGACTTCATACAGTGATGGAAAAAGTCTTGGAAGATGTCCTGTTTGATGCTCCAGATGGTATACAAGGAAATGTTACAGTGAACAAAGAATATGTTTCAGCCAAGATAGGGGATCTGGTCAGAGACAGAGACCTCACGCGGTATATTCTTTAAGTAGAACCAGGTGAAAAGGAGAAGACAGATGCAGGTATTGCTTGAGAAAACCAGAAAGATGAATGAACTATTGCGAAACGCAGCAACAGAAGTCGACTTTCAGGCAATTGCGAGAGTGGTTAGGGACTCGTTGGAATGCAACATTTTCATTTTGGATAGGAACGGGCACATCATGGGGTATTCTCTGTGTCAAGATTTCGAGTGTCAGACTCTCGAAGAAGAGGCCCTCAAACCAAACAGTTTCCCTATCTCGTATATAGACAGCCTGTCTAGTTATCGCAGTGTACTTCCAGATGTCCAACACCAAAAAGGAGAATGCGCCTTAGGAAACTCTCGTGAGTGTCCCTACAAGAACATGGTGACTACAGTCGTCCCTGTAGTAGCGGGAGGTGAACGACTGGGCACTCTCGTCTTGAGCAAGTTATCAGGGGATATGGAAACTCCTGAACTCATACTGGTTGAACATGCCGCTACTGTAACAGCCATGGAAATGGTCCGCCACAATCAGGAACTAGTAGAGGAAGAGGCAAGGCAGCAAGCTGCCGTCCAGGTCGCCCTAGGCACTCTGTCATTCTCAGAACTCAACGCTATGAAGCACGTTTTTGACGAACTTGGAGGCTCTGAAGGTTATCTTGTGGCTTCTAGGGTGGCAGACAGGGTAGGGATAACGCGGTCGGTGATAGTAAACGCGTTGCGAAAGTTTGAGTCAGCCGGAGTGATAGAGACCAGGTCTTTGGGCATGAAAGGCACATATATCAGGGTCCTTAACGAAAAACTTCTTGACGAGCTGAATAAACTCAGGTAGACCCTAGAAGTAGATGGTACTTTTCGATAATTTTCCACAACTAAAGAAGGAATTAGAGGCGTCGCGTAGAATAGCATAAGACAATACAACTGAATAGCTAAATGCACGTTTCCGCAAGCGAGAAGGGCAAACCTGTCAAAAGACAGAGACGCAAAGCTACGGGTCTAAAGTGAAGGCTTAAGTCCTCACCATGACCGCCGAGCCACCGAAAGGCGGTAGTCTTATAGCCTTAACCTTCCGACAATGTTGCGGAGGGTTTTTGTTCATAAGGGGGGTATGAACAGTTTATGTCTTACATATCAGAACTAATGCAACTAGGACTAGATGGTCTTTGGATGAGACACGATCTCCTAGCAAGTAATGTAGCAAATAGCGAGACTCCAGGATACAAAAAGGCTGATTTGGACTTCTCCGCGTACCTTCAAAATGCCGTGAGTTCAAGAACTATCAAGTTGCACACAACGAGCCCCATACATATTCAAAACTCAGATTTTGCAACCGCCATAGTAACCCGCGATGCATCGAGCATTACACCTGACGGAAATAACGTCGACATTGATAAAGAGATGGCAGAGGTCTCGGCGAACGCTCTACACTATTCTGCGCTTTCAAGGCAGCTAACCGCACATTTATCGTTATTGAGGAAATCCATCACCGAAGGGAGGAGGTAGTTGATGAATCTTTTCTCGTCCATTGAAACAAGTGCCTCAGGGCTCACTGCTCAGAGGTTCCGGCTTGACCTAATATCTTCTAACCTAGCAAATGCCGAGAGTACACAGACAGATACCGGGGAGATTTACAGGCGAAAAGTAGCTATCTTTGCACCAAACAACGGGCAGAGTTCGTTCAAGAAATTGCTGTCCGCTGAGATGTCAAACGCGTTTGGAGTGAAGGTTGTAGGCGTCGCCGAAGATAATTCGTCGCTTAGGCAGGTATATGACCCAGGGCATCCTAACGCTGATCAAGATGGTTACGTAACATACCCTAACGTTGATGTTGTTACCGAAATGGTAGACATGATGGCAGCCACTAGAGCGTATGAGGCAAACGTTACAGCGATTGAAGCCTCCAAAGCAATGATGCAAAAAGCCCTAGAGATGTTAAGAGTTTAGACAGTTGTCTCCCATTGCCAAGAAGGTATCCGAGCAGCACACAAAAAAGATAGATAGACTTCAGGGGGGAACTTAGTGTTGATTAGGCCAGTCTCTACACCCGTCACAAACGTTACGACAAGCATCTCCAACCAGAAAACTTCCGATCTTTCAGAAGGCACGTCTTTCCAAAACATTTTTCAGCAAATGTATGGGGCAGTAGAAACCCTAGATCAGGAACTGGTGGCATCCCAGATCGACCTGGTTACAGGTAATGCCCGAGATATGCACACTGCTATACTATCAGCCGAAAAAGCAAGTCTTGCGCTAGACCTAGTAATTGCAGTTAGAAACAAGGCCATTGAAGCATACCAGGAGATAATGAGAATGCCTCTATAGATTTCAGTACCTGAGAGTAGGTGTGTAAGAACATGCCCGAATCTTTATCTTCAGTTGGCAGAGGCATCGGAGATGCCTGGAATAATCTCAAGAAACCTCAGAGGATCGTGGTCATTTTAAGCGGAGCAGTTGTGCTTATCCTTTTGATGATCCTTGTAATTACATCCGCAAAGGGACCGGATTACGAGACTCTTTGGTCAAACCTTGATCCTACCGATGCGGGCCAGATAGTAAACGAGCTCGAGAAACAGGGTATACCGTATAAATTGACAGATGGGGGCCGTACCATAAAAATCCCGGCCGAACAAGTGTACAAAACAAGGCTGTCGTTGGCTACTATAGGTCTTCCTTCATCTGGCATCGTAGGATTTGAAAGTATGGGTTCAAGTGGCATCTGGTCTACCGATTTTGAACGACAGGTTCAGTACGTAAGAGCTCTTTCCGGTGAACTTACAAGAACGATTAAAGCAATCACCGGGATAGAAGATGCTAGAGTTCACATTGTCTTGCCCGACCCTTCCGTGTTCATCAACGAAAACAAAGCTGCGACAGCGGCTGTCCTTGTCAAGACCATGCCAGGATACGAGCTTAGCTCGAGTTCGGTACGTGGCATAGTCAACCTGGTGTCCAGCTCAGTTGAGGGTCTCACGCCCAGTAACGTCACCGTAGTAGATGCTTCTGGAAAACTCCTGTCGCAACAGTCAGGATACGATTACGCCAGCAATGGAGAATTGCCGCCTAACTCAGTGTTAGAGTTAACGTCGAATACCGAAAGAGAACTCGAGCAGAGGCTTCTATCTCTGCTTACTCCTGTCTTGGGTCCAGGAAACGTGGTATGCCAGGTAAGAGCCGAACTCAACATGGACCAAGTCAAGATAACGGATACTGAATACACCTCTGAACCTCCGGGCATCTTGCGTAGCAGCCAAGAAACAACCGAAATCTACCAAGGAACCGGATCCGTTGTCGGCGGTGCGGCGGGCGGACTCGATGTGCCGTCGTATGTTACTCCAGGCGAGGGGGAGACCCAATACCAGCACACCGATATCGTCGAGAACTTTGAAGTCAATCAAAGGACGACGGAGACTATCGTAACTCCAGGGGCCATCAAGCGCCTATCCGTTGCGGTGGTAGTGAACAAAAACCTCGAAGAGGATCTTAAGGATTCCATAGTTGAGACAGTCTCCGCTGCCTTGGGCCTTGACTCGTCAAGACAAGACCAGATATCAGTGACCGGAGTGTTTTTTGATACAACTCTTGCAGATGCCATAGGTAATGTTCTCGCCCCGGAAGAGGCATTTCCGCGAACATATATCTATGCGGCAGTAGCAGGAGTGGTCGTAGTCCTAGGCATAGCTATCTTCCTCATGGTCAGACGCAGGAAACGCAAAGACGAGGAAGTCGAACTGCCCATACCTGACATTTTTGTGGAAGACATACCTGCTATACCTCCTGAAGCCCTAGCCAGGCAAAGAAGCCGTGAAAATGTTGAAAGACTAGCTAAAACTAACCCTGAAGTGGTAGCTACTCTCATCAAGTCTTGGTTACTGGAGGATGAGCGATAATGAGTATACATAGAGGGGGATTAACGGGAAGAGAGAAATCCGCCATACTTCTCATTACTCTAGGACCAGATCTCTCTGCGCAAATAATGAAGCACTTGAGAGAGGAAGATATTGATGTTCTCACTCTTGAAATTGCCTCAATTCGCAAAGTAGAGCAGGACACAAAAGATAGGGTGCTAGAGGAATTCAACGATATGTGCCTGGCTCAGGAATATCTTGAAGAGGGAGGCATTGACTACGCAAGAACTCTTCTGGAAAAAGCATTGGGAAAGGAAGAGGCTCAACATGTGCTGGCACGGCTAACTTCATCGTTGCAGGTAAGACCTTTTGATACGGTGAGGAAAGCAGACCCCGCCCAGATCCTCAATTTCCTAGAAAACGAGTCCCCGCAGACAATAGCGCTCATTTTGAGCTATCTGCATCCTTCTCAGTCCGCAGAAATCATGTCATCGCTAGAGCCGGATCTACAGGTAGAAGTTGCCCGTAGGATTTCGATTATGGACCGAACAACCCCAGATATTGTAAAGGAGATAGAACGCGTCCTCGAAAGAAAGATCTTGTCCATGGCAGGACAAGATTACACACAAGCAGGAGGCATATCTGCTGTTGTTGAGATCCTCAACAACGTAGACAGACAGACAGAAAAAACGATCCTAAGTGCTTTGGAGATGGAAGCTCCAGATCTTGCAGAGGAAATCAAACGCAGAATGTTCTTGTTTGAAGATATCGTCTATCTAGACGACAGGTCAGTCCAGCGTTTCTTGCGCGATGTGGATCTTGGACGAGATCTTCCTCTTGCACTCAAGACCGCTTCGGAAGAGGTCAAGAACAAGATATACAGAAACCTATCCTCACGCGCAGCAGAAACCCTAAAAGAGAGCATCGACTATCTTGGCCCAGTGCGAATGCGTGACGTTGAAGAAGCGCAACAACGAATTGTCTCGGTCATACGTAGACTAGAAGAACAAGGAGAGATCATCATTGGTCGTGGCGGAGGAGATGAGATAGTTGTCTAGAGTATTCAGATCGGAAGATACAAACATAAGATCAGTATGGATCCCTACGCTAGAATTCGACGCTGCGCAGCACGACGAAAACGATGAGTCCGGGTCGGTTCTAGTGCTCGAAGAATCGCCACTAGAAGCCGCAATGCTTGTCGAAAGCGCCAAAGCACAAGCTTGTAAGATCATCGAAGAGGCGAAGCGCAAGGCGGCCGAGTGCCACGAGGAAGCCAAAAAGTCGGGGTTTGCCAAAGGGTACAATGAGGGTTTTGAGGAAGGGTTGAATCAAGCGGAACAATTGTTATGTCAAGCACAAGAGGTACTCGAACAATCCAAGACCGCTTTTGAACAGTATCTACAACAGTGTGAGCCTTACTTTCTTGCCATGATTCTGGAGATAGCCAAAAAGATAGTGGGAGAGTCTATACAATGCGACCCCGACCTTGCTCTTTCAATGGTACAACAGGCAGTTTCAGCTGTTGATGACGAACGAAACATAACTATTAGAGTAAATCCTGAGATCGTGGCTATTTTAGAAGGCACAAAACAGACTCTCGAGGGCCAATACAATAGGAGTGTGGATGTAGTAGGTGATCCGTCCATATCAACCGGAGCCGTGATAGAAAGCCCCCGTGGACAGGTTGATGCGACCATAGAGACTCAAATCAGAAATATCGCGAGGGCAATAGGAGAATCCAGAACTCGCCAGCACGAGCATGGTGCCTTATGAAGGAAATCCCGTTTTCAACATATATAGACGCCATAGCATCAGCCAAGACTATTACACACCGCGGGATTGTTACAGACATTATTGGTCTTTTGATCGAATCATCAGGTCCGAAGGTGAGAATGGGGGAGATCTGCACACTGTGGCCGAAATCGGGAACACCGGTGCTGGCTGAAGTAGTGGGTTTTCGAAGCGGCAAAGTTCTCCTCATGCCTTTTGGCGATTTGGACGGAATCGCTCCGGGTTCGAGTGTTGAATCTACGGGTACACAATTGGAAGTTCCAGTAGGCAAAGAAATGTTAGGGAGGATCACCGGCGCACTAGGATTCCCAATAGATAACCAGACTTTGTGGCCGGTGGAGACTTTTTACCCCGTAATGGAAAAACCACCGGCACCCCTTGAAAGAAGTCTCATTCAGTCGCCACTTTCTACAGGAATAAGGGCAATAGATGGGCTTTTAACCATTGGAGAAGGTCAGAGAATTGGGATATTCTCAGGTTCGGGGGTTGGGAAATCCACTCTAATGGGCATGATTGCCAGAAACACATCTGGTGATGTCAATGTAATAGCCCTAATCGGAGAAAGAGGCCGAGAAGTCCGCGAATTCATAGAAAAAGATCTAGGAGAAGACGGGCTAAAGCGGTCAGTTGTGGTTGTAGCTACCTCTGACGAACCCGCACTTATGCGAATCAAGTCCGCATGGGTTGCAACTGCTATAGCAGAGTACTTCAGAGACCAAGGGTTGAATGTGCTTCTGATGATGGATTCGATCACTAGGTGGTGCATGGCCCAAAGAGAAGTGGGCCTAGCAACTGGAGAACCTCCAACAACAAGAGGTTATACTCCGTCTGTATTCTCCAATTTGCCCAAACTCCTCGAAAGGGCGGGGAAGGCAAGCACGGGCAGCATAACGGGAATCTACACTGTATTGGTCGAGGGAGACGATATGGATGAACCAATCGCGGATGCAGCAAGAGGCATTCTAGATGGTCATATAGTGCTATCCAGAGACTTGGCCCAGATGGGCCACTATCCCTCTATCGATATCCTGGCGTCCGTGTCACGTCTCATGCCAACTGTTGTAAGCAGAGAACATATAGCAGTTGCGCAAGAAATGAGAAGCCTTTTGGCCACCTACAAAAAAGCCGAAGACCTTGTAAACATCGGTGCGTATGTTCAAGGTTCAAACCCGGCTATAGACAGGTCCTTGGAGTATATACAAGCGATCAACTCGTTTCTGAAACAAGGTGTTGACGAATGTGTCTCCTTCGATAACGTAATCGCTGAAATGAATGGTATATTCGAGAACCTTGCCTAACCCTATTCAAATGCAAGGTTTTATTCGATAAGAAGATTGGGGATGCTCGTTGAAGAAGTTTGCGTTTCCTCTGGAAAAAGTGCTTGAAGTGCGAGAATTAAGGCGCCTCATTGCAGAAGAAAGGTTGGCAGTTCTTCTCAATGAAATGCGCGCCATTGAGCACTCGCTGGAGGTGACCAAGAAATTGGAAGCTCAGAATCGGCATGCGTTGGTTGCGCTCGCGAAAGGGGGTATTGATCCATTCCAAATTAAAGCGGTTCTGAATTATGGCGCAGCGCTAAACGAGGACATAGAGAAAACCAAAGAGCAATTGGCCAGACATACAGTTTTGGTCAGAGAAGCTCAAGAAGAAGCAATTCTACGAACTAGGGAGAAAAAAGCACTTGAACAACTTAAGGAAAAACACCTAAGCCAATACATGGATGAGTATTGGTGGGAACAGAGCAAAGAGCTGGACGAAATCGGTTCGAGGTACTTCAAAAGAAATGGGAAGGAGGTGACTTAGTAGCTAATGGAAGCATCATTGAATATTGGTTGCCCTTTACTTGAGGGAACCGCATACGCAAATGAAGCATTAGGGCGAGCAAACAAAGCCGCTCGGACTAACAGCCTGGACTTTGCGGGTATTATGATGTTGCTATGTGTCTCAGTTGGCATACCCGAGAGTGATCAACAGCCTTTGCTAGCAGAAAAAGGTCCAGACGAATCGGAGTTGGCTCTATCCGCAATAGAATTTGGAGTAGGTCACAGCGTGAGCCAATCAATTGATCTGCACCAAGGTAGTTACGCAATTGATCCCGCGTTTGCAGAAGTTAGCCGACCGTCTTTCGCCGCCACCACCAATACGGTAAAAGAGCCTGTCAGCCTTGACTTTAGCATCGATTCAGAGATTCTGAGCGGTGTCGTTTCTTCATTGCCACTCCAAGACGTACACAGTAAAGAGACAGTGGACCAGGTCTCTTTGTTGCGCGAAGAGGTACAAATCCCGGTGTATGATACTGTGTCAGACCAAAAGCCTTCGGCTGTGGTTGCAGCCCTACATCCTGCGCTAGTTCCCACCGAGGACGGACTGATGGACGTGGAAAAACCATCTCAGGATGGTCTGCCTTACGTTCAAAAACCACAGGTTCCCGAAGTTACAACACAAAGCCCAACGGACGTCAAGACAGTAGTGCTTGAGGCTGTCAAACAAGGAGACACCGATACTCCTCTTGTCGTATCTAACGCGAAAAAAAGAGATACGTCGGTCGCCGGTGGTGTAAAAGACAAGAACCCAGGTTTGGGATTGAGTGCGTACTCTGCCAATTCCGCCAGACAGGTAGGGGAGAAACTGGGGTCGGTTGAGGGGCCATTGCCTATGCGCTTTGAGGAAGTGGCTGAAATACTAGCTCGGAAATCCAGCGTTGAGCTGCCAACAAGCGTGGAATTTCGCCTAGACCCGCCAAGCCTCGGCAAAATGACAGTTCTGCTTTCGGCAAAAGGTGATGAGATAGTAGTCAAATTCATCACATCGTCTTATGATGCGCAGCAGGCCCTTATGAAGTCCCACGACGAGTTAGCGCAGACACTGGCTGAAAGAGGGCTCACCCTTGGGGGGTTTTTTGCAGACCTGGGAATGGCTAATGGCCAGGGCCAACATAGTAGGACATTTGACGGGACCGCAAAGAACCATGATGCAGGTCCTCAACAAATACCGCGCAGCCCTACCGATGATGAGATTGAGTTGATGCGTCACTTTTCCATGAACTACGGAGTATTTGACTATCGTGTATGAAAGGAGGCGAGAAATGTGGACCTAACAGTTCAGAGAGTGCAGAATATGACAAATCAGACGCTTGACACTCAAAACATGGCTGCGAGTCTTCAAGACCAGTTTATGCAAATCTTGCTTACCCAGCTTAAATACCAAGATCCTATGGCTCCTATGGAGGAAAAGGACTTCTTCGCTCAGATGGCCCAGTTCACTACAGCTACGCAAGTGCAGGATCTCAATGACAAAGTATCGGTGCTATGCGAAGTGCTAGTAGAAGGCGAGTACGCGAAGGCTTTCCTTGGTGCTTCTAACCTTGTAGGCAGAGAATTTCAGGCGGCTGTTGAAAACGGTTACCTTTCTGGCTTGATAGAAGGTGTGGGCTTTGCTGAGGGCAGATTGGTAGTCCGCAGCGGAGATAACTTGATTCCACTTGAGAACCTTGTTTGGATTGGGGGAACCAATCATGGACCTGAAGATAACTGATGGCAGCAATTTGCTGGCGTCAAACGCTAGCCGAATATCAGAGCGCTACGAAACCAAGATGCCGGAGAAAGCGGCTCAGGAAAATCGTTCTTTTGTCGACGCTCTACGTAAAGCGCACAAGAACGTAGCGGTTAGTTTTTCGAAACACGCTGAAGAAAGGCTAAGCGAATGGGGAGAGACCACCAAAGAAGAATACATGGGAGATTTGTCAGAGGCCATGGATATTGCTCAAGCCAAAGGGGCAAGGTCTACTCTGGTGATCACAAAAGGAGCTGCATTCCTCGTAGCTCCTCAGACTAGGACCGTTATAACTGTGGTCCCTGAAGACAGGATGAAGGAGAACTTGTTTACCTCTATAGATAGTGCAGTTTTGATGGGCAAGTAAGATTGCTGTTCGGGGCCGGACCCTTTCAGGGAGGCCAAGCGCTTCAGACCGACGGAAGAAGCGCCCGAACCCACTAGACGAAAAGGGGTGCATTAAACATGATGCGTTCGTTGTTCAGCGCTGTGTCTGGTCTAAGAACTCACCAGACCCGCATGGACGTGATTGGAAACAATATAGCTAACGTGAATACACCTGGGTATAAATCGAGCAGGGCAACTTTCCAGGAAGTGTTTAGCCAGACTCTGCAAGGGGCAGGTTCACCCTCTGGAACGTCTACCACTGAACGAGGCGGGACCAACCCTATGCAGGTAGGTCTAGGTGTAGACGTAGCAAGCATAGATACAATCCAGACACCAGGAAATCTTCAACCAACAGGTAGATCGACTGACGTAGCAATAGAAGGTAACGGCTTCTTCGTGGTTCTCGATGGCGAAACAAAAGCATATTCAAGAGTAGGCATTTTTTCTACCGATGGCGATGGAATACTCGTGGACTATGAGGGAAGAAAGGTCCTGGGTTGGGTTGCAGACTCCTCTGGAAATCTTCCTTCGGACCGCACAGGCGATAACCTCAATCCTCTTTCAATACAAATAGGGTCAAATATGCCTGCTAAGGCGACAGGACACGTACAGTGGATTAAGAACCTCGACGCTAACAGCGTCGTAGGTGCAACTAAGCAGTCAGCTGTAACTGTGTACGACTCCCTTGGAAGTACCCACACTATACTTATGAAATATGAAAAAACGGCTGACAATGAATGGTCCTGGAGCGCAACATACAATGGTAACGAAATAGGAAGCGGTAACATTTCATTCGACACCGACGGAACAGTAGACTCGTCTACAAACACCACGTTCTCTTTGGACCCAGTCGGAGGGGCTGCCCAAAATCAGAGCATAACAATGGATTTTTCAAGCCTGACCCAGGTGGCAGGCCCTACTACGGTGGAATCAGGAGCTGTTGATGGCTGGCCTACCGGCACATTGGAGTCTTTTAGTTTCGACTCTAGCGGCGTGATTTCGGGGTTTTACTCTAACGGCAAGAACCTAATCTTAGGGCAAATTGCTTTGGCGAGCTTCAGAAATCCATCTGGGCTTATCAAACTCGGAAACAGCCTTTTTATTGAATCCAACAACTCAGGACGCGTGGAAATAGGTCCCGCAGGCACATCAGGAAGGGGTACCGTCGCACCCGCGGCCTTGGAAATGTCCAACGTAGACTTGGCGGAAGAATTTACGCAGATGATCATTACTCAAAGAGGATTTCAGGCAAACTCGCGCGTTATTACAGTATCAGATGAGCTTTTACAGGAATTGGTCAATCTCAAAAGATAACTGAATCTAGCTACGAGGTGAGACTGAATGGATAGGGCGTCTGTTATCGGCTTAGTATCGGGCATCGTCATTCTTGTCTGGGCGATAATGTCAGGTGGCAGCATCGCAAGTTTCTGGGATTTTGCATCTGTGCTCATAACGATAGGAGGAACTCTTACCGCTACCTTGATGAGCTATCACCTTGGAACTTTTCTCGAGGTGATGAAAATCGCCAAGAACGCGTTTACAGAAAAGGATGACGATCTACCCAGCACCATCAACACAATCGTCGAGTTTGCTGACAAAGCTCGTAGAGAAGGTCTGTTGGCTCTCGATGAAGATGCAGACGCCCTGGAAGATCCCTTCCTACAGAAAGGAATAAGGCTAGTAGTAGATGGAACAACTCCCGAACTTGTGCGCAACATTCTTGAGACAGAGCTAGTATTCATTACTCAAAGGCACAAGCTAGGGCAGAGCGTTTTTGAGACTATGGCTGTCTTCGCCCCTGCTTTTGGTATGCTTGGAACGTTAATCGGCCTCATTCAGATGTTGGTGAACCTCGATAGTCCAGACGCTATAGGCCCTGGGATGGCAACCGCACTCGTAACGACCTTTTACGGGTCACTAATTGCAAACGTGGTATGTCTACCAATAGCAAATAAGCTGAAGAACAAAAGTACAAATGAAGTGTACGTAAAGGAAGCAATCATAGAAGGCGTACTTTCGATTCAATCCGGTGATAACCCTAGGATAGTCCAGGAAAAACTCAAGTCTTTCCTGCCTCCTAAAGAGAGAATGGAAATTGCAATGCCTTCAAAAACGCGGGAGGTGAGCGGACGTGAAACCTTGGATGCAAGATGAAGATCCTCCACCTCAGGCGCCGTGGCTGAATACGTACGCGGACATGGTTACACTGCTTTTGTGTTTCTTTGTGCTACTTTTTTCCATGTCTGTAGTCAACGTCAAGAAATTCGAGGCCGCAATGTCTTCTCTTCAGGGCGCCCTGGGAATTCTAGACGGCTCGCCAATTCCGTCTCCAAATGGAGACTCGACTCAGGTGTTTGACCCGGCAGATCTTGTTGCCCAGTTGCTTGCCGAAGAAATGGCCGAAATGGCCAGGCTGCAACAGTTTATTGAGGAGGAACTTTCTGGGTCTGGTCTTTCCGATAAGGTTGGGGTCAGCCTTGAAGAACGTGGAGTCGTGTTGAGATTTGCAGACACCGTCCTCTTTGACGTAGGGCAAGACACCCTTAGACCCGAGTCTGCGCAGGTTCTGCAAAAGATAGGTGAGATCATAAAGACCTTAGATAATCCAATACGTGTCGAGGGCCACACTGATAATTGGCCTATCAGCACTCCTAGATTTCCTTCCAACTGGGAACTGTCCACAGCTCGTGCTACACGGGTGGTGAGGTTCTTCATAGAAGAAGCAGGCGTAGAGCCCATGCAACTGCAGGCCGCAGGATATGGCGAGTACTATCCAATCGAGACAAACAATACCGCAGAGGGGAGGCAGAAGAACCGCAGGGTAGATATTGTCATCCTCAGACCGTCCCTTTCATCGGCTGAGCCTAATAAGTGACTACAACCAGATGGATAGAGGTGAACTAGCATGAAAAACAAAAAGACCATCCTCGTGATCGCAGTAATCCTGCTGGTCGGTCTATCTCTAGGCTATTTTGTGGCGGCTAAGGCATGGGGATTCCCCATGTTTGGTGCACCATCTGACTCCGATTCTAAGAAGTCCGAAGAAGCTAAAACCGTCATGTATAGCTTGGGCCAGTTTATAACGAATCTGCTGGATCCTGGGAAATTCATTAGAGTGACCATCGAAATTGAGACGACAGACGGCAAGGAGGGCCAGGAACTACTGTCCAAAATCTCTGAAGTAAAAACGGACATCTATGCTCTATTGCGTTCGAAAACCTATGAAGAACTCATGGGCGAGTCAGGGCTAAGAGACCTTCAAGTGGATATTTTCAATAGGATCGAAGATAGATGTCCTGGAATCGTCAAGAATGTGTACTTTTCCGAATTCATAATACAGTGACCGATCGAGGGGGGAGATAGGTTGGCACTCACGCAAAAAGAAATCGAAGAGCTGATAAACTCGATGATGGCAACTGGTGCGGAACAACAAGAACCACAGGTGGCCAAACCTAGACTACGGGTCTACGATTTCAAGCGCCCTGATAAATTCTCAAAAGACCATTTGCGGGGCGTGCAGATGCTCTTTGACAATTTTTGTAGATTTGTTACGTCGTATTTTTCAGGTTTTTTCAGGATGACAGTCCACTCAAACGTTGAATCAGTGGACCAGATAACTTATGAAGAATTCGCAAATTCTCTACCCAACCCTTGTGCTGTTGCAGTGGTCCAGTGGGGTTCACTTGCGTCTAACATGCTAGTGAGTTTCAGTCCTCAGGTTGCCATTCCAATGGTAGACAGGTTATGCGGTGGTCCTGGCGACTCTTTTTTGCTCTCGAGAGTCCTTACGGATATTGAATCAGCTGTGCTAATGCGAGTAACTGAGACTATGACTGATATGCTCTCAGTTACGTTGCGTGAATTCAAGGTAGAAGAGCACAATCTCAAAGTATCCTCAATAGAGCTGAACCCCCTTTTCATCCAACAGGCTATGGCACCAAATGATGTTATTCTGTCTGTGATTTTGAGGATGAAATTCGGAGGTCAGTCGGGCACTATTGAGTTTTGTCTGCCTTACACACTCTTGGAGCCAATCTTGCCGACTCTTTCTGCGCACCGCTGGTTCTCAAGAAGAGACGAAACCGACCAGCCTGATGATACCACCGATGCCATTGAAGCGATCAAGCATATTGAGATACCTATTTCCTGCACCCTAGGGGAGTCTACTCTTACGATGAAAGATGTTCTCTCACTAAAACCAAATGATGTCATCGAACTCAACACCAGAAGAAGAGATCCAGTGGTTGTGCGCATATTAGATAAACCCAAATTCAAAGCTGAGATTGGACGCATCGGCTCAAGACTTGCAGCAAGAATAGTCTCAAGAGCTGACGAGGCCTAAAAGGAGTTGATAATTCATGAAAGATGGAAGCCTTAGCCAGAATGAAATAGAGGCCCTACTACGGGAAGTACAGGAATCCGAAGGCGGAATCAGCAATACATCAGATACGGTAGAACCGGGTACGTCAAGCGGCATGGAAGTCGGTTACTTCGGCGAAAACCAGATCGCTGATAGACAGCTGGAAGATGAGAGCGCTTTTGTAGGCACCTACAGCCCGGGGAAGCAAAGAACAGTCTCTGTGCAACCAGCGAGGTTCGAGGAATTGGAGCCTAGGTCCGCCCCGGGGAAGCTGGTTTCTGACATCGATCTCCTTATGGACATACCCTTGGCAATAACCGTAGAATTGGGAAAGGCGAAGTGCTACGTGAAAGACCTGCTAAATCTGACAATCGGCTCTATAGTAGAACTCGACAAACTCGCGGGTGATCCAGTTGACATCCTGGTCAACGGCAAACTATTTGCCAAGGGAGAGGTAGTTGTCATAGACGAGAACTTCGGAGTTCGGATTCAGGAAATAGTAAACAAGGACCAAACGATCACATGAGATAATGGGTGACACATAGCCATTTATGCCCAGGCGGTTTTTGTTAGATAGAGAAAAAGGGGGGATCCGCCGGGGGGGTCCGGCATACATATGGACTCATATTCCTTAGTTTCGGCAGTCTTCAAAATAGTAGGGTTCTTAGGATTGGTTATCGTACTCTCGGTACTTGCTGTACGTTTCTCCAAGCGCGGCTTCAAGGCTAAGAGGCCTGCGGTTAACCTGCATATCGTCGATTCCTTGCCTCTTGGAAGAGATAAGGCTCTTTGCGTGATTGAGGCGGGTAAGTCTTTTTTGCTACTTGGACTGACCGGTAACAACATTTCCCTTCTAAAAGAGTTCTCCACAGATGAATTCGAAAGCATAGCCAACCTTGAGGAAAAAGAAGAACCGAATCCAAAAGAAAACGTTGGATTTCTTTCGACCTTTGCCGAAAACCTCGCCAAACGAGCGAATAGGTCGAACAGCACAAAGATGCTTCTTATCATTGCCGTGAGTATTTCGGTTGTGTTGTTGCTGTCCACACCAGCATTCGCTTCTTCCAACAACCTTGTCCCTAACGTGAGTATTTCAATTGATGGTGAACCTGAGGACGGTGGACTTGTAAGTGCAATCAAAATCCTAGCTGCTCTTACCGTGCTTACCCTGGCTCCCGCGATTCTGATACTTACTACCTCTTTTACAAGAATAGTGGTAGTGTTTTCGTTCTTGCGTGCGGGGCTGGGCACTCAGCAGACGCCTCCCAATCAGGTGCTCATTGGACTTGCACTTCTGCTTACCTTTTTTATCATGACTCCAACGTGGACTCAGCTGAATGAGACAGCTATTGCTCCTTATGTAGCAGGTGAAATAACCGCAGAAGATGCCATTGCTCGCGGAGAGAGACCCATTTTGGACTTCATGCTGAGACAAACGCGGGAAAAGGATCTAGAACTCTTCGTCGAAATTGCACAGAGCGAAACACCGTTGAACCCGGAGGATATGTCCCTTATCCAGGTTGTCCCAGCATTTGCAATCTCAGAACTAAAGACAGCTTTTGAAATTGGTTTTCTGCTATTCTTGCCGTTTTTGGTGATCGATATGGTGATCGCGTCTACTCTTATGTCCATGGGCATGCTAATGCTTCCACCAGTCCTTATATCACTTCCTTTCAAGATCCTTCTGTTTGTGCTCGTCGACGGCTGGGGCCTTTTGACTAGGTCCTTGATCAACGGTTTCAGGTAGTAGGCTCGGATAGTATCTCTTAAGAGCATAGGGGGAACTCACACGTGACACTAGACCAAGTTATCTCAATAGGAAAAGAGACTATCGGAACAACCTTGCTGGTCGCGGCGCCAAGTCTAGTAATTTCAATCTTGGTAGGTCTGTTAATATCCATCTTCCAGGCCACTACACAAATTCACGACCAGACGCTTAGCTTTGTTCCGAAGATCCTGGCAGTTATGCTTTCAATGATGGTATTCGGTGGCTGGATGCTAAAAGTAGTCATAGACTTTACTCAAAGACTATTGGAAAACCTGCCGGGATTGATATAGCGCAAAAGGGAGGCAGCCAGGTGGATACGTGGCTCAACACTATCTTTCCGTTCATATGGATCCTTTTGCGTACCGCAGGGGTTCTCATAACTGCGCCCGTTTTTGGCACGAAATATGTGCCCGCAATGGTAAAGGTAACTATTTCGCTAGCGTTAGGGTACATGCTATACCCAGTAGTACCCGCAGCAACTGCTCCGGATTCCGCGGCTAGTTTCATTTTGTGTGCCGCAAGCGAGATCCTTCTTGGACTGGTTATAGGTTTTTGTGGAACCATAATCATGGCAGCCATAGAGACGGCCGGACATATTGCCGATATTGAAATCGGTTTCGGCATGGCAAATGTCGTAGACCCTCAGTACGGTCAGCCATCTCCAATCTTGGGCATTTTCAAGTACTTACTGATCCTTCTCCTATTTCTAGGCCTAGATGGACATCACCTTTTCATAAAGGCTCTGTATCAGTCATTCGAGCTTGTACCGGCAGGCGCGGCGTACATACCCCGGGCTTGGACACAGGTAGGATTAAGTGCAGCCGCCGGGATGTTCAAAACGGCCATTTTGCTATCTTGCCCCGTGTGGGCATCTGCTCTTATTGTGGACTTTGCTCTTGGTGCCATAGCTAGGACTGTGCCCCAGATGAACCTATTCGTCATAGGAATGCCCATAAAAACGTTAGCTGGTCTGGGGATTATTTCTGCTTCTGCTGTGTTTTATGGGGTCTTTACCGAACAAATAACTCGGTCGATGCAGACTCTCTTGCAGAACCTTTTGGAGGTTCTAGGAGGATGATCACGAACATAGACATGGATCTGCAGCTCTTCTCAGCTGAAAAGAAAGAGCCCGCAACACCTAAAAGGCGACAAATGGCAAAGGAAAAGGGTCAAGTTTTCTCTAGCCAAGACCTGACTGCTGCTATTAGCATTCTCTGCGCCACATTTGCTCTCAAATACAGTGTTAGGCTTAGCGCAGAAATAATAGGTAAGAAAGCCACCCAGATTTGGGCCTACTACCCTGCATCACCTTGGGGAATTGAATGGGCGTGCAAGGCGCTTAACGACGTCGTCATAACCTTAATCTTAGCCAGCCTGCCCGTAATGGCAGTTGCTCTTGTATTTGGCATGGTAGCTTCCATATTTCAGGTAGGCTTCTCGTTCAGGACAAACCTTATATTGCCAGATTTCAAGAGATTGAATCCATTAGAAGGTTTCAAACGCATTTTTTCAAAACGTTCTCTGGAAGGGTTAGCCAAATCTATACTCAAAATTGTGTTGGTAGGTCTTGTAGGTTGGAATACTCTGAAAGATGTATGGCCCCAATTAGCTGGTCTGCTAGTCGCTGATCTGCCACAATCGGTTAAGATAGTATCGACGAGCATTGAGAGTGTACTCATAAATTCAAGCATCCTCTTGGTCTCAATAGGCGTTGTTGATTACGCTTACGAATGGTGGGAATTCGAAAAGAGCATAATGATGACGCGCCAGGAGATAATCGAGGAGTTCAAAGATACAGAAGGGAAACCCGAAGTAAAACAAGCGCTAAGACAGAGGCAGCGACGAATTGCAATGAGCAGAATGATGCAGGACGTGCCTAGTGCCGATGTAGTCTTGGTAAACCCCACACACTATGCGGTAGCGCTGAGATACGATATGAACAAAGATGCTGCTCCAAAAGTGGTAGCCAAAGGAATCAACCAAGTAGCTTTTCGAATACGCAGAGTTGCCGAGGAAAACGATGTTTTCGTGGTCGAAGATCCGACTTTGACTCAATCCATATATTGGGCCGTGGACATAGGGGAGATGATACCCGAAGAACTGTACGAAGCTGTTGCTCAAGTACTCGCTTATGTATACCACGTTTCCGGTAAACTAGACGCGGAGGGAATCTAATGCTTACCAGAGGAACCAACAGCATCATATCAGTATTTGTCCTTTTGATTGTAGCGATGATGGTCGTGCCCTTACCTCCGGTTGTGCTCGATGTGCTAATCGCCATAAACTTTAGCATGGCGATAGCAGTCCTGCTTCTGACTATGTACACCAAAGAGCCTCTTGACTTTTCGGTATTCCCTTCGCTGCTTCTAATTATGACTTTATTCCGTCTATCCCTAAACGTATCTTCTACACGCCTGATCCTTCTAAGACATAACGCAGGAAGCATCATCGAAGCATTTGGTCAATTCGTAGTAGGAGGCAACGAAGTAGTAGGTCTAATCATATTTGTTATACTCGTCATAATACAGTTCGTCGTAATCACCAAAGGAGCCGAAAGAGTAGCAGAAGTGGCGGCCAGATTCACACTCGACGCAATGCCTGGAAAACAGATGTCGATAGATGCCGATCTTAATTCAGGTTTGATAACCGAAGAAGATGCAAGGCACCGAAGAAGGGCTATCGAACAGGAGGCAGACTTCTACGGAGCAATGGACGGTGCTTCAAAGTTTGTCAAGGGAGACGCCATTGCAGGACTTATCATCACTGCAGTCAACCTATTGGGCGGGTTTGCAGTTGGTATGTTACAACATGGACTACCTGCGGCAGAGGCGTGGCATAAATACGCCCTCTTGACAGTAGGCGACGGTCTGGTTAGCCAATTGCCCGCCCTCATAATTTCCACGGCTACCGGCATCATTGTGACCAGAAGCGCTTCAAGGGAGAATCTGAGTGCCGATGTAATCGGACAAGTCTTTTCCGCACCCAAAGTGCTTTCAATAACAGGCGGAGCACTTCTAGCCCTTGCCTTGGTCCCAGGCTTTCCCAAAGTGTCCTTGATAATTCTCGGCATAATATGGCTGTTTCTAGGAAGAACAGTGGAAAACTCCAAACTTGTCACCGAAGCTAAGGAGAGGGAAGACGCGTACAAAAAGGAACTTGAGGAGCAAAAAAGTCCCGAGGCGGCCCTAAGTCTTATCAAGGTAGATCCTCTGGAAATAGAATTCGGTCTGGCGTTGCTTCCAATCGCAGACCCTTCGCAAGGCGGTGATCTCATAGACAGGATCGTCATGATCCGCAGGCAGCTCGCTTCTGAACTCGGCATACTTATCCCGGTAATAAGAGTAAGAGATAATTTCGCTGGTCTGGGACCAAATTCATATCGCATTAACTTGCGGGGTATTGAAATAGGCTATGGCGAAGTTTATCCAGACCGGGTCATGGCCTTAGGAGGCGCTCCGAGAGATCAACAACTGCAAGGCATTCCAGGCAAAGAGCCGGCGTTTGGACTTGACGTGGTGTGGATACCTAAGTCTCAAAGAGAAGAAGCGGAAGCGTTAGGATACACGGTGATAGAAGCTTCTGCGGTAATAGCTACCCATTTGACCGAGGTCTTGCGAAAAAACGCGCACCTGCTTCTGACAAGGCAAGAGACCCAACGACTCATAGAGCTAGTTAAATCCGAAGATGCCCCCTGCATAGAAGAGGCGATACCGAGCTTAGTATCTCTGGGTGATGTCCAAAAAGTGCTCCAAAATCTACTCAAGGAAGGAATACCCATCAGAGACCTAGTAACAATAATGGAGGGTATCGCAGACGCAGCTAGAGTCTCCAAGGACTCTGATTACCTGACTATGCGAGTCAGAGAGGATCTTTCAAAACTCATTACAGTAACCTTTGGTCTAGACAGAGGGCCGTTTCCAGTTGCGGTCTTGGGGCCTGATCTTGAGAAGGAAATCCTAGAATCAACCAGGAGAGGAGACAGAGGAGCATACGTTGCAATCTCGTCCGAAAGGCTCGCCAAAATAATGCAGGCAATACAAATAGGCATGAGTGAGATTGCACCCAAAGCACCCAAACCAGTTTTGCTTACATCTGCCTCGTGCCGTAGCCAGGTTTACGAGATCTCGTCGCGTGTTGTGCCAGAAATAGCAGTTGTAGCCTATGAAGAACTTGATGAAAGAGCCAATATCGAAGTAGCCAAGGTGATAACCATTGAACAATAGTGACCCTCCAGAAATCAAAAGACGTGATTTCAGGGCAGAAACTGCCTACCCTTTCTGGTTTAGGAAACTTGAGGAGATGAAGAATGGGACTGACCGCGGCGGCAAGTGGCGTCACTCTTATACGCTCAATCTCTCGGCCGGAGGAGCTCTCATTTTCACTGATGATGATGGCCTCAAGGAAGAAGATCTTGTTGAGTTTGAGTTGGTGGTTCCTGGAGGGCCAGTTTTTGGAATCGCAAGAGTCGTAAGGACGATCTTGGATGAGCGGCAACAAAAGCAGTGTGGGGTGATGTTTGTATCAATTGCCTCCAGAGACAAAGACAGAATAGCACAAATAGTTCTAAATGACGGACTGGAGAAACGCTACGATGAATTCAGGTGACAATGGTTCTAGAGATCTAGATACCCTATGGCGTAACTACAAAATGCTGAATGATAAAAATGCCAGGGACCAGCTCATAGTTCATTATGCCCCTCTTGTGAAGTACGTTGCGGGTAGAGTGGCAATGAATCTCCCCAAAAATGTAGACGAGGGAGACCTAATCGGCTATGGCAGTCTAGGACTTCTCGATGCAATGGATAGGTTTGACTTGCAGCGTGGCGTGAAATTTGAAACATACGCCATAGCCAGAATCAGAGGCGCAATGATAGATGGATTGCGTTCGATGGACTGGGTTCCCGTATCTGTTAGACAGAGGAATAAGGCTATTGAGGAAACAACAAGGAACCTAGAAAACCGACTTGGCAGGTCTGCGACAGATGATGAAATAGCCAATGAACTCAACATGTCCATAGAAGAGTACAATCAGCGTATACTAGACATGTCGTCATCGTCCATTTTGTCATTTGACGACATATGGGGAACACCATCGGACGGTGATAATTCATATCGTCCCGTAGAACTGAAAGATGAAAAGGCGCCTGATCCAATCGATGAAACAGAATGGACTCTTAAGAAGAAAGACCTTGCAATGGCTATTGACAGGCTTCCTGAGCGCGAAAAACTTGTGGTTTCGCTATACTACTATGAAGGACTGACAGTAAAGGAAATTGCCGAGATCCTAGGGGTTTCCCCTTCAAGGATCTCACAGCTTCACACAAAAGCTGTGGTTAGGCTTAGAGGTTCTCTTTCATCAGATGGATCTTTGCGCTAGTTACACGAGCGGGAGGATTCGGAAAATGAGTGGTGTTAATGGCGTAGATGTAGTAATTTCGGCAGACAAAATGGCCTGCTACATATGCATAAATGATCCGTGCGACTGCTCACTAGACGAAATCAAAGAGGTACTTTCGCACCACGGTGTAGTATTTGGCATCTCAGATTCAGCGATCCGAACGGCCCTGTCAGGCGAAAGAGGCAAGGTTTATCAAGTTGCTTGGGGAATCCCTGCGCATGGCAGTTTTTCACCTGCAGGATCGTCTGAGCCCCGACTAGTTTTTAGGTTCAGTCAATCAAATCACAAGCCCCCAGAAGAAATCGTAGTAGGTCCAAGTTTTGCCCACGATTGGTCCAGACTGTGCGCGCGTGGATTTGTACGCGCAGGAACATCTTTGGCATTCATTAGAAATCCAGAAGAATGCAGTTTTGGCATGGCTGTCACTGGAGAGAGACTCCCATATGTTGCAGGCAAACCCGTTTTCAAATGCGGACCCAACACTGCTTCATCTCCTGACGGTAAGTCTGTCTTGGCAACGAAATCGGGGATTCCATATCTGGAAAACAATATGCCATCTGTGCTTGATTCTATAAGAATAGTCGGAGACATAGGTCCTCTGACAGGCGATGTATCTTTTCCAGGAGACGTGATAGTTGTCGGTAACGTCCTTCAAGGTTTTCACATATCTACCTGGGGCCGTTTGACATTGAAAGGGAACCTGTCTGGTTCCGCGTCTTGCGCGAGCGATATTGTGGTCGAAGGAAGCATCAATGCTCCAAACGGCACAATAGAGAGCGGCGGAACAGTCCTGGCTCGTTTTTGTGAAAACTCGGTCATCCGCGCGCAAGGCGAAGTAATTGTATCAGAATACACGATGCACAGCGTTGTTGAAACGGAAAAGAGAGTGAGTCTGGGCGCCAAAAGAGGCCGTATCGTAGGGGGTATCATGAGGGCTAAGGAGGGAGTATCAACTCATTCCGTAGGCTCTGCAATGAACGTTGCGACAGTCGTTGAGGTAGGCGTAAGTCCTAAGATTCGCAGAGAATACGAAAGCATAAGAAAGGACATTGGAACTGTCAACGAGGAAATTCGACGAATTATGATAATTGACCCCGCAAGCGCGTCAGAATCTGAACATGTGAATCTTGACGCCCTCTATCTCAAAAGATTGCGCGCACTATTCGAAGATAAAAGAGAGGACCTTTTGACAAGGCTTGCTTCTATCGAAGAAGCAATGAGAAAATCCAGAAACGGATATTTCTATGCTCAAGAAGTGATGCCTGGAACAAAAGTGGTCCTAGGAATGGACGTTTACGAGTTCAACGAGGTTAAGCACGAAGTGAGTATCGGGGTGAATACTGATGAGACCTATTGATACCATAACAGGCATTCCGAAGTCTCCGGAAATAGCCAAAGTGGCAGATTCTACCCAGAAACAAGGGACCGTGCAATCCCAAATCCAACTAGTCTCTTTTGCCAAAGAGGTTTCTGAGAAAGCAGCAACCGTGTCACAGAGTTCGCAAGTGTCCGAAGCGAAAACGGACCCTGATTCCCGAAAAAAGAGAGGCACTGATGGGCGATCATTTTCTGGAACCACTGATGAAGAAAATGAGACTAACAGCGACGAGCCTAAATCACAGCATCCTAGTAAGGGAAAAATTCTGGACATACAGGGAGCATAGTTGCTCGCAATGTGTTATACTACCTGAGGTTAAATTTTAAGCACTCACGCCATCATAATGCCGTGGTGTTTGCCCAAAGGGCCCATTGGTGATGGCGGTGGATGAACCACGGAGGTGTATATTGTATTGTCAGTCGTATCCATGAAACAACTACTCGAAGCGGGCGTCCATTTTGGTCACCAAACGCGCCGCTGGAACCCAAAGATGAAACCATACATCTTTATTGAGCGAAATGGCATCTACATTATCGATCTTCAGAAAACCGTCCGCATGATAGAAGAAGCCTATGATTTTCTACGTGGCGTAGCTATGGATAACGGGCGAGTTCTCTTTGTAGGTACCAAGAAGCAAGCTCAAGAAGCTGTGGAAGGCGAGGCCAAGAGATGTGGCGAGTTCTACGTCAACCAACGCTGGTTAGGCGGTACACTCACAAACTTTGCCACTATCCGAAAGAGAATTGACAAACTCATTGAGTTAGAGGAGCAGCAGGAGCAGGGTTACTTCGAGACCCTTCCCAAAAAGGAAAAAGCTATCTTAGAAAGAGAAATGGAAAGGCTACAAAAGAACTTTAGCGGAATAAAGGGAATGCAACAACCGCCAGATGCCATATTTGTAGTCGACCCCAGAAAAGAGCGAATAGCAACACTCGAGGCAAGACGCCTAAGTATTCCAATAGTCGCAATAGTTGATACGAATTGCGATCCTGACGAAGTAGACTATGTAATACCAGGAAACGACGATGCAATTCGTTCAGTAAAACTCATAACGTCTAAAATGGCCGATGCCATATTAGAAGGCAAACAAGGAGTCCAGGTTCAGGAGGAATGAGATAGATGGCCGAAATAACGGTAGAAATGATAAAAGAACTAAGGAGCAGAACAGGCGCAGGTATGATGGACTGCAAGAGGGCCCTTGAAGATACTGATGGTAACGTCGACAAAGCTGTCGATGTCCTGAGAAAAAAAGGTCTGGCTCTTGCTGCGAAGAAAGCAGGTAGGAGCGCCAAAGAAGGCATGATCACTTCTTACATCCATCACAATCACAGAGTTGGCGTACTGCTTGAACTCAATTGCGAAACCGACTTCGTGGCTCGAACCGATCAGTTCGAGGAACTCGCCAAAGACATTGCAATGCATATTGCCATGGCAAATCCACAGTATGTGTCAAAAGCTGACGTGCCTCAAGAGGTTGTCGACCATGAATCGTCAATCGAAAGAGAGAAGGCCCTGGCAGAAGGCAAGCCTGAACAGATTGTCGACAGAGTTGTGGAGGGTAGAATCTCCAAACTCTATGAGAGCATCTGTCTATTGGAACAACCATTTATCAAAGACAACTCGAAGACCGTCGCAGATCTAATCAACGAAGCTATCGCGTTGTTAGGAGAAAACATTGTTGTAGGACGCTTTGCACGCTTCGAAGTAGGAGGACAGTAAAAGCTGTGACAACCGACTGTACTTCTGATACGGATCATGCTGTGAAGAAGCCGAAATACAAAAGAGTTGTGTTGAAGCTGTCTGGCGAGTCCTTTGCGGGCGGCTCAGGCTTTGGCATAGATCTTAATGTCGTCAACTCAATGGCTCGTCAGATAAAAGACGTGTTTCAGAAACAAGTTGAAATGGCTGTCGTAGTGGGTGGGGGCAATTTTTGGCGCGGAACTCGAGGCGAGCAAGAAGGAATGGACCGCGCCACATCGGACTATATGGGTATGCTCGCGACAGTCCTAAACTGTATGGCGCTTCAGGACAGGCTCGAGATACTCGGACTAGAAACCAGGCTCATGACGGCAATAGATATGAGGGAAGTCGCGGAGCCGTATATAAGGCGAAAGGCAATTCACCACCTTAAGATGGGTAGAATTGTGATCTTTGGAGCTGGCACTGGCAACCCGTACTTTTCCACCGATACCACCGCGGCTCTGCGCGCTGCTGAAATTGGAGCAGAAGCCATACTGATGGGCAAACGTGGAACGGATGGGGTCTACGATTCAGATCCTAACCTGAATCCTAGCGCTAAGAAGTTCGACCAGTTAGACTACCTGGATGTCATTAATTTAGGTCTCAAGGTAATGGATGCTACAGCGACTACCCTTTGCATGGATAACTGTATACCACTTGTAGTTTTTGACATGGATGTTTATGGTAATATTGAGAAAGCGGTGATGGGGGAGAAAGTCGGAACGATTGTAGGGAGGGAATAGTGTGAACGAGAAAACCCTGATGACTCAAACAGAAGACAGGATGAAGAACGTAGTCGAGGCATACAAGAGAGACCTTGCTTCCATGAGAGCCGGTCGGGCAACACCCTTGCTGTTGGACAAGGTAGTTGTGGACTATTATGGGGTTCCTACGCCAATAAACCAGGTAGCTTCTATTGGGATAACCCCTCCGAGAACCCTTGTAATACAACCGTGGGATAAAAAGCTCCTCAGCAGCATAGAAAAAGCCATACAGAAGACCGATCTAGGTGCCATGCCAAGTAACGATGGTAATGTTGTAAGGCTGACCATTCCTCCACTTTCAGGAGAAAGACGGCAAGATCTCATAAAATCCCTGAAGAAGGATTGCGAAATGCAAAAAGTTATGATCAGGAACCTTAGGCGTGAAGCAATTGAGCAAGTGAAGGAAGCTGAAAAAGCAAAAGAGATCTCGGAAGACGAATCAAGACGCATTCAGGACAAGATCCAGAAGCTTACTGACAAGTATACCGAAATGATCGACAGCATCACGTCAGCAAAGGAAGAAGAGGTAATGGAAGTGTGAGGACTTCAGAAGAGGACCTTTGGCTTTCTAGGGCGCTTGACGGAAAGGTACCGAGCCATATAGGGATCGTTATGGACGGTAATGGTCGTTGGGCTCTAAGAAGAGGCCTCAAAAGGACAGAGGGGCACAAAGCGGGCGTTGAGAGCATACGCAGGTGTCTTCCTGCTTTTCGTGAGCTAGGCGTTGGATACTGCACCTTGTTTGTCTTTTCTACGGAAAATTGGAAACGTCCTGCGGATGAGGTAACCTTTCTGTTCAATCTGGTTGTGGATTACACCTTCAAGTACAAACATGAGCTCTTAGAAAATGACGTGAGAGTAATACCTATAGGTAGGTGGCAAGAACTGCCCGGACCTGTGGTAAATGCTCTAAGTGACGTTGCAAGGCATACTGAAAACTGTAAATCCATGAATCTTTATCTCGCTATTAACTACGGCGGAAGACAGGAAATACTGGACGCCGCGCTCAAATTGGTAAGTGAGTTTCTTACAGGCGCCAGGGAAGATCTTACAACTGTTTCGGAAGAGTATTTCTCGACCCTGCTTTATGCTCGAGACATACCCGACCCCGAGCTGATTATTCGCACATCTGGCGAGAAAAGGCTCTCCAACTTTTTGCTGTGGCAGTCGGCATATTCTGAGCTAGTTTTTACTGATGTTCTGTGGCCAGATTTTGGACCAGTAGACATCTATAAGTGTGTAGCGGAATTTGCTCAGCGCGAACGCAGATTTGGCGATGTCACATATAAAGAGGATGATGATGGGTGCTAAAGCAAAGGATCGCATCAGCTCTTGTCCTAGGCACCATCGCAATTCTGGCTTTTTACTTGGGTGGAATTCCTTTTGGGTTACTATTGACAATACTCTCATTTCTGTCAGCCAACGAATATAGAAATCTCCTGAGTAATGCCCAATTGGATTTGCATCGCGTATTTGTCCCTCTATGTACGCTAGTGGCTTTGACGGGACTAGGTCAGCAACCGCAGTGCCTGTTTGTCTCGTTGCTAATCGGTACCCTTCTTATTTTGTCTCTGTCTTCAATACAAAAAAACGTATCTGCTGCCGCCTTCGGCGTTCTGGGGACTGTTTACATAGGTGGTTTTTGGGGAGTTTTGGGTCTCCTAAGAACCAGTGCAGATGGCAGTCAATGGGCTTTCCTTGTGTTGTTTGCGACTTGGGCCACTGATATTGCCGCCTTTTTTGGCGGCAAAGCATGGGGTAAGCACAAGCTAGCGCCAAACATTAGCCCAGGCAAAACTTGGGAGGGGACCGCTTCCGGAGTTGCTGCAAGCGCGCTTGTGTCAGTCTTGTGGAGCAGTTATTTGAGCCTGCCACTTCTCTTATGCGCGTGCATCGGCCTTTGCCTTGGTGTAATGGCCGTCACTGGCGATCTTGTTGAATCTAGTTTGAAACGCTACTGCAACACCAAAGACTCGGGGAATCTGATCCCCGGGCATGGGGGAATCTTGGATAGGTTCGACAGTCTGCTATTTACGAGTACTGGAGGTTTCTTACTGAAGGAACTGGTGCGCATCTTCATGTGATCTACAAAATGCGAAAAGGACTGTTGCGCTTCATGACAAAAAAGAGGATTCTTGTTGCGATGGTCTTTCTAATAGCAGTTTTTCTATTCTTGAAGTACATAATGCCATACGTGGCCCCGTTCGCCTTAGGCGCTTTCCTAGCTTTTCTCTTAGACCCAATGGTTACGTTCTTGGAGAAGCGCCTGAAAATGGGAAGGGGGTGGGCCGCGGTATTATCTATGGTGATCTTCAGCTTGGTAGTTGGCACAATAGTTGTATTTAGCTTCACGAGCCTAAGCACAGAGTTAGCAGATTTGTATCAACGGTTGCCTGAATACTACACCCAGTTTATGGAGGTTCTGCAAGAGACTCTTGAGACCACAGGTGAACTATCACAGGATCTGCCCGAACCTTTGGCCAAAGCTGTTCAAAGTCTATGGAACAGCTTGTACGATACCCTTTACGGTGTGGTCATGGGTGCTGGAGCACTCGTGAAGTCAGTCCCGGGCTTTTCTATATCGGCTGTCTTCGCAATAATAAGTACTTACTTGATCATAAAAGACAAAAACGAGATCTACGAATCTCTAGGGCGCGCCCTACCTAGCGAGATGTATGGCACTTTTGTTACAACTGGAAACACCATTTTGTCGAATGTCTCGCGGGTAATACGAGTGGAAATCCTGCTAATTATACTAACTATGGTTGTAAACATAATGGGTCTCAGGGTTATCGGGGTGAGATACGCGGTAGGTCTGGGCATTATCTTGGCAGTTCTAGACGTTGTCCCGATCATAGGTCCTGGCCTTATTTATCTACCGTGGATAGCATATCACTTAATCTGGGGTCGTTTATCTTTGGCAGTGTACCTTATCGTCTTATATGGCGGGGTGTCCTTTTTGAGACAAGTAGCAAGGACAAACATGATCGGGAAAGAAACGGGTCTACATCCGTTAGCTGCTTTGGTTTCCTTGTATATTGGCTTTCGTCTTTTTGGAGCCATAGGGGTTGTCTACGGCCCCCTCGTGGCTGTGCTTCTCGCAAGTTTTCTCTCGCATGAGGCTATACCTAACGAAGGTGGTAGTGAGGGTTGAAAAAGGTATCCGTTCTAGGTTCTACAGGATCCGTGGGGCTACAGACTCTAGATGTGATCGCAGACAGCGCGGATTTTCAAGTGATAGGGCTCGCAGCCCACAGCAACTGGGAACTCCTTCTTAGGCAAGCCAAAGCCTTCGGAGCAAAAGTTGTTGGCTTATTTGATGAAAAAGCAGCGTATCTCGCAAAAAGCGAAAAAGGATCCCTTGGCCTCAAAGACCTTGAAGTAGTCACTGGTTCAGAAGGCTTGTGCCGCATTGCCTCATTGCCTGAATGCGATTTAGTAGTTCATGCTATCCCTGGCTTCAGGGGTGTAAAACCACTGTTGAGTTCGCTTGAAAGCGGCAAACGGGTGGCTCTGTCTGGGAAGGAAGCACTTGTCTCGGCAGGCGAGATCGTTCAGACGTTTCTTCTTTCTGACCCAAACGCTGTCATACCAGTTGATTCTGAGCATTCAGCTATTTTCCAGTGTCTTTTGGGAGAAGACAGATCGAGCATAGAAAACCTCATTCTTACAGCTTCGGGAGGCGCTCTAAGGGACCTCAGTTGCGAAGAACTGCATCAGATTAGACCTTCGGATGCGCTTAAGCACCCAACTTGGCAGATGGGTCCGAAAGTCACTGTGGACTCTGCAACTCTATTCAACAAAACGCTGGAGGTTATGGAAGCACATTACCTCTTCAATATGCCGTACGACAGTATTAAAGTAGTCATTCACAGAGAAAGTATCATACATTCTATGGTATCCTTTAGAGACGGCAGCACGAAAGCACAATTAGCAAACCCTGATATGCGTCTTCCAATTGCTTTTGCTCTCAATTTTCCGGAGAGGAAGAAAGGCCTTGTGGAAACGATAAACCCGGTTCTTGGTACCCTTACTTTTGAAGAACCGGACGTCAAACGATTCCCCTGCCTTGGTCTGGGATATGAGGCTGGTCGAATGGGCGGTACGGCGCCCTGCGTGTTGTCTATCGCCGACGAGATCGTCGTCAAGACGTTCTTGGCCGGCAGACTGCCTTTTACTGAGATGTATAATGTACTAAGAACGGTTTTGGAGCGATATGAGCCTAGAAGAGCTGATTCTCTTGAATCCTTGGAATGCGCAGCTGTATGGGCAGAATCCGAAGCTAGAAAGACCATTGAATCTAGTATGAGAAGGTGAAGATTTGCTGCAGACTATCATAGCCGTTATATGCCTAGGAATCTTAATAGTCCTACACGAACTCGGGCATTTTCTGGCAGCCAGGAAATTCGGAGTGTACATTCATGAGTTTAGCGTAGGTTTCGGACCTAAGCTTTTCTCTAGAAAAGGGGATGAAACCGAAGTCTCCCTGAGATTGGTTCCTTTAGGGGGGTACGTACGGTTCGCAGGTGAAGAGGGTATTGAACCTGACGAAGATATAGACATTCCAGAAGAAAGGCTACTCACGTCTCTGCCGCCTGCAAAGCGAGCGCTAGTCATGCTAGCTGGCCCTCTAATGAATCTTGTGGTTGCAATGGTGGCCTTTTTTCTAGTTCTCTCTTTCGTAGGAATTGCCAAACCTACTACTCAAATTGCGGAAGTAGTAGCCGGATACCCCGCTTATGAAGCCGGTATACAACCTGGAGACAGAATCATCAGGGTAGAAGACGCGGAAATATCCGAATGGGGAGATATGGTTGCTCTGGTTCAAAAAAGGACTGGTGTCCCCACAACCATCGTGGTAGAAAGAGAAGGCAATATCCTGAGTTTTACTCTGACTCCCATTGATGTGTCGGGAACAGGTATTATAGGAGTAAAAGCCGAGGTAACTACTGTCCGTTTCGGAGTTTTCAGGGGTATTAAGGAAGCGTTTCTGGAAACCATCTTCGTCTCTGTAGCTTGGATTGCGACCGTTGCAGGCATGATCGGCGGTGCAATTGCTCCAGAGCTAACAGGACCAGTAGGTATTAGCCAGATTCTAGGCGAGGCCGCCCGACAAGGGATAGGACAGCTCCTCTACGTTCTGGGGTTTCTTTCTGCGAATTTTGCGCTGATCAATCTCTTGCCCATACCCTCCCTCGATGGAAGCCGCCTTCTGTTTGTGGCTGTCGAAGGCATTCGTGGGAAACCAATTGACCCTGCGAAGGAGAATATCATTCACTTTATAGGGTTTTTCCTGCTCATGGTCTTGTTCATTGTAATCACATACAAAGATATCTTACTGCTAGTTGGATAAAGTACTTTTGGTATAGCAACAAATACTAGATAGGATGATACCATGTCGAGTTACTCATACTTGTTTCAAAGAAGAAAGAGCAAACCCGTTAGATGCGGTGATTTGACAATTGGCGGAAGCGCTGACGTTTCCATTCAAACCATGGCGAAAACTGATACACGCGACGTAAAAGCAACGGTAAACGAGATTCAAGAAGCGACGTCACAAGGGGCCGATATTGTCCGGGTGGCAGTAGTAGACGAACAGGCTGCTCAAGCAATAAAGGCTATCAAGAGACAAGTATCGTGCCCAATCGTAGCAGACATTCACTTCGACTACAGACTGGCCATTTCAGCTCTTGAATCAGGAGCTGACAAAGTCAGAATCAACCCAGGCAATATCGGTGGGAAAGATAAGCTACTAGAGGTGGCAAAAAGAGCTCAATCGGTAGGGGCAGCCATCAGACTAGGAGTGAATTCAGGATCCCTCGAAAGAGACATCTTGGAGGCCTACGGTTCCTCATGTGCCGAAGCGATGGTCGAAAGCGCTAGACGTCATGTCTCTTTTCTCGAGGAAAACAACATAGAAGCAGCGGTTATTTCGCTCAAGTCATCTAGCGTAAAAGAAACGATTAGAGCCTACAGCATGATGGCTTCCCATACTGACTGGCCGTTCCACATTGGAGTTACGGAAACCGGCCCCGGGTATCTGGGCGTAGCCAAGTCGGCAGCAGGAATCGGTACATTGCTTTCACTAGGGCTTGGGGACACGGTCAGGGTTTCTCTTACAGGACCTGCTTCGCAAGAAGTAGTGATCGCAAAGACAATTCTGCAGTCTCTGGATCTCGGCAGCTTCGGCCCTGATATTATATCTTGCCCTACATGTGGTCGCACCGAAGTAGATATCATACACATCGCTGAAGCAGTCGCAGAGGGACTCAAAGACATCAAGACACCTATCAAAGTTGCAATAATGGGGTGTCCGGTTAACGGACCGGGGGAAGCAAGAGAAGCAGACATTGGAGTTGCATGTGCAAGAGAAGGAGGAATCTTGTTCTCCTATGGTAAGCCTATTGGTAGAGTTTCTACAAACGAGATCGTGGATACTCTTTTGAAACTAGCAAGCATATACCCAAACTTTCCGGAGGGAGCAAATTGAGCCGCACGGTAGTGAAGCCGTCTTCTTCCAATTTCACTTTGGAACAGATGGCACGAACTCTAAACCTTGATGTAGATGCAGTTGTAGCAGCCCTCAAGGTATCTTCGATAACTGTCGACACAAAAAACGCAGCGTGGTGTATTTTCGTCGAGATCCCTGACACTGAGTCATGGACCAAGAACGCCTCCAAAATCACAACAGATGAATTTGAGGTGTGCCTGTCGACTATAGGACAAGGCATAAGGAACTGCGTGCCAACGCTGTCTACAGTATCTTGGGAGTTCTCGGAGGAATATGAAAAGTATTTCTCTAAGGAATCTCTCAGACTGGGTAACGGAAGTACCGCAGGTAGCAAGCCGAAGCAAAATGGCGTATTGATAGGAAAACCAATCCATACCGAACCTGTGCCCATAAAAGACATAACTGGCGGAGAAAAAGGAACTGTAACAATACTGGGGTTGGTCGTAGACGTTGTATGGAAGCAGACTCAGTCCGGCGATTTCTGTGGCATTGTGGTACTCACCGATAACGTTGACTCAATAAGCATGAGGATCTTTCCAGGACAAGAGAAGGTCCATGAGCTTAGAGAAGGCATCTGGGTACTAGCCCGGGGCAGGATCAGGATAGACCGTATGGATTCAGAACCAACGCTCATCTGTAATGATCTCTGCGTTGCCCAACCCAAAGTACGGCAGGACGAATCCGATGGCAAGCGGGTAGAACTCCACCTACATACAAAAATGTCGGCTCTTGATTCTGTCTTAGATCTGGATAAGGCCATTTCCACAGTAGCTCGCTGGGGACATCCTGCAATTGCTATTACAGACCACGGAGTTGTTCAGGCTTTCCCCGACGCATACCGGTTGGGAGCTAAGTATGGCATCAAAATAGTCCTTGGCGTAGAAGGCTATCTAGTTGAAGAAAATGCAAAAGACCAGGCCTTCCACATAATTCTTCTGGCCCGAAACAAAAAAGGCCTGAGGAATCTGTACGAGATTGTCACACTATCGCACCTTGAGCATTTCTACAGGACTCCTAGAATACCCAGACAATGCCTTGCTGACAGACGGGAAGGCTTGCTGGTAGGTTCTGCATGTGAAGCGGGTGAGCTATACAGAGCAATCGTTGCAGACAAATCCGATGACGAGCTAGAGAAGATCGCTAAATTCTACGACTATCTCGAGATCCAGCCTCTGGACAACAATGCTTTCTTAGTAGATACAGGCGACGTCTCTGACAGGCAATCACTTATAGATATTAACAAGAGAATCTATGAGCTAAGCAAGAAGCTTGGCAAACCATGCGTTGCAACTGGGGACGTGCACTTTGTTGAGCCGGAAGACGAAATATACAGAACCCTGCTGCTTGCGGGCAAGGGGATGAACGAGAACGGTGAGCGGCCCAGCCCTTTGTACCTCAGAACTACTAACGAACTATTGGACGAATTCTCTAGTTATCTAGGAAACGACGCAGCCAGGGAAGTAGTGATTGAAAGCCCCCAGTTTATCGCAGGTCTAGTGGAGGATCTACCGCCAATTCCAGAGGGGTTCTTTTACCCAACCCTTGAAGACTCGGATCAAGTGTTGATGGACCTTACTCGACAAGGAGCGCAGCGCATCTACGGGGAAAAACTGCCCGAAATCGTTGAGCAAAGAGTCAACAAGGAGCTTTCGGCCATCATTGACAACGGCTTCTCTTCTTTATACCTAATAGCAGTGAAAATGGTAGAAAAGTCCAAGTCAGACGGGTACCTAGTTGGATCTCGAGGTTCTGTAGGGTCATCCCTAGTTGCGAGGCTAGCGGGTATTACTGAAGTCAACCCATTGCCTCCCCACTACGTGTGCCCCAAATGTTGTTTCAGCGAGTTTGTCAGCGACACCGCATTTCACTCAGGATTTGATCTTCCACCTGCAAAGTGCCCCAAATGCGGTGCAGAACTTGCGAAAGATGGGCAAAACATTCCTTTCGAGACGTTCATGGGTTTTAAGGGCGAAAAGGTACCTGATATTGACTTGAATTTCTCTGGCGAAGAGCAAGCGGAGATATTCAAATTCGCATCTAAACTGCTAGGCAAAAAGAATGTATACAGAGCCGGGACTATTGGTACCATTGGCACCAAGACCGCATTTGGATTTGTCAAGCACTATGGCGAAAGTACAGGCAGAGTATTCAGAAGGGCTGAGGAATTGAGGCTGTCTAAAGGCATAGAGGGAGTAAAAAGGACCACAGGCCAACATCCCGGAGGGATCATGGTAATACCTCAAGGAATGGAAGTGCTCGATTTTACACCACTTCAATACCCTGCTGATGATCGAAAGTCTGGTTCCATAACAACACACTTTGACTACAGCGCTATTTCAGGGCATCTTGTGAAACTAGATATTCTTGGGCACGACGATCCTACTGTACTCAAGATTCTGCACGAGCTTACGGGCCTAGATCCCATTTCAATACCAATGGACGATCCTGAGACGCTGAGGCTTTTTTCTGGAGAAGATCCAGATGCGGTATTGGGGATTCCTGAATTCGGTACCAGATTTGTAAGAAACATGTTGTTAGAAACAAAACCCAAGTGCTTCGCAGACCTAGTGAGGATTTCGGGCCTTTCCCATGGAACCGACGTCTGGGCAAATAACGCACGCGAGCTGATTCGCGAGAACCTGGCTACCCTTGATCAAGTTATTGCAACCCGGGAGGACATATTCTTGTACCTTATGGAACTTGGGTTGGAGTCTTCTCTAGCATTCAGCATAGCCGAGAAGGTAAGAAAAGGCATGCCCTTGTCAGATGAAGATATTTCCATGATGAAATCTGTATCAGTGCCAGACTGGTATATTGATTCGTGCAAAAAGATCACCTACCTATTTCCAAAAGCACATGCGGTGGCTTACGTTACGAACTCATTCAGGATAGCCTACTACAAAGTCCATTACCCACTGGCTTTCTATTCAACTTACTTCTCTTTTGCCGGATCTTCTCTAACTACTGACTATATGTACCAAGAACAAACACAATGGAGAGAATACATCCAAAAAGTAGGTGCTAATTCTTCAGCAACAGCGAGGGAACAAGACATTGCTAGTGCTCTCGAACTTGCCATAGAGATGTCCGAAAAAGGTTTTCGTTTCGGGCGGTGCGATCTCTATGTTTCTGAGGTATCAAGATATGTGCCTAAAGGATGTGAACTCATTCCTCCTTTTACAGCCATCCCAGGGATTGGCAATCAGGCTGCCTCATCTATCGTGAAGTCAAGGGAAGAAGGGGCTTTTGAATCCATAGAGGACTTCAGGAAGCGGACCGGAATTGGCAAAAGAGTGTGCGAAGCAATGAAGGACCATGGGCTACTCTTGGACCTACCCGAAACTGCTCAGCTACCGTTGTTTCAATGATCATTCAGGAAGTACCGCTTGAGGTCTAATCGCTATCTTTGCGACAGGAGTATATATGAACCTCAAGACGTAGGAATAGATGAAAACTTCTATTGCCCCTGATATTAGTCGTGGAGGCATGATTATACTGTAGCTTATCCCGTACAGATGATGGAGAAAATAGGGAGTAAGACCACATGATACAAGCGCAATGCCTGAAAACGCCGCCGCAAAGAGATGGAGAAACGGGAGACTAGTCATTTGTCTATCTCGATTAAGCAATCTCACCACAACACCAGGGATAGCACCCATAAGAGCAGACGTGAGTGTAAAATGTGGCATATATCCCGGTCCCATAGGGCTCAGAATAAAGCCAATAATATCGGCGAGCGCCCCTGAAATCGCCCCGTACAACGGGCCCAGCAGTATACCCGCCATAATGTTTGGCAAAGCACCGAAACCAATGCGAATCGCCTCAACGCCCCCGATGACCAGTCTAAAGGATGCAAACCTGGTTAGAATCACAGATAAAGCTATTAGCAGTCCGGTGACCACAAGAGAACGCGTACGTGACATGAATGTACTCCTCCCATTTCGGTATTCCTCAAGAATGATATCCTCGACACCCGCTATTAGCAATGGTATGCATTGACATATTTTCGACATGCCGGGTCGACATACGGTCCGAGCCTGACGAGCTAAGGTGCCTTCACACAACAACTTGCAATCACTCTACTGCGAGTGTTAGAATCAAGTTGGCAAAGGCATCAGTAAGGAAATACACCCTGCTGTGTGCGTGAATCACGGTGAAGCTTGAGCCCAACACCGTGAATAAGGGAGCCTCGACTCTGACAGGCGGAGCGCATGTCGCGTCAAGCGGAAGCGCAGATGTCTTCAGGAGGGCACCCACCTGCTGAGGGCAGGTTCATGCCTTCCGGGTTCACGGCATGGCGGGGTCTAGTGTGTCTAGACATCAGAGACCAAGGCCCCTTATGATGCCCACTGCAAACAGCAATGTTTTCGTGCCGAAGTGGTGGAATAGGCAGACACGCGGTGTTCAGGGCGCCGTAGGCTTACGCCTGTGTGGGTTCAAATCCCACCTTCGGCACCATTTTTATTGTCTGCGCTAAAAGTCTCTTCGGTGAACAGACTGAACCCGTAGTTTGCAAGCAGCGCCGCAAACACTCCGTCGCCTTGGACAAGATTTCTCCTAAAGGTGCCGTCATATACCAATCCTATCCCACATGCAGGACTTCTGGACTTCAGGATCGCGGTAGTGCAGCCTGTCTGCAGACCTATAAGCAAGCCCCGAAAGGAACCTCCCCGATACTTCTCGGTTACATCATCACCGCCTATGCTATAAACTCTGCCTTTTCCCCGAAGTACATAAAGACCGTTGCCACCTATAATCTCTGCCGCAGGACGTGGGATTGCCAAGCCCCCTAAGACCTCAGGGCACACAGGTACTGCCTGACCGCAGCTTATCAGCCCACGAATAGCAGGATATTTGTCCACATCTTCTGCCGAACCGTCATAGCGGCACTTATTTCCGCACAAGCAAGATGACACAAGAAACAATTCATCGCCTCCTTCAAGTATGGTATAACATCTTAGGAGGTAGAGGCATATGGCAAAACGAAAATTTGATTCAATGTCTGTCATCGCAGTTTCATTTCTTCTTGTTCTTGTCTTTGAGATCGTAGTCTCCTCGTTTGGCACTTACGGGATTTGTTACGCTGCTCCCGAACCACCTCAGATAGAGGCAGAAAGCTATCTTCTAGCAGATTTTAAAACGGGACGCGTATTGATGGCACACAATACTCAAACACAACAGATACCGGCAAGCCTAACCAAGATTATGACTTTGTTCATAGCCTTTGACGAAATATCCCATGGCAATCTTTCTCTAGAAGACGAAATACAAATATCGGAGAACGCATGGAGAACCGAAGGCTCAAAGATGTTTGTGCTCGTAGGCACGAAAGTGAGACTTGAAGACCTCATCAAAGGAATTACTGTAGCATCAGGCAACGATGCATGTGTGGCGCTCGCCGAACACATTTCGGGGAGCGTTTCCTCATTTGTAGACCGAATGAACCAGCAGGCTCAGATTCTAGGGCTAACAAATACCCATTTTGTTGACCCGCATGGTCTGTCGGAAGAAAACACGGTAACTGCTGAAGATATCTTCACCCTTGTGAGGGAGTACGCGACCAGGTATCCTGACTACCTGAGATACCACTCACTGAAGGAGTTTACATATACGCCGCCAGGCGAGCACCCTATAACTCAGTACAACAGGAATGCACTTCTTTCATCATATGACGGGGTCTATGGTCTGAAGACTGGCTACACTTCAAAAGCGGGGTACAATATCGTGGTCCTTGCCGACAGAGGAGGTTTTTCTACAATAGCTATCCTCCTAGGTAGCGCTAAAGGCAAAGCTATCAGTGAAGGTGAGAAGCAGAGAAATCTCTACGCTTCCTACATGCTAGACTACGCCTATGACAATTTCGCGTATGTTGAGCTATCTGAGCCAAATGCAAACCTCGGGCGCGCAAGAGTCTGGAAAGGCAAAGGAAAATGGGCAGACGCAATTGCCCCAAGTGGGCTAGGAGCTACGGTCGAGAAAGAAAACAAAGACGGTGTAACGTATGAATTGGTGTTTGAAGACAACCTGCAGGCGCCTCTCGAGCAAGGCTCAAAAATCGGCGAAGCAATATTTAAGTGCAATGGTGAAGAGATAGGAAGAATGGATATCGTCTCAAAAGAAAGTGTTGACAAGGGCAATATATTTAGAGTTATATGGGATTCGATAGCGCGAGTTTTTTCTAGAAGCGTTAGCAGATCTTAGTTTAGTCTTCCTCTGGAGGCAAAAAGCATGGAAACCGCAGTAGTTGCTCTAGGCGGAAACGCCATATTGCAGAAGGGTGACAAGGGAACAGCAGAAGATCAAAGAAGGAACGTAGAAAAAACTGCCGAGCAGCTTGTTAGACTTGTTGAGAAAGGGTACCGATTGGTCATAACCCATGGCAATGGACCGCAAGTAGGAAACATCCTTATACAAAATGAAGCGGCCCGAGATGAAGTCCCCGAGATGCCAATGGATATCTGTGGTGCTCAGAGCCAGGGTATGATCGGATACATGCTTCAGATGTACATGCACAACAGCCTCAAGCGTCGAGATCTCGATGTGCCTGTTGCCACAATTGTAACTCAGACTCTCGTAGACACAGCAGATCCTGCGTTCGCCAATCCTACCAAACCAGTTGGACCATTCTGCACACAAGAGTGGGCCGAAGAACGTATGAAGACCCACAGCGAGAAATGGGTAGAAGACTCGGGACGCGGATGGCGACGAGTAGTACCATCTCCAGATCCAATATCCATAGTAGAACTACCGTCAATCAAGTCTCTTGTAGACAAGGGCCACATCGTCATCTGCACAGGAGGCGGTGGAATTCCTGTCGTCAGAGACCACAATGGGCTTTTGCAAGGCGTGGAAGCGGTTATTGACAAGGATCTCGGAGCGGAAAGACTAGCGACACTAGTCGGCGCTGACAATCTCATAATCCTTACCGACGTAAACGGCGCCGCTCTCAACTACAAGACACCTGATGGCAGAGTCTGGCTAGGCGAAACAACATTACAGGAGATTAGCGAGTTTCTTGATCAAGGACATTTCCTCTCAGGAAGTATGGCTCCTAAAGTTCGTGCAATAATCCGCTTTATTCGCAACGGCGGAAAACTAGCGGTCATCGCCTCTCTTGACAAAGTCGAAGAAGCGATGGAAGGGAAGACGGGAACCAGACTCAGAGGCTACGTAAATAACGCTTAGATCTGATGATAAGGCAGGGCCCTTACATGAAGCGCCCTGCCTTCAGTACATTAGATCTATCGCTTCATACCATCGATTCAATTACGTCTTCACGACATCCCGGCAGAAGATCAATTGGGGGAATCTCACCTAGGACATAGCACCCCGGTGCGAGCCGCATAGACGCGCGCGCGGCTGATACCATCACTTGCGCTGTGGCAGACGGATTGCTAATCTTCATGTTCAGCTCCAGCAACTGGTTATGGCTAGAGCCTGAACTTCCTACCCTCTCCAAGTGTACCCCATGCGCCATTACTCTGACCTTATTCACATCGTCTACTTTGGTCACCCTTGTAGAATCATTTACGAAATACGGATCCTCTTTTATACGCTTAGAAATCTCTTCAAAATCAAAGCCTTCCTCGACTTCAACGTAGACGTCTCGGAAATGCTGTCCATAGCCTGTAGGGAGAGTGAACGAGACTCCGTCGAGTACACCTGGAACTGCCCTTGCAGCAACACTGTGCCCCATGCTCATCCCGGGTCCGAAATTAGTGTAAGTTATGCCGTGAGGAGCAATGGCCTGAAACAATATCCGAACAATCGAGTCGGTACCAGGATCCCATCCTGATCCAATTACAGAAACTCTACCGTGTTGTACTGCAACACTAGCTAGTTTCTCCCTCAAAGAGAGCATAGACTCGCCATGAATATCATAACCGTCGACGGTATTGATACCCCTTTCCAGGTATGATGGGGCAACGTCTGGAATCAACCGAGATGGGATCGTAAGTATTGCAACATCTATGTCGCCCTCCAACTCGTCGACATCCTTGACTACAGGAACAGCAGACGCCTTCACATCATAGATCTCAACTACTCCCGCGAGTTCCATATCTGGGGCCTGGTTAACACAATCTACGGCTTCTCTGCCTACATTGCCGAATCCTACTACACACACCCTAATTTTGTCCATGCTAAAAGACCTCCGATTGGTTACTTGTAGTTCACATTCCAAATTGTAATATGTGTTGTGCGAAAAACCAAACACACAGCATCAATACTTCGACAACACGTATCAGGGTTCCTCTAGAATTCGACAATGAAGGAAAAACTGTCACAAGAGAGAACCATATAACATGACCGGCTGTGTATGAGTCAAGGAAGCCTCACCGAGAACTGGCAAGACCAGCGAAAGGAGCCGATCTTGTTGATTGATTTTTTCATGAAACCATGGGTAGGTCCTGTACTAGGAGCATTAGGTCTGGTATTGGCCATTCTGAACCGTTCTGGGGTCATCAGTACCAAAATAGGCGACACTCTGCTAATTCTAGCGGTCGCGTCGGCCGTTGGTTCATACTTTACCCACAAAGAAACCTAACTCTCATTTGAGGCCAAAAATGCCCGAATCGTCAAAAGATATTTGTATTTCGGGGGTCAAATCGAGTTCCTTCAGTTTTTGGTAGAATGTAGTTCTACCGATCTTTAGGATCTTCATAGCCTTAGTGTGGTTTCCGCCGCAATATCGTATGGCCTGGAGTATTGCGTTCCTTTCCGCATCTTTCCTAGCTTCTTCTAAGGTAATAGGGAAGACCGTAGGAATTTCCAAGATGCCTGAAGAATCATCGGCTTGAATTCCCGGAGGCATGTATCTAAGGTCAATGATACCATCATCTGTCAGTACCGCCGCCCGTTCCAGCACATTCTCAAGTTCTCTAACGTTGCCAGGCCACGGGTATGAAAGCAATGCAGAAAGACAATCTTCAGTGATTCTCAAACGCTTGTCATACATTGCTGAGTACGTCTGAAGGAAGGTCTCTACAAGTTCTATTATGTCTTCTGTACGCTCCCTCAGCGGGGGAATCTCCACTGAAAATACGTCGAGCCGATAGTAGAGATCTTCTCTGAAGCGTCCTGAGTCTACTAGCTCAGACAAGTTCTGGTTGGTAGCGGCAATGATCCGAACATCAACCTTGTTATGCGAATGAGAGCCTAGTGGTTGCACTGTACCTTCTTCGATGACATGCAGAAGCTTGGCCTGACAAGACAAATCTAGTTCGGCAATCTCATCGAGAAGCAACGTACCACCCGATGCTTCATGGAATTTGCCTTTTTTGCCTGTCCTCAAAGCACCTGTGAAAGAACCAGGGGCGTATCCGAACAATTCGCTTTCCATAAGCGAGGGTGGAACTGCAGCGCAATTTACCACCACGAAAGGAGCTCTACTCCTAGGAGATGCGTGATGGATCGCTCGCGCGAAAAGATTCTTGCCAGTGCCACTTTCTCCAAGCAGAAGGACATTACACTTAGTAGGGGCGATCTTCTCGCACAGTGATATGCAATGGCGTATAGCTTTGCTACGTCCCAGAATTCTTGAAAAAGCAGGGTGCGAGGACGGAGATTTTCCAAGTTTCATGCGCAAAAGTGAAGCATAGCTAGCCATCCCATCGGCCCGCTCCTCAAGTTCTTTCACCTCAACAACATCTGTAAGTAGGACGCAGACAAGTTTGTTTGACATTCCGTTACAGGTGATTGGAGTGACAGCATACCTTAGAGGAATACCGTTTATGAATCCCTCTTTGGGGCCTATGTGAGAAACGGCTCCAGAAAACACTCTTACTATGTCTGAACTATCTAGTCCTTCAGGACAGATCTTCCAGAGTTTTTCGCCTACAATTTCCATTGACGGAATACCAGGTTCTTTCGCCCTGAACTCGTTCCTCAAAAGTATGGATTTCGCTGATTCGCCTCTGGCCGTGTACCCAAGAGTCTGATAGAACTTGACAACCAGAGTCTCAGGGTCGCAGATGACCATATGAGCTATGGCTATTCTGTAATCGAAGTCAAATCTCGTGCCATCCACACTTATGCTTGCCTTTTTCTCAACACTTGAGAGCCTGGCAGAGAGTCTGTGAGTCATACCGTCTTTCCCAGGCCACAGGCGATCGATCCCTAGAGGTTCAGGGGAAGGTTGACTTCTATTTGAATAGATACCGGAACCAGCGGGTCCGTTGTACACACCTATCGCTACCAGAGCATCCCCTGACATTATCTTGGAATCCGGAGAAACACCTATAAGAGATAGGTCTCTCGGAGTTAATCCGCCATCATCAGCCCCTAGAGAACTGTTCACCAATAGCACAATATCGCCAGGATATACGCTCCCCGCACTGTGCCCTGGACCCCAAGATTCTCCAAGCCCAAGAAGCGCGCGGGCTCTTTGATTGGCTAAGAGTATCTCTCCGTCTTCTTGCACACAAATGACGCCTTCCCGAAGTACATCGAAAACACTCTCTAACATACTATCTCTGGAGTTCATGAAACTGCTCCTAACACAACCATATTCATGCCTTCTAGTCTACATTCACCTATTCCGCCTATTTCTACGAATCATGTCGAAATTCCTTTCAAGAGCGATGAATTGCAGGGAGGAACTTGACCGCTGCGCACCTTGGATCGTAATCAAGGTGCGTGGTACTTACAATTGTAACTGTTGACACAACATCTGCACCGGGTTATATTATGAATTACTGCTATATATCCAGTGTCGGGATGGCGGAACAGGCAGACGCGTACGTTTGAGGGGCGTATGGGAAATCCCGTGCGGGTTCGATTCCCGCTCCCGACACCATTTATGAATAAGAGAAGAACTATGACGAGGACGAGTAGATGGATGCTGGTCAAAGAGAGTCGGCGAAAGGTGAGAAGCCGGTGCCAAGGTCCATTCGAATATCACCTCTGAGTTAACGGCTGAAAAACTGAGTAAGCCGGTTCGTATCGCTCACGTTATAGAGCTTTTGAGAGGATTGTAGAAAATGCAATCAATGTGGGTGGTACCACGGCATGAGTCGTCCCTACGGGGGCGGTTTTTTTGTTTGCACGACAATTCTTCGAATCGAGGCGGGGGAGACATCCATGGAATATTTTAGAGAAGTGAATCCCAAGAGGTCTGTTGTGGACGCAGAAGACAGAATTCTTGACTACTGGAACGCAAATGAAGTATCGGCAAAGAGCATATCTATGAGGGAAGGCAGGCCTCGTTTTGTCTTTTATGAAGGTCCGCCTACAGCCAATGGCCTACCAGGTATACACCATGTCTTATCAAGAACGATAAAGGACGTGGTCTGCCGCTACAAGACCATGAAGGGGTTTCAGGTAAAACGCAAAGCTGGCTGGGATACTCATGGTCTTCCCGTCGAGATCGAAGTTGAGAAGCAGCTTGGGATCTCCTCGAAACAAGAAATTGAAGAGTACGGCATAGCAGCTTTCAATGAGAAATGTAGGTCATCGGTCTTCGCCTACGAAAAGCAGTGGCGGAAACTAACACAGAGAATAGCCTATTGGATCGATATGGATGATCCTTACATTACTTTGAACAACGACTACATTGAAACCGTATGGTGGATATTAAAGCAGTTTTTCGATGCAGGCTTGATATATGAAAGTTACAAGGTGTTACCTTATTGTCCGCGCTGCGGAACTCCTCTTGCATCGCATGAAGTAGCACAGGGGTACACGGAAGAACCTGTAGAGTCCATATATGTGACCTTTCGGGTCAAAGGAAAGGAAAATGAGTATCTGCTCGTTTGGACGACGACTCCATGGACTTTACCTTCTAACGTAGGAATAGCAGTAAGCCCTACGAGTACATACGCCAAAGTCCTTTATGAAGACAAAGTATATTACGTGGCCAAAGATAGAATTCCTTATCTGTTTGAAGAGGGCTATGAGATCCTTGAGGAGTTTTCGGGCAAAGAACTAGAATTCCTCGAATACGAGCAATTGTTCCCGTTCGTAGTTCCTGATGAAAAAGCCTTTGTTGTAACCTGCGCTGACTATGTGTCAACTGACGATGGCACAGGCCTTGTGCACATAGCCCCTGCCTATGGGGAAGACGACTACAGGGTCTGCCAAGAATACGGGCTTCCTATGCTTCACCTCGTGGATGAACGCGGACGTTTCGTTGATTCGGTTACAGATTGGGCCGGTATGTTCGTAATGGATGCAGACAAAGACATCATAAAGAAACTGCGGAAAGACGGCAAATTGTTCAAGAGTGAGAGAATCATCCACTCGTATCCCCATTGCTGGAGATGCGATACCCCTCTTCTTTATTATGCAAGAAAATCATGGTACATTGCGACCACACAGTTTCAAGATAGGCTAATCGCAAATAACAAGAAGGTAAAATGGTTCCCCGAACACGTAGGTACAGGTCGCTTCGGAAACTGGCTGGAAAATCTTGTGGATTGGTCAATCTCCAGAAATCGTTATTGGGGAACGCCACTTAATATCTGGAAGTGCACAGACTGTGACAAGATCAAATCAATCGGTTCAAGGGCGGAACTCAAGGAAAGCGCCATAGGCGAGCTGGACGTTGATAACCTAGATCTCCACAGACCATACGTAGATGAGGTCTACCTCAGGTGTGATTGCGGTGGCAAGATGGTACGCACTCCCGAGGTCATAGACTGCTGGTTCGACTCTGGTTCAATGCCGTACGGTCAGCTGCACTACCCCTTCGAAAACGAAGAAGAATTCCATAACTGTTTCCCTGCGGACTTTATCTGTGAGGGCCTGGATCAGACCAGGGGATGGTTCTATTCGCTCTTGGCCATAGCCACCTTTTTATTCGATCAATCTGCCTACAAAGAAGTAGTAGTGAACGACCTGGTCCTCGACAAGTATGGGCAGAAGATGTCAAAATCCAAAGGAAATACCGTGGACCCGTGGGAACTCATAAACAGGTACGGCGCTGATGCGGTAAGATGGTATCTCCTCGACGTTTCTCCACCCTGGGTTCCTACCAGATTCGACGAAAACGGAATTCGAGATGTGTCATCGCGGTTCTTGGGAACGCTTGTAAATGTGTACGCTTTCTTCACTCTCTATGCAAACATAGACAAGATAGACCCATCATCGCTCAATATTCCCGTCAAAGACAGACCTGAACTGGACCGATGGATAGTCTCACGCCTGAACAGCTTAACCAAATCTATTGAGCAGAACATGCCCGAATACGAACTGACGAAGATCACCAAGGCTATTGGAACGTTTTTGGTGGATGAGGTGAGCAACTGGTACGTGCGAAGAAGTCGTGAGCGTTTTTGGTCAAATGAGTTCAACCTGGACAAGAAGTCCGCCTACGTTACTCTTTATGAAGTGCTCGTAACTCTATCGAAACTCATGGCGCCTTTTGCGCCTTTCATAGCAGAAGATATCTACTTGAATCTCACCCATGGTAATCAAATGGAGTCAGTTCATCTTGAAATGTACCCAGAAGCCGATGAAACCCTCATAGACCCTGAACTTGAGGAGAGGATGGGACTTGTCATAACCATAGTTTCGCTGGGAAGATCTGTGAGAAACAAGGTGCAGATTAAGATCAGGCAACCTCTCAGAAAAATGATGGTCAATGATAAGTACAAGCATATTTTGAGCAATATGGAAAACCTCATCAAGGAAGAACTCAACATTAAGGAAATTGAGTACGCAAGCGCGCTAGGCGAATATGTGTCATACGAGGTGAGAGCTAACCTGCCGGTAGCTGGTCCTAAGTACGGCAGACTGCTGAACAAGATAATTGCCGCGCTTCAAGAACTAGACGCCCAAGAAGTGGCAAAGATAATCGATTCCCAGGAAAGTCTCCTCGTAAATGTGGACGGACAAGAAATCGAACTATCCAAGGAAGATGTTGATATAAGGATACGAGCTAGAGAGGGTTTTGCGGTAGAGGTTGAAAATGACACCTTTGTGGTCTTAGACACCGAAATCGACCGCGAACTCGAATTGGAAGGAATTGCACGAGAGCTTGTATCGAAGATTCAGACCATGAGAAAGAATAAGGGGCTAGACGTCATCGACCACATAAATCTAACTATCTGGTGTGACGATACTGTCAGAGAAGCCCTCAGGGAACATTCTGTCTATGTTCAAGGCGATACTCTGTGTGACAGCTTGGTCGTTACATCGGAGAAGTTCGACGGACAAAACTTAGACATCAACGGACACGATGTAATAATCTCTATTGAGCGAGTAGCAAGATGACGCTCCAAAGCGATATTGACGTTTGGGCAAACTTGAATTATGATTCGTCTAGATAAGTTGATGGAGCCAGTCCTTTAATTTAGCCCGGCGAGGCGAAAAGGAGGCGAATACAAATGGAAAAAATCTCCGCATAAGCGTATGCTTGTGGAGATTTTCTTTTTTCCGGCCTGACCAAAGCACCCAATAACAGTGAATCTGAGGAAAGGAATTGAGACTATGAGCTTCTATGATAAGGCAGAAATTATGGATGAAGACGGAATCAGAAGAGCCCTTGTGCGTATTGCCCATGAGATAACCGAGAAAAATAAAGGCCTTGATGACGTAGTTCTTGTTGGGATAAGAAGACGTGGAGTACCTCTTGCTAACAGGCTCGCTCAAATCCTCAAAGACAGCGAAAATGTTGAAGTACCAGTAGGAGAACTCGATATCACCTTGTACCGAGATGACCTTACTCTCAAGTTTGAGCAACCCCGCGTAGGTAGGACTTACCTTCCTTTTGATGTAACAGGGAAAAAAGTGGTTCTGGTGGACGACGTGCTTTTCACCGGCAGAACTGTACGCGCGGCACTTGATGCAATCATTGATCACGGTAGACCACAATCTATCCAACTAGCAGTACTCATCGACAGAGGTCATCGAGAAATCCCCATAAGAGCTGACTACGTCGGAAAGAATGTGCCTACTTCACGGAAAGAGGTAATTCATGTTCGCCTTTCGGAAATTGACGGTGTTGACCAAGTGGCTATATCTGAAGAGATAGGCAAATAAAGGATGAAAATAGGCCCACAAGGTAGTTTATTAGGAGGCATAAAAAGTTGTCACTGCAAGGCAAAGATCTTCTAACACTTCAAGAGATTAATCAAGAAGACATGGAACTAGTACTCTCAACCGCACGGTCGCTCAAAGAAATCCTATCGCGTCCAATCAAAAAAGTGCCCACCCTACGAGGTAAAGTCATATGCACCTTGTTCTACGAACCTTCAACAAGAACTCGAACTTCTTTCGAGTTGGCTGCAAAATACATGTCTGCGGACACCGTATCTATTAGCGCTTCAACATCTTCGGTTCAAAAGGGAGAAACGCTTGCAGACACAGCCAGAAACCTGGCCGTTATGGGAATCGACCTTGTGATAATGCGACACAGCGTTTCAGGTTCTTGCCATTTCTTAGCACGGGTACTAGATATCCCTGTAGTGAATGCAGGAGACGGAATGCACGAGCATCCAACTCAGGGGCTTCTAGACATTTTCACTATCCTGGATTACAAGCCGAAAATAAAGGGCTTGAAGGTGGCTATACTCGGTGACATTGCACATTCTAGAGTTGCCCGTTCAAACATTTTTGGTTTGACTAAAATGGGAGCTCAGGTATCTGTAGCAGGACCATCGACTCTATTGCCCCCGGAAATTGAGGCGTTAGGCGTAAAGGCATTCTGCCATCCGGAGGAAGCCCTTGAAGATGCCGATGTAGTGTATGTCCTTAGGCTACAACTAGAACGTCAATCGAACAGCCTATTCCCCTCCAAACGCGAATACCAAGACTTTTTCGGCCTAGACCGGCAGATGCTTGCCTGCGCTAAAGAAGATGCGATAATCATGCACCCTGGTCCTATGAACAGAGGAGTCGAAATAACGACAGACATCGCGGATTCTCCACGATCAGTAATATTGGACCAGGTCACAAACGGCGTAGCTATAAGGATGGCTGTTCTTTATCTGATTCTAGGAGGCAGAGAATAATGTCACACGATCTTCTCATAAGAGGCGGGCGAGTCATAGATCCCGTAAGCAGGACCGACGAGAAGCTAGACTTGCTAATACTAGACGGAAAAATCGCCAGAATTGCGGCTGACATAGAACATCAAGAACCCATCGAGGTAATCGATGCAGACGGGAAACTGGTTATGCCGGGACTAATCGATATGCACACTCACCTCCGAGAACCCGGTTACGAATACAAAGAGGACATACAAAGTGGTACAAGAGCCGCCGCGATGGGAGGATTTACCGCGGTAGCGTGTATGCCAAATACTGACCCGCCATGCGATAACGACTCAGTAGTCTCAAACATACTCGAAATTGCCAAGAAACACGGATGCGTGAAAGTCTACCCAATAGGTGCTGCAACAAAGGGAAGAGCAGGCAAGCAGCTCTCAGAGATGGGTGAAATGAAAAGAGCGGGTGCGGTTGCGTTTTCCGATGACGGATCTCCTGTTGCCACTGCTGAAGTGCTTAGATGTGCCATGGAGTATCTCAAGTCTTTTGATGCGGTTCTCATAGACCACCCCGAGGACAGCAGCCTTTCTGAGAACGGTCAGGTAAACTACGGACTCATGTCCACAGTGTTAGGATTGAAAGGCATCCCACGCGAAGCCGAAGAAATAGTAGTAGCTCGGGACATACTAGTGTCGAGTCTCACCAAAGGCAAACTGCATCTTGCACATATCTCAACAAAAGGGTCTGTAAATCTGGTAAGGCAGGCAAAATCCACCGGGCTCAACATTACATGCGAAGTTACCCCCCATCATCTGGTGCTTACAGAAGAAGCTGTCTGGAAGACAGGTTATGACACGAATACGAAGGTAAATCCACCACTTAGAACTAAAGAGGACGTGGAATCTCTCAGAGCAGCACTTGCAGACGGCACGATAGATGCAATAGCTACTGATCACGCTCCGCATCATGCAGACGACAAATGGGTTGAGTTCGACTACGCTGCCTTTGGAATAAGCGGGCTAGAAACTGCGGTACCACTCGTAGTCGATAGACTGGTACTGTCAGGAATAATTGACTGGATGAAGGTGGCTGAGACGATGAGCACTAACCCTGCCAAGATTCTAGGCGTACCTGGTGGAACTCTGCAAGAAGGATCCATCGCCGACGTAACGATCATTGACCCTGAGTGCGAACGTTCAGTGGATCCTAGAGGTTTTATGTCCAAAGGACAAAACACACCGTTTACAGGTTGGAGACTTACAGGCGCGCCGTACGCGACGATCGTAAACGGTAGGACTGTGATGTTAGACGGGAGACTTATGTAATGTCTAGCCTACAGATATTTGACGTCGAGGCGCGAGTGCTTTCAGTTACCAAGTGTCAAGGTAATGCCTACAGTGCAATCCTTGAGGCTAAAGAGATCGCGTCTTGTGCAAAACCTATGCAATTCGTCAATATCATGGTCAGAGAATCTCGGGATCCTTTGCTGAGGCGGCCATTCAGCCTATCGGATATTGAGCCTAGCAAAGGAACTATTGCTGTCACTTGGGCAGTAGTCGGCAAGGGTACAGAGCTCATGACCAAATGGCAGAGCAACCAGCACATAAAAGTACTAGGACCGCTTGGAAATGGCATTGATAGTGAGTTCTTTCATCGCGCAGAAAAACTCATCCTCATTGCAGGAGGCACAGGATTTGCACCCCTATTCCTATTGGCCAAAACTGCAAGACAAATGAACATAGACACCACTGTGCTCTATGGGGCCAAGAGTCTCGATTTGGTAATGGACAGCAGGCCACTGCAAGAAATGGGGTGTTTGGTCCGTATAGCTACTGAAGACGGTTCTTTGGGTACAAAGGGTCTGGTAACGGATCTCCTCGAAAACGAAATAGATATAGCCTCAGACAAACCCGAAGATACCGCGGGTGTAGTTTCAGTAGCGTGCGGACCTCTGCCTATGCTTGCAGCTGTCAAGTCAGAGCTGTCGGATACCAACATTCCGCTATATGTTTCGCTTGAGCAGCGCATGGCATGTGGATATGGGTTGTGTCAGGGTTGCGTAGTCAAGTCGACGCGACCGGAAGAAGGTTACTACCGGGTGTGCACTGACGGCCCGGTTTTTCTCGCCAGTGACGTTGATCTGGAGCGTGAGTGAAAATGGATCTTTCCGTAGATTTAGGAGGTCTTGTGATTAAGAACCCAGTAATTGCTGCATCAGGCGCTTTTGGCTATGGGAGGGAATATGCCCGTGCAGGTAATATAGACTGGTTTGGAGGGGTAACCGTAAAGGGAACCACACTCAGGCGGCGACACGGCAATCCTCCCATCAGGGTGTGCGAGACTCCGTCGGGGCTCTTAAACTCAATTGGACTTGAAAACCCTGGCGCAAGAGACGTAATTGACGACCACATACCCTGGCTTTCCCAGTTCGGAATCCCAATCATAGTCAACATCTCGGGCGATTCGTATTCTGAGTTTTCCGAACTAGCTCGTATGTTCTCGGATTGTCCAGAAGTATCGGCTTTGGAAGTAAACGTCTCTTGCCCTAACGTCGACTCAGGCGGCATGGCCTTTGGAACTAACCCAGGCGCTTGCTACAGAGCGACAAAAGCGGTAAGGCGCCATTGGTCAAGACCGCTAATAGTAAAACTAACTCCCAACGTAACAGACATTTCTGAGATAGCAGAAGCAGCTGTAGAGGCTGGAGCGGATACTCTTTCGTTGATAAACACGTTAGTGGGGATGGCAATTGACATACATGGCAAAAAGCCTGTTCTGGGCAATACCAAGGGAGGATTGTCAGGACCCTGTATAAAGCCTATAGCTATCCGATGCGTCTGGGAGGTATCTCAAGCAGTATCAGTTCCCGTCATAGGGATGGGCGGGATATTTTCCGCCGAAGACGCCCTTGAGTTCATAATGGCAGGCGCCTCAGCAGTTGCGGTAGGGACCGCTTTGTTGGTAGACCCCTATGCGCCAAAGAAGATCGTAGAGGGTATATCGTCGTACTGCCAATCTCATGAGATTGACTCACTGAGTAGGATTAGTGGCATCGCTTGGAAATAACACAAAGCATCACATTTCCACGATGATAGTTTTGGCACCTTTGTAGGTTACAAAACCCGGGGGGCTGCCTCCGGGTTTTTTGACATTTGCGGCATCGGTATAGTCTACTTCGACTTTCCCCGCCAACCTACCTCCACTCCGCTGAGCGGCAATTCTCGCAGCCCAGAGCAGAACGTCAGCCGTCAGCTCCGAGCGGTTCGGCGTCCGCAGAAGCACATGGGCGCCTCTGACGTTCTTTGCATGAAACCATATGTCTCCAGGTCTTTTTATTCGCCTTATCATGTAGTCATTGCCCTGCGCGTTCTTGCCTATGTAAAGGATGCCCCCCTCGCCCGACACCACTTCAACAGAGTCCTTAGGACTGGCAGAGGGTCCTTTGTAGAAACGCTTGTCTCGCTTTGCGGTAACTTTTGCAGTGCCTACATCGGCTTGACGTGCCACTTCCATCACCTTTTGGTATAGGTCATTCAATTCATCCAAGTCGTTTTCCTGACCGAAAGACTCTTGGATTTGGCACAATCGTTCAAGTAGCGCGCGTGATTCTTCCACCGAATCGCGCAGTATCCTATCTGCCCTTTTTAGCTTCGCATACTTCTTGTAGTACCTTCGAGCATTTTCTTTTGAGGAGAACCTTGGGTCAAGAGGCACCAGAATATTCTCTGGCGGGGTCTTATAATAATCCAACACTTCCATTTCCTGATGACCGGCAGGAAGGGAATACGGTGCAGAGTCAATTAGTTCTGCCCAGATGCGGAACTTCTCAAATTCCGCAGCTTGATCCAGGTCCTTCTGCTGCGCGAGGTACCTAGACAATACCTTCTCATAAGTCCTTTTGTGCATAGCCCTCATTTCTCGTTCAACGCTTCTATACTCTTCGAAGTGCACCGCATAATCTCTGTATGCCGATATACCTTCTACTACCGAATCAAATGTCTCTGCGCAATCTAAGTGATACATTGGAAATACTGAGAAAACAGGTTCGCCGGAGTTGCGTAGATAAATGGCCGGGTAATACCTTTCTTCAAGCAAAGCCTGCCTCAGGTTCTTGAGAGACTCAAAAAGCAACGTAGAATGCTCTAAACGGAGGGTGTCATCTCCTCTTAGGCCCAGATGGGTGAGGATACTCAGAGCAAGATCTTTCCCGATACCCTCAAAGGTGGACATGATCTCAGTGACGCCTGATCCCCCCTTAGAACACAGTTTGTTGACTTCATTTTGAAGATCGAACTCCAATAAGAGATTGAGTTTTTGGGACTCCGGTGGACAATAGGCACGGTTTGTCTGAAAGCGTCTACTGTTTTCAGGAAAGTAGAACTCAACAATTCCACCATTTAGCAATCCAAAACCTCCACCTGAGCCTGCAGCATCAAAAACCAATGTGTAGCTGGAGGTATTTCCGAAGTCGTCATGGCCTGAGAACTCGAAATAGAAAACCCTGTCGAGCCCTTCCTGGTACACTCTTCGCAAAGCACCTCCTTCGAGACGTTTCCTAAGCCTGAAACACGCTCCCGAAGGCGTTTTCGGCATTTCTCTAGATTCGTCCACGAAACCCAAGAAAGGGACGTTCCTTTCCAATGAAATCAGAAGGTCTTTTCTTGTATCCGAACTCCAGAGTCCGAAAACGAGTTCCTTGTCTTTTGGATGGTATATTTTCTGTACCTTAAGCGGCAGGTATTTGTTGATCTCGCACTGCAAGGCGTGCAAAGTTATTCCGTCCAAAACATCACACCTTCCATCCCCAAACTCGCGTTTACTGATATTATATCCTTAGAAGAGGTAAAGGGGTGACAAGGCGTGAACGTTGGGATAGATCGCCAAGCCTTCGAAGATCTGGGGTTTTCGATCATAGCCGAAAACACTGATTTCCTGAAGGTAGAAAAAGGGCATTGTGAAATATGCGTTAGTGCCGAAGACGGAAAAACCATCCTGCAGTTGCCAGTAATTGAGCTTTTTGGCAAGCGCAAGACTTCGCTGCCTCTCATGGAATACCTGCTCAAGAGAAATGCTGAGATGAAAGGTCCAGGTTTTTTCGGCATAAGAGACTGCTGCGTGTATTACGTTGCCACACTATCTGCTTGTGAAAGCGCCGAACAGGTGGCACTTAAAATGCAAGAGACCATTGAGAAATTGGCCCCAAAACTCATAAACGTATCTGACAAATAGCACCTAGAGACACGAGATCCAAAGAGTCTACGTTGGATGGAGATGTAGGAAATGACTAAGCAAGGTAGTCTGAAACTACTTGTATGTGATCTCGACGGCACCCTGCTTGGTCCTATGGACGGAGGACTTGACACGGCAAGAGAAACCGTAGAGTATTGCCAGGCGCAAGGAATCAAAGTAACCGTAGCCACAGGTAGAGTTTTTGGCGCCGCCGAGAGGTATCTTGCCTATCTGAATATTGACCAGCCAGCTATAGCCAACGGAGGAGCCCTGATTGCTGAGCTCGGAAAGTCTCCAATCTACGAAAAGACAGTAGATAAAATAACGTCCTTACTTATCGCAGAAGAACTCCGACAGCTTGGTTATCCGTTTTATTTCTTGGTTGGCAAACACATGTACACGGAATTTGAAGGCCCAGAAACTCAGAGGTATTCGCAAGTTCTACAATTCCCGATAGAGGTTGTTAGTTCCGTCTGCACCGTTGAGAATTGCCCAACCCAGATTGTGGTAAGGGTGCCACCTGAGGATGCGGACACGTTGCTGTGCCATCTCGACTCTATGTGGCATGGTGTAACCTTACTAAAAAGCCTGCCGCATCTCATAGAAATCCAACCTGTCGGGGTGTCAAAATCAAACGCTTTAGCCTTTCTTTCCAGTTACATGGGTATACGAAAAGAAGACATCCTTACGGTAGGCGACGGACTAAACGATCTAGATATGCTCATGTGGTCTGGGATGAAAGGCGCAGTATCAAACGCTCAGGATGTTGTGAAGAAGGCCGTACCGTATGTATCCAAAAAACCCTATGCAGAAGGAGTTAAGGATATAGTGGAGAAGTTCATTAAGTGTTAGGTATGAGAAACTAGACTACGAGAACCCAAAGACTCATGAGTCTAGGATGCTCACTCAAAAGGAGGACAATCTTCAATGAAACAACCTATCAAAGCCCCCAGAGGGAACACGCTAACCTGCAAGGGGTGGCAACAAGAAGCAGCGCTCCGCATGCTAATGAACAACCTCGAAAATGCAGAAAAACCCGAGGAACTCATAGTTTACGGCGGCACGGGAAAGGCCGCTAGGAATTGGGAATGTTATGAGGCCATAGTAGAAGCGCTTCGGAATCTTGAAGATGACGAAACCTTGTTAGTTCAATCGGGAAAGCCAGTAGCCGTATTCCCGACCCATAGATATGCGCCAAGGGTCCTGATCTCCAATGCAATGCTAGTTCCTCACTGGGCTACATGGGAGAACTTCTGGGAGCTCGAGGGAAAAGGCCTGACCATGTACGGACAAATGACTGCCGGAAGCTGGATATACATTGGAACACAGGGGATACTCCAGGGCACCTATGAAACCTTGGCATCTCTTGCCAACATACATTTTGGCGGAAGTCTCAAAGGCAGATTGGTCCTTACCGCTGGCCTAGGAGGAATGGGAGGAGCACAGCCATTAGCCATCACAATGAACGATGGAGTAGGCATAATTGTCGAAGTAGACCCAGAACGCATAAAAAGGAGATACGAAATCGGGTATGTGAATGTGTGCGCCAAAGATCTCGATGACGCCCTAGATATCGCTCAGAAACACATTGATGCAGGTACACCCATCTCAATAGCCTTGGAAGGAAACGCTTCCGATGTCTACCCCGAGCTTATAAGGCGCGGCGTTATCCCTTGCGTGGTTACTGACCAAACGTCGGCTCACGATGCTCTCAATAGTTACGTACCGGGCGGAATGTCCTATGAAGAAGCTCTGGCTCTGAGAAAAGAAAACCCCTCCGAGTATTTGTGTCGATCTAAAGAATCCATGAAGCGTCATTGTCAAGCAATGGTCGAGATGCAAAAGCGCGGCGCCATAGTATTCGACTACGGTAACAATCTGCGCGGCCAGGCAAAAGAAGCGGGATACGAAGATGCGTTTTCTTATCCCGGATTTGTTCCTGCGTATATAAGACCTTTGTTCTGCGAAGGCAAAGGGCCGTTCAGGTGGGCAGCTCTTTCTGGAGATCCAGAAGACATCATCAAGACCGACGCAGCTGTTTTGGAACTTTTCCCTGAAAACGCTGGCCTAAAGCGCTGGATAACAAAGGCCGAGAAATATGTACCGTTTGAAGGGCTTCCTTCTAGAGTATGTTGGTTAGGCTATGGAGAAAGAGTGAAGTTCGGGCTCAAAATCAACGATATGGTTAGGCGTGGCGTATTGAAGGCTCCAATTGTAATTGGTAGAGATCACCTGGATACAGGCTCCGTGGCGTCGCCTTATCGTGAGACCGAAGGAATGAAAGACGGCTCAGACGCGATCGCAGACTGGCCCATACTAAATGCGCTTATAAACGCGGTAAACGGCGCCACCTGGATTTCTGTGCATCACGGCGGTGGAGTAGGAATAGGCCTGTCTATACATGCCGGTATGGTCATAGTCGCAGATGGTACCGACGAAGCAGATTGGAGGCTCTCCAGGGTTCTTAATACTGACCCTGGCATGGGCGTAGTTCGCCACGCCGACGCAGGATATGAGACAGCTGTCAAAACTGCCCAAGAAGGCAAAATCAAGATGCCTATGCTGAGATGATATGGATGATGGTTATTGCTAGATAGCGGGGCTAAGAGTTTGGGGGCACCTTACGGTCCAAAAAACTGCCCTCAGACTTTTTTGCCTGGTTGAAGGAAACCTGAGCATATTAATAGAAAAGTTTTGTATACTCTATAATAGATTGTAAAAAAGGCGAGAGACTATGCCGTTGTCTCTTATTGTGGTGAGTCTTTTATGCGATAATGCACGTATAGGCAATTGCATTATTCAAAAGTGGGGACTCGCCGTTTCCAGGAACGAATGCCTAGGCACCTTTAGAAGGAGGGAGGCTTAGTTTTTAATGAGTGCACGCACATGGTTTTGGATCATTGTTGGCATCGCCGTCGCTGTAGCGCTTACGGCATCCGGGGCGGCAACGTTTTACACTAGTCTATTATGGTTTGAGCAGATGGGATACGGATCTGTATTCTGGACCACACTCAGAGCCAAGTGGGGTGTAGCCTTAGGAACAGCGTTGATATTCTTTGCCATCGTGTTTATCAATCTGAGAGTCCCTATCAGGGGAAGATCTGTCCTAAACATAGCAGGAGGAGTAGTCACCCCTGTAACTATTTCCGATACAAGAAGAATCGCTCTGATAGTTCTAGTGGTCGCCGGGATAGTAGGGGTCCTTGGAGGACTAACCGGATTCGAGAACTGGCAGACTGTCTTGAAACACATAAATGCGACTGAGTTCAATATAAAAGACCCCTTCTTTGGCAAAGATGCAGGTTTTTATGTTTTCAGCCTCCCTTTTTATGAGTTTGTCCAGGATCAATTGTGGATTGCATTCATGATCGCACTGATATTCGCTGGATTTCTTTATTATCTGTTCGGTGACCTGCGCTTCACAAACAGAAGACTCTCAATGACAAAACAGGCACGTTCCCATATATCGGTGCTTGCTGCAGTCTTGTTTGCCCTGCAGGTATGGCAATATCAGATCCACATCTGGAACCTAATGTACTCACCTAGGGGCGCTGCCTTTGGCGCTTCTTACACTGACATCCACGCCCAGGTTCCTGCTTACAAAGCTCTGATGGTTGTAGCCATAGCGGGAGTTGTGTTCTCGTTGCTTGGGCTAGTAATGCGGAATTTCAGGTGGGTAGGATATGCAGTCATAGGAATTGTCGTAATGTCTATTGCACTTGGGTCTGCCTATCCTGCATTTGTGCAGCAGTTTACAGTTTCACCTAATGAAATCGCGTATGAGGTACCATTCATACAAGCAAATATTGAGTTTACCCGGAATGCTTTCGGACTGGACACGATCCAAATAGTAGACTATCCAGCTGAGGACGAACTAACCAAAGAAGACGTTCTCAACAACATGCAGAGCGTTGACAACTTAAGGCTATGGGATTACCGAGTATTGAAAGATACTTTCAGCCAAATACAAGAAATTAGAATGTACTACAAATTCAACGACGTAGACATTGATAGATATCTTGTAAACGGTAGGCCCCGGCAGGTTGCCCTTTCGCCAAGAGAATTGGATGTTAATCTTCTTCCGCAAGAAGCAAAGACTTGGGTAAACTTGCACCTAAAGTACACCCATGGATACGGCCTGGTGATGAGTCCGGTTCGCGACGTAACCAAGGAAGGCATGCCTGATTTTTACTTTATGGACGTGCCACCCAAAACAACAACTGACCTTGTCCTAGAGCGTCCTGAAATATACTTTGGAGAATTGACTAACCACTACATTATTGTAAACACCAAAGAACCTGAATTTGACTATCCACGACTAGATGCAGAAACCATTGAGCCAACGTTCTACGAAGGCAGTGCAGGTATCCCGCTAGTAGGTTTTCTCCGGAAACTTGCTTTTACTCTGCGGTTTACTGACTATCAGATACTGGTTTCAGGTGCAATAACACCTGATTCGCGGGTTATTATGAATAGAAATATAACCGAGATTGCAGAGACAATCGCACCATTTCTAGAGTACGATAGCGATCCGTATCTGGTTTTGGCAAACGGCAATCTCTACTGGATTATTGACGGATATACTGTTTCTACAAAGTATCCTTACAGCCAACCGGACAGCGTAACCGGAGTAAACTATATACGTAATTCGGTCAAGGTAGTAATTGACGCATACAACGGGCACACCACGTTTTATTGTGCCGACAGTGAAGACCCAATTCTCAAGACTTATCAAAATATATACCCAGAGCTCACAACTTCTCTAGAGGAAATGCCAGCGGAAGTACTTAAACATGTTCGTTTTCCAGAGGACATGTTCAAGATCCAAGCAAGAATGTTCACAACGTATCATATGACTGATCCCAGAGTCTATTACAACAAAGAAGACTATTGGGAAATACCAAAGGAAATGTACGGAACTCAGGAGGTAACTGTCCAACCCTATTATCTTCTACTTGCTCTTCCCATGGAAAGCGAACTTGAGTATGTTCAAATGCTGCCATTCACACCTAGAGGCAAGCCAAATATGACTGCGTGGTTAGCAGCAAGATGCGATGCACAGCACTACGGCGAAATGCTGCTCTACAGGCTGCCTAAGGATAAGCACGTACCAGGGCCGATGCAGGTGGAATCGCTAATATCCCAAAATCCTGACATTTCGGAAGCAATGACCTTGTGGGGACAGGTAGGTTCACAAGTAGTCAGAGGGAATCTTCTGATTATCCCAATGGACGGTTCGTTCCTCTACGTGGAGCCCCTTTACATCCAGGCAGAAAAGGTAAAAATACCGGAGCTCAAACGCGTTCTAATGTACGCTAGCGGGAAGGTTGTAATGGCTAACACAATCGAAGAAGGGCTGAATCAGCTATTGGGGTCTACAGTCCAACCTACACCGGGGGGAGAAGGGGAAGTTCACGATATATCTAGTCTAGTCAACCGGGCTAACGATCTATGGCTCGAGGCACAAGACCGCATCAAGAATGGCGATTGGGCTGGCTATGGGGAGATTATGGAAGAGCTAGGCAGGGTTCTTGAGCAATTACAGCAGCTGCAGTGAGAACACAAGGAGATGCAAAAAAGTGTCCGATGTAAACGCTAATACCAAACAACTCGTTCACAGTACTTCTGTAAGCAAAGTCGGGTCATACGAGAACCATCAGGTGCGCTTGAAGGGATGGTTGTACAACAAGCGGTCCTCAGGCAAGATCATTTTCCTTATACTAAGAGATGGCACCGGACTGATTCAGTGCGTCGCTTCAGTAAACGACATAGGCCAGGAAGCCTTCGACAAACTAGATAGACTCAATCAAGAATCTTCGCTGATAGTCGAAGGACTCGTTAAGAAAGATTCCAGAGCGCCAGGCGGATACGAGTTAGGCATGACTCATTACGAGATCGTCTCGGAAGCTTTTGACGATTACCCTATTACCCTAAAAGAACACGGGGTGGAATTTCTTCTCGATAACCGACACCTGTGGATAAGGACTCCAAGGCAAAGGGCTATTCTTGCTATAAGGGCGCAGATCATTAAAGCATGTCGCGAGTTTTTAGATAACGAAGACTTTGTTAATGTGGATGCTCCAATTCTCACTCCTTCAGCTTGCGAAGGCACAACTACTCTTTTTTCTACAGACTATTTTGGAGAAAAAGCATATCTTAGCCAGAGCGGGCAACTGTACAACGAAGCTGCCATAGGTGCGTTTGGAAAGGTCTACTGCTTCGGACCTGCTTTCAGAGCAGAAAAGTCCAAGACTCGCCGGCATCTGATTGAGTTCTGGATGGTTGAACCAGAAGCTGCATTCATGACTTTCGGAGAGATGCTACTGCTAGAGGAACAAATGGTCACATATGTGGTAAAACAGGTATTGGAAAACTGTGAATCCGAACTGGCTGAAATCGGAAGAGATCCTGAAATGATTGCTGTTGTAGAGCCACCTTTTCCGCGGCTGACATACACTGACGCAGTAGATCTACTTACAAACAAGGGAATGGAATTCTGCTGGGGCGATGATTTCGGGGCAGCCGATGAAACAACAATTGCTAACGAATTTGCCAAACCAGTGTTCGTAACTCACTACCCTACTAAGATAAAAGCATTTTACATGCAACCGAGTCCCGATAATCCCGAGACTGTCTTGGGCGCGGATCTTTTGGCCCCGGAAGGATATGGAGAGATTATTGGTGGGGGCGAGCGAATACATGACTACAACCTCCTTCTTCAAAGAATCCATGAACACGGCCTGCCGGTTGAAGACTATGAATGGTACTTAGACTTGCGGAAATACGGTTCGACGCCCCATAGCGGTTTCGGAATGGGGATAGAGCGAGTCGTAGCATGGATATGCGGATTACCGCACGTTAGAGAGACTATCCCCTTCCCGAGGATGCTTACAAGACTAAAGCCGTGAAAACAAAATGGAAGGTGTAGAGTATGCCCGATGAAAAACTGCGCGAATTAGGAGAAATCCTGAGGGCTCAGAGGGAGAGCTTGGGTTTATCCATTAAGGACGTTGAAGAAGAAACCAAAATACGCTCGGTCTATCTTATGGCAATGGAATCGGGGAACGATAACATTTCTCCTGGAAGAGCGTACTTCAGGGTCTTTTTGAAATCGTATGCCGATTTTCTCGGGCTAGACGGTCTCGAATTCTCAAAGAGATATCGGGAGATAACTGAAGCAAAAACTGGCGAACGTGAGAAAGCGAAGAGCGTCGAGCAACCCAGGACAGACAAAGTAGCCGTCAAAGAGGACAAAAGCGCTTCTCGCACTAGGCGAAAGTCCGAGACCAAGAAAGCAAAGCGCCGTAGAAGGTCAGCAAAAACCATGAATACAATCATCGTGCTCGCAATTATCCTTTTGGCAGTATGGGGGATATGGAAGGGACTAAACTACTACCGGTCTCAAAAGGAAACGGGCGATAACGGCAGCCCAGGATATAACGGTCTTCCCGAAACACCTCCTGAAACTCCTGAAGAAGAGCCCCCAGAAGAACCTGTAAAAGTGGTGAGAACTGATACGAGTACAGGGTCAAGCGTTTTTGAAACCAATAAATCTCCTATGAATATTGTTTTGAAGACAATTTCGGGTTCAGACGTTAGTTGTTGGATCAAAGCAGAAGCAGATGGCGAGGTCGTAGCCGAGAAAACCATGGGTTCTAACGAGACCATTGAACTGTCGGCAGAAAAGGAACTGCGCGTAAGAGCCGGGAGACCTTGGGTACTAACAATTTCTGTGAATGGGGAAGATCTCGGGGTAGGTGGCGTCTTCGGTCCTGTAAAGGATCTGGTCTTTAAGTATAACGAAGACCTGTGATTCTGTGCTTCAGCGGTATGGCTATTGGAGTTTCTCTAGACGTCGCTTTCTGGATAAAACAGATCTGGGGATGGGTTTTTGCAGGTTTTGGCAAAACGCAACAGCGTCTTGTACTACGTCAAGAGCCTTTGCGATATCGTGACTAACGACCTCGTAGTACCTGGCAAGCCATAGGTAGTCTTCTGGAATTCCTTGCCCTTCTCTTATGAGGCCGTCCCAGATGGACGAAGCTTCATCCCAGTTTCCTTCTTTCCTCATCACACTTGCTAGCCGCCTCATGTTTGTGTACCCTGCTTTGCTTCTAATGCCTTTTCTATCAAACCCATCGTAAGAAGCCTGCATATACTGCCTGGCACGGTCAACATCTCCTTTTTGCAAGTGAAACTTGCCTACACCTGCTAACGTAAAAGGATCGTCGCAAATGTCAGGACCTCTCAAACAAACTTCGCCAAGGATCCTCAACAGACCCACCATGTCAAGAATATCCATAGAATTGTGGGCAAATACCTGCTCGAGGATAGTGATGTCTCGATCTTGTTCGTATATGAAGTAAAGTGCGGGTATCAGGTGCCCTGGAATATCGTCAGAGCGAGTTGCACCTATGAAACGCGTCACAGATTCCTTCAAACTAAGGCCGTAGATGGGATGTTTCCCAAACTTGCGGACTATAGAAAAAAGATCTATATGGGCAGAGATGCCCCCACCGCTTGTTTCTGGGCTGAGACCGTTTAATATGAACCTACTGTTTAAGACTGGTATGTCAAACGAGTTGCCGTTGAAAGTGACCAAGACCGTGTCCTTTTTCACAAGCCTTGCAATGTGCTGAAGCATAAGCCGTTCTTTCTCTCGGTCAGCCAAAAAATACTGCACGACTTCGAACTGGGAGTTTTTCCACCTTCCGAAACCTGTTAGGAAAGATAGGGTTCCAGAGCCCAAAAGCCCGGTGGTCTCTATGTCCAAAAAAAGAATCTTATCCGAGTTCCCGGTAGTAACCATAGGCTCGTAACCCACAAGAAACCTGACAACTTCGGACTCAACAGGGAAGAACCAGGGCAAACAGCCCATATCATAACAACTTGTGTACACAGAAAAGCCATCATAGGTTTCAACATCCATCTCGGAAGCAGGATACTTGTCGGAGACATTTCCTCGGCCAACGCTTGGTGGCCTTTCCTTGTAGCTCACCTGTGACACAGGCAGACCTAAAGTCCCTTCATCTGCCGATGCCGAGGAGAACTTTTCCTTCTTCTCGATCTCCTTAATGAGATCCCTTAGTCTCTCTACAATATCCCTATTAGTCATGACCCTACCTCTTCAAGCATGGTCCTAAGCAAATCTAGGCACAAGGATTTGACGCCGCTTCCGATTTCCTCTTTGGGTCCAACGCAACCCGGACAACCATCTGAACATGGACAAGCAACCATCAACTCATAGGAAGCCTTGAGGATGTGGGGAAGAAGATCGAAAGCTTTTTCGGCCAACCCTACACCTCCAGGATAAGAGTCGTAGAGGTATACAGTCGGCAATCCGTCGTAGCTTGAGCGAACCTCAATCGCAACGCCGAGATCGTTCTTGTCGCTCATTAAGAAAAGAGGTGCAATGTTGAGAATCACGTTCGCAAAACCCGAGAGAATTCCGCCCATAAGATGCGGATCTACAAGTCGGGAAATAGCCTGTGGAATACTAAACCACATACCTTGTGTATGCATATTCATATCCGGAATACTGATCTGCCCTGAACCCACGTTTTCATTGGTGTATAGTTTTATTTTTTTGTAAATTGTGGCAACTGCCGTTACAGAAACCTCACCAAATTTGGACTGAAATGGCAAATCATTTCTGGCCGCGTCAACGGAAATCACCTTCACCGCGACAGCCAAGTTTGCATCTGTGTAGTAGTCAACATCGACTTTCTTCACGTAAGCCTTCCTCGATGGATAGTCTAAGCGAATCACGTGGTACTGCTGGCCCTTGTGCATGTAGATAGCCTGCTCGTGAATAAGCATGGGGGCAGAAGCCCAGTCCACCTCTCCTATGACTTCAGATCCTTGGGTGGTATCAATTACCACAAAATTATCATTGGATGCAGAACGCAGACTTATAGCAGCTGCTGGAAACGAATCTGACGACCAGTTCCATCTAGAAGTGCTTTTATACAGGACTTTTTCTTCTACCAGATGGTCAAGTATATGCTCAATACCTATCTCGCCAAAGCCTAACAAAGATTCAGGGCTTTCGTCGAAAGGAAGCTCATAAGCTGCGCACTTAACGTGTTCACCGAGGATATATGGATTGTTCGGGTTTATGAGGGCATACTCTGGTGTCTGAGCAAAAAAGTATTCGGGATTGTTAATCATGAACTGGTCCAGAGGAGAGCCGCTGGCAACGAGAAATGCTGCAGACTTGCCTTGCCTTCTACCAGCCCTGCCCGCTTGTTGCCAGGTGCTTGCTATAGTTCCAGGGTAACCTGACATCACCACAACATCAAGCCTGCCTATATCTATCCCGAGTTCGAGGGCGTTTGTTGCCGCAACGCCCACGATGCTACCTTCACGAAGACCTTTCTCAATTTCTCTCCGTTCATTTGGTAGATACCCCCCGCGGTAACCTTGGACCTTTTCCTTCTCAAAATCACTGTTATACGAGTCACGCAGATACTGGACAAGCAGTTCGCAAGCCATACGAGATCTTGCAAACACCAGAGTCTGAATCTCGTTTCTGATAAAACGAGACGATATCTTGTGCGCGGCATCTATCGATGACTGGCGAGTCGAATTATCTGGATCAAGGACAGGCGGGTTGTAAAAGATGAAGTCCTTGTCAGAAGAAGGGGCTCCGTTTATATCTATTACAGTTACAGGTTTGCCTATCAAAGACTCAGCGAGCTCACCCGGATTCGCGATAGTAGCAGACGCCAAGATAAACTGCGGTGATGCACCGTAGAACTCACAGATTCTTGTGAGCCTCCTGAGCACATTTGCAACGTGACTGCCGAAAACACCCCTGTAATTGTGCATTTCATCTATGACTACATATTTCAGAGATCTAAATAACCTAGCCCATGTGGTATGGTGGGGTAAAATCGCTTGGTGGCACATATCTGGATTTGTGATTACTATTTGCCCTACTTGCTTGGCAAGACGCCTTTTGGAAGTTGGCGTATCTCCATCAAAGGTAAAACTCTTTACCGAGAACCCACCCGACGCACACATATCCTCGATCTCGGCCAACTGATCCTGAGCCAAAGCCTTGGTGGGAAACAAATACAGTGCCCGGCTGCTAGGGTCCTTCAGTATGGCATCTAGCACTGGTAGATTATAGCACATAGTCTTACCTGACGCCGTCGGCGTTACCACACATATGTTCTCGCCTTCTATGACTCGCTCATACGCCTCTTTCTGATGAGTATAAAGCGAGTTCATCCCTTTGTTTGCCAGCGCCTGTTTCAATGATGGATGAATCGCATCCGGAATATCCGAATAATCCCCTGTAGTTGGAGGAAAATGATGCCAAGCAGTCACGCAACTCGCGAATCTCGGATCATTGCGCAACTCAACCAACACATCTTCAACCGTTTTCTTCATGTGGAGAAATCCTCCTTAAGGCAAACCAGCCGCTATCTCTTTTGCTATATGGACCAATCATACATTTGTTTGATATATATTCTATCACACCAATGCGCTATCCTTCGAAATACTGAAAGTGAGGAAACTTTCCTAGACAAGCAGTAGAATTAGATATGCGCAAATGCACGTTCTCAGGAGGTGCTACTAATGGATGCAGAAATATTATCTGTAGGTACAGAATTATTGCTTGGCGAGATTTCGGATACAAATGCTCAATACATCTCTTCTCGTTTGAGAGACATAGGAGTAAACGTGTATCGAAGGCTTACAGTAGGAGATAACCCAAAAAGACTCACGTCAGCATTCCAAGAATCTATCGAGAGAGCAGATATCGTGTTGTCTACAGGCGGGTTAGGACCTACCGACGACGACGTTACCGCCCAATGCCTTGCAACAGCCCTGGGGAGAGGTCTGGTTTTCTCAGAGGAAGCATGGGGAAGCATAGAATCTTCCTTGCGTAGACGCAATAGAGTGCCTAGTCCTTCCGACAGGAAGCAGGCATATATCATAGACGGTGGCTTTTTCATACCTAACGCAGTCGGAACGGCGCCAGGGCAAGGCGTCGTCATCGATAGCAAACTTGCTATACTACTACCGGGTCCTCCATTTGAGATGAAGCCCATGTTTGAGGACCACGTAATCACTCTCATCAGACAGAAATACCACGACCTTGAACCTATCAAGTATCTGAATCTCAACATTGTAGGCTTACCTGAAGCAAAAGTGGCGGAAGCAGTCAGTGATTTGATGAAAAGTGACAACCCGTCTGTTGCTCCTTACACGGGAATCGGACAAGTGCGGCTTAGGATAGCTGCTAGGGGAAGGGACGAGAATGAACAGACTGCAATGATTGCCAATATGGAAAAAGAGGTGCGCAAACGACTAGGACGCTATATTTACGGCACAAATGACGAGACCTTGGAAGAGGTCATAGGCCGCATGCTTTCTCGGAGAGGCCTTACATTGGCGGTGGCGGAATCCGTAACAGGCGGTTTGGTATCCTACAGGGTAACTGAAGTTCCAGGCAGTTCAAAGTACTTCAAAATGGGGATGATTGCGTACGACCCCGGCGTCAAAGCGTCGAACCTTGGGATCCCGTTTGAATTCATAAACGAGAACCAAGCGGTGAACGAGGAGGTAGCAAAGGGTATGGCCCAGAGCATAAGGCTCTTGGCAGGAGCTGACTTGGGACTTTCGACCACGGGATTTGCAGGCCCTGATGGCGGTACAGAGAGTGAACCTGTAGGTACTGTATATATCGGCCTAGACCACAAACAAGGAAATCTTGTTGAAAGAATCCTCTATCCTAGTACCAGATCTAGAACCAGATCCTATGCAGCTCAACAGGCATTGCGCGTGCTCTATAGATTTCTTGTAGGATTGGCTGAGTAAGCGAAGTGACTAGGAATGGAAAATAGAACATTTAGAGGCTTCATAGCCATCTCTGTGCCCGATGAAGTAAGAGATTTTCTGGCATCTTTTTCCCAAGAGGCTGGTAAACATCTAACTAACTGCCGTTTTGTGGATGCAAAGAACCTTCACCTGACGCTCCAGTTTCTAGGGAATGACGTCAGCAAATCTCTAATTCCCGACATATCAGAGATAATTGATGGAATTGCCCAGATAACTCCACCGTTTGATATCTCCTTGGGAAATGCTGGTATATTTCCAGCGAAGGGAAGGCCTAGGGTCTTTTATATTGGGCTTTCTCAAGGACACGACGAGGTTTCTGCCCTAGCGCTTAACCTGCAATCGCGGCTTGTGAACCTAGGGTTTGAAAAGGAGGAGTCTTTTCATCCGCACCTAACCCTTGCAAGACGCAAACACAGTGAAAGGTCTCAGGTGACCGGAGAAGTTGACGAAAGGAAACTGTGGCAAGATATCTATGCGGATTTCAGAACTGAATATACCTGTGAAACAAGAAGAGGAATCGCGCTTTCATGGACGGCCGACAAAGTCACACTCATCGAAAGTAAGCTATCCTCCAAAGGACCAGTCTATTCCTTACTTTCCGAGCATCTTCTAGGGCAAAAACAGGGTAGACGAACATTTGTGTAATATGATTGCCCGTTACGTTTGCTTAATGTTATACTCAGTAAAGAATGACTGCCAGGGTTGACAGGCGACTCTAAGGAGTGGAAAAACTAATGTTGGAAAAAGAAAAGGCCCTAGAGTTGGCGGTATCTCAGATAGAGAAGCAGTTTGGAAAAGGTTCAATAATGAGATTTGGCGAAGCTTCTCAAAGGATGGCGGTTGAGGTAATTCCAACCGGCGCCCTGGCACTGGATATTGCTCTAGGAATCGGGGGTATTCCCCGTGGAAGAATCGTAGAAATATACGGCCCAGAAGGCTCTGGAAAGACTACGGTAGCGCTGCACATTATCGCTGAAGCGCAAAAAGCCGGCGGGATAGCCGCATTCATAGATGCTGAGCACGCTTTGGATCCCTTGTACGCGAGAAGACTTGGGGTCGACATAGACAACTTGCTCATCTCTCAACCGGATACGGGCGAACAGGCTCTGGAGATAGTTGAGGCTCTGGTTCGGAGCAGCGCGGTAGACTGCATCGTAGTTGACTCTGTCGCAGCTTTGGTGCCGCGTGCAGAGCTTGAAGGAGAGATGGGAGATGCTCACATGGGTTTGCAAGCCAGACTCATGTCTCAGGCCTTGAGAAAGCTCACAGCAGTGGTTTCAAAATCTAAGTCTACTGTGATATTCATAAACCAAATACGTGAGAAAATCGGCGTCATGTTTGGCAACCCGGAAGTTACTCCTGGCGGAAGGGCACTAAAGTTTTACTCGTCCGTAAGGCTCGATATTAGGCGCATAGAAAACCTCAAACAGGGTCAGAACACTATAGGCGCCAGGACAAGAGTGCGGGTAGTGAAGAATAAGCTTTCTCCGCCTTTTAGGGAAGCAGAATTTGACATCATATTCGGTGAGGGTATTTCCCGTGAAGGGTCGATTCTTGACGTAGGAGTCGATCAGGGCGTCCTTACCAGAACCGGAACCTGGTATTCGTATGGAGACATCAGACTTGGGCAAGGCAAAGAAGCTGCGAAGCAGTACTTCGCAGACAACCCTGAGGTCGCAAAAGAAGTAGAATCAAAGATCAAGGAGAAGTTGAGCCCAGAATCTGTGGGTTCCTCTGGTCCTACGGAAACCGACAGCGAACCAGAGGGAGAGAACAAGTCAGGTGACTCTGATGGGAAGTAAGACTCCTATGAATGCTGCCTTGCGAATTCTGTCAAGGCGACAGGTCAGTTCGGGGCAGATGAAGTTCTTGTTATTGCAGAAACAGTTTCTTCCAGAAGAAATAGATGAGTGTATCGATAGACTAGAGCAGTGGGGTTATATAGATGATAAGTCTCTTGCTGCGGATATTTTGGAAACAATGATATCCAATTCACCGTGCGGCAAGAAACGATGTTTGTATGAACTCGACAAGAGACGTTTTGATAGGGAACTAGCAACGGAATTAGTAGATAGGGCATATTCTGAGTTGGATGAGAAAGCCCTAGCATTCGCAGCTGCCGAGCAGTATGCGAAAAACAAATCGAAGATGATGTCTAAGGATGTGCAGCGCCTGGCAGGATGGCTTGCGCGGCGGGGTTTCACTAGTGAGACTATTTACGCCGTAGTAAGAGCATACGGTCAGGCATCTGGTAGGGAGCAGATTCCCGAATACTGGGGTCAGTGTTGAATTGTACCTGGATAGATTTACTGCGCGATGCGTCTTTGGCGAAGGTTCGATGCAATAAGAGGCGCGGTTTTGTTTGCGGCTCGTAAAGTAAAGCGCGTAGTCCAGGTTGAGATTATAGTTTGCATTAAGGGCTTTTGGCGACTTGCTATCGTCGTAGCAATGTAACCTAGTTGTATACGTAGCCATTGTGATTAGTGTGACTTTATAAGCGCTCAAGCCTTATAAAAACTATATGACACATCTTAACCCAGTATGCCGGGCATTGCTCGGCTTTTTGTGTTCATAGAGGAGGTGACAATGGGTGAAATACGTTTTATGCGCTTTACTAGCTATCATAGGGGCTGCCGCTGGATACCTAGTTCGCAAGATAATTGGAGAAGCGAAGATCTCGTCTGCGGAGGCCGAAGCCAAGAGGATCATAGAAGAGGCCACTAAAAGTGCGGACACGAAGCAGCGGGAAGTTCTTGTCGAAGCAAGGGATAGCGCGCAGAGGATAAGAGACGAAGTTGACAAGGAGATTAGAGAACGACGCCAAGAGATACAACGCCTAGAACGAAGACTAATAAGCAAAGAGGAATCGTTGGATCGAAGACAGGAGATACTGACTCAGAGGGAAGATAGCCTGTCCAAGCGTGAACGAGGTTTGACTGAGAAAGAACGTATGCTCGAGAAAATGCAGGAAGATTGCATGAAAGAACTTGAGCGGATATCTGGCCTTTCAACTGATGAGGCACAAGAAATGATCCTTCAAGAAGTTCGAGAGACCCTAAAGGAAGAAAGCGCCAGGATCATTCGAGATGCAGAAGCACAAGCAAAAGAGAGAGCCGACGAAGTCGCACGTAACATTATCTCTCTGGCAATTCAAAGATGTGCCGCAGATCACGTCGCGGAAAACACGGTTTCCGTAGTTGAGCTACCAAGTGAAGAAATGAAGGGCAGGATAATTGGACGTGAGGGCAGAAACATAAGGACTCTGGAAACTCTTACAGGAATAGAACTCATTATTGATGATACGCCCGAAGCAGTCATACTGTCAGGCTTTGATCCTGTGAGACGGGAAGTAGCGCGGCTCGCTTTGGAAAGGCTCGTAGCAGACGGCCGGATCCATCCTGCGCGTATAGAAGAAATGGTTGAGAAGGCACAAAAAGATGTAGAGTCCATGATAAAGCAAGAAGGGGAACAGGCTGCCTTACAGTTAAGCATTCACAATCTACATCCTGAACTCATAAAACTGTTGGGAAGGCTTAAGTTTAGAACAAGTTACGGGCAAAACGTCTTGAAACACTCGATCGAAGTGGCACAGCTCGCCGCCAATATGGCCGCCGAGATAGGCGCAAATGTAAATGTCGCCAAGCGAGCAGGGCTATTGCATGACATAGGCAAGGCTGTAGACCACGAGGTCGAAGGATCTCACGTAGCAATTGGGGTGAACCTGCTCAAGAAGTATAGAGAATCCGGTGAGGTCATTAGGGCAGTAGAAGCGCACCACGGAGACGTAGAGCCTCAGACCGTCGAAGCATTCCTGGTAGCAGCGGCTGACGCCATCTCCGCAGCGCGTCCAGGTGCTCGACGTGAAACTCTTGAGATGTACCTCAAACGACTAGAGAAGTTGGAGGAAATTGCCAACTCCTTTGAAGGTGTAGAAAAATCGTACGCAATTCAGGCTGGCCGCGAAATAAGGATAATGGTAAAACCTGAACGCATAGATGATCTGGGTTCTGTTGCTCTAGCAAGAGACATAGCTCAAAGGATTGAAAAAGAGCTCGAATATCCGGGTCAGATTAAGGTTACAGTTATACGCGAAACAAGAGCGGTTGGCTTCGCGAAGTGAGTTTTGTGGGCTGTTGACACCAAGCTCACACATTTGGGCAGCTTGGTGTCAACAGACATATCTCTAAGATGACCAATGAACCGCAATGTGGTTTTAGGAGTAGATGTAGAGCATGGGAAACAAGAGTCCTAAGTCTGTCTCTCAAGGGGATATTGAAATATTGGCTACCCTCTTGATAGCCTTTCCACAGATATCAAGGATCATGTTCGACCCCAAGAAACGTACGTTGGCGTTAGTGTTTTTGTGTCGGGGTCCTATAGGAAAGACAGAGCAAAGACGAATAAAGAAACTTTACCGTGAGTCAGTCGAAGTCTATCACTCTCTTTGTGGTATTGAGAGTCGTTCTATCAGTTGCTCTTGGGACCTAATGGACGAATTGTGTTCGTTTCAAGTAGAACGAGATGTGGCATCTTTATCTACTGGCGAGCTGAGTCTGACTACCTCACTTGTTTCCCAAAACGTAGCAGTGTTTTCCGCCTTCGATGATTCTACCTTAGGCGAGGAATCCGAGTTGTCTTGGTCTGCCAGGTTTTTCGTGCAGGAACTGTTAGAGGATATAAAGAATCTTGAGTGCGCGCGCCAACTTGTTGCGGTGCGTGAGGGAGAGAAAGTGCTCGTTTTTGATAAGTGAGGTATTGTCATGAATTTACTGTTTGTAGGAGATGTTGTTGGTTCCCCAGGTAGGAATTACTTGAAGGAAGTATTGCCTGGCTTAATAAAGGCTTATGATGTCGATTTCACGATAGTAAACGGAGAAAACGCCGCGGGAGGCGCCGGTCTTACAAGAGAGACGGCCAGCGAGCTGTTTTCTGCGGGTGCGGACGTTATCACCTCAGGGAATCACATCTGGGACAAAAAAGAAATCTATTCTGTCATAGACGAAGATGACAGAATCATAAGACCCGCTAACTACCCACCTGGTGTTCCCGGAAGGGGCTCCGGGGTGTATGTCGCCAATAATAGTACCACCGTAGGGGTTATAAATGTCTGCGGACGAGTGTTTTCGCCCCAGAGTTTCGACTGCCCCTTTAGAGTACTGGATTCGGAGATATCCAAAATGCAAACTATCACGCCTGTAATTGTCGTAGACTTCCATGCGGAAGCGTCTTCCGAAAAGATAGCGGCTGGTTGGTATGTTGACGGTAGGGTAAGCGCACTATTCGGTACCCACACACATGTCCAAACTGCAGACGAGAGCATCCTACCAAACTGTACTGCTTACATAACAGACGTCGGAATGACAGGTAGTTACGAAGGCGTAATTGGAGTAAAAAAAGACATAATCCTGAAGCACTTTTTGACCCAGATGCCCGTGCGACACGAAATAGCCAAAGGAAAACAGCAGATGTGCGCTGTTTTTTCTAAGATAAGCTCGTCTGGAAAGGCTGAGAACATCGAGCGCATCCTTATTCGAGAATAGATAATAGTTCGTAACCCTTAATTTTATATCACCCAATATGGCTTTGTCTAGTTTTTTAGCTCATTTCAGCGAGAAACTTCTTGTCAAAACTACTGTTTGCCATTAGAATGGAAATACACCAACATTCGGCAGCCATAACCACGGTAAATCAATGGTTATCACGCTTAAGTTAGAACAATATACGACAATTGGAGGGATAGTATTGGGAGTAGCTGATGCAGATCATCGAGATATCACACCTGTCGAAGTACTCAAAGTATCTTCTAAATCAAATCCCAACGCAGTTGCAGGTGCACTAGCTGGAGTTGTTAGGGAACGTGGCTACGCTGAAATACAAGGAATAGGAGCAGGCGCCGTAAACCAAGCTATAAAAGCAATTGCAATTGCGCGCGGGTTTGTGGCACCAAGTGGAATTGACCTCGTGTGTGTCCCTGCCTTTACGGATATTCTAATCAACGGGCAGGAGCGAACGGCCATAAAACTTATCGTCGGGCCCAGAAGCTAGTGGGGTAATTGAGCAAGGCGTGTCTCGGAAATTTCAATATACTAGCTGAAGAAGAACAAAACTTGGAAGGCAGGGTGGCTGCTCATAAGAGTTGTTCTTCCGATTGTTGTGATCTTCATATCCACACAGTGGCATCAGACGGGCAACTGACCCCCCTCGAAGTATTGTCTGTTGCCTTAGAGGCTAATCTCAAAGCGATCTCAATCTGCGATCACGATACAATCGCCGGATTTAGCGAACTCTCCAGGCTGTATCCCTCGCTTGCTGATGGAACACTCCTTGCCTCTGGAATTGAAGTCATCCCAGGTATAGAAATAAACAGTGAATGGGAAACCAGAGAGATACACCTGATTGGGTACTTTTGCGAAACGAAAAGCCAAGAATTTGCGTCGCTTCTCGCTTCGCTAAGAGAAACGAGGCTTCAAAGAGTCAAACTTATTCTGGATAAACTAAGAGATCAAGAAATTATCGTTGACATTTCCCAAGTATTAGACAGGGCAAAAGGAGAATCCGTTGGGCGCCCTCATATAGCTGAAGTAATGGTTGAAGAAGGCTACGTAGGGAGCATAGGAGAGGCTTTCAACACGTACATCGGACTAGGTAAACCGGCCTATGTAGGAAGGTTTCGTTTGACTCCCGCTGAATGCGTTAAGGCCATAAGAAGAGCAAATGGCGTTGCCGTCTGGGCACATCCCGGTATGGCAAATGCGGATCATCTGCTCAAAGAACTAATCGAAAGCGGACTCCAGGGATTGGAAGTATACCACCCCGAGCATGACCGCAATGCCATGATCAAGTACACTTCCTTGGCTTTGGAGCATGGGCTTGCAATTACGGGAGGCTCTGATTTCCATAGCTATAATCGCCCATATGGAGCCCTAATAGGGAGCTACGGGGTAACCTACGAATCGGTTCAGCGTATAAGAGATCTAGCGCAAGAAAACAGGAAATAGTCTGTATAGCGAAGACAGTGCGAACGATAGAAAAAGCCGGGGCGGCGATGAGCCTTATTGATCTCCGCTCCGGCTTTCTAATTCACTAGACTTATGACAGTTTGATCTTTATGTCAAGTGCGCTCAAACCATCCGGATATGCAAATACAGGGTTAATATCCAGTTCGGATATTTCCGAGAAGTCTCGGCATAGCTGAGCCACGCGCCCTATGGCCTCGGCAATTGCAGGAATATCGTCTGGCTCTGCTCCTCTGAAACCCTTCAATATTGTATATGCCTTGGTCTCTGTAATCATCTCGTCGACTTCACGCTTTGTAAGACCTGAAGCAAGCCTAAAGGAAGCGTCTTGCAGCAAGTTCACCAACACTCCGCCCGACCCAAAAGCTACCATTGGACCAAAAGTAGCATCCTTTATCATGCCAATGATTACCTCGTCACCCTGGGGCATCATTTTCTGAACTTCAACACCGTATATCTTGGCATCTGGAGCAGCCTTTTTCGAGTTCTCCATTATAGAGTTGAAGGCCTCTTTTACCTCATCATTAGAACTGAGACCTACCTTTACTCCTCCTATATCGGTCTTATGCATGATATCAGGAGAACAGATCTTCATAACAACAGGAAAGCCCATTTGAGCAGCATACTTTATTGCTGCGTCTTCTGAAGTCGCAAGGCGTGACGGAGCCGCAGGAATTTTGTAGCACTCCGCAACTTCGGCGGCCTCAGGGCTAAGAAGCAGGTCACGCCCGTCTTTGCGAACACTCTCGAAGATCTCTTTCACTCGGTCCTTGTTCACGTCGTCAAATAGCCACTCTTGACCGTCAGATATAGACTGGCTCAACGAAGCAAACTGAGTCAGGCCTATGAGAGTAGAAACAGCTTCTTCGGGGAATGCAAAAATCGGAACGCCGTGTTTCTTTAGATACTCCACACCGGCTTCAACAGTAAAGCCGCCTGTGAAAGCAGCTACAACTGGCTTCTCCGGATGCTCTTTGTTGGCTTCAACTATAGCTTCGGCTACCTTATCGACTTCAAGAACTGCTGTGGGGCTAAGAAGAACCGCAACTGCGTCAACATTAGGATCTGACAACGCAGCATCAAGGGCTACTTCGTATCTGTCATAATGCGCATCTCCGATGACGTCTATCGGGTTATATATGTTTGCCATTGAAGGCATCTTCTCACGAAGCAGGGCAATTGTGTCTTCGCTGAAACGTGCGACCTCAAGCCCGCCCAGTTCGATAGCGTCAATTGCTACAATACCTAACCCACCTGCGTTTGTGACAACTGCAACTCGCTTGCCCTTGGGAATTGGCTGAGTTGTAAAAGCGTTGGCAAGTTCGAAAAGCTGGGTCATGGTTGAGGCTCTCAGAATTCCCGCATGTTTGAACGCTGTCTTGTATGCGGTATCCGAACCTGCCAGGGCCCCGGTATGTGAAGATGCCGCTTTTGCTCCCGATGAGCTCACACCGGATTTGAGGGCAATGACAGGAATTCGTTTAATAGCTTCCCTGGCGACGTTGATAAACCGCTCACCCTCGACAACGTCTTCTAGGTACAGGCAGATTACCTTGGTCTCAGGATCCCTGCTGGCGACTTCTACAAAGTCGGCCTCGTTAAGGTCTGCTTTGTTCCCCATGCTAACAAACTGGCTGAACCCCAAACCATTTTTAAGGCTCCAGTCTAGAATCGCTATACAAAGCGCACCGCTTTGTGAGATGAAAGCTATATTGCCCTTAAGAGCCATCTCTCTAGCAAATGTTGCGTTAAATGGAGCGTGAGTATCTATGATTCCAAGCACGTTAGGCCCGACTATCCGCATCCCATACTTGTCTGCGATATCAACAAGTTGTTGCTCGAGTTCACGACCTTCTTTACCTACTTCTTTGAACCCTGCCGTAATCACAATAACATGTTTTACCCCAGCCTTTCCGCAGTCTTCGGCAACTGAAAGAGAAGCTTTAGCAGGCACGCACATTACTGCTACGTCTACAGGCTTTCCAATGTCTACTACTGATGGATATGCCTTGAGCCCTGCTATCTCGGCCTCTTTTGGATTGATGGGGTAAATATCGCCTTTGAATCCGGACGATATCATGTTGCGGACAACTGCATAACCGATCTTACCCGGAGTGTTGGACGCGCCAATCACTGCAACAGATTTGGGACGCATAAGAGATGTTAGATCATTCATATTTACAGCACCTTCCTATAACAATATGGAAAACACAATCGTCACAGACAAGTCTACCATAACTCATCTTTCTAAGTAAACTTAGCGTTTCTACTCATAGTTTGCTGCAATTCCTTCATCTTCCCACAACGTTTTTAAGACATTCATCATCTGGTGTCTGACGCCAGGGATAGTGAGTTCCAGTTTGCTAACCAGGTCCTTCATTGCCTGGCGAGAAGTATTCCCTGAAATAGTACAAACCGGAGGCGCAACTGGCAGTCCAAGCCTCTTGGAGGCTTTATCTATGTGTTTTTCCTCAACATATACAAGCGGTCGAATAACCTCTATCCTCTGTCTCGTAAGAAACGTTTTGGGTCTAAAGCAGTCTATTCTCCCCTGGTAGAATATGTTCATTAGCAAAGTCTCGATGGCATCGTCTAGGTGATGTGCAAGAGCGACTTTGGAAACGCCCATCTCTCGGGCAGTTTTGTACAAACATCCCCGTCGGAGCCGTGAACACAAGGAGCACTTTGTCTTTGTACTTTCGTATTCCGTGACGACTTTTGCGATACTTGAGGGCACAACATAGTAGGGAACACCGATTTCCTGTAGAAATTCTCGGATAAATTGCAAAGAGGCCTCGTCAAGTGACCATGGTTCACCAAGATCAATAGTGACCGCCTCAATTGAGAACTTCACTGGCGATCTACTGAGGATGTCAGAAAGGGCCCATGCCATGAAAAGGCTGTCTTTTCCCCCTGAAACGCCGACTATGATCCTATCTCCGGCACCAATAAGAGCGTAGTCTGAGATAGCTTTGCCGATTGGCCGAAAGACTCCATTCTTGGCTCTGGCACACATGTCTGCACACCCCAGATAAGACAATTGATACTGCGTAATAAAGACCTTGTATCCACCTATTACGACCCAAACAACACTTTACTTCACATACACCTTACAACATGTATAGTATACAATTGAATGGATACAATCCCAATGGGGGTATTCGAATTGGGCAAGGTCAATAAACAGTCTAGTAACTATGTGTACATGGACAACTCATCAACGACGAAGCCGTGTTCAGAAGTAATAGAAGGTATGTCCTTTGTCCAGGAAAACCTTTACGGAAACCCGTCGTCACTCTACAGATTCGGTCTCGAATCGGAATCGCTTTTGAGGCAGGCTCGAAATGAAGTGGCCACCCTCATTGGCGCCGATGAAACTGAAGTATACTTTACATCAGGAGGAACCGAAGCCAACAATTGGGCGCTATTTGGAACCCTCAGAGCCTATGGTGGCAATAGGCGCCACATAGTGACCTCTTGTGTTGAACATCCTTCTGTAAGCGCTACGGCAAATTACCTAGAACGCGCAGGAGTCGAGGTATCCTACGTACCCGTAGATGAACAGGGTCTTGTATCTCCCGAAGCTGTCATTGCATCCATAAGACCCGATACCAGCCTAGTATCCATAATGCTGGTACAGAATGAGGTAGGGACAATTGAGCCATGCAGAGACATTGGCATATTGTTATCACAAATGGGTCCCAAACGCCCTAGATTCCACGTAGATGCGGTTCAAGGACTTGGCCGGGTCGAAATCAACGCAAAAGCATGGGGGATAGACCTTCTGACTATGAGCTCACATAAGATACACGGCCCAAAAGGCGCAGGCGCACTCTTCGTGCGCGAAGGAACGCCTCTTAAACCCTTGATATTTGGAGGCGGCCAAGAAAGAAACCTGCGGTCAGGTACTGAAAATGTGGCCGGAATCCATGGCTTTGGTATCGCCGCCCAACTATGTAAGAATACTATAAAAGAGACTAATACTAACCTCTATTACCTGAGACAAAGACTCGTCCAAGGAATAACAGGCATTTTCCCGGACGCAGTATTGAATGGGGCAGGGCCCGATGGTTCTTCTCCTCACATTGTGAATTTCTCTTTCCCCGGCTTCCGAGGTGAAACCATAGTTCACGGTCTGGAGCAAAGAGGAGTACTTGTATCTACCGGCTCGGCTTGCTCATCGCGAAAGAAGGAACCAAGCCCAGTTCTATTAGCTATGGGAAAGACTAAGAGCGAGGCCTGGTCCGCCATACGTTTTTCCATGTCGAGGTTTTCTACAAAAGCAGATGTAGATACCACAATCCTAGCGTTAGAAGACTGTCTAGAGGAACTAAAACCATGGCGCAAGAAAACGATCTAGGCGCACAAAATGTATTCGTCGAGGAGCAGATCAAATGGAAAGAGTACTGCTAGTTCGTTACGGTGAGATCGGACTAAAGGGACAAAATCGCAGTTATTTTGAAGACACTCTGTGCAGAAACATAGAACTCGCATTAGCAAATATGACCTGCTCTAAGGGAAATGCAAAAGTCGAAAAATCACAGGGCAGACTTTATGTAATAGGAATTAATCACGAAGATGAACAAGCCTACGTGGACGCCATTTCAAAGGTGCCCGGAGTTGTTGGTGTAAGTGTCGCTGTCGTAGTCGAAAATGAGATGGAAAAGATCGAACAGGCGGCGTTATCTCTGATGAAAGATGCAATGCCTACATTCAAAGTCAATACAAAACGCCCAAACAAGGATTTCCCTGTTACTTCACCTGAGATGAACCAAAGGATAGGGGACGCCGTTTTACGAAGCATACCGGGAGTTTCTGTGAATTTGCACAATCCCGACACCGTGCTTCACATTGAGATTCGCAGCAAAAAGACCTACCTTTACGTGAACGAGGAACCAGGTCCCGGAGGGCTACCAGTAGGGGTCTCAGGTAGAGGGACTGTTCTGATCTCAGGAGGCATCGATAGCCCCGTGTCCGCTTACATGGCCATGAAACGTGGAGTTGAAATCAACGCTCTGCACTTTTGGAGTTATCCAATTACAGGCGAAAGATCAAGAGATAAGGTAGTAGACATATGCAAGGCGTTAGCCCAATTCAACCCAAACTTACGCCTTTATGTGGCGCCGTTTACTGAGATCCAGACCCGGATCATCGAGGATTGCCCTGAAAACTACAGGGTCACGACCATGAGGCGAATGATGATGAGGATTGCTACTGAGTTTTGCAAAAAAACCGGTTCACAAGCCATTTTCACTGGTGAGAATCTCGGACAAGTGGCAAGTCAAACCCTAGAGAGTCTAACAGTTATTGAAGAAGCGGCAGGGTTTCCAGTTCTACGGCCCTTGATCTGTTTCGACAAGACAGAAATCATAGATACAGCCCGGAGCATTGGAACATATGACATATCTTGCCTGCCCTATGAAGACTGCTGCTCCATATTTGTTCCTAGACATCCCGTCACGAGACCGACAATGGCAGGAGCCATTTCAGCAGAACGGAAACTCAACGTAGACGATCTGGTGAGCCAGTGCGTTCTAGGGATAGAAGAAGCTTCTCTGAACACAAACATATAGTTTGTCCACCTCGGAAAACACCCATATAATAATAGTTAACAAGATATGAGATACGGAGTGTGCATAGGTGACGAGATTGACTGGCACTTTTAGATACTTCATCGAGACCTTCGGTTGTCAGATGAACCAGAGGGACTCGGAAACAATTGAAGGACTGCTTCTGGCTAAGGGCTTTTTCCCTGCCGATACAGTAGACGAAGCAGACATCGTGGTTGTAAACACATGCGCCGTCAGGGAGTCGGCAGAAACCAAAGTATGGAGCAGGATTGGAGAGATCGCGGCCATGTCGCGCAACTCAGAACCTCGTGTAATCGTGCTGGCAGGATGCATGGCTCAAATCCCCGAGAATATCGACAGGATCAAAAAACGAGCGCCGTACGTCAAAGTAGTGACCGGACCAGGTAACATTCATTGCATCCCAGACCTTGTTGAAGAGGCTTTGCGTCTTCCATCGTCCAGACTTCTGACTGCCGTTTCGCCTAGTAGGACCGAGGCTCATAAGAAAGAATCTACACAGGTATTACCTGAAAACCTACCTAGAAAGAGATCGGAAGGTCCCGGCGCTTACGTAACCATAATGTACGGGTGCGACAATTTTTGCAGCTACTGTGTGGTGCCTTTCGTACGAGGGCCTCAGGTATCCCGAGAACCGCAGAACATAATCTCAGAGGTCAAACAACTTGTTGAATCGGGTTGCTCAGAGATCACACTTTTGGGGCAGAACGTGAACGCTTATGGGTTCGATCTTGACCACGATTACGGGTTTGCCGAATTGCTGCAAGACCTTGACACAATCCCTGACCTGGCTAGGATACGATATTTCACATCCCATCCTAAAGACTTTTCCAAAGAGATGGTAAAGACCATAAGTCAGTCTCAACACATATGTGAGCACTTTCATCTGCCCGTTCAATCAGGCAGCAATAGGATGCTCAGACTGATGAACCGAAGATATACGATACAAGACTACTGCGACCTGGTAGACTTAATCAGAGAAGAGGTTTCAAATCCTGCTATTACCACAGACATAATCGTAGGCTTTCCTGGCGAAACCGATCAAGATTTTCAAGAAACTCTTTCTCTAGTTGAAAAAATCCGCTTCGACGGAGCTTTTACATTCATATACTCTGCAAGGTCAAATACGCCTGCGGCGAGGATGAAGAATCAGATTTCGCGGGAGATCAAGTCTAGAAGGCTACAGGAACTAGTAGCGCTTCAGAACGAAATAACCAGGTCAATAAACTCGACTTTACTAGGAAGCACTCAAGAAGTCCTGATTGAAGGGTTCGATAAGAAGCATACCGAGTACTCACGAGGCCGTGCGCGAAGCAACAAACTGGTGGTGTGCACAACCCCGGGCCCCAAACCTGGCGACATGGTGAACGTTAGAATCGAGGAAACGGGGACATGGTATCTCAAAGGTCCCTTGGTTGACGCAGAACAGGGAAGATTCGATAGTGCTTAGTTGTCTACTGTAGATGAATATCAGCGGAGGATAGGTATATTGTCTAGATACATTACCCCTATGATGGTCCAGTATAAGTCGCTCAAGGAGAAATATAGCGACGCACTGCTCTTGTTCAGACTGGGAGACTTCTACGAGATGTTTTTTGAAGATGCCGAAATTGGCTCAAAAGAACTTGGCATTGCCCTGACTGCAAGAGACGCCGGAAACGGAAATAAGGCCCCTATGTGCGGGGTGCCTTATCATGCTGTCGATGAATACATTAAGACACTAGTCTCAAAAGGATACAAGGTTGCAATTTGCGAGCAGATGGAAGATCCTGCCGCAGCGACGGGCCTTGTCCAAAGGGATGTAGTGCGAGTCATCACTCCCGGTACCTACTGGGAAGGAGCCGACGGCACTTCGTTTAGCTATATAACTGCTGTTTATCCTTTAGTTGCAACAAAAGGACAAGAAGCATCACTAGGAATATGTTCATGCGATCTATCTACAGGTGAGATCCTTTTGGGAAGTCTTGACAACGAGCCTGGCAGTACAGATAGTAGTCAGATCCGCGACAGACTAGTAGACGAACTTGTGAGATTGCTGCCGAAAGAGTGCGTCTTACCTGCAAGCCTCAAGGACACGAGTTTCGTGAAGACTATAGCCAATAACCTGCCCGGGCTGTTCGTTACATTTCTTGATGACGAAGACTTCGGTTCAGGTAATGAAGAAGCGCCCATACCTTCGGAATGGGATACTCTGGAACTATCCGCATCCGCGAGAAAAGCTCTTTCAGGCCTTCTTTTGTACCTAAAGCGTACACAAATGGTCCAGCTTTCGCACCTGAAGGTACCCACTCTTTACCTGAAGAATTCTTTCTTGGAGCTCGATCAGTCTACACGGAGGAATTTGGAACTGACTCGAAGACTCAGTGGCGAAGTGTACGGCTCCTTGACGTGGGTTTTAGATAAGTGCTGTACAACTATGGGATCTAGGCTGCTGAAAAAATGGGTAGAGCGACCGTTAAGAGATAAAACTGCCATTGAGGAAAGACTATCCGCAGTTGAGGAACTATACCAGGACTCTGGTCTGCGGAAGAACTTGGCGGCCTCACTCTCAGGGGTAAAGGACCTAGAAAGGTTAGTAACCAGGATTTCCTACGGAACTTGCAATGCCAGAGATCTAATATCCATCGCATCTTCTCTTGAAAAAGTGCCATCCATTAAGAAGGGACTGGGCCCTACATCCTCTGCACTACTGCGCCAGATTACTGAGAACCTAGATGAAGTCCCTGAAGTTGTGGATCTTCTAAGGAGGGCAATAGTCGATGACCCACCTATCGCCTTAACTGAAGGTGGCTTGGTTAAACCAGGCTACAGCAAGGAAATCGATGAATTGAGAGATTTGGCTACAGGCGGAAAGAAATGGCTCCTAGACTTGGAAGACAGGGAAAAAGAAAGGACTGGGATAAGGTCTCTTAAGATAGGCTACAACAAAGTCTTTGGGTACTATATCGAGGTGACAAAGGCTAATCTTCACCTGGTGCCCAGTGACTATATTAGGAAGCAAACCCTTGTATCTGCAGAAAGATTTGTTACTCCCGAACTCAAAGAGAAGGAAACCCTTATTCTAGGTGCTGAGGAGAAACTATTCAAAGAGGAGTACCGCGTGTTTTCCGAGATTCGAGAGTCTGTCGCCTCCTATATGAGAGACATTCAAAAAACTGCTCTCACAATAGCGCAGCTCGACGTTCTCTTGAGTCTGGCCTACGTCGCCAGCATCTACGGCTACGTAAAACCCGATATCACGGATGATAACAGGCTTTTGATCCGAGACGGCAGGCATCCTGTCCTAGAAAGGGTTCTGCCGCCTGGCACTTTTGTCCCGAACGACTTAACCCTTGATGAGACAGAGCGTGTCCTTATCATCACCGGTCCAAATATGGGTGGCAAGTCTACCTATTGCAGGCAATCAGCCCTAATAGTACTCATGGCCCAAATGGGATCATTTGTACCATGTAAATCGTGCTCCATCTCATGTGTCGATAAGATCTTCGCAAGGGTTGGAGCGTACGATGATATTGTTCTGGGTCAGTCTACTTTCATGACAGAGATGAGTGAAGTATCGAGAATCCTCAGCAACGCTACATCTCAGAGCCTCGTTATACTCGACGAAATCGGGAGGGGAACCAGCACCTTCGACGGCCTATCAGTGGCATGGGCAGTTGTAGAGTACTTGGCGGACGAGAAATGCATAGGAGCGAAAGGGCTAGTCGCCACACATTATAGAGAGCTTACTCTGCTTTCAGATCTAAAACCTGGCATTTCGAACTACCACGTAACAGTCAGAAAATCCGGAGATGATATCATTTTCCTGAGGGAAGTAGTCAAGGGCGTAGCCGAAGGGAGTTTTGGCATTGACGTTGCTTCGATGGCAGGTTTGCCCCTAGAAGTCGTAGATAGAGCAAGGGAGATCCTACAAGCGCTGGAAACCGAGGCACGCAGGGGTTCGAAATCTAGCAAAGGAATCCTGGGGCATATGGCTTCAAGGAGTTCTGCAAACCCAAGCGCATACGAGGTTCCCGGACAACCGTTTTTGTTGGGCAGTTCCCCTCCTATGCAAAAAGAAATGCCGAAAGAGTACGAAGAAGTGTTGGAAACTATCGAAAATCTCGATGCAAACAACATAACTCCTTTCCAAGCACTGGAAATACTTTATCGAATAAAAGAAACTCTAGACAGACATAAGGGAGAATGAGTATCGTATGCATTCTTGCGTGAGAAAATTGGATCCGCTAGTATCTAGTCAAATTGCAGCCGGCGAAGTTGTAGAGCGACCTGCGTCTGTTGTAAAAGAACTGGTAGAAAACGCTATTGATGCAGGTGCTCAGCGCATAATGATAGACATAATTGACGGTGGTCTAGAACTAGTCAGGGTATCTGATGACGGTATCGGAATGACCCAACAAGATGCTCTTTCAGCCATAGAAAGGTTTGCTACCTCCAAGATTAGTTCAATATCTGACCTTGAGGACATAAAGACACTTGGCTTTAGGGGTGAAGCCCTGCCTTCGATTGCGGCTTGCTCTAGGCTTACCCTCGAAGCAAGAACAAGTGAATCGGACTCGGGCGTTGCCATACATGTTGAAGGAGGAGACGTTACAAATGTAGAGGAAAAGGGACTCCCCGTAGGGACTACCGTGACCGTTAGAGATCTGTTTTTCAACACTCCGGCGCGCCTTAAGTTCATGAAAACCAAAAGCCGTGAGAGAGACGCAAGCATAGAAGTAGTTGAGAAACTTGCGCTTTCGTGGCCTCAAATCAGTTTTACGTTAAGCTCTCAAGGCAAAACCGTCTTCCACACTTCGGGAAATGGTGTGAAAAACGCAATATCTGACATTTTCGGCCCGCAGATGACAGAGTCCATGATCGAGTTACGTAGACACGACACCGACAAGGGCATCAGTATAGAGGGATTCGTAGGAATCCCGGCAAATTCTAGAACCGGTCGCGACAGGCAGATATTTTCTGTAAACCAACGACCAGTCAGGAATACTATGCTAGGATGGGCCCTAGATGCAGCTTATCTAGGTCTATTGCCCCCAAAATCGTACCCTGTGTGCGTTCTTGAAATAAAGATCCCGCCCGATCAAATCGATGTTAATGTGCACCCTACGAAGGCCGAAGTCAAATTCAGAAACGAAAGAGAAATCCGACGGATAGTCACAGGCACAGTCAAGCAATCTCTTTTGGAAGCTGGTTATCTCCTCGATGCTATTGAACCTGAAACGACTTACTCAGCGCCTTTTGGAAAGAACCCGCAGATTTCGAATACGCTCAGCACCATCTTCGATTATCGACCGGGCCTTATTCAATACGCCGAGGCCGACCGCCCAGACTCTTTGGACGCTCAAGGTGGTCACGCAGTTTTGCCCGAGGGATGGGCCTACCTTGGAGACTTGCAGTCTACATACCTCCTGGTCAGCACCGAGGACGCGTTACTTATCATAGATCAGCATGCGCTAGCAGAAAGTATAGCCTACCAGGCGCTCCTCAAAGGAGAAACCGCAAGCCAGGAATTGCTTATTCCCGAGATACTACAGCTTGGTGCAAAAGAAGCGGTTCTTTACGACGAGTACGCTAGCTATCTTGAAGAAGTAGGATTCTCAACAAGGCTACTTGGTTCAAGGACAGTGCTGGTTACGAAGGTGCCGGTCATTCTGGGAAAAGCGCTCTCTCCAGACTCACTAACCGAGATTCTGATATCAGCTTACAGTGATAGGGAAGAAGGTCTAAACGCTGGAAGAATCCTCGCAAAAGCGCAGTTGGCCACGGCCGCCTGCCATAGTTCCGTAAGGGGTAACGAACGTCTAACCCGTGAGGAAGCAATTTCACTCATCAGTCAGCTTTCAGCAGATCCTTCCACCCTTACATGCCCGCATGGACGACCTACAGTGTATAGAATGCCGTACACTGAGATAGCCAGATTTTTTGGGCGATAGGGGGTGCGGCTCAGCCCATCTTTGCGAAAGTAGAGCCTCCAGTTGCGATATAATAGGACCACAGGTCGCCGCTGAAACATCTGGCAATAGGTTAACGAAAGGATGCTTCTTACCAAATTGGATAAACTCTTAGTCATCACAGGACCAACAGCTTCAGGGAAATCCAGTCTGGCATTGCATCTAGCCCAGCTGTATCCGCTAGAGATAATTTCCGCGGACTCAATGCAGATTTACCGCTACATGAATATAGGCACCGATAAGGTCTCCAAGGAAATCCGGGAGCAAGTCCCACACCACCTTATCGATATCAAGTATCCAGATGAGCCTTGGAGCGTAGAGGAATTTCAGGAAACAGCGAAACAAGCAATTGTAGACATCCAAGCCAGGGATCGGCTGCCTTGCGTTGTGGGTGGCACTGGATTCTACATCCAAGCTCTTTTGTATGACTTTCCTTTGGAAAACGCACCTCCCAATCCCGACCTGAGAAATAGACTGCAAGAAACCGCAAAGGTCAGGGGTAATTCATACGTCCACAGTATGCTGAAAGAAATCGATCCAGAATCCTATGGAACTCTTCACCCCAATGACCTAAAAAGAGTTATTCGTGCCATCGAATACTATCAATCTACCAAAAGACCCATATCGGCAAGAAAGCACCTTGGTAGGAACAGTCCTTACGATACAACAATCATAGGACTCAAATGGAAGCGCGAAGATCTCTATGAAAGGATCGATGACAGGGTAGAGGACCAATTCGATAGGGGACTCGTAGAAGAAGTCTCTAAGTTGTTAGGAATGGGATACACGCCAGAACTTCCCAGCATGCAGGGAATAGGTTACAAGGAAGTGTGCTGGATGCTGCATGGACTCGTGACTGAATCTGAAGCCAAGAGCATCATAAAGCGTAATACCAGGCGGTATGCTAAAAGACAAGTCACGTGGTTTGCTAAGGAGAACAGAATACTCTGGTTGCCTTTTGGAAAAGACATACCTGTGTCTTATCCCATTGAGCAAGCTAGGAACGTAATTGATGAATGGCTTCAGAAAAGGTAATTCCAGAGTAATGTCGTAATACATAGAGAAGTGCATCCTATTGGAGGGAATCATTTTGAGCACAAACAACACTGGAAACCTTCAAGACCGATATCTTAATCAAATGAGGAAGAATAGCACTCCTGCTACGGTGTACCTCACTAATGGGTTTCAACTGAAAGGCGTAATCATCGCATTTGATAGTTATACTGTACTTATGGAAGTAGAAGGCAAACAAATGCTACTTTTCAAACATGCGATTTCTACCATAGCTCCGATAAACGTAGCAACTGTGATGGACGAAGCATGAAAACCATCAAAGTGATGTATAATTAATATGCAAATACATGCACAAGGAGGAATGCCATTGAGAAATGCTCTAGACGACGAGAAAACGAAGGCCCTAATATGCTCATTGGATGTCAAAACACCTAAGAGTACTGAACAGGAACAAATGATATTTTCCTCTGAGGAATCCGCGCAAGAACTTGTGCAATTGGCAGAAACCCTGGATATGGAAGTCTGTGAGGTGGTTATTCAGCATAGATTTTCTCCGGATCCTGCTACTTACATGGGGAGGGGAAAGGTTGAGGAAATAAGTCGGCTCGTTAGGGAACACGGCGTATCCTACGTCCTCGTAGACGGTCAGCTATCTCCAACGCAGGCCAAAAATCTCCAAGATGCTACAGGCGCAGAGGTTTTGGACCGAACAGAGGTAATCCTGCGTATCTTCGCCCAGCGAGCCCGGACCAAGGAAGGCAAACTTCAAGTTGAGCTTGCCACCAGAAGGCATGAACTTACTCACCTCACAGGATATGGTACTGTTTTGTCTAGCCTTGGAGGCGGGATAGGCACCAGAGGTCCAGGCGAACAAAAACTTGAGGTGGATAGACGTGTGATAAGAAATAGGATAGACGTGCTCACCAGAGAACTGGAGAAAGCGGGCAGAGTCAGAGAGGTCCAGCGCAAAAGACGCAAGGAGTCAATGATTCCTCATGTATCACTAGTAGGCTATACCAACGCAGGAAAGTCCACACTTTTTAGGGCCCTTTCAGGCGAAGAAGAGGTGTTGTGCGACGATAAGCTCTTCGCGACTTTGGATCCTTGGACGAGAAAATGGACGCTGCCTTCAGGTAAACTTGTGTTACTTTCTGATACAGTAGGATTCATCCAGGGACTGCCTCACGAGCTTATATATGCGTTCCGGTCGACTCTCGAAGAATCTCTAGATGCGGACGTGCTCATTCATGTAGTAGACATTTCCTCTCAAATATGGGCTGAACAGATTCAGACGGTCGAGAACGTGTTGAGAGAATTGGGAGCGGGACATGTGCCTGTAGTCTATGCTTTCAATAAATCCGACAAACCTATGGAACTAGACGCACTAGAAGTGGCGAGCGAGTACAAAGCAATACCCATCTCTGCTCTTTATGGATGGGGATTAGAAGAGCTTGCTGTGCAGATAGAAGAAGAACTCGCGGCAAGTACCGAAGTCGTTTCATTGAACGTACCCTATGTGAAGTGGGACCTAGTGTCTGAGATAAGAGAACACGGCACGGTTTTGGAAGAAACCTACGGTAGCACAGGAGCTAAGATCACATGTAGGCTATCTCGACATGAGATTGCACGCCTATCAAAAAAACTTTCGGGATGATGGTGAATTGCACATGGATTTTGGGCTACTAAATGTAGAAGAAGACACTGCAGAATTGGCGCAAAAGTGTATCTGTGAACTTGGTTCTGTCTGGAACGATATAGATAGATTGGTCTTTTACAACCAGGTGAAGGTACTCGAAGCGTTTAGAGAGTCGAAGATATCCTCAACCCACCTGTGGCCTTCAACGGGATATGGTTACCAGGACGTAGGTAGGGAAGGGCTTGAGTCTCTATTCGCAAAGGTTTTCGGCGCAGAATCTTCGCTAGTGCGACTTTCCTTTGCTTCAGGAACTCATGTGCTAAAAACTGTCCTTTTCGGGCTGTTAAGACCCGGTGACGAACTTTTGTCGCTAACAGGCAGACCGTATGAAACCCTCTGCCCTGTTATAGGGATAGACACGCCTGACAACGTCAAGATAGGTAGCCTAAAGGATTTCGGAGTAAAATACAAAGAAAGCACTTCTTTGATCGACTTTGAAACAGGCATAATCGATGAATTCGACCTTATAGCCAACTTGAAAGCACTGGTCTCTCCTCAGACATCTCTAATTCTCATACAGCGATCCAGAGGCTACTCGCACAGAAAAACTATATCTATTGAGTCCATCAAGAAAATATCGGAGATTCTAGGCATGCTTTATCCATCCGTCCCTGTTTTTGTTGACAATTGCTATTGTGAATTCACCGATCCGCTCGAGCCTCCTGCAGTCGGAATTGCAGTTACGGCAGGCTCTCTGATAAAAAACCCCGGAGGCGGACTGGCCCCAACGGGAGGATACGTGGTGGGGAAGCGACAATACGTAGACCTCGTTGCGCACTCTCTCTATGCACCTGGGCTGGGTAAAGAAGCAGGCAGTAACCCTTATGGCTATAGAGACACCTATCAAGGGCTGTTTCTGGCCCCAAAAGTTGTGGGCGAATCCCTCAAGGGTGCGTCTTTTGCCAGTCTTTTCTTCGGAAAACTAGGCTACAAAGTAGATCCTGCTCCATTCGATAGAAGACAGGATATAGTTCAGGAGATACTATTGGAAACCCCAGAGAACCTCAGATCTTTTGCCCAGACCATACAAGCATTCTCGCCTATTGATTCATTTGCAACGCCTGAGCCATGGGATATGCCAGGTTATTCCTGCCCGGTAATCATGGCTGCGGGCACTTTTGTTCAAGGAGCTTCCATTGAGCTTTCGGCTGACGGGCCCTTTGCGCCCCCGTATTCAGTCTACTTGCAGGGAGGACTAACTAAGGAACACGTTATATACGCGTGTATGAAGGCAAAAGACACCATCTGGCATAGGCGTTCTTCGTGAGCTTGTACTTGTAGATCCACTAATGAAAAGACCTATAAAGCCCCACAACTTTGCCAAGTATATGTACATTGCCGGATACGATTGGCTCGTAATCAGGATTCTCTGGCCGGAGCGTAATACTATCTTCATCTTTATAAAAAGTCTTTACTGTTGCTTCGTCATCCAAAAGCGCTACCACAATGTCACCGTTTTCAGCTGATTCTTGTTGCTTCACCAACACCAAGTCTCCGTCAAAGATCCCAGCTCCTATCATGCTGTCCCCCTGCACCCTCAACATGAATACGTTTTCATTGTTAAGAAGTGAACGAGGAAGAGGCACAAACTCGTCAATATTCTCTACTGCAAGAATGGGGACACCCGCCCGAACTGTACCTACTATAGGGACCATAACAGACTGCGGGTAAGAGTCATCTTCAATTCCTTCTACGACGTTGAACGCACGTGACTTCTGAGCAGTTCTTTCGAGATATCCTTTGCGCTCAAGAGTTCTTAGATGGCTATGAACCGTAGCGGTAGATTTTAGTCCCAGGCGCTCACCGAGCTCCCTGACAGACGGGGGATAGCCCTTTTCTCTTATATACTCACAGATGACCTCCAGAACCCGGGCTTGCTGAAAGGTAAGTTCTTCCATATCTACCTCTCCTAATCAATAAAGTCCATTCTAATTGACACCGACACCTTCTTGGGAAGAGTCTACCATCAAACAAAAATAAAAGCAAACTTGTGTTTGCCTTTATCTCATGATACTCACAGAAGCGTTCTTATTTGATAATCCTGCGACCTCCACAAAACTGCATAGTAAGTGAGCTAGAATACTCTTCGACATTCGAGGATTTGAAGCTGTTTATCATAACTCCGGCAGAACCCGTAGAGTGTATAAACCGATAGTCGCCAATATAGATTCCGACATGGGATGGACCGGAGCTGTCTGTCTGAAAGAAAACCAGATCACCTGGCTTGAGTTGGGCTATAGTAAGCACAGGCTCACCCTGCTTAAACTGTAGATCAGCATCCCTTCTTATCTGATAACCATTCATCTTCATACAGAACTGGGCAAAACCAGAACAGTCGAACCCATAGGAAGTGCAACCACCCCAAAGATAAGGAAAACCAAGGTACTGCTTTGCTGTAGCAATGACTCCAGTTGCTCCAGATTGCCTGGCGAATGCATCTTCTCGAGTCTTGTAACGCAGCATATTCACTGTTCTTGTACAGATAGTTCCTCCGCCGGGAAGCGCAAGTTTTGCCCATTCTCCCGTTACAGATTCAATGGGGAGGATGGAACCATGCACCAGCCGTTTCTCAAAGACAGGTTCGCCACCAGGGGAATCAAGACACTCGGCCATTTTGACAGCAATCAACGCAACGTCTTTGGCCCAAAATTCGTCAAGATAATCCTTGTCGCATAAGAAAATGTCGTCAGGATGTGCCCAGCCTAAATAATGGTCTTCCATTTGAACAAGATACCATTCATCTTCAGTCTTAAGTACCCTGAGAACATCCCCGATTCGTGCCTGCGTAACTACGTTTTCGTAATCTTTCTTGCCCGGAACAGCTCCCAAGTTTATGACGGGTTTGCCCACAAGGGCCCAGACCTTATCGCCAAGTTCCGGATCAGGAAGTAGCTTGATTTCATCTACGACCTGGTAAGACACTTCTTCAGCTATCCTAACGAACAACTCGTCCTTTAGCCGTTCCTCGCTAGTCTCGCCAGTTAAGGTAATCTTGCCTCTTCTTATATCTGTGACCTCTACGTCAAATACGCACTCTCTATAGGAAAGGCCGGCTTCTTCGACTATCCTCTTTAGAACATCGTCGGTCTTCGCAGCGATCTCAGCATCAGACAAAACCGGAGTCCCTTCTTGGCATCCAGACCCAAAACATACGCTTACGCATATTATAGACACGATGGCGAAGTGGAGGATGAATCTAGATATCCTGGTAGAAGTTCTGCCAAATCCATTTGCATGTTTCATCTTATCATACATCAAAAGTTCTAAACCTCCCTTCGTGGAGAACCGTCTAAAACCCGTAGTGCTGCAAAGTCAGTTCTACAACTGCAAAGCCAATTCCTTCTTTCTTTGGGCAGCGAGCAATGAGCAGGAAAAGGAGCACTGCATTCTTGGTTTTAGTATCTCTACGTCCTATAATATACATTATGTTAGCCAACATTATTGACGCGTCATTGTCATTTGCCGCCCCTTGCCCTTGACCACTTATGAGGATCGGAGAGAAACTCCCGGACCACAGCCGCAGTATCGGAAGAGAAAACTCCTTTCTTTTCTGCTACGTCAACGATTGTTGGCCAATCTGTTAGCCAGGCCACATCTACATCTATTGATCCTAACGTCTTTTCATACTCCTCGTAAAGCGCGTACGAGGCGACAGTAAACACGTGATTTACGCGCAATCCTGCTGTCCTTAGTCCTTCTATGAAGTTAACCTTGCTTCCGCCGTCAAATATTAAGTCCTCGACCAATACAACCGTATCGCCAGACACTGGATTCCCCTCTACCATGGCGTTTTTCCCAAAGCCCTTTGGTTTCTTCCGCACGTATAGCATTGGCAGCCTCATTTTCCAGCTTAAGAACGCTGCATAAGGGATCCCTGCAGTCTCCCCGCCCGCGATGGCATTTATTGGTTCGGTTACCATGTCTTTTATTAGCTGTTGGAGAAAACCTATTGCCTCCTCCCTTTCTGGCACAAAGGAGATCAGCCTGCGACAGTCTATATACACCGGGCTTTTTGTGCCTGACGTCAGTGTAAAAGGTTCCTCGGGCCTAGCCCCAACAGCTTCGATGTCTATAAGTATCTCTGCAACTCTTTCCGACATTTCTTCTATTTTCAGTTTGTTTTCAGCCATGAAGGTATCTCCTCCCCGTATTCATCTTCAAGTCTCAACAAGATCTGAGCAAAATCGTCAGGCAGCGGTCCAAAGAACTCGTGGTATTCGTCGTAGTTATCGCCGAGGAACACTCCAAGCTTGAAGGCATGCAAAGCCTGCCCCTGAAGTCCTGCGATTCTGGCCTTGCCTCCATAAACTGGATCACCCAAAATAGGATGACCAATATATGCCATGTGTACCCTAATTTGGTGAGTTCTACCAGTATGCAAACTGGCCTTAACGAGGGAATAATCGCAACCAAACCTGGTAAGCACCAGCCAGTCGGTGAGGGCTTCCCGCGCTTTTTTTGTCGAGTTATTCTCGGAGGGGGTGGGCTTAATAACAGCCATGCGTTTGCGATCCGCAGGATGCCGGCCTATAGGTGCATTGACAGTTCCCCTATCTTCACCAAAAAATCCTTGGCACAAGGCGATGTACTCACGTCTGACTACACGAGCCTTCATTTGGTTTTGCAGCGCTTTGAGGGTTCGTTCGTTCTTCGCTACGATTAGGAGTCCCGTAGTATCTTTATCAAGTCTGTGGACTATTCCAGGACGATTCTCTACCCCCATACTTCCGACTTGTGGGCAATAGCCTAAAATAGCGTTGACAAGAGTTCCTTCCCAGTGTCCGGCGGCAGGGTGCACGACCATGCCCCTGGGTTTGTTGACTACAATCACGTCTTTGTCCTCGTAGACGATATCTATTGGAATTTCTTCACCTTTGACCTCGGTACTGGCACGAGGAGGTATGCTCACTACAATTAAGTCGCCGGGCTTCACCTTAAGCGAAGATTTGGATGCAATCTTCCCGTTAACAGTAACTCTCCCCTCTTCTATAAGAGCCTGTGCCCTTGACCTGGAAGTATCGCCTCCGGTCGCCTTTGCAATGAACGAATCGACTCTTTCGGACGCTTGTTCTTCCGAAACAGAAAAACTGATTACCCTCTCGCCCGTCTCCAATTCTGAAACCTTATTGTCTTGCACCTGGTATCTCCATCCTATGCGGGTAAAATACAATACAAATGATGAGAACTAAAGACCCTACAACTATTGCGGAATCAGCCACATTGAAAACTGCAGGGAAATACTTGACTGAGATAAAATCTGTTACGGTACCTCGAAATACCCTGTCGATAAGGTTGCCAACGGTTCCGCCGACCACGAATCCGAGTGAAACCATAATAGGCCACCCAAAGGCCTGCACTCTGGGATACAAAAGAGCAGCGAGAACTATGAACACGCTGCTAATCAATACAAATACCCATCTGCCACCTTCAAGCATACCGAAAGCGGCACCGGCGTTCTCAGTGTATAACAATTTGACCCATTCGTTTATCACTGGCAGCGATTCTCCTACCGCAAAGTTCGACCTTATGTAGTATTTGCTCAACTGGTCCAGAACCAAAATGCCCACACTCGTACACAAAAAGATCAATTTATCTGCCCTACTTTCGCATGTAAAGTCTCATTACAGCATACACAAGACAAAGGCTAACCCGCAAGGTCAAGCGTACAAGGCATACGCCTTTTATTGCCCGCCTAAACTTCTCCTGGCCTGTTGCCGGTTCCTTCTTTTTAGCGGTAAGGTGTCGTGATAGACTGTATACAGGCAGAGCATAGGTCAAGAGGTAGAAAAGAAAGGCCGCAGGATGGACAAACCTTCTCAAATGAAAAGAAAGGTGCTCGGGAAAATTGCCGTGGGAGCCCTGGTAATAGGTCTTTGCGGATTCAACATACTCTTTTCCATCCAGTCGGTAGCTCTGAACCCGCGGTTCTACGTGTCTCAATGGGCAGAACTTGGCGTGCCCGAATCGGTAGGAATGTCCATAGAAGACCTGGCAACCGTAGCGGAGTCTCTGCTTGGCTACTTCACAGGCTCACTATCAAGCCCCCAGATAGGTGTCGAGGTAGATGGAAGAGTCACACCAATTTTCAAAGAACGCGAACTATTGCACCTTGAAGACGTTCGCGAATTGTTTCGCATGGGGATTCTAGCTAAGCATGTATCTGAAGTTCTGATCATTATAGGAATAGGAGCCATGATATCCCTGTATAAGAAAAGCCCCGACCAGAGCCCCAGAAAATGTGCCGCCAATCACTTGGCAAAATCTCTCAAACTGTCCTCTGCCATATTGTGTGCTATCGTACTTCTCATTGCTGTAGGCGCAATGTCAGACTTCCCAAAATGGTGGACAACATTTCACCTCACGGTATTCAATAACGACCTATGGCTTCTTGATCCTCAATCCGAAAAACTCATCCAAATATTCCCTGAAGACTTCTTTTTCTCGGCTGTAACCAGGGTTTTTCTCACATCATTAGGCATAACCGCATTGTATTTGGGCCTAAGCCTTCTCGTACACCACGTCTCCGCCTATTACAGTAAGCAGCACCTGTAGATCTTTGATATGGTCAGGATCGACCGAATAAATGTCATCAGACAGTACTACAAAATCACACAAATTGCCCCGCGACAATCTACCCTTTTTCTTTTCCTCGTGCGCTCCACAGGCGCCGCCTAAGGTAAATAAGTCTACAGCTTCATCTATTTCAAGTCTTTCATTGGGGAAAAAGCCAGAAGGCGGATTCCCATCCATATCCTTTCTTGTCACTGCGCAGTAGATCCCGTACAAGGGGTCAGGATCCTCGACTGGACAGTCAGAACCGCCGGCTAGCGGGATACCTGCTTTCAGCATCGAACGCCATGAATAGGACCATTGCATTCTCTGCGGTCCAACCCGGTCGAGAGCCCAAAGCATGTCTGTAGACAGAAACTTTGGTTGAATATCGGCAACTACTCCGACACGTTTCATCTCGGATATAAGGTCAGGAGTAAGTATCTGAGCATGGACAATCCGGTGCCGTAAATCGTACTCAGGCAGCTTTGACTGGGCATGGTCAATAGCTTCAAGACTCACTTTCACAGCTCTATCTCCAATAGCGTGTATGGCAACCTGCATCCCAATGGAGTGAGATTTCCAGACCATCTCATTTAGGTCTTCCTCAGACACGACCAAAATGCCGTTTTGGCCAGGATCATCGCTATAGCTAGATTCCAAAGCCGCTGTTCTTCCACCAAGCGACCCATCTGCAAATAGCTTTACTGAGCCTATTCTTAAGTAGTCATCACCATCTCCAGTACGCAGTGAACTGTTCGACAATTCTTCAAAAAGTTCACCAGGAACGTCCCAATATACTCGCAAAGGAAGCCCCTTCTCCCGTACCCTTCTGTACAAATCCATGGTTCCCCAGAAACCTGCTTGCCCGTCGTTCGTGTGGACGGAGGTAATCCCCTTTGAAAGGACATACTGCGTGGCTTTTGCAAGTGCGCCCTCCATTGCTTCAAGTTCTATCTTGGGAATGCAGGACTGAATAAGCCCTAAGGCTGACTCCCTTAGTATCCCTGTAGGTTCGCCACGAGAGTCTCTATCTATGACTCCGCCTGTAGGATCTTGAATATCCCTGTTGATCCCAGCAATTTCAAGTGCCTTCGATGAAGCCACTGCAATGTGCCCGCATGACCTAATCAAGAACACCGGGCGTCCCCCTGCTACCTCGTCTAGGTGATACCGAGTCGGGTACTCCTTGTCTGAAAACTGACCCTGATCCCAACCCCTCCCTATCAGCCACCCGCCCTCTTGTGTTTCGAAAGCCCTCTGCTTGACTCTAGCTTTCAATTCATCAATCGAGGTAACACCTACAAGAGATAGCACCTGCAGGTTGAGCCCGAAGCCCAACAGGTGGATATGGCTGTCTATGAAACCTGGGATCACTGTCTTACCGCAAAGATCCCTTGTTTCCGGTTTGATGCCGCGCGGGAAAGCCTCCAGACACTCTTTATAATCACCTATCCAAACTATCCTGCCACCTAGAGACGCAATGCTGTCTCCAACAGAACGCCTGCTATTATGAGTACATAAATTCCCATTCGTAAAAACTGTGGCCTTCAAACGGATTCCCTCCTTTGTTGGCGCAAAACATCATTTGCTCAGACCGTATCCCACGCACGCTTTAGCCAGTATGTCTGTAGCATCTACAACTTCGATTCCAAGATCCCCGTCCTTCAAGATAAGTGGGATTTCCGTGCATCCTGCAATCACTACATCGCAGCCGCGGGCCTCGAGTTTTCTTGCCTGTTCCAATATGATCTTCCTACCTTTTTCGAGCATTGAAGCCTTGACCAGATAGATTGCCTCCATTACCGAGTCTTGATCTTCATCGCTGGGAATAACTGTCTCAATACCTACTTTAGACAACGACCTGGCGTACAGACCGGTCCTAAGAGTCCCAGTTGTAGCCAAAAGACCAGCCTTGTTCGCCTTACCATTTAGGTATCTGGCCACTTCCTCCATCATGTGAAGTACAGGAATATCAACCTGCCTTTGGATCTCCTTGTGGAAATAGTGAGCGGTGTTACAAGGAATTGCTATAAAAGAAGCACCTGCTCTTTCCACATTCTTTGCTGTTTCGAAAAGAAGCGGCCTAGGGTCTTCCCCTCCGCTGAGAATGTATGCCGTTCTATCAGGTATCTTTGGATTCGAATCGATAATCACTCTCAGGTGATCTTGATCCTTCTGAGCGGGAGTATTTCGTATTATCTTCATGAACAGATCACAGGTAGCCTGCGGTCCCATTCCTCCCAAAATACCCACAACACGCATGGTGTCTCAACTCCAATCAATTCGTAAGTATGTCCTTGAGATTGAAAAACCGCTTTTCATCGTTATCAGGGGGGCTCTTTCCTTCAAGAAGGCTTTCGGTTACAGAATCAAGATTCTCATCAAACATCTGGAGCGCTGACTGAAGAAATGCTCTCATCTCCGTCTTGAACCTTACTACTTTCTGTCTCTGCACTTCAAACTCTTCGTAAGTCTTTTTGCGCGTGCTCTCCGCTTCTCGCAATGTGATTTCCGCTTGGCGTCTTGCGTCTTGCGTCACGGCATCTGCTTCTCTCTCCGCTGCTTCTCGAATCTGATCCGCGGCTTTCTGAGCAAGAACGATGGCGTTTTTAAGAGTATCTTCCAATCCCTTGTAGTGATCCAATCTCATTTCCAAAGCACCAATAGTCCCACGCAACTCTTCGTTTTCCCGTATAAGTCCTTCAAACTCAGCCACAATGAGGTCGAGAAACTCATCAACTTCCTCTTCGTTGTATCCTCGGAAACCACGAGAGAATTCTTTATTATGTATATCTAGAGGCGTTAAGGTAGAAATCCTGGGAATCGGTGGTTTGGTCCTTTCTTGGTCCATGAAACCCCCTCCAATACAGCTGATTTCAATGTTTCAGTTATGTAGTTTCCACGGATAAAGGCAAAGATCCTGCTACTTGTAAGTCCGGGGCCCAAATAACGCCGTCCCTAACCTTATGACCGTCGACCCTTCTTCAATAGCTATCTCATAATCTGAAGACATTCCCATGGATAATTCCCTGAGACAGGTTTCAGGAATACCACGTTCCGAAAGAGAGTCCCTTAGCACCCTTAGGTCTCTAAAAGCTTTCCGCACGGCCTGTGGATCGTCTGAAAAAGGAGCAACCGTCATAAGACCAATAAGTCGCAAGTAGGGCAACTCCATGATTGTTGACGCTACGTCAAGAGCTTCCTCCGGCATACATCCATACTTGTTCGGATCTAATCCGCTATTTACTTGTACATAGACAGGAAGATCTGCGTCTCGATACTTACAGCTGAATTTCGACAGAGCTTGGGCAACCTTAGTTGTGTCTACAGATTGGACTTCATCGAAAACTCTAACAGCCATTGAAACTTTATTGGTCTGAAGATGACCAATAAGCGCCAATTGAACACCGCTGAAGGCTCCCGAATCCTTCTTCTCGCGAGCATCCTGCACTCTATTTTCACCGAAATATGAAATGCCAGATGACCGAGCTTCAAGGATAGCTTCCTTAGGGAAACCCTTAGATACTGCCATGACCCTTACGGAGCGTGGATCCCTGTTCGCTCTTTTGCATGCATTTTCAACGTTTCGTGAAATGATATCCAAATTGTCCTTTATCATCTGACTCTCCTTCCGTCCAGGAACGGCTTTCCTTTGAGTACAATCTCACTGGTCTCGTCAATTCCTTTTATGACGGCCTGGTCACCTCTTACCATTAGAACTTCTACCGGGCGAAAACGGGCATATGTTTTCTGCACAGTTAGAACCCCGGTCTGCCCATCTTTTTCAACCAAACTCTCAGAAGGTACCACAATGCCTTCTTGCCTTCTAGTAATAAGCGATGCGTAAGCGGTTCTTACATATTTTTCCGGTGGGACCTCACTTATCTCGCCAGAAATAACCGAGTACCCCGGAGGCTTACCATCAACCACATCGACTATTGTACAATCAGAAAACACGTTTTCACCAACCTCTGCTCTGACTTTGTCACCAATAGCCAGATCCGGCCTCTTCTCGGTCTTCATAACAAGATAAAAATGGATTTTGTCCCCTGAAACTACACGGGCTATCATCTCTCCCTCTGACACAACTTGCCCATCTTCAACGACAACAGGTTGGGGAGCTGAAAGTTGAGTTGCAAGTACAGAAATCTCGGAAGCATCCTTTTCAGATAGATCCAAGGAAGACAAGAGCATATCTTCAATAACCATTTCATTAAAGAAAACTCCTGACACAGGGGTTTTAACTTCTACCGCGTCACCATCTGAAATAGGCCTTATCACGCATATTGTGCTGCCTGTTTTCACGGAGTCGCCCTTTTTATGTCTGAACTCAATCGCGCCTGATGAAGGAGCAATCAAAATCTCCTGACCTCCAACAAAAACTGCGTTCCCCGAGATCTTATCTTCGAGGACTCCCGGAGTGCCTCTTCCTATGGGTACAAACAGAGTAAGAAATCCAGACCGAAGATACGGCCACAACAAAACTAGGCCAACCAGAAGAATAGCCATTACTACTCCTGCGGTTTGCATCTTTTTCTTTAACCTTTTCTTCTTGTCGATCTTCTTCTTCTTTGTCTTAGCCATATCATTGAAAGAGTATTGCACAACAGGTGTGAAGTCAAGGAATAACCTGCATTGGCGTAGAAACGCAGAAGCCAAAGTACAATTAGTAGACGCTATGTAGCATCACCCATAAATGTGATCTCAACAAACATCAGCCCGCCAAAAGACAGGCACGCTATACCAATTAGGAACAATGTTCCAAGATTACCTCGGTTTTTCGGATGACTTTGCTTTCCTCAAAAACGTGGGTACTTCAAGCAAGTCTTTTGCATCAATCTTTATGGTATCATCCTCTGTCCTGAAGACTCTCCGCGGCATCGTGCTATCAAAACCAGTAGCAATAACAGTAATCTGGACCGTGTTCTCAAAATTGTCATTTATCACAGCACCGAAAATTATGTTTGCATCTGGATCTGCAGCCTGGCTGATGATATCCGCGGCCTCCGTTACTTCGAAAAGTCCAAGATCGGGTCCGCCGGTAACGTTCATGAGCACTCCCTTGGCGCCGTCTATACTGGTCTCGAGGAGAGGGCTTGCAATCGCCTGCATGGCAGCCTCTTTTGCTCTGTTTTCGCCCTGTGCCACTCCAATGCCCATAAGGGCTGAACCCGTATCCATCATCACAGTCCGGACGTCTGCAAAGTCTAGGTTTATTAGGCCTGGAACACAGACTAGGTCGGAGATCCCTTGTACGCCGTGGCGCAACACATCATCCGCTACTTTGAAAGCGTCTAGAATTGATGCATCCCTAGGAACTACCTGTAAGAGTCGATCATTAGGTATAACTATCAGCGTATCAACGCTATCCTTTAGCCTTTCGATCCCTTGGAGGGCCACATTCATCCTGCGCCTACCCTCGAAAGAAAAGGGCTTGGTAACCACACCTACGGTCAAAGCTCCAACTTCACGCGCGATCTGGGCAATTACAGGGGCTCCTCCTGTACCCGTTCCACCACCCATACCTGCGGTGATAAAGATCATATCTGCTCCTTTGAGATATTCCATGATGTCATCTTTCGACTCGTCGGCGGCCTTCTCGCCTACTTCAGGGTTTGCGCCCGCGCCCAAACCTCTGGTTATATTCTCGCCAATCTGGAGTTTTATCGGGGCCCTGGATAAATTGAGTGCCTGGGCGTCAGTGTTGATGCAGATAAAGTCCACTCCTTTAATCCCTGTATCGATCATTCTGTTAACCGCATTTGTGCCGCCACCGCCAACCCCTACCACCTTTAGATTTGCATATCTGGGTTGTTCTTCAATCATCATCACCCACTCCCCTCTTCACCTCAGAAACTGTTTTCAACGACGACCGTTTATTTACCTTCATCTTTTTCAAGAATCTCAATTGTGTCATCGACCTGCTCTTGGACCTTCTTTTCAGTAAGGTTTTTCAGCATTAGCCGCCTTATCATTCCAACATTATTGAATATCCTGATACCAAGGGCTACAACGGCGGCCAAATAGAGTTCTATACCTAAGACGTCGCCTATATACACAAAAACCGCAGACAGAATGGTATTTCCTAAGAACCCTGTAACAAAAATCATGGTATCAAAATCGCCTTCGAAACTAGCTCTTAGACCTCCAAGAGAGGTATCCACGCCTGCTAAAAGACTGACTGCAAGGTATCGGGCAAGTATGGGCGGGATTTGCCATGGAATTTTGAGACCGACCAAGATACCTATGACTAGAGCGATCACAAAGTACAACATTAGACTTACCCCTCTTTTTTGACCGGCGTCGCGAATTTGAAGTTCACCGACCCACTGTAGGCCGGCAAAACAACTTCTTCTTCTACCTTAATCTTCACTTCGATACCCCATAGCCCTAAGTTATCTACCACGCCTCCGCGCATCTTCAAGGCAGATTCTAATACACTCGAATCTCCAATAGCCTGTATCTTGATAGGCGGCGCGACCCTATTGCCGTTAACCATAATGACAGGCCCTACACAACGGATCTCGGTAGTTGCCACTACACGCTGCTCATTGATACTCATGGCCTCAGCACCAGCAGCAAACAGCTCATTAACCACGGCCAAAATATCGTCGTCGTGAATAATGAATAGGTTGGGATCCTGTCCTGAACCCACCGGCTTCTGGGCATCATTCATCTCAACCGTTACCCCCGGGCCTTTGACCTCAACAAGCCCGGCTAAAACCCGTGCCTTTATGAGTTCTTCTTGCAGTGCTTTTACGTCCGCCTGTCCCGCCATAACCTCCGCTACCCGATCACGCAAGACCTGCACTTCCTCTTTTAGTCTGTCTCTTTCCTCTTCGGTAATCTTCAGTAACAATGAAAGCTCTTCCGAACGCTGATGATATACATTAGCATCAATAGATGGGCGCACCCTGAATTGGGTGGCAAGCATAAAGCCGAATAATAAAAAAATGATGGTCAATGCTGCCTGGGAACCACGCTTGGTCACCGTTCTCACCACCTTCCCGCTACCTCAGTTTAACTGCCTGTTTGTCAAAACGCAAATCAATGTACTCTGCAATTTTCTCTTCTGATTCTAGTTCACACAGTATGGACTCTAGTACCGCGAGCACGGTTTCAAAATCAGGTCTTTCCTCGCCCATGAAAACTCTGCACCCATCATCAAGTATAATTGTACACTCTTCACTTTGGACGTTAACTTCGATCATTTTGCTTCTTGTTACAGACCCAACCCCCAAAATCACTTTCAAGGCCCAACCACATTCGCCAGACTTCAGGAATTGGCCCGGAGTCACCGGCCCTTGGATTCCGGTAAGAGCAATCAGTCCTTCAGATACTCCATCGTCTTCTTGAAGTATGCGCCCATCCTTATCTACCAACCACACCACGCCATCTATGGGCGCAAACGCGACGGGCACACGTTCAACTATATGTATTTGCAGAGTGTCAGGTAGTTTCTTAGTACAGCTCGCTTTTTCGATCCATGGGCAAGCCTCAAGGGACTTTTCGATCTTCGTCAGATCTAGACTAAAGATATTATCCGACCACTGAACACTTCTCGCTACGACCTCGTCATGTGTGACTCTGGATGTACCCGTTACAGCATAGTTTTTCACAGAAAACATGGGCGACCACCAAAGAAACAAGAAGACTCCAATGAGTATAAAAAAGACCCATACAAAAACCCATGGTATTTCTGGTCCTCTGTATGTAAGTTCTTCATCATCTGATCTATCCGGTGTGCGCCTAGTCCCAACCAATCTTCCCCAACCATTCCCTTTCCCGGCGTAATTCAGCAGTTTTGAAAACTAACGCAATAGAGCCCGCAGTATATCGTGGGCTTTCCATACATCACCCGCACCCATAGTGATTATTACGTCACCTTCGCAGGCAAGGCTCACCGCAGTACGAGCAGCTTCTGCCATATCGTCTATTTGAAAAACACACTCATTTCCAGAAAACTGTACGGCTTCGCTTATGGCTTGCGCTTTAGTCTCCGGGTCCTGTTTCTCTCCGGGTCCGACATATATCTCAGTGATTATCAAAGCGTCTGCTTTTTTGAATGCAGGCCCAAACTCATTGCGCAAGATCCTTGTGCGTGAATAACGATGAGGCTGGAAAATAACGATTACCTTAGACTGTGGTAAGGCTTCCTTTACCGCATCCAACGCGGCTTCGATCTCTCTTGGATGGTGGGCAAAATCGTCAACAACCAATACACCGCCGAACTCACCTATCCGTTCAAGCCGACGCTTTACGCCAGGAAAGGACTGCAAATAGCTACAAGCTTCTTTCACATCGATTCCCACACTGTCTAGGGCCGCAATTGCTCCGAGGGCATTCTGAACGTTGTATATCCCAGGAACTTCAAGTCGCATAGTAGAGACAACTTTGCCCTCTCGTTCAACCAGGCATGTACTCCCCCAGCCTTGAACAGATGCTTCCCTGATCCGCCACACCGCATCGTTTGAAACAGCATATGAAACCGCGTCTGGATGCGCAGAAGCCCACTCCCTTAGGAAGTCGTTGTCAGTGCAGACGATATTCTTGCCGCCATCTGCTTTGTGATCTAAGTACGAGTTAAAAGCGTTTTTCAGAGATCCGAAGGAACCCCAATAGTCTAGGTGGTCTCTGTCTACATTTGTTACTACACTTATGTCTCCTTCTGCCTTAAGGAAAGAGCCGTCGCTCTCATCGGTCTCTACAACCGCGTACGCACCATTTCCTAGTCTTGCGTTGCCTCTTTCCCCCATTTGGCCACCAACCAGGTACGTAGGATCCATACCAGCTTCTTCCATTACCCAGGCGATCATTGAGGATGTAGTCGTTTTTCCATGGGTACCTGCAACCGTCACAAGTTTCTTTCCTTTTAGCGCACAAAGCAACATATCCATCCGATGGATAACAGGTATCCCTCTTTCCCTTGCCTCTATGACTTCTGGATTATCCTCAGATATGGCAGAAGACACCACGACAACATCGGGATCCAGAACGTTCTCACGTCTGTGACCAATGAAAACCCGTGCGCCAAGTTCGGAAAGGCGAGCAGTTGTGCTACTTGGCTTGATATCAGATCCTGACACCTCAATGCCTTGTTCAATGAGGATCCGGGCTATGCCCGACATGCCCTGCCCTCCTATTGCAACAAAATGAACCTTATTCATCATTCACCTTCTTTTGTTGGGGTACGTTCTTCCATAATACTACGCCTTTTCGGGATCGTGGCCGCGCCGCAAGCGGCTTCTTTCAGACATCTCCACCAAGTACTGCGCGATTTCCTCTGCGGCCTTCGGTCTCCCTATCTTCTTAGAAGACCTTCTCATAGCATCAACCGCATGTTTGTCTTTTGCCAACCCCAAAAAAGAATCCTTGATCTGCTCAATACAATCTGGTCCTTCTCGGATGACTACCGCTGCTCCTTCAGTCTCTAGAGCTCTTGCGTTGTATTCTTGGTGGTTCCCGGAGACATTCGGTGACGGTACGACAATTGAAGGCAGACCTAGCGCCGTAATCTCCGCCAGAGTCATGCCTCCGGCCCTGGCCAAAACAAGGTCGCACGAATTGTATGCCATCTCCATATTATAAACAAATGGTCTAATAACAACGCTAGACGTTCTTGCCCCTTCTACATCCTTCTCTGGGGCGGCACCTAGCTTGCGAATTGTCTCATTGTAATATCGTGAACCAGTTATCAACAGCATCTGGGTACTGTCGTCCATCTCTCTAGCAATGGTTACAGCAGCCTCTATGATGCTCTCGGCGCCTCTTGATCCTCCTAGAACCATAAGGGTAAACCGCTCATCTAGGCCAAAGAACTCCCTGGCTTCCTTAGCCGAAACCGAGAACAACGTATCTCTCACTGGGTTCCCAGCTACTTTTACGTTGGCCCCCTTCGGAAAGTGCTCAAGCGAATACTCCCAAGCTGCAAAAGTGATATCTACTTTTCTGGACAAATACAGGTTAGTCTTCCCTGGAATCGCGTTCTGCTCTTGGATAGCACACGGGATCCCCATGAGCCACGCTGCTAAGACGACCGGCCCTGACACATATCCACCGGTACCTAGGACCACGTCCGGCCTAAATATCTGGAAAATGCGTCTTGCGTCATCTACACCCAACAGTGCGTTCCACGCCCCTTTTAGAGCAACTGCAGGTGACTTGCCTGCGATGCCTGAGGATCGAATAGGCTTGAAATCTAGGCCTTCTCTAGGCACTAGTGAACTCTCCATGCCAGATTCTGTGCCTATGTACAGAATCTCCGAAGAAGGCATGATCTTTTTGACGCCCTTTGCGATGGCCACCGCCGGGTAGATATGGCCGCCTGTGCCTCCTCCGGTCACTATGCATCTCGTCATGCCGTCAACTCCTATCAACCGTATATCTAGAAATGTTCAAAAGTATACCTGCACTGCTCAGTGACATAAGTAGCGATGAACCGCCGTAGCTTATGAATGGCAAAGTTATACCTGTTATAGGCAGAATACCCGTTGCGACGCCCATGTTTACTGCGGCCTGAATGACAACTCCTGAAGTAAGTCCGGCTGCCAAGAGACACGAAAACCTATCGGGCGCGTTCATTGCAATGACATATCCCCTCCATGCTACGACCAGAAACAGGGCCACGACAAGGGATGTCCCGAAAAACCCCAGTTCTTCTCCAATAACGGAGAACACAAAATCAGTGTCAGCCTGGGGAAGATAAAAACCCTTCTGCCGCGACAGCCCTATGCCTTGTCCAAAGAATCCTCCGCTGCCAAAAGCATACAATGACTGAATTACTTGCCAACCAGGTCCCAGCGGGTCTTTCCACGGATCTAGAAATGCTAACAGACGTTTTCTCATATACTCTTCAGACATTATGAACCGGTAAGCAACTGGTGTGGCTAATGCAGCCAATCCAAGCAAGAACCAGATATTGGCTCCCGCAATAAACAGCATGAGAACAGCATTAAGACCGACGATGGTTGCAGTCCCTAGGTCAGGTTCCATCAAGATTAGCCCCGCAGTGATCCCAACAAGCAAAAGGTAAGGCATGAAATCTCTGAAAAAGCGTGTACCCTTTCTTTTCCGACCAAGTCGGTCTGCAAGAAACAGTACGGTAATTGTTTTGGTTAGTTCAGCCGGTTGAAACCCTAGGGTTCCAAAACCTAGCCAGCGCCTAGAACCTTCTCTCACTTGACCTATACCAGGCACCAAGACAATGACCAGAAGCACCAAAGAGATCCCATATGCCAGCGGAATGAGTCTACGATAGCGCCAACAGTCAAAGTTCATGAAGAAAAACATTGAGAACAATCCCAAGGCCGCCCACATGCCTTGTCTTTCAACGAAGTAGTAGGCAGTGTCGTAAAACCGCAGGGCCCTTGGCATGCTTGCAGAAAAAACCATCACAATGCCCAAAGCCAAGAGAGTGAGCACCGAAAAAAATAAGGTGTAGTCAGGATTACCTCTTTGCATAGTGTTGGCGTTTTCATCTTTCTTCATGTCCCTAGAGAGCCACCTTTGCTTCACACACCGAGTAAGGATATTACCCCTATAACTGCCATGACAAACGAAAAGCACCAAAACACGTATACTACTTTCCGCTCGCTCCAACCTAGAAGTTCAAAGTGATGATGAATAGGAGTCATCTTGAAAATCCGCTTGCCAAATAACTGAAACGACGCCACCTGTAAGATCACAGAAACCACTTCAATAAACTGCACCGCCACTATGAAAGGAAACGCCATTTCAGTTCGGGTACAGATAGAAAAGCCTGCCAAAAGACCCCCAAGGGCCAAGGAACCTAAGTCTCCCATAAACACTTTGGCAGGGTGATGGTTATAGTAGAAAAACCCTAACAGCGCGCCGACTGAGCACAGAGCCAAAGCACTCAGACTGCCCATTGTATGCGCTGATGAAGGAGAAAGAACGAAATTGATAATTACAAAATATGACAAAAGTCCGATGGAAGCCACTCCTGCCGCCAGGCCATCGAGTCCATCGGTGAAATTCATTCCGTTTCCCGTTCCTAGGATGAGAACTAGAGCAAAAACCGGGTATAACCATCCCATATCCCAAGTACTTCCGGTGAAAGGAATGACGACCTGGTAACTAATCTCAGGTACCCCCCACAGAAACAAGACTGCAAAGAGAAGCTGCAGGGCCAACTTCTCTCTAGCCCTCAACCCCAGGGAATGTCCCAATTTGACCTTCTTGTAGTCATCTATGAAACCTATAAGACCGTAAGATAGCATGAGGCCAAGTATAAGTAGCTCTTCCCTGGAAGGTACTTCTTTTTTGTATAAACACGCAACGACTCTCGAGACAACGATTGCTGCAATGAATATGCTACCGCCCATGGTGGGCGTTCCTGCTTTTTTCTTATGTGATTCCGGACCTTCTGCCCTTATCTGTTGTCCAACATTAAGTTGTTCAAGTTTCGGTATAAGGAAGTTTCCGAAAACCAGAGACAGTAAAAGACCCGATAGAAAAGGCAGAAACATTTCTCCACCGCTCATGTAATCATCATCCCCAATCGCCGCTATTGCCTAGTTCTCTGAGGAAAGACACTATCGATTCAAACTCCATCCCCCTAGATGCTTTCACCAGACAGACGTCGCCATACTGAAGCAGCCGGTCTAGAAGGCCCATTGCTTCATTTTTGTCTGAAAACCAAAAAGATGTCTGTTCAGTCTCTGGGCCACTAACCTGGTCCCACCCCTGCTTCGTGTGAACGCTCAAGGGGCCTATAGCAACCAAAACATCTGCTTTTTCTCTAGCGTAAGCGCCCACTTCAAAATGTGCTTTGGGCCCATACTCCCCCATCTCAAGCATATCACCTAGGATCGCAACCTTCCGAGCTCCCCGAATATCGTGGAGCAAGTCTAGCGCTGCCTTGGTCGATTTTACGCTTGCATTGTACGCATCATTTACCACTGTGATTTTGTCTGTGCGTATTACCTCTTGTCTCATTGGGCTCAGACTTACGCTGCAGAGACCTGACCGTATATCGTCAACGGAAAGCCCCATCTCATAGCCTACAGCTATCGCAGCCAAAGAATTCTGAATCTGATGAAAACCTGGCATAGGCAAGACAAACTCCTCTTTCTTGCCTAGATAATCCACCTTAAATCGATATGTAGATTCGTCTACCTTTTGTATGTCAGATGCCTTACAGTCAGCATCATCACGCAATCCATAAGTAACTACTCGACACGACGCCAAAGAACTCATCTTTCTTACAAGTTCGCTGTCCCAGCACAAAAAAGAAATCCCGTTGCCAGGCAGACTCTGTAGAATCTCCGCTTTTGCAAGAGCTATCTTCTCTATGCTCCCAAGCACTCCTATGTGCGATTCGGATATGTCGGTTAGGACACCAAACCTCGGCTTTGCGATTGCGCAGAGATCCCGTATCTCCCCTTGAGCCCTCATTGCCATCTCGAGAACTGCATATCGGTACCCACACTCCATCTGTAGCACAGCCAAGGGCAGACCAATATGGGAGTTCATGTTTCCAGGATTCTTGTATATCTTGAAACGCTGACTAAGGACAGAAGAAATCAGATCTTTGGTACTTGTTTTGCCTACACTACCAGTTATGCCGATAACGTCAACCTTCATACATCCCAGGTAATGGGCAGCCAGTTTGCCCAACGCGCGAGTAGTAGACTGCACCAAGACGATTCCAAATGTAGGATCCAGGACCTCCACAGGCTTCTCAACAAGCGCCCCTATTGCACCTTTTGATGCGACCTCATCTAGATAGTCATGCCCATCTACTCTATCGCCGCATATTGCGCAGAATAAAGATCCTCTCACGTCTGTTCGTGAATCAATAGATACGCTCAGGGCCTCTACGCAAGGGTCGCCCTGCAACAGCTCCCCCTCAACAATTCTGGTCACGTCATATAGGCTATATTTCACATCAAGACTCCCCTAGCTCAGCTTTGCGTCAAACTTGAATGATCCTTTAATGCACCTATCACCTTCCGTGCTACTTCTGCATCATCAAAGCTAACTACCCTGTCTCTAAATACCTGATAGGTCTCGTGGCCCTTTCCTGCAATAACCACCACGTCACCTTTCTGTGCAGATGAAATTGCCCTGGCGATTGCTCGTTCTCTGTCTTTTATGCGCTCAAAAACCAGACCGGGCTTTTTCAATCTAGCTTCATCTATGCCCACTTCTATCTGGTCAAGAATCTCTTCCTCGTCCTCAGTCCTTGGGTTGTCATCTGTGATTATGACCATGTCTGCTATCTCACCTGAAATCCTTCCCATTACAGGCCGCTTGTGCGTGTCTCTATCGCCACCACAACCAAAAACAACAATGACCCTGTTGTCTGCAACCTGTCGAGCAGTACTCAGGATGTCTTTGAGACTTTCAGGTGTATGAGCATAATCTACCCAGACAGTATATTCTTCAGTGCCTGATACGACTTCGGCACGTCCCCTCACTCCGCCAAGCCTAGGAAGGATTTGAGACACCCTTTCAAGGTCTAGGCCCAACCCCAGAGCTACCGTACTGGCAGCCAGAGCATTATACACATTGAACCTACCCGGCAGGTTAATCTGTGTCTTTATTGTCTTTCCGCAATAAGAAATTGCAAACGAACTACCTCTTGAGCCTGCTTGCACGTTGAGCGCGCGCACATCGGATTCTTGTTCCAGACCGTATGTGATACTCTTTTTGGGAGCGACGGACAAAAAATAGTCACTAAATGAGTCGTCACAGTTGATTGCAGCAAAAGGAAGATTCTGCCCAGGCAAAGACGGTCTTCTTGCAAGGGACTCAAAGAGTCTTCCTTTGGTGTTTACATAGTTGTCCAAGGTGCGGTGAAAATCTAAATGGTCCATACCTATGTTAGTGAATACCGCCACATCGAATTCAACATGCGCCACCCTGTCAAGAGCCAAGGCATGGGAAGAAACCTCCATAACAACAGCGGTACAGCCTTTTTCTACCATCTCTTTCTGCATAGACAAAAGATCCAAGGATTCGGGCGTAGTGTGCTTAACAGGACGCACCTCGTCACCTATTATGTTATGTACCGTACCTAGTAAACCTGTAGAATACCCCATACTATCCAACATGTCTTTCACCATATGACAGGTGGTTGTCTTTCCTTTTGTCCCGGTTATGCCAACGACCAAAAGGTCTCGGCTTGGGTTTCCATAAAAGGCACAAGCTAGGTGGGACAAGACAAATCGGGTGTTCTCAACGATAGCCATCCCCTTGCCCTGAGGAACACAGACCATGTCTTCAACAACTACTCCGCTGGCGCCTCTCGAAATAGCATCAGCGACAAAGTCATGCCCGTCAAGTTTGTAGCCTTTTATGGCCACAAACAAATTGCCTTCCCTCACTTCACGCGAATCGTAGGCAATTCCAGTGACCTCACAATCTCGAACAAGTTGTATATCAGGAAGCCCCTGCAATAATGTTGAGAGCAACATGAAAACCCACCCCCCTCGGACATACGCATTCGATGAGCAGTCTTATGCTATTGACCCACGTCCATTCGGAAAACAGCCTTCACCGCAGTACCCGCTGGAACTATCCTTCCTGCTTGAGGTTCCTGTGTAACACAGAAACCGTTGCCCTCTGCGCTCAAGGACAGCCCGCTATCTTTGAGTTTGGCCCGCGCCTGCGTCATCCCAAGACCTACAATTGAAGGAACTCTTACCATCCCTTCACCAGGCTCCTCTTCACCTTCAGTGTATAATACCACATCTGTCCCTCTGATCACTCTAGACCCACCAACCGGAAACTGATCCAATACGGTGCTCCCTGAGCCTTCAGTACGTACTACAAAATTGCCTTGCTTAAGTTCCTCTAAGGCTGAATCAAGGGGTTTTCCAACCAGATCAGGCACCTTTACAACATCCTGCCCACCAATATCTAGGACTTCCTCTTGAGGCGCAATTTCAAGATACCGCAGCGCGTCCCGCATTATCGATGAGAAGACCGGCGCGGCAACAACGCCGCCATAGTAGTCACCTTCTGGCTCGTCTATCATCACCAAAAGCACCACTTTCGGGTCGTTCGCTGGCGCAAACCCGACAAATGATGATATGTACTTGTCCTCTGCTATCTTTCCGTCTATTACTTTGTTCGACGTACCTGTCTTCCCGGCAAGGCGATAGCCTGGCACATAAGCCGATTTGCCGGTACCTTCGGATATGACCTTTTCAAGGACTGACCGCATTTCCTGTGCTGTTTGTTCAGATATTACTTGTCTAACAGGCTCGCAGGATGCCGAGTCAACTATGTTTCCATCAGCATCGGTAACCTCTTTTACCACGTGAGGTGTGACAATGTCTCCGCCATTGGCTATAGCAGATATTGCAGTCACTATCTGTATCGGTGTAGTCTGGAGCGTCTGTCCGTACGACATGCAAGCAAGATCAATTTCTCTGGCCTGGTCTCTCGGTACGATTATGCCCGCCGATTCGCCTGGAAGGTCAATCCCTGTGCACGAAGTGATTCCGAAAAGATCTACATAATGGTAGAAATTCTCTATCCCTATTTTCTGAGCTATTTGGATAAAACCCATATTGCATGAGTTTTCGACAACCTGAGTAAACGTCTGTTTGCCATGACCGCTCAACTGGTGGCAATGAAGGGTCTCGACCCCTACTTTCATGCTACCGTTGCAGTAGAACACATCCGTTGTTTTGACCTTCTCGCATTCTAACCCTATTGCTCCTGTTACAGGCTTGAATGTAGAACCTGGCGGAAAGGAGTCTGTAACCGCCCTTATCCTCCTATTTGCCGCAGGATATTCATCATAGTTGTTGGGGTCATATCCTGGACGAATTGCAAGAGCCAGGATCTCCCCATTTGAAGGGTCCATCGCAACTACAATGCCACCGGAAGCGTTGGTCTCCGCAATCTTCTGATCAAGTTCTCTCTCTACGATGAACTGAATCGGTTCGTCAATTGTAAGGGTAAGGTTTTTCCCGTCTATAGGGGGAATGTAGCCTTTTTCCGATTCGGGTATAATATTTCCCAAGGCATCTACTTCAACAGTAAACTTACCAGGGGTCCCTCTTAGCAGGTCGTCATACTGATACTCCAACCCTTCAAGACCATCGTTATCAATACCTACTATCCCTAGAACCTGAGACAGCAGTGTTCCCTTTGGCCAGACTCTCATGGATTCCTGTGTGAACCCTATACCCGTAAGGTTGGCTTCCTTTATCTTTCGCACTATGTCATCAGGAAGTTTCCTTTTGATCCACTCGAATCCGCTAGTCCTTGTGAGAGTTGAGAGCATCTTTTCGTAGTCTATGCCCAGAATATCAGACAGGACTTCGGCTGTGTGGACCGGGTCCTTTATCTGGGACGGAATAGCATATAAGGATTCGACTTCAATACTGAATGCAAGTTCATGTCCATTTCTATCTACGATGATTCCCCGTTTGGGCTGTATGGGGATGTCGTTCATCCTCATATCCAATGCCATTTGTCCCAGTTCTTGGGCCCAAATAAGTTGCACGTAAACTAAACGTGCCAGGATTAGTGCGAAGCAAACGCACAAAAAAGACAAAACAACCTTAAGCCGTTTCCGGACTTGTGTTCTTCCCATCATATTTCTCTCCGAATGGAACTACTAACGCCGCGCTTTCGCGGCAGTTAGATTATCTCTCACAAACTCAGCCACGCGGCTGAGCCATGCAAATAGACCGCTTGGCGCTTCTTCATTTGCCGTCAGCTGATCCGAATCCTCCATGGCGACGGCGTTAGTGTTTTGCGGGTTGACTGCAACTGCCCTCACTTGGACAGGATCAACCATCCCTAAAGTGCCCCTAGCCTCAGCCTCGACGAATGTAAGCGACTCCATAGTCGCGACTGTACGCTTCAAGTCCTCATTGCGCATCTTGAGGTCCTTTAGAGTTGCCTCAAGACCAATGAGCTCCTGATTCATGGTAGCTACTTGAGCAGGTTGCCAGACCAACATTACTCCAATTGCAACCAAAAGGCCGAAGTATAGTATCCCGAAGAATTCGATAGGAATGGATTTTCTCGAACCTAACTCCAGACTTCTTATCATAGATACCCCTTCTCCCTATTTTTGGATAACCCGCATTTTTGCACTTCTAGAACGAGGATTGCTTTGTACCTCCGATTCGCTTGGCCGCAACACCTTTTTTGTCCTAACGGTACCTTTGCGGTTCCCTTCCAATTCCTTTAGAGTGACCTTAGCTATCCTGTCTTCAAGTGAGTGATACGTTATCACTATGAGAACGCCACCTGGCTCCAAAAGAGAGAACGCTACCGACAGGCTTTCGCCTAGCCTTGACAGTTCATCGTTTGTGGCAATCCTCAGTGCCTGGAAAGTTCTCCTAGCAGGATGAATATAGTCTTTCCTGGCTCCTTTGGGTAGTGCACTTACGACAACCTCGACAAGGTCTTGTGTAGTCAAGATTGGTTCGCTAGTTCGCCTAGATACAATCTCTCTTGCAATACGGCGGGAAAAACGTTCTTCACCGTATTGTCTTATGATACGCTCAAGTTCCTCTTCGCTGGAATCCGCCACGATATCAGCCGCAGTTTTCGGTGATAAAGGGTTCATCCTCATGTCTAGCGGCGCATCAATCTTATACGAGAATCCCCGTTCGTACTTGTCAAGTTGCCGAGATGATACTCCAAGATCAAACAAAGCCGCGCTTATCCTAGAAACACCATGTGTAGAACAAAACTTCTCTAGTTGTCTGTAGTCCCATTTGACTGCCTTGAAACGACCGCTAAACTCCTTATCGATCCTTCGCTGAGCGGTGGAGACCGCCTCATCGTCCACGTCTATCCCGAAAACGAAAGTGTACGGACTACTTCGCAAGATCTCCGATGAATGCCCTCCGTCACCAACGGTGCAGTCGACAACAATGTTCCTCTGAACTTCTAAGATGAAAGAAACCACTTCCGAGACCATAACGGGTTCATGATACACGTGGTTAGGCCGATCTGCCATCATATTCCGACAACGCTTTCTGCTAGAACCGAGAATTGGTCGTCAATATCTTTTTTCGCACTATCCCAGGCCTCTTTATTCCAAATCTCGATCCTGCTTCCAACCCCTAGGATAAATACGTCCTTATTCAAACCAGCGTACTCTCGAAGATTCTGAGGCAGAATCACTCTACCTTGTTTGTCTGGCTCAACTTCCGTTGCGCCTGACAAGAAATACCTTGCGAAATTCCGACCATCTTTTTGATTCATAGGTATGGCCTTTAGCTTGTCGATAACACTGTTCCACTCATCATATGGATAAACAAACAGGCATTTGTCCAACCCTCGCGCTACTATAAATCTGGCGCCCAGAGTTTCTCTGAACCTCACGGGTAGGGCAACTCTGCCTTTGTTATCCAGCGTATGCAGGTATTCTCCGACAAATCCGCTCATTTGGACCATTATACCCCACTTTTCACCGCTTTGCACCTACATTCTCCATATATATCGTTATTTCCTGCTAGTGTATTGAGTTTTTTGAATAATATTATGAGATAAGTACGCCCGACAGCTCAGAGTAGGGCAGGCAAAGATAACAAATTGCCGCTGCGTTCAAAGCAGCGGCAATTCCAAGAAAGCGGTTTGCAAAAAGTGTCCTCTACCTGCTAAGCATGCACTACCGCCAAAACATTCGAGGTGCCCTTGCGTTCAATGGAAACAACCTCTCCATTGCATTTGGGGCACCTCAAAACCAACGTAACCCTTTGATTACTGTCATCAGTATCCTGATCCTGTGTCTGCAACTCGTGAATATCAATCAGCCCTTGGACGCCACAAGCAAGACAGACGTACTCTACCATCCTTGGCGACCACTCCACTATACAAAGCCCCCTTTGTACGGATTTTGACAGGCCGCACACTCCAGGATATATTCCTGTACGTAGGATAGATTCTTTACGAACTAGCTTATTTCCTTCTTCCCAACCGAATAATCTGTGAATCGTTGGAACGCAGTCAACATAATTGAAGGGGATTTGAGCTCATATCGGTACTCGAGCACAAGCAAGTAAACATGAAAAGGAGCCCTGCAAAAGAGGGCTCCCTCGTCTTTTGAAGCGATTCACGTCTCAAGTTTACCTATCAGCATACCTCAGACGACTCTTCAACTAGCTCAATGAGCACGCCGCATGTGCTTTTCGGGTGCAGGAAAGCCACTTTCGTACCGTGGGCTCCGGGCCTTGGTTCCTTGTCAATGAGCCTCAATCCTTGAGAATCCGCGAGTTTTAGAGATTCGGCTACAGAATCCGTCTCAAAAGCTACGTGGTGAATACCTTCCCCTCGTGTAGAGAGGAACTTTGCAATCGTGCTATCTTCCGAGGTAGGCTCAAGAAGCTCTATTCTGCTTTCCCCAATTGGAAGAAATGCGACCCTAACCTTCTGAGACGCAACTTCCTCAATCCCACCAACTTCAAGATTAAAGGCCTTCGTGAATACTTCTACCGCCTTCTCCAAATCGTTTACAGCGATCCCTAGGTGGTTAATCTTCTTTAGCACAGGTATCAGTCCTTTCACAAAAGATTCTCAACCTCACAGCCCTCACAATTCCTGGCTAGGCCGGTACATCCCAAACACGCCTCTTAGAACATCGCAGATCTCACCAATAGTAGCATACACTTTGACTGCCTGCACAATTGGGGGAACAAGATTGTCGTCGCCTTTTGCAGCTTTTTCAACCGCCTCGAGGGCGTTGGCGACTGCCAAACCATCTCTTCTCGCCTTAAGGTCAGAAAGGCGCTCTTTCTGGCTCTCTCCTATAGCAGGGTCTACTTTCAGGAGATTCTTAGGTTGCCCCTCTTCGACCTCAAAGCAGTTAACTCCAACCACTAGGCGTTCCTTCGACTCGACTGCTTTCTGATACCTGTATGCACTATCTTGGATTTCACGCTGCATAAATCCGTTCTCTATAGCTTTTACTGCGCCACCCATATCGTCGATCTTCTGGATATACTCAGCAGCCAGTCGCTCCAATTCATCTGTGAGTTTCTCTATGAAATAACTTCCCGCGAGAGGATCTATGGTGTCAGCAACTCCGGTTTCGTATGCAATAACCTGTTGAGTCCTTATAGCCGTCCGTACAGAATCTTCGCTAGGTAGAGCCAGAGCTTCATCCTTTGAATTCGTGTGCAACGACTGCGTGCCGCCCAGGACTGCGGCTAATGCCTCCATAGCCGTACGGACTATGTTGTTGTCTGGCTGCTGGGCAGTAAGAGAAGAACCCGCTGTCTGCGTATGGAATCTCAACATCATGGATTTGGGATTCTTCGCTCCAAAACGTTCCTTCATGATTCTGGCCCATAGTCTCCTAGCAGCCCTGAACTTAGCAATCTCTTCAAAGAAGTTCATATGGCTATTGAAGAAAAAGGAAAGCCTACCTGCAAACTCGTCAACATCGAGACCCTTGTCTATGGCTGCCTGGACATATGCAATGCCGTCTGCCAGAGTAAATGCTATTTCTTGGGCAGCAGTACTTCCCGCTTCTCTTATGTGGTACCCGCTAATGGAAATGGTATTCCAGGAAGGAATGCTTTGGGAACAATACTCAAAAATATCTGTAACCAGTCTCATTGAAGGTCCCGGAGGAAATATATAGGTGCCGCGAGCAATGTACTCTTTCAGTATATCGTTCTGGACGGTACCTTGCAGCTTAACTGGTTCGACTCCTTGCTTTTCTGCTACGACCTGGTACATTGCAAGGAGAATTGCGGCCGGCGCATTTATGGTCATCGACGTAGAAACCTTATCCAGAGGAATCCCGTCAAAGACAACCTCCATGTCTTCGAGCGAGTCTATGGCTACTCCTACACGGCCAACCTCACCCTCTGCCAAAGGGTGATCGGAATCGTATCCCATCTGAGTAGGCAGGTCAAACGCTACGCTCAGACCTGTCTGCCCTTGCTCAAGCAGAAACCGGAATCGTTCGTTAGTCTCTCTGGCCGTGCCAAAACCTGCGTATTGCCGCATAGTCCACAAACGGCCTCTATACATTGTCGGTTGAACTCCGCGAGTAAAGGGGTACTCGCCTGGAAACCCGAGCTTGGTAAGATAGTCCCACTCCTTCAGATCCTGCGGAGTGTAGACACGTTGGACTGGAATCCCGGAATCGGTGCGAAACTCCTCTTGCCTTTCAGGATACCTCTTAAGGACCTTCGCCAGCGTCCCTTGTTCCCATCTTTCCTTAGCTTCATCTATCATTATCCTGTAACCCCCCTTTTTTCGTAAGCTTCAGTTGTACCTCCATTTGCAATGTTTCAAAGCGTTTTAGCTGCTTCCAAGCCGGCTGAAAACGCCTTCTTGTTCAGTTCCTCAGTTCCCTTAGGAACTCGGTCTAAGATAGCGGCAATTACCGCTTCCTGTGGCACCACTTCTGTAAGTCCCACAATGAGCCCTAGGGCTACGATGTTAGCCACGATCTCCCGTCCCAGTTCCCTCGCTTTTTCACTTATAGCATACTCTACAACCCTTACGCCTTCCTTTGAAGGAAGCTTCACGTAGGTTGAGTCAACAACTATAGTTCCGCCGGGCTTAATGCTTGACGCATATTTGTCCGCCGCCTCTTGAGCCATCACCAGTAGAATATCGGGATTCTTGACCTCAGGATAATCTATCTCCTCTGTTGAGATTATGACATCCGCTCGAGATGCACCGCCTCTTGACTCAGGTCCGTAAGATTGAGTCTGAATGGCATTCAAATCAGTATACTCTGCGCAGGCTTCCGCAAGGATTATTCCCGCGGTTATGAGTCCCTGCCCTCCCTCACCTGCAAACCGGAGTTCTAATCTCATTACTCCTCACCCCTTTGCTCTATCTTTTCAATGAGCTCAGCGTAAACACGGGTAAGCTCAGGAGATTCCTTCTTTACCAGCACCCCGATTGGGAACTTGCCGTCTTGCTCCTCAGCGTTTAGTTTTTCCCAGGAAGCCTTAGGTACAGCGCGATCTTTGAACCAATTCATCATGTCCAAAGGTGTCCGCAACTTGTTTCGCCTTCCGTAATATGTCGGACATTGAGACAGGGCATCCACAAACGCAAATCCATCATGGGAAATAGCTTCTTTTATCATATTCGTCAGATGCCTTGCATGATACGTAGTGCTGCGTGCTGCAAAAGTGCCGCCTGCACCCGCTACCAGTTCGCACAAATCAAAAGGTCTCTCCAACATGCCGTATGGTGCAGTAGTTGCGTAACTGCCTTGAGGAGTAAGAGGAGAATACTGACCCGAGGTCATTCCATATATATTATTGTTGAAACAAATCACAGTAAGATCTAGGTTGCGCCTAGCTGCATGAATCAGGTGATTTCCTCCTATTGCGGCTGCATCACCATCGCCCGTAATCACGATCACGCGCAACTCAGGCCGAGCCATCTTAATTCCGGTAGCAAAAGCAATGGCCCTGCCATGGGTAGTATGAAGCGTATCGAAATTCATATATCCCGGCGCTCTGGAGGAGCATCCAATTCCTGACACAACAACTGTTTTTTCAGTATCAATGCCCAGTTCGTCAATTGCGCGGACAATAGCTTGAGTGATGATACCGTGCCCACAACCAGGGCACCAAATGTGGGGCATTTTGTTAACTCTTAGGTATTTTTCTAGGGGAAGAGCCATGCTACATCGCCTCCTTTATGACCTTGAGGATCTCATCGGGTTCGATAAGCTGGCCTGCAACCTTGTTGATAGGCACTACCGGGCAGCTATCGCCGACAACTCTCTTGACAGGCAACACCAGCTGACCCAGGTTCATCTCAGGGACAATTACAGCCTTCGGAGTCTTGGTTTTTACTCTCAGAACTGCATCTTCAACGAAAGGCCAAATAGTAATAGGTCTGAGCAATCCTGCCTTTATTCCCTGGGCACGCGCATCTTTCACTGCCTTCTTAGCAGATCTTGCAGTTCCACCATACGCAAATACAACAATCTCTGCATCGTCAAGATAAAACTCTTCTACCTTGCATAGTTCGTTCTTCCTTTGGCGAATCTTTTCATTGATCCTTAGGATCTGCTTCTCTCCTACTACAGGATTATTTGTAGGGAAGCCATCTTCGCCGTGCGTAAGACCCGTTACATGGAACCTATATCCGTCTCCGTAGGCTGCCAACGGCGGAACTCCAGGGATCTTTCCTTGGTTCAGAGCAAACGGCTTATACTGCTCAGGAGGAACGGTTGGTTTCTCTCGGTTTTTTATGACTAGCTCGGACTTATCGGGCAGAGAAACCTTTTCCCTCAAGTGCCCTATCATTTCGTCCATCAACAAGATCACAGGTGTGCGCAATTCCTCGGCTATATTGAACGCCTCAACAGTAAGAGTGTAAGTTTCTCTTACTGAAGACGGGGATAAAGCAACTATCTCATGATCGCCATGTACGCCCCATCTTGCCTGCATAACGTCTCCTTGCGCGGCTGACGTAGGCATGCCTGTTGATGGTCCTACTCGCTGCACATCAACTACAACACATGGTATTTCGCCTTCTACGGCAAACCCCAAGTTCTCTTGTTTGAGCGAAAAACCAGGACCGCTCGTTGCAGTCATGACCTTTAGCCCAGCTAGAGATGCACCGCATACCGCGGCCATGCTTGCTATCTCGTCTTCCATCTGCATGAATCTGCCCCCAACTTGCGGAAGCCGGGCAGCACATAGTTCTGCAATCTCGGTGGAAGGAGTTATGGGATATCCTGCGAAAAACCGTAAACCTGCTGCGATTGCTCCTTCAACACATGCTTCGTTCCCCTGAAGAAGCTGAGAACCCTTCTTCATCATTCCTTCACGCCTCCTTTTACTGAGATGGCAAAGTCAGGACAGTGCATTTCACACAACAGGCACCCGATGCAACGCGAAGCGTCCTTCACTACCGGAGCATCGTCACCCATTTCCAGGACCTGGCGTGGGCAGAACTCCACACATAGCCCACATTTCTTACACCATTTGGAGTTGATCGTTATCTCCCATGGTAGATTTTGGTCCACGATAAATCGCCTCCTAATTATTGTTTCTCTTCTTCCTGTGCTCTAGCACAGAAGATCTTAGCAGGTTCATAGAACCTGCATCAGGCCTATAGATGAACTCGATTATCTGAGTTCCGGTCTCAACCAATGGCATTACCTCCTTGAGTCTTCCAGGAGATACGATTACAGCGCCTTTACCTTCAAGAGATTCCTTGAGCGTCGTGGTATCCTTTTGCGTATAGATTTGGATGTCTAATTCTCTGATACCTGCAAGCTCAATGGATTTCAGAACTCTTTCAGCGAAAGCTTGGGAAATACACACCAAGAGAACTTTCGTCCCTTGAGGAAGTCGGGCAATCTTGACCATGGATTCGATAACCGGGTCCAGAGCTATACCTAAAACATCATCCTGCCGTTCGGGCAGCTTCCTTCGGACCTCATCCAGATGAAAGAAAGTGGTTACAATGAGGTCGGCTTCTAGTACTTTCCTGTACTCTTCTTCAAAATCCAGAGCATCAACCATTATCGGCATCACCCGTACGCCTGTGCCAATCTCGATCTCACGGGCAAAATAGTCTAGCTGTTCACGATTGCATTCGATAAACGCAATCTCCACTTCTTTGAACAATTGGCGTCTCTTCTCTACTTCTTGTTCTACTACTGACACAAACTCGTCGAGAGTGAAACCTAAGAGCAACGCGTCGTCAATTGAAGCGTCAACTACACGGGACAATCTGTCATTTCGGTCTTCGATGCTAAGAACATAATCTGCATCAGACACAAAGGTGCCCCGCCCTTGCCTTGAGGTTATCAATCCTTCGGTTTCTAGTTGCCGGTACGCGAGACTTACAGTATTTCTACTGACTCCGAGCGCGATGGCCAACTCTCTCTCAGTGGGTAGTTTTTCGCCCTTGCCCCAATAACCCTGGGAGATAAGGTTACTCATGTTTCGTTTTACCTGGAGGTGTAAGGGGAGATCTCCTTCCCTGTTTACGCGGAAAGGAACACTAGGAGTAATGCCGTCATGGTTTGCGTCTGCTGCCGAATTGGTTTTGCCAATTTGCCTCATTGGATCTGTCCTTCATTCCTTTTGATAGCCCAATACCTAACCTAGTGAATTCGCCAATCAACTCATTGTTCCTTCTTTAGCACATCTCATTATATCAAAAATAATCCGGGCGCAAAGCCCGGATTGGATCACTTTTGAGAGCCAATAGGATGAGATTGAGAAATATGTGCTTATTTTACTCGTTCAAAACCCTTGCCACGCCTGTTTTGAGCACGTCCACTTCTACTTTTTCGGCGACCCTAACCTTTACCGACAAATCCTCAACTTTGGTGACGACCCCAACCAGTCCCCCCATGGTGACAACCTTGTCGCCTGGCTTCAGAGAGCGGATCATCTCTGCCCTCTCTTTCTGTTCTTTTTGCTGAGGACGTATGAGAAGAAAATACATGAGGGCGAAAAGCACAACCAACCAGACAATACTACCGACCATCTGGCTTGGTGCAGCGGCTGCAAAACTCAAGTTCAAGACCTCCTTTTGAATTTGGTATTCTACTTGAATTCCAACACAATAGATAGACCTACTATCTATGTTCTACCTTCTAACACATATTACCTTGTTTGCGTCAACCAACATAGTCATACAGGATATACCCGGGTGATCTCTTCGCGAAACTCTTGGAGCGTGCTGTTCACTACACACTCACGGACCCTTTCCATGAACCTTTGGAAGAATCTGATGTTGTGAATCGTAAGGAGCGTCCAAGCCAGACTTTCCTTGGCTAAGACAAGATGCCTGATGTATGCACGCGAGAAACCTTGACACGTAGCGCAATCACAGCCCTCTTCGATGGGAAGAAAATCCTCGGCAAAACACGCATTCCTAAGATTCAAAGGACCCTCAAGGGTAAACGCTCTACCATGTCTCGCGTTTCGAGTAGGCAGCACACAATCAAACATGTCTATCCCTGACTCGACTCCCTCTATAATATCCACAGGGTGACCTACACCCATCAAATACCTAGGTTTGTCCTCTGGCAGATATCTGGTTGTATGCTTAAGTATGTCATAAAAGTCATCTTTGGACTCTCCTACAGATAGACCACCAATTGCATACCCTGGGAAATCCAATGCAGCAAGCTCCAAAGAGCAGTGTTTTCTCAGTTCTGGAAACACCGAACCTTGTACAATGGCAAAAAGAGATTGAGTATCAGGAATCTCTTCCTCTCGTGAACGCCTAGCCCAAAGCAAGCTCCTTTCCATAGCTTCCTTTGCTTCGTAGTAGGTAGCGGGATGCCTAATGCACTGATCCAGGCACATGATGATATCCGCGCCAAAGGCAGTCTGAGCTTTTATGGCATCTTCAGGGCTGAACCTAACAAGACTGCCGTCAATGTGAGATCTGAAAACTGCTGCTTCATCAGAAATAGATACCATCTGGCCTAGGCTCATAATCTGAAATCCTCCACTGTCTGTCAGAATCGACCCAGGCCAATTCATAAACGAATGAAGTCCACCTGCAGCCCTAATGACCTCTGGCCCGGGCCTGAGGAACAAGTGATACGCATTAGAAAGGATGATTGAAGAGCCTGTTTCCCAGACATCCGAAGGGAGAACCGACTTGATAGTCGCCTGGGTCCCTACGGGCATAAATACAGGTGTAGCAAATTGGCCATGAGATGTCTTCACAGTCCCAATCCTGGACCTTCCGTTTTCTGAAACTACTTCAAAAGTAAGTCCCGCCACATTCTTCCCTCTTTAGTTTATGTAGGCCGTCTCCCAAACTCCCGCGGCTTCTATACTATACTATAAGCATTGCATCTCCAAATGAAAAAAACCTGTACTTCTCCTCTACAGCCTCTTTGTAGGCTGTCATGACAAGGTCTTTGCCAGCAAAAGCGCTCACAAGCATAAGCAAAGTAGACTTTGGCAGATGGAAGTTGGTTATGAGACAATCTACGACTTTGAAACTGTATCCTGGGTATATGAAGAGGTCGGTAGCATCATGCTTTGGCAACAGTAACCCATCTTCTCCACACGAGCTTTCAAGAACTCTTACAACGGTGGTCCCTACAGCAAAAACACGTCTGCCGGCTCTTTTAGTTTCATTAATTGTGTTTGCCGCTTTGGCGTCAATCTCGAAGTACTCCTTGTGCATCTGATGTTCTTCAATGTTCTCTTCCGACACAGGTCTGAAAGTTCCAAGACCTACATCTAGTGTAACAGAGACAATTTCCACACCTTTTTTTCGGATTTCTTCGAGCAACTCAGGAGTAAAGTGCAAGCCGGCTGTAGGAGCTGCTGCAGAGCCAGGTATCCGAGCATACACAGTTTGATACCTTTCAGGATCTGCAAGAGGGATCTTTATGTAAGGGGGCAAGGGAACACGTCCAAGTCGTTTGAGCAGATCCTCCCAATCCCCATCATAAGACCATTTTATTACTCTCCCGCCAAATGATGTTCTTTCCAGTACCTCGCCTGAAAGTTCGGGGGAAGACTTGTCTCCTACATAAATCTTGTCGCCAGGCCTTATCTTATTCCCGGGTTTAACCAGACATTCCCACGTATCTTCTCCCAATGGGTGAAGAAGCAGTACCTCTACTTTGCCTCCGGTTCCTCGAAATCCCAAAAGCCTGGCTGGAATAACTCTTGTATCATTTACCACGAGGACATCACCAGGCTCTACATATGAGATGATGTCTCTAAACCTTCTGTGGACGATACTTCGTTCCTGCCTGTTAACCACCAGAAGGCGTGACTGATCTCTATTGGTCAAAGGAGTCTGAGCTATCAGTTCTTCTGGCAAGAAATAGTCGAATTCTTCAGTTTTCACTCTACTACCACCATCGTTCCATGCTTGTCCCTGGATAATAATGCATAAGTATATCACAATAGTCCGAACCGCATTTGGCCATTTCGTTAGCGCCCCATTGGGAAAGCCCAACGCCATGCCCGCTTCCCTTGCCTTTGAACGTGAAAGTCACAGGGCCGTCCTTGCTTACCGACATGGCCAAAGCCCCTCGTTCGACTCCTGTGCTCGAGGAAACCTCGCCGCCAACGGCCTTACAGCTAGCAAGACTAGTCCTGCAGACAGCATTTCCGTTGCAGACATATATGTCCAATGTGGGGTTCAAGCAACCTAGTGTTGGAAGGTTACCTCCTTGTCTGAAAACCGAGAACCAGGTGCTCTTCAGCTGAAGGATAGACCTAAACTCTGTAGGTTTTAGTCTTAAGTCCTCATTGGCGGATCTGACATTAAGCAATGACCACCTTCCCGACACCCCGGGTTCAAGGCCCAGTATCACGCTTGGAGATCCTGTAAGGCCTTTTTCGTTCAACCTCTGCGCGAGCAACCCGGCGTCGTAGGATACTTCCCATGAAGAGTGTGGAGACGAATGCTCTATTTCGGCAACCGCAGCGTAATAGGGGACTGAACCGCCCCACACGAATCTTGGCTCTTCCGTCATACCTGCCGCATCAGCATGGAAATATGCTTGAATCAGTTCTCCTCCGTAAGTAAGGACTTCCCCCTTCGTTTCAAGGCATGCGGCAACAACTCGGAGATCTTCGTAGGTCCTGCCCTTGTATTCCTGGTCGGTCGATGCCGCCCAGATCTTTACATGCTGCGGAAGCAAAGACGATTCTATGAGACCCCGGTCAAACCCTAACTGACTTCCCGTAGGAGAACCCATCTGCCTGAGAGCGTAAGTTCTAGATGCAACAGCTTGGGCTTTTAAGGTTTCAACGTTCCAACTGTTTGGGATCTCGCAAGATACAACTGACCACAAGTATTTCTCTAGTTCAATCAGGTTTGCAACGATAAGGTCTTCTGAATCCCTAAGAAGAACCGCATCACCCCAATACGACCTTCCCAGCAGTTGAGAACCAGGGCTTTTATCCTTAACTACCGTAAAAAAGCCTTTGCCTGAAGTAGACATGATAAACACAGAGTTAGACGTCTCACCTTCGTAGACGGGGTCCCCATTGACAGCAACAGCGCACTTTAACTTGCCGCCGATCAGATCCAAAGACACCTGGGAACCTTCAGGCAGGTCAAAAGTCGCACCTTCTCCGTTACGCAAGATGTAGGTATCGGAGACGCTAACCGTAACACCAGTAGTTCTGCCCAGCCCCACAAGAATCTCCGGTTCTATCTGTGCGGCTGCAAAACCAACCTGAATGTCGGCGCCATGGGTGGGGAACAAAGCAGCGCAGATAATGCAGAGTATCCACATTGACATTGCAGCAACCTTTTTTGTCGTCGATGTCATTTGGCTATTTGTCACCTCCCATGCTAAACTCACAACCACAGTACTTTTGCATATACATATGAGAGCCTCGTGCCATTTGCCGAGATCGAATACAACCGCGCCTAAGATCATTGTATACGTATGGGATCTCATGTTCGTGTGACGCTACGGCCAAGGCATCTATGAGCCCCTGGTGATCCTGATATGGGCTTACAAGGAGAGTAGTAGAGAAAAAATCATATGCTCGTTGCCTTGCCAAAAGCGCCACTTCTCTGAGTCGAAATGCATAGCACGCCTTGCACCTCGCAGGTTTGCTCAAATCGCAAGAAACCGCGTTGAGCCATTCAGTATGCGGGACATAAACACGTTGCGCAGATAGAGAGTTCTCGCGACAAAAACTCGCGTATGTTTCCCACCTTTTTTGCTCCTCTTCTTCAGGGTAAATATTGGGATTGAAGTACACACCGTCTACAAGGAAACCCTGAGCCCTATAAAAATGAAAGGGATACGTTGTGCATGGACCACAGCAAGAATGAAGGAGTAATCTCAAGGGTTATCGAAGAGCCCCTTTCTACTAGCGGACTCTCCGAGCACATAGGCTACGCCTTTTTGGGTAGCCACCCTTCCCCGCGGGGTTCTCTCCAAGAAACCCATTTGCAGCAGATAGGGCTCATAGACATCTTCTAGGGTCCCGGGATCCTCGCTCAGACAAGCCGCAAGAGTTGATAGGCCAACGGGTCCTCCGCCATAGTTTTCCACAAGAGCCGAAAGAAACTGACGATCTAATCCATCCAAACCGTAGGGATCAATATCCATAAGCGCCAGAGACTCGGTTGCAATCTCTTTGTGTATGGTGCCATCCCCCTTAACCTGCGCATAATCCCGTACACGTCTTAGGAGCCTATTTGCAATTCTTGGAGTACCTCTTGATCTTCTTGCGATTTCAAGAGCCGCTTCCTCATCAATCAAGACGCCAAGGATTTTCGCCGATCTCCAGATTACCTGAAAGAGCTCGTACTCGCTGTAGAACTCCAGCCTAAATGATATGCCGAATCTATCTCTCAGTGGCGAGGTTAGAAGGCCACTTCTTGTCGTGGCTGCGATAAGCGTAAATCTAGGCAGTTTAAGGCGGTATGTGCGGGCGCCCGGTCCCTTACCCGCAATCCAATCGAAACTGAAATCTTCCATCGCTGGGTATAACGCTTCTTCAGCCTGGCGGTTCAACCTATGGACTTCGTCGATGAATAAGACGTCCCTGTCTTGCAGGCTTGTGAGAATCGCTACAAGGTCGCCCGACCTTTCAATTGCGGGTCCCGATGTTACCCTAATGCCTACGCCGAGTTCATTTGCGATGATGTGGGCGAGAGTAGTTTTGCCTAACCCCGGTGGACCCGAGAGCAAAACATGATCTACAGCGTCCTGCCTTTGCCTCGCTGCTTCAATATACACGGAGAGATTCTCCTTGATCCTTTCCTGTCCTATGTACTCGGACAAAGTAGAGGGTCTTAGAGAAACTTCTACTATTTCATCTTCAGGTGTTACCTCCCTAGATATGAGCGACCTAGAATCTTGCAAGGTATTTCAAAGCCTCCCGCAGCAATGTTTCAAGATCCTTGTCACCTACACTTTTACTCGCACTAAGAATAGACGACTCAGCTTCCTGCCTAGTGTAACCAAGCGCCAAAAGCGCCTCAATCCCTTCGTCGATGACAGTTCCTGGTTTTCCGATCTGCGCCCGGGCATCATCAGACAGTCCGATCTTGTCTCTTAGCTCCACAACAATCCTTCCAGCGCTCTTCTTCCCTATCCCCGGGATCCTTGTTAGCGTGTGTTCATCTCGAGACAAAACAGCCCTGTAGAAATCTTGAACTGAAAGAGTAGACAAAACGGCAAGGGCCGTTCTGGGCCCAACACCTTGCACCTTCAAAAGCATATCGAAGAGCGCTCTGTCTTCAAGATTCTTAAAACCGTAAAGATGAAGACCGTCATCGCGAAGCAAAAGCCGCGTATGCAGGTGGACATCTTCATCAAACGGCAGCACATCCAAAAGACCAGAAGGAACGTTTACTTCGAAGCCCATGCCGCCTACCATAATCGTTGCATTATCTTTGGTTTTTGAAATCACAGTGCCCTTTATCTCTGATATCATTTTGAAATATCATTTCCCTTTTCTGACATAATGTCTCGACTGCGCTCTAATGTGTCGCCAAAGGACCTCTTGATGCCTGCAGATACAGCTATGGCGAGGGCATCACATACATCATCAGGCTCAGGTATGAGTGGTAACCCTAGAATGCTCTTTATCATGATCCCTACCTGTTCCTTAGTAGCATTGCCATAGCCTACTATGAACGATTTTACCTGAAGAGGCGTAACTTCCTCCACAGATATACCGCGTTCGCCGCCTACTAGCAAGCACACGCCCCTTGCGTGCCCAACTGCGATAGCCGTTTTTACATTCCTAGCGAAAAATATCTGTTCTACACCCATCAGATCAGGAGAATATCTATCCACGAGAGAACCTATACCCTTGTAAATCGACAATAACCTCACAGGGAGCAATTCTTCTTTTGGGGTGAGAAGGCACCCGTAGCCCGCCACTTCAAAGTTGTGCCCGTCTGAGTCCACAACACCCCAGCCCGTACGCGCAATACCCGGATCTATACCAAGGATTCGCATCACCATACCTCCGAATACTTGTTCGACGCAGAGCCGGCACAAACCTTCTAGCCAAATCTCTAGATAGATGCAAACGGCGAAAGAGAACTCAAAGGGCACTTAGTATCTACCAGTACCTAAAAATGGTGCTGCGTAATCGCTACGAATCCTCCTCGAAGCTCTCGTTAAGAATCTCATCTGGAATGTCGAAATTGGCATACACTCTTGAAACGTCCTCGTGAGCTTCGAGCAGATCGAAAAGATTAAGCATCTTCCTTGCTTCCTCACCATCGAGTTTGATATATGACTTTGGTATCATAGTCAGTTCCGCTGTTTGGATATTTGCCCCGGCTTTTTCCAGTTTGAGTTTCACTTTCTCAAGTTCTGCAGGCTCTGAATATATTTCATAACAGTCTTCACCGGTTTCTACGTCGAGCGCTCCCGCCTCAATACACATCTCGAGTACCTGCTCTTCGTCAAAGTCTCCCTTGTCTATACAGATATAGCCTCTGAGATCGAAGAGCCATGATACTGCACCCACTTCAGCCATTTTGCCTCCGTGCTTCGAAAATATGTGCCTTATATCTGATGCGCTGCGATTCCTGTTATCTGTTGCAACCTCCACAAGAACCGCAACACCACCAGGACCATAGCCTTCGTAGACAATCTCTTCGATCTGTCCTCCTTCGATCTCACCTGTGCCTCTCTTTATGGCTCTGCTAATGCTATCCATAGGAACGTTTGACTGCTTTGCCTTGTCTATAGCCATTTTCAACCTGAAGTTGGTATCCGGATTCCCTCCGCCATGTCTGGCTGCAATAGTCACGTCCCGCAAGGCCTTTGAGATGATGTTTGAACGCTGAGCATCTACCTTAGCTTTCTTCCTCTTGATATTTGCCCACTTTGAATGTCCTGACAAAGTTATTCCTCCTTCAGTTCGGTACCAACACGAGGTATTGGGGGGACATTCCGCTTATGCTCGCTTTTTAAGTGCATGCTTAGGATTTTCGATTCAACCTGGGGAGATACGTTTTTCCCTGAAACGTAAGCATCTAGATCCTTGTAGGTGAGCCCCATCTCCTTCTCATCAGTTTGTCCTTCCCAAAGACCTCCTGATGGGGCTTTTTCAATGATCCTATCGGGAACGCCTAGGAATCTCGCAAGTTCTCTAACGTCTGCCTTCGTTAGGTCTGCAAGAGGCAACATATCAACTCCCCCATCGCCATATTTGGTAAAGTACCCCACGAACCATTCAGGTTTGTTAGTAGTACCGACAACCATGTAGTTCATCAGATTCGCAAAATAGTAAAGAACCGCCATGCGGAGCCTTGGCTTGAGGTTCGCCTCGGGAAGCATGTAACCGACGGGGGGCTCAGGCAGCGATTCCCCCAGCACATCGAATACTGGTGTAAGGTCTATGACCCTGTGCTCGCAGTTGAAGTGGGTAAGAACATCTACAGCGTCTTCAATGTCTACCGCCTGAGAATGACACGGTAGCACCAAGCCCAAGCAATCTGCCTCCCATGCTTGTTTGGCCAAACCTACCAAAAGAGAAGAGTCTACTCCGCCAGAAACTCCAAATACACCACCCTTGGCACCCGCTGAGAGACTCATTTCCTTCATCCAACCCGATATATATGCGGCTACTTTTTCGGGGTTCCGCAAATGTAACACCTCCATCTTGCTATTACAGAGACATTATCCCTCATAAGGCACTGTCTTGTGAAGCACCGGCCAAGGAATTGCCAATATATGGTGGCACTGCAAACACCGGAGTTGGCGTAGTCGCTCGATTAGAAACCTGGCTGCGCTTTGCACTAAACCCGGTTTCTCCTTAGTCCAAAGATATACGGCAAATTCTCCTTTTCCCAACGCGGAGAATCATCCCTTCTTCAACTCTGACCAACGATGAAATATCGTCTATGCGTTCTTCATTTACTCTCACCGCGCCACTTTCAATAAGACGCTTCCCCTCCGATATCGAAGACACTAGGCCGCACATAAACAGAATCTTGGGAAGGGAAATCTCTTCTTTTGGTCTTACTCCTTTGAGTTTCACTGTCTCAATATCTTTCGGAAGAGAATCCTCTCTGAATACACGCTGGAAATTCTCCTCTGCCGATTTGGCGGAAGCGCTTCCATGAAACTCTTCTACAATTCTTCTTGCTAGCTCCATTTTGGCATTCATAGGGTGACGTTTTCCACTTTCAATGCTCTTTCGAAGAACATTTCCATAGCCCGAAGGTTCCCCCAAAACCAATTCAAAATAGTCTCCCATGAGTTCATCAGGAATAGACATTACTTTGCCGTACATTTCGTGAGGGGCGTCAGTTACCCCAATGTAGTTGCCCAAGCTTTTAGACATTTTTTCCTTACCGTCTGTGCCAATCAAAAGAGGCATGGTAATCGCGATTTGAGGCTCCAAACCGTAGTCGGGCTGGATGTCTCTTCCCACAAGAAGATTAAAGGTCTGGTCAGTCCCACCAAGTTCCACATCTGCCTTAATCGCTACTGAATCATATGCCTGAGCCAGAGGGTACAAGAATTCATGCACTCCTATGGGTTGTCCCTCCGTGTAGCGCTTATTGAAATCATCTCTCTCGATCATCCGGGCTACAGTGAACTTTGACGAAAGCTCGATTATCTCGCTGAAAGTAAGGGGAGCCAACCAGGTAGAATTAAACACAACGTGGGTCTTTTCAGGATCCAAAATCAGGGTGGCTTGTTCATGATACGTGTTGGCGTTCGCGAGAACTTCTTCTCGAGACAACTGCTGTCTCGTCTTTGACTTACCGCTTGGGTCCCCAATCATACCTGTGAAGTCACCAATTACGAAGTATATCTCGTGTCCTAGTTGCTGAAACTCCCTAAGCTTTCTCATCACTACCACGTGGCCTAGATGAATATCAGGTGCGCTAGGGTCTACGCCTAGTTTCACTCGCAAGGGCCTTTTGTTCACAATTGACGTCTCGAGTTTGGCTCTTAGTTCGCTTTCGGTCACAAGCATAGCGGTTCTTTGTTTTATAATATCGATCTGTCGGTTGATCTCATTCTCTAGTTGCTGATTTCCCAAAAGCGTTACACCTCCTCAGGCTTTTCGTTAAATTATACCATCCTTTGTCCACTTAAGAGGAAATATTGGACGTAGTGCGAATTGATACCTTTGTTCAACGCCTTTTCATTAAAGACCGTCCTCTTTGTGAAATGGTATAATGGTGGCACTTTTATAGTCTCTTACCGTCTAATACTGTTTAGGGGGTATAATGGGATCCGAAGGAAACATAGACTCAGGCATTATAGAAACGTACGCTGCTCGGAGGTAAGGAAATGGCAAAGAAGAGAAGGCGCAAAAAGCAAGGTCCTCGGATTTTGGACTTAATCATATATCTGCTGTTGGCCGCTGTTTTGATAGGTGCCTGTTTTGCAATAGTTGTCGTGGTGTCTGCCTACAGGGACCTTCCTGATCTATCAAACCTCGAACCGACGGCGAGCGCCACCTCTATTTTGTATGATGCCCAGGGAGAGATATGGACGGAACTGAAATCTGGAGAATACAGAATCCCCATTCCCATAGAGGATATGCCATCTCACTTGCTAGATGCTGTGCTCGCCGCAGAAGATCATAGGTTCTACTCGCATCCGGGCTTCGATCTGCGGGCGATACTTAGGGCTCTTTATCAGAACATTACAGATGCTTCAGGATTACAAGGCGGCAGTACCATAACTCAGCAGCTGGCTAAGATAGCGTTTCTAGAACCAGACCGAACACTAAAGAGAAAGGTACAAGACGTGATGGTAGCCACGTTGCTTGAACGAAAATACACTAAAACTGAAATACTAGAGATGTATGTAAACCAGATCCCATTTGGCCGTGGTGCGTACGGTGTGGAAGCGGCAGCCAGAGCCTACTTTAACAAATCTGCATCCGAACTGGATATAGAAGAATCTGCTTTTTTGGCAGGGATCATAAGAGCACCATCATATTACGGTTCCAAATCAAATCTTGAAGAAGGGCTCAATCGAAGGAACACTGTTCTTGGTCAGATGGCAGAATATGGTTTCCTCTCGCCTGATGAAGCCGAAGAGTACAAACAAAGACCGCTGAATATAGTTGACTATTCTCCTATGGTAGTTACCGAGGGAGGATATTTCCTGGACTACGTTCTAGAGTACCTTCTTTCACGCTATTCTTCTGACATGGTGTACGGAGGAGGGCTAAGAGTATACACAACCTACAGTCCGTCAGCGCAGAAATCCGTAGAAGCAGCAATAAAAGATGTGCTTGACCCTGTGTTTCCATACAAAGAAGACGAGCCCAATATAGAATGTGCCGCAATTGTGATGGATGTAAGAACGGGTTACCTTCTGGCGATGGTCGGGGGTCGAAAGCATGAGAGTATGCTCGGGTGGAACAGAGCTATCGATGCTAAACGTCAACCTGGCTCTGCTTTCAAACCCATCGCTGTGTATATTCCGGCACTTGAGGCCGGGATGGGACCATACACCGTGATCGATGACTCTCCTGTAACCTGGGTTGATCCTGTAAGCAAGGAGAGCTTTTCGCCAAGAAACTACAGCCCGACTTTTCAAGGCCTTGTTACAATGCGCAAAGCCGTAGTTCAATCGCTAAATGTTGTGGCTTGCAAAGTCCAAGATATGGTAGGTATCCAAAAAAGCCTAGAGACTGCAGAGGCCCTAGGCATAACTACGCTCGTAAAAACCCCTATTGAAGGAGGACGTTCGGATTACACCAGGTCCCTTGCCCTTGGAGGACTTACTTATGGGGTAACGCCGCTTGATATGACAGTTGCCTTTGGCACTATCGCTAATCAAGGGATCCAAGTTCAGCCTATTGCCGTGCTCAAAGTCGAAGATATAGACGGAAATGTGCTTGAAGAAAACACGACTAAGAAAAAGATCGTTATTTCCGAAGAATCTGCGTACCTTATGACAAGCATGCTGAAGGATGCTATAACCGTACCCGGAGGAACCGGAGGCAATGCTTACTTCGGAAGACCTGCGGCGGGTAAAACAGGAACAACGAGCGATTGGAAAGACGCATGGTTCTGCGGTTATACCCCAAGCAAAGTAGGTGTGGTGTGGATGGGCTACGACCAGGAAAAGACCATGTCCCAATGGAAGATAACAGGAGGAACCTACCCTGCGCGAATCTGGAATCGAATGATGAGCAAGATTTCAGAGGGAACACCTGTAGAAGACTTTACGAAACCAAGCTCCATAATAACAATTCAGGTCTGCAACAAGTCAGGGCTCTTACCGGGGCTATACTGCCCTCCTGAAAACATAATAAATGAGATCGCAGCAAAAGGAAAACAGCCAAACTCACTATGCGACTACCACCACGAAATAGCTCCGCAAGAAGGCAGTGGCACAAACTAGAGGAGGTATTCAAACTTCTTAGTTTCATTTCTTGAGTTTTGCTACAGTAACACCGATCCCGCCTTCAGACGGCTCTCCCATACGGTAGCTATCTACGTACTTTGTACAGGTCTTCAAGTATTCCTCAACAGCCTTCCGCAAGGCACCTGTTCCCTTACCGTGGATGATCCTTACTTGCGGTAATGAAGCCAAAAAAGCATCGTCAAGATACTTATCTAGTGATGCCCAGGCTTCTTCCTTAGTCATTCCACGTAAGTCTATCTCGCTCGAAACAGATCTCACTTCGCCTGTCGGCGCAAGGTCCGTCGGCAGGCCAGGCCGCCCATTTTTCTTTCCAAACCGGTCTGCTCTCCTTAATTGGTCAGTATCAACCCTGAGTCTGAAATCTCCTACTTGCACAAGTACACCGTCTAGAGAATCTGGGCTCTCCAGCACTATTGCAGGCTCAGAGAACCCGAGTACCCTTACCTGCATTCCTGGTTCGAGCTCGTTTGTGACTACAGGTTCGCCTAGAGCGTCGTCTTCGTCTTCAAAAACCAGCTCGCTCTGAGTTTCTCGCAACCTACCCCTGATTTCTGAAGCCCTTGTGTTAACCTCTGCCAGAGTCTTGGACTGTGCTTCTCGGATCTCTTCCAAAGATCTTTCAAACTCGACCCTAGCCCGCATTACTATGGCCTTGGCCTCTCGCTTGGCATCGTTTATGATCTTCTTGCGTTCTCTTTCTAGACTTGCCAGCTTGTTTTCGTACTCAACTCGAAGTCTTTCGCTCAGTGCGCTCTCTCTAGTTGCTTTGTCGGCTTCTTCGCGAGCTTTCTGAGATGCGATTTCCATTTCGGCGATAACGTCTTCCAGTCTTACTACATCCTCCTGCATATGCTCTCTCGCCATCGCCAAAACATCATCGTCCAGTCCAAGCCGTTTCGCCACTAAAAAGGCGTTCGACCGTCCAGGTCTTCCAAGTACGAGCCTAAAAGTAGGTACCATATTGACAGGATCCCACTCCATGCTCGCATTCAACATGCCGGGGGTCTTCTGAGCCATTACCTTAAGTTCGCCATAGTGGCTAGTAACAATGGTGAGAGCCCCTGATTGGTGGATCTTCATAAGTATCGCTTGAGCCAGCGCCGCTCCCTCTTTAGGATCTGTGCCTGCGCCAAGTTCATCGATAAGAACAAGCTTGCCGGGGCTTGCCGCTTCCAGTATGTTTCTCATATTCTCCATGTGAGCAGAAAACGTACTGAGATTCTCTTCAATTGACTGCTCATCCCCAATGTCGCACAGGATGTCATCAATGTTACCGATCTCTGTACGCGGATCGCACGGACAAGGCAGACCAGCAAGAGCCATACAAACAAGCAAACCGGTTGTCTTAAGCGCCACTGTCTTGCCGCCCATGTTGGGCCCGGTTATTACTATAGTTCTTCGTTCTGATTCATCCAACGAAAGGTCCATGGGCACTGGCTCGTCCCTCAAAAGTGGATGCCAAGCATTGACCAAAGACAGGCTTGAATCCTCTTTTAGCGTAGGAAAACTCCCGTTCCATTTGGAAACGAGCCTCGCCTTAGCCATACCTAGATCAAATTGGCCTAGACCTTCTATGCCTCTTAGGATTTCCGGCCCCGCTTCTGATATTGACTCAGATATTTCGCTCAGGATCCTGTCTACCTCATCTCTCTCCATAAGCTCGAGCCGCTTCAGCTGATTCGCCATATCCACAAGTTCTGAAGGCTCTAGAAACACCGTCTGTCCAGAGGCTGACTGATCGTGGACAATTCCAGGTACTCGGGAGGCATACTCTTGCTTAATTGGTAACACATAACGCCCGTTGCGAATTGTTACTAATGGCTCCTGGAGGTACTCCGCGAAGGCCTTCTGACGCGTAAGTTCCTCGGCGCGTTTTCTGAGTCCTTCCTGTGCTTGCCTCAAAGACCTCCTTATAGTTCCCAGCTTCTCGCTGGCAGAATCCTTGATGACCCCCTGGTCGTCGACGGTTCTCGACAATTTTTCTACTAGAAAGGGCAATTTGGGTATCATTTCTCTGATTCTATGAAGGTTAACGAAGTTCGTTCCTAACCTTCCAATCCAAGTTGATACTGTCTCAAGTGCATTAAGCACCATTAGGACGTCACGAATTTCGGTCCCGGTCAGTACTACACCCTGCATCGCACCTGATACCTTTGTCCTAACATCCGGAACCTCTCCGAGTGAAGGTGAAGACACTGTCGAAAGGGCCTGGGCAATTTCACGGCCAACTTTCTGAAGTTCTTTTGCGTCTTGTATGCCAACAGGATAGGTATTCCTAGCAAGAGATCTGCCCATTGGGGTATCTGCCTGAGCAGCCAACATTTCCTGTATTTTCCTGTATTCTAGTAATTCAAGCGTCCTGGGATCCATATCTGGTTTCCAATATCCTCCGAATTTCCTTGATGGTCTCGTCTCTAAATTGTGTTTTGTAAAGCTTACGAAGCTTGGTGCGAACACCATACATGGCCTTCTGTTTTTCTTCTTCCGAGAAATCTTTATGTTTCTCTGCTTCTTTTGCGAGAAAGTCTCTAGCGCCCGGAGGTCTTTCGATGAACCTTCCAATTTCTTGTCCTTCATTATCAAAAAACACAAACACAGGAATGGCTCGTCTTCCGTCGGTTAAGTACCTATCCATGATATCCAAATTATCGTCTCTTGAAAACACGAGCAAGTCAAAGCATGGATAAAGCGAAGCCAGTTTTGCCACAATTGGCAAGTTCTCCACACAATCACCACACCAGGGCTCTGAGATTGCGAGCACTTTTATTGCGCCATTTCCAAGTCTCGACGACAAAGAGGAAAAGTACTTGTGATCTTCCTCGCTGACTTCCGTATCCTCATAGTTAGCCCTAATGGTAGGAACATTCATCTCTGCTTTATCTACATACTCCTCGAAAGACAACGCCCTTTGTAACCACTCTTTTTCAAACACTTAGCCATCCCCCCAGTTCTCACCATGTTCAATTCTTCTTCAGTTTGAGAAATTCATCAAGTTTCCTGGTGTTTGCTATCGAAGAGGCCGACAGTCCTGCTCGCCTGGCGCAACATCTTACCCCGTAGACAATATCTTCCATACCTTCAGGGCTGTGAGCATCCGTTGATATTGCCAAACGGGCTCCTTCCGACGCTGCAGAAAGAGCTAGTTCTTCAGGCAGATCCAGCCGCTCAGGAAAGGCATTTATCTCCAAAAAAGTCCCATTAGAAGCTGAAAGTTGAAACAATTTCTCAAATTCGCTCCAATTGCCCGCTCGTCTACCCAAGAATCTTCCCGTTGGATGACCGATGATATCCACACTTGGATTACGCGCTGCCGTCGTCAGACGGTCTACAACGCTGTAGTCTGAGCCAGAGATATCCTGGTGAATCGATGCTACTACTACATCCAGCCGGGATAGCACATCATCTGGCACAAGAAGACTCCCGTCCTTGAGTATGTCTACTTCTACACCCGTAAAGACTTTGATCCCAGGGTATTTCATAGAAATCCTTTGTACCTCTTCAATCTGGGCGTCAATCTTTTCGATGTCAAGGCTCCTCACTACTTTTATCTTCGTGGCATGGTCGGTAATAGCCAAATAAGAATAACCTAACTCAAGCGCCTTTAGGACAACTTGCTCAACGGTAGCTACGCCATCAGACCAATTAGTGTGCACGTGCAAATCGCCCTTGATGTCGCTCGTATCTACAAGTTCGATGGTTTTCCCTGACTCAGCCATCTCCCAAAACAAAGGCCTGTGCCGCACTTCGGGGGGTATCATCTCTAGTTTGAGAACCTCAAACAGTTGTTCTTCGGAAAATAGAGGAATCGCTTCTCCATTCTTAAATAATCCATCTGCGGCCAAATGGTAGCCCTTCTTTTGAGCCAAATCTCCAAACCACTCGATGAACTCAGAAGGACCGGTCTCTAGAAGACTCGCCAACCCAAACCGCTCAGGCTGTGTGGTATATATCTTTAGAAGAACACCCAGGTTAGTGGAAAAGACAAAGGCACCCTCTTCACCATCCCATGCGGCTTTCCAAGCCTCCTCTTCCCTAAGGACCCCCCTTTGATTACTCAACACCTTATTCTGAAGCAAATCCCCGGGGTCTACCTGAAGCAAAATGTCTATCGACGAAACCGCCTCAACTCCCCTTCTGACTTCGCCCACAGCAATCCCTAAGACTCCGACCTCTCGAAAACTAGCAAGCAAATAGTCGGTGACAGGTGCCGCCAGCCCGAGTATTAGTCTATTGGCGTACTCTTTTATCTCGCTGAGACCCTTGGCAATCGTCTCTTCTCTTCTTCGGCCTAGCCCCGGGACGTGCTGAATCAGATGATTGTCTACCGCATGTTGGAGAGCGTCCAGTCCGTCTATGCTCAAGTTTTCGTAGAGAATCCACGCTGTCTTGGGGCCTATCCCTGGTACCTTTACAAGTTCCAACAAGCCAAGAGGAACCTCGGCGCTTAGTTTCTCCAGATATGAAGAGCGACCCGTAAGGATCATTTCCCTGATCTTAGGCTCCAGATTGGGTCCGATCCCTGGTATATCTGTGAGTCTGCCTGCTTGCGCAAGAGCGTCCAGATCATAATTCCCGTGTTCAATGGATTCAGCCGCTCTCTCGTAAGAACGCACCTTGAATGCGTCCTCGCCCTTGATTTCAAGCAGCATGCCAATCTCTCTCAATATGTGGGCAATCTCGTATTTGTGCATGCTCAACCCCTCAAAACGGCTCCGAATTCCTCATGCAACCTACTAATTATATTTGCCCTATCCCGTGCAAGTTCCTCTTCCGTCAATGTCTGCTCCTTAGGCTGGTACACTAACCGTATGGCAAGGCTTTTGTAACCCTCCGGGACAGGAGGTTTCTCCCAGACGTCAAACAGCGTCACCGAACAAAGATCTCTGCCTGTATCCAAAATCGCACCGATTACTTCCCCGCCAGGAATCTCTTGCGGTACCACAACTGCTATATCCCTTTCTATAGGCATGAGCTTTGAAATAGCCCTGTACTTCCTTGGCTTTACCATTGATTGTAATGCATCCATGGATACCCATGCCATGGTAACCGGTATATCCAGGTCAAAAGCCTTTTGACACTGGGGATGAATCTCGCCTATTTCCCCAATCGCCGACATGTTGGCCACGATTTTCGCAGATCTTCCGGGGTGAAATGGCATGCCAGCTACCGGCAGATATTTCACATCATCGATGCCAAGTAGATCAAGAAGACGAGACACTATGCCCTTCATCTGGTAAAACCCAGACATTTCTTTCTGAGAAACCCAAGTCTGCGGAATGATTTCTCCGAAAGACAAAAGACCCAACTGCTCCGCCTCTTTAGGCAAGTTCTCTCCGCAAGGGAAAAAGATGGTGCCGATTTCCCACGTAAACATGCCTGGGATCCTAGAACGTTGGTTTGCACGAGCTACTTTCACAAGCCCCGGCAATATGCTCGTCCTTAAGACAGACTCCTGAGACGATAATGGATTTTTGATCTTAACGGGATTACCTCTGGGATCGCCAGTGTCCCATCCGAAGTTCGTTATGTCTTGGGGATCCAACAGCGAGTTTGTTGTACTCTCGAAGCCTCCCAAAGATACAAGCAAATGTCCAACTTGGCTACGATACAAGGACGAGTTACCTAGATCTCCCAATGACGCCCTTCTCAAGTCTTCGGTTCCCAGCTTACCGTAACCGTAGTATCTCGCCACTTCCTCTACAAGGTCAATCTCTTCGTATATGTCAACACGCCTTGGCGGAACAGTCACTTCAATCACAGACCCCTCGTCACTAAAAGCCCCTTCTCTTGGCTTTTCAACCCCAAAACAGACTCTTTCAAGAAGTCGGGCACACTCCTTCGCAGAAATCTTCACGCCCAGTGTCCTTTCTACGGCGGCCATCCTAAGCCCGATTCTCTTGGGTTTTTGATCCAGGTAGTTAGCTTCAACATAGCCTTGAACCGGTTTGCCTCCTGACAGGCCCACGATAAACTCTGCAGCTCTTTCCGCCACTGCAGGTTGAGCAGTGGGATCCACACCTTTTTCGAATCGCAATGCTGCTTCGGTCCTGACTCTGAGATTTCTGGAAGTGCTCCTTACGCTGATGGGATCAAAATATGCGGATTCAATGAACACCCTACGCGTATCCCCGGTGATCTCAGTAGACTTGCCCCCTATTACTCCTGCAACAGCAATGGCTCCACCGGCATCTGCGATGACCAGCGAATTGTCGGGCAGCTGTCTTTCCTCTCCGTCAAGAGTGACGATCTTCTCTCTAGGTCCAGACGTTCTAACAATTATCGTGTTGCCCTTCAGTCGGTCGGCGTCAAAAGCATGCAGAGGCTGGCCGGTTTCCAACATGACATAGTTTGTTATGTCAACAATCAGATTAAGAGGCCTTTGCCCAGCAAGATAAAGACGCCTCTCCATGTCAACAGGCGAATAGGAGAATTCTACATCATCGATCACTTTGCCTATGTACCGCGGACAAAGATCTGGATTTTGCAGTTCTATCCGGAAACCAACGTCTGAACGCGAAATGCCATCCGCGCATCTCGAACCGTACGGGCTCACCCAGTTCCATTTGTCCAGAACTGGAGGCAGTTTTAGCGAAGAACCGGCTAGGGCGGCCGCTTCTATGGCAACGCCCAATATTCCGAGGCAATGGGAGTAGTTTACTGTAAGGTCTAGGTCCATTACCCAGTCATCAAGGCAGAAGATTTCCTTAGCTGAGAGTCCGACAGGGGTCTGGGGAGGAAGCGCGATTATATCCTCAAATGGACGGTTGGTTTGCCCTGTCAACAGTTCATTGCCTGACAGAACCATTCCGTAAGATACAACACCGTCAAAATCCCTTTCCACAATTACGGTTCCACCAGGAAGGTGACCACCTGGTCTTATCAGTAAAGTTACGTTCCCCTCTCTAAACCCAGGAGCAGTGCTCACGATCTGTACTTTTTCCGTGCCAATATCTACGGTTCCTATTTTCAACAAAGACTTATTGGGATAGGGCCGCACTTCTAGTATCTTGCCAGAAACAACCGATGAAATATCCAGTTCATCATAGTAAAGATTCTCTACGTTCACTCCTACCATTGTTAGCCGATCAGCCGTTTCCTCTGGCGACCACGGCAGATCCACATAGTCTTTTAGCCACATCCAGGGTACTTTCACTAGAATCCATACCTCCTTAAACTGTGTCCTAACGACAGCCCGAAATTCGATTTATGTATAAAAGTTCTCACGTCTTGTCTGACTGCAGATTTATACTCAGAAACCTCGAAACTGGTACAGAAATCGTCTATCGTTTTCATAAAAGAGTCTTATGTCTTCTATACCGTACTTAAGCATGGACAATCGATCCAAACCGAATCCAAATGCAAAACCTGTTACTTCGTCAGGGTCGTATCCTCCATTTCTAATTACGCGGGGATGGACCATTCCCGCTCCTGCAACCTCTAGGTATCCGGACCCTCCGCATACGGAACATCCTTCGCCGCCGCATAAGAGACACGATATATCCACCTCGCATGAAGGTTCCGTAAAAGGGAAGTAGCTTGGACGCAATCGCATCCTCACATTGGGTCCGAAAAATTCCCTTACGAAAGAAGAGATCACACCGCTAAGTTGCCTAAATGTCACGTCGGTATCAACCGCAAGCCCTTCAACCTGGTAAAACATGGGATGATGAGATGCGTCTGTAGGATCCCGCCTATAGACACGCCCGGGAACTATGAATCGAACCGGCAACTTGCCCTCTAGTGACAACATGCCCCTGATCTGCCCTGGAGACGTATGCGTTCTCAGAAGGACATCATCGGTAATATAGAATGATTCCTGCATATCGCGGGCGGGATGCCCTTTCGACATGTTTAGGTTCACGAAGTTCATCTCGTCTGTTTCAGTCTCCCGACTCTCATAGACACTGAAACCTAGCCTTGAAAAGATTGAGATAATCTCCTGTAATGACTTGGTTATTGGGTGCAGCCCGCCTACTTCGTATAGCTTGCCCGGCAAGGTGACGTCTATCCGTTCCTTAGCTATGGCTTCTTCAAGAGCAGCACGCTCAAGTTCTGCTTTCTTGGCGGAAATGCAGTCAGAAATTCTCTCTCTCAGAGCATTTACCTTTGCACCATACTCGCGTCTTTCTTCAGGAGGAAGGCTCCCGATTTTTCTGAGAAGAAGAGAAATCTCCCCCTTCCTCCCTAGATACTTAAGACGCAGGGATTCAAGATCATCTAAGGACGAGACCTTTTGAAGCTCCTCAAGGAACTTTCTTTCACTTTCAATTCCAGACACATTGTTATCCATGTGATTGGGCACAGGCCTTCTCAAAAGCAAAGACTCTGCGCTCTTCCCTCCTTGATCCATGTAAGATTTCACTCAAGACAGTCTCGCGTCCAAAACAAAAAATCGCCTTCATCCTTTCGGACGAAAGCGCGTTCGCTTCCGCGGTACCACCGGAAGTTGCCACATCTCGGGCCAACTCGTGTCCTTTGTAACGTAAAGGTACGCCAGACCTACTATGTTCAGCCCGGTGGCTCCGGAGCGAATCTCGATCAGTTCTTCTGCAGGGACATCTCAGCCAAGCCGTCCCCTCTCTGTGCAAGTCCCTGATCCATGTTCTCCTTCACAGCCTAGTATATGCAGAGTCATGTTGAACTAAAGTCTACTGAGCATCAACATCCTGCGTTTTGGAGCATCTGGCATTGCTACTTGAGTAGCGACGATAAAGCAGGTAAGCCATCACCGAACCGGTCGTCTCAAAGACTGACCAAAATAAATCCGCAATATCCATGGCCAATCCCCCGCTTTCTCAGTGTTTGCAATATTATACCACAACACAGGCGCTCCTAAATATCGCAAAACCTTGTTCTTTGCTTAACAGCCTCGTAAAGTATGATACTGCAAGCCATTCCTACGTTTAGGGATTCTATACCACCAGGCATCGGGATTGTTACATCTGAGCCTGGAAGTGCCAACACTTCTTCTCTTAAGCCCTGAGACTCATTCCCCAAGACGACTCCGCTAGCGCCTACGAAACTACACTTCCAAGGCGCAATCCCACTTTTGGGTACTGCTTTGTACAAAGACACATCCGAATTGCATAAATGTGCTAAAATTTCCATGGGTTCCTTTTCAGATGTAACTGCAACAGCGAATATGGCACCAACTGAAGACCTTATTACTTTGGGCGAAAAAGGATCGGCGCTTGCTCCCGTTATAAGTACCTGAGTCACGCCAAGAGCAGCTCCACTGCGGATCAAGGCAGCCACATTTCCCGGATCTTGTATATCAACTCCAACAACATAAAGAGGGTGTTCCCACACCCGGCGTGGCTCGCCGCCCAAGAATCGAAAAGGAAGGGTAAGTACACACAACGCTCCTTGGGGCGTTTCAGTGTCCGAAATCTTATCGAACAATTGTCGCGGAACGACAAACAACTGGCAAGGCCATGCATAGCGACTTAACGATTCCTTTATTGCAATGCCTTTTTCAGATCCTGCAAAGTCTTCCGAAAGAACAACCGCCTGAACCTCCACGCCAGCTTCTAAGGCTGCGAGAACCACTGAAGGTCCTTCACCTACAGTTAAGCCCGCACGTTCCCTTTCTTTCTTATGGGACAGGCTCCTTAGTAGACGCCAAGGTACTTCGTTATACACCTGTTACCCCCGTTCAAGCATGTCGCTAAACCGTTGCACGCCGTCAGTTGGTCCGATAGCGATCATGACGTCACCTTCACGCAAAGGTTCTTCAGGATTGATATACACGTTGACGTGGCTGTTTCTTTTGATCCCCACTATGTTTATCCCAAATCTTCCGCGAAGACCCAAATTGCTAAGCGTTCTGCCAACCAAGGGCCCTTGCACCGGTACTTCCACTACTCCGTAGTCTTCCGACAAATCTATATAGTCTATGACGCTGCCCGATACCAGTGAATACGCCAATCTCCTTCCCATGTCTTTCTCAGGGAAGACCACCTTGTCAGCCCCGACGCTCTGTAGAATCCTCCCGTGGACATCGCTACCAGCTTTTACTACCACTTCCTTGATTCCGAGCTGTTTAAGGTACAAAGTGATGAGAAGACTAGCTTCAAACTCACTTATTGCCACAACTACAACGTCAAAGTTTCTAAGCCCAAGTTCTCCGAGCACAGCTTCATTTGTTGCGTCTGCTTCCACGGCTTCGGTAACTACCGGGGCAATAGCCTGGACTTTCTCTGGATCTACGTCAACAGCTAAGACATCGGCGCCTAGTTTGCCTAATGTTCTGGCAAGGCTCCCACCAAATCTCCCTAACCCAATTACTGCAAACTGCTTGCGCATGTGCTCCCCTCACTTCAATGTTAACCAACTGAAACCCTTTCCTCAGGGTATCTAATATTAGACCTCTGAGAGTTCTTGTAGATCGCAATTATAAAACTCAAGGGACCTACCCTTCCGGCAAACATAGTAATTGTAAGAACGATTTTCCCGATGTCGCTTAGAAACGGGGTCAAGCCTCTTGACAATCCAACCGTTCCGAAAGCCGACACGACTTCAAAAAGTATGTCAAGAAACTGGGCATCCTCCGTTACAGTCAGTACAAGAGTCGATGAAATGACGAGCCCAATAGACAGCAAAACGATCACCAGTGCTCTTTGGACTGCCGTTCGAGGGAGTCTTCTCTTAGAAATATTGACGTCTTCTTCGCCCCTGACAGAAGAACCCACAAACTTGAGCGTAGAATAGAAGGTCGTGGTCTTTACTCCGCCGCCTGTACCTCCAGGAGAAGCTCCTACAAACATGAGCAAAATCGTGATGAAAGCAGTCGGTATCCTCAGCCCTTCAATGGCTACCGAACTGAACCCTGCAGTGCGAGGCGTAACCGACTGGAACCACGATGAAAGAACCTTGTCTCCCATGCTCATATATCCAATAGTAGCAGGGTTGTCCTTTTCTAATACGTAAACACAGACGGTTCCCACTAACAGCAAAGTCGCTGTCATCTTTATTGCGATTTTGGCATGAAGTGAAAGTTTCCCCCAGTTCCCCTTGTTTGAGTACACATCGGTTATAACATAGAAACCGACGCCTCCTAGTATGATTAGAAGGCTCACAGGAATAATGATCCACTCATTGCCAGCACATTCTACTAGACTTGAGCCGGTAATATCAAACCCAGCGTTGCAGAAAGCAGAAATAGAATGGAATATACCATAGAAAACAGCTTGCCCAAATCCAAGATCCATCGAACGTGAAAACGCAACCCCTAGAACCAGCGCGCCTACCGCCTCAAATATCAAGGTAAACAAAATGACCTTCTTCATGAGGGCTACTAGGCCAGAAAGGCTCCAATAGCCCATTTGTTCTTGGATCATTACTCGTTCTTTCAGAGTAACACGCCGCCCTGTAACTAACGCATGGGCCGTTGCAAACGTCATTATCCCCAAACCACCCGCCTGGATAAGCAATAAAATGACCACTTGGCCAAAAACGCTCCAATAGGCTGCTGTGTTATGGACTACGAGGCCCGTTACACACACCGCAGAAGTTGCCGTAAAGAGTGCGTCCACAAATCCAGCCTCGGTGCCGCCTGACGCCGCCACGGGCAACATAAGCAACAAAGTGCCTACCGAAATCATGCACAAAAAGCTAAGCACCAAGAATCTTGTAGGAGTCAACCACCTACTGCCTTGTTTCATGATACCTACTCTGCCTCCCCCAGTCTAACTACTGGGACCGACCAACTGCACCTGCCTGGCTCTTTGCTAGTGCCACCAATTCCGAGAAAGCCTCTGGTTGAGATACCGCAAGGTCCGCCAACATTTTTCGATTTATCTGGACGTCAGCTTTTCTCAGCCCATCTATGAATCGGCTGTACGTCATCCCGTTTTGACGGGCAGCCGCGTTAATCCTGGCAATCCATAGCTTTCGGAAATCTCTTTTCTTCTCCTTGCGGTGGATACGAGCATAGTTCAGAGACTTCATAACCGCGGCGTTGGCCGTCTTGAATGACTTAGAGCGACGCCCATAGTATCCCTTTGACAACTTCAGTACTTTCTTGTGCTTCTGTTTTTTCATGACCGACGACTTAACACGTGGCATTTCAAACTACCTTCTTTCTTCCAAAAATGCGTACTAGTAAGCATGCAAGCCCAGATGTCAGGACTCACTTGTAAGGAATAAGAGTCCTTATCTCTTTTGCATACACGTCGTTGATTACAGTATCTTTTCTCAACCTTCTCCGCCTAGCATGGCCTTTATGCACGAGTTTGTGCGAGTGGCCTGAACGGAAGTGACGTATTTTACCGGTGCCTGTTACAAACAGACGTTTTTTCGCACCGCTGTGAGTTTTCATCTTGTTTTTCTTAGCCACTTCAGACTTCCTTTCCGTATTCACTGAAATGCATGCCTCAATATCGGACCAAAAACCGCACTGCTTCAAGTTGGCAGAGATCTTTATTGCTCCACCGCATCTCCAACCTCAGACGACTTGTTGCGCAATGTATCTTGAGGTTTTGGCGCCAAAATCATCGTCATATTTCGCCCTTCCATTTTGGGCGGTTTTTCAACTGTGCAAATGTCTTTTACATAGTCCAACAGTCGTTCCAACACCTTCTGCCCAAGATCAATATGAGCAAGTTCCCTGCCCCTAAACATTATGGTTGCCTTCACCTTATCTCCTTGACTCAAGAATCTCTCGCAAGATCTAGCCTTGACGTTGAAGTCGTGTTCGTCAATGGTCGGACGCATCTTGACTTCTTTAACATCCTGAGTTTTCTGCTTCTTCCTAGCCTCTTTGAGCCTCTTTGACTGCTCATATTTCCATTTACTGTAATCCATCATCTTGCATACCGGAGGCTGGGCTTGGGAAGCTACCTCGACTAGATCAAGTCCGCGTTCCCGCGCCATTTTTATCGCTTCATGAGTTGGGAAAATTCCCAACTGCTCTCCCTCGCCAGAAACAAGCCTTACCTCGCGTGCCCGAATTTCTTCATTTACTCTTTGACTAACTTGGCTTATTTAACTACACCTCCCTTTTCCGCTATATAATATGCGGACGGATGTGAACATCCACCCGCCCGCATATTCGCTCAAAACTCCTAGCTCTATCCCGAACAGGCTGCACCTGCAACAAGTCCAGGAAGCAATTCAAGTCTGACGACCTTAGCAGCATGAAACACCGCAAGGTGAGAAGCGGATGGCTTCTTCTTAACGTTTACGAGTATACCACATCGCAAACTACAATTCCATTGTAACTATCTAGACCCTGAAAACAGAGACTCTAGCGCCTTGCTATCCATTTCTTCTTTTGCACGCTCCAAGAAGTCTTCAAGTTTCATCGCTCCCAAGACCCCGAGACTCCTATGCCTCAAAGAAATAGTACCATCATCCTTCTCACGCTCACCGACAACGATCATGTACGGAACCCTCTCAAGTTGGGCTTGTCTTACCTTATAGCCGACCTTATCCTGACCCGAATCACATTCAGCACGCAGACCCGCGGCCTTTAACCTTTGCGTGACTTCGTTCGCATAGTCCATCTGCCTATCGGAAATTGGAATGACTTTGGCTTGAACAGGCGCAAGCCACAACGGAAATGCTCCTGCATAATGCTCAATCAACCCACCAATAAACCGCTCCATTGATCCTAACACGGTACGGTGAATTACCACAGGCCTGTAACGCTGACCGTCCTCACCAATGTAGGCTATGTCAAAACGCTCAGGTAAGTTAAAATCAGCCTGTATTGTAGGCCCTTGCCACAGCCGTCCTACTGCATCTCTCGTTTTTATGTCAATAGCAGGACCATAAAACTTGGCCTCTCCAACGTCTATCTTGTAGTTGAGGTTCCTGGCCTTGAGAGCATTTTCAAGGGCCGACTCTGCTTGTTCCCACACATCATCAGTGCCAATGTACTTCGATTTGTTGTTTGGATCTCGGACTGACAGCATGCATTCATAGTCATGATAGCCAAAAGTCTTCAGCATGAACTCAGTTAGATCTAACACCCCAATAAGCTGCTCCTCAAGCTGGTCTGGTCTGCAGAACAAGTGAGCATCGTCTTGAGTCATACCCCTGACCCTTAACATTCCATGCAGAACTCCTGACCGTTCATATCTATATACAGTGCCTAACTCAGCATATCTTATCGGCAGGTCTCTATAGCTTCGTGTGCTGTTTTTGTATAAAAGGATGTGAAAGGGGCAGTTCATAGGCTTGAGCAGATACTGCACTTCATCTACTATGATGGGGCTGTACATGTTATCTTTGTACCAGTCCCAATGCCCCGACGTCTTCCAGAGATCGAGCTTTGCAATATGAGGGGTGTACACAAGATCATATCCGCGTTTCCTATGCTCCTTCTTCCAAAAGTCTTCAATTACTTCTCGTATTACTGCGCCTTTTGGGTGCCAAAATACGAGCCCTGGACCTGCTTCATCCTCTATGCTAAAAAGGTCTAACTCTTTCCCGAGTTTCCTGTGATCCCTGCGCTTAATATCTTCCAACCTAGCCAGATGAGCATCCAGGTCGTCTCGGTTCATAAAAACCGTACCATATATACGTTGTAACATCGGACGGTTTTCGTCGCCCCGCCAATAAGCGCCAGCAATGCTGAGCAGCTTGTATGCCTTTATATAGCCGGTGCTCGGGACGTGAGGTCCTGCACACAAATCTACAAACTCCCCTTGCCTGTAGATAGATACCGGTTCGTCCTCTGGAATGTCCTCGAGGATCTCAAGCTTGAACGGTTCTCCCCTCTGTTCAAATAGCTCGCGAGCCTCTTGCCTTGACATAATCTCTCTGCGAACGGAGAGGTTCTCTTTTATGATGAGAGCCATCTCTGCTTCAATCTTCTCTAGATCGTCGGACACAAAGCCGTGTTGGGTATCAAAATCGTAGTAGAACCCATCCTCAATTGCAGGTCCTATGCCCAAACGTGCTTCCGGGAACATCCGTTTTACTGCCTGAGCCAGAACATGTGAAGCCGTATGACGCAGTGCTTCACGCCCCTCTTCTGATTCAAACCCTAAAGGAGTTACTGAACAGTCCCCTTTGATCTCTTCCATGAGTTCCAGCGATACCGGGCCTATCTCACAATCTACCTGCACCATTAAAACCTCGTCACCCCAACCGAAACCGTCCTTAACATCCACAAAAGTGCTTCCGGCCGGAAATGATAGCAACTTCGCTCCCCACCTGACCTCAAATTCTTCGGAGCCGTCTACCGGCCCAGGCAAGACTTTCTCATCCATTTCTTTCCCCTCCCAATTTATGAAGACTGGTCAAACCTTCGCCAAGCCCATCTCTCTATCCACCACGATAGTCTCTTACCGCTAATAAACAAAAATCCCGTCCCTACATAGGGGCGAGATTCTAGTTCGCGGTTCCACCCTGATTCGGAATACTTCAAGCGTTTCGGCGTAAAGTATTCTCTCGAAAGAACTATATCGTGTTCCTGACGTCGGTGTTATCCTCTGAACTTGGGTCCGGAAACGTTCCTCAAACGAGAAAACCGGACCGGACAAACAGGCTTCCACCGAGGACTCCGAGGTGGTATTCCCTACCGTCTGCGTAAGCGGTTCTCAGTCACAGACCGCTTTTCCCTGTTCACAGATTTTGCCAGGTACTATCCTCTTCATCGTCAATCCTTTTAAGGTTTGTGTGCATTATATCGCATGAACATGCTCAGATCAAGACTCCGTCCGCCTTAATGTGATCGGACAGTGATATTGTCACCCTGAAACGGGACTGAGAAAATGTCACCATGAGAGAAAGAGAGGACGTTTTCTTGAGCACAAAAGAAGCAAGAAGAGTTTTCGTTATGGAAGAAGCAGTT
>Ga0255345_1000068_pt1 | contig 168963 bp, 155 predicted proteins | sample wastewater_treat_6_FD_192415 | JGI IMG/M metagenome (GOLD analysis project Ga0255345, IMG submission 192415) | Wastewater microbial communities from Lulu Island WWTP, Vancouver, Canada - plant20 | ecosystem: Engineered > WWTP > Wastewater > Unclassified | place: Canada: Vancouver, British...
GCTGGTTGCCGCCAGGCTCCGGCACGTTTCTACTACAAAATGGGGAAGCCGGCAGTATCTGAATATAGACAGACTCACAGAAAATATTGTGGAGATGGCATAACCGCCACGCACTCGGGAGTTATGGCGACTCCCTGAGCGCGTGGCTTCCGAACAACCGGATTGATTGATGGTTTACCAAAACAAAAAGTGCGAAAAATTGTTGACACTACCTTTCATTGCAAAATTTTTCATAAATTGGCGGAACAACACCAGAAGTCACAATGATTACAGCTTTCCTTTTCTTATCCGATCTCGGCAGAGGACATCCGGAAATAGTCAATATTTTTCTTTCCGGCTTGGCAAAAGTCCAGCAGATTCTCTCCAGAAAAGCCATCATTATAGCGGTGGCAAATCCCATGTGCACAGAGGTGTTCCGAAAACAAGCGAGTCGGCCGCAAGAATATCGTTGGTTAAATAGTCCATATCATCCCGTATTGAACATTTCGCCACCGGGTCTTTCGTTTTACTGTCTCTACAAACAAGACAGTTTTTACAAAATTTAACGTCGTAACCGATCAAATTTACTTTTTTTGTAATGCATTCCAGAGATTTAGATTTTGCGCCTTCTATTGCCTTGTCTACCAAAAGATCAGTCGCCCCGCCCTTCCGTGGACTTCCCACAATCACAAGAAGATTCATGCATACCCTCCGGTGTATGCTTAAATGAACAGGCTTTTCTCTCTACGTTTTTCGTCAGCAATTTATTACTTAAATATTAATATGCCCTTCTTTGGAAAAAGGAAATTCGATGCTTCCGAAGACTGTTTTAATATCGGCTTTACCCTTTATTTTATAAGGCAGGTTGTCACTGGTTATAATGGCTTTTAGATTTTTGCCCCAGTCATTGAACTTGGCGACAGCAGACACCTGCACCTGTGTTGTTGACGATGAGGGAATTAGGACTTCCTCTCCTAAAAACCCATTTCCTATTTTCTCATTGTTCAGATAAACGGTATATTCAAAAGACTTAAGCGTAAGGTCGAAAAAATTGGGGTTTTGCACGTCAAGACCCAAGAAAATATTCATTTCCGCAGATGAGCGGGGCATTATGGTGATCTTACGGAGAACAATGGAAGGCTTTTCCATAATCAAACTAAGACAGGATGTAATTAACGCGCAGAGAATAAATAAAATTATAAAAGATGCTCTTTTCATAGTTAGAATATATGAGGGATATTTTTACGTGTCAATAGGATTCTGGCCGCAAAATACGAGATTAACCGCCTTGTAACCACAAGGGGAAAAACAGGGAGCGTTTTTCGATAACTGCTTATTCCCGATTCCGGCAAGCATTGAATAACATTTAGGAAAATAGTGTATTCTTTTGCCCGCCTGAATTTTTCCGGATGAAATCAACTGCAAAACTAGATTAAACTAGCGATACTCCTTAATCGCCTCGGCAAAACCCGGAAAAGAATTGATAATCGTTGCGTCATCCACACAGAACGCGATACGGAAATACCCGGGTCCGCCAAAGCTGTTGCCCGGCACAACCAAAATATTTTTTTTCAGAAGAATTTTAGCATATTCCACATCGTCTGCGATTGGGCTTTTCACAAAAAGATAAAACGCTCCTTCGGGTTTTTGGAATTCGTATCCTGCCTTTGCCAAACCATCGCAAAGCAAATCACGTTTTTTTTGATACACGGACACGTTGATTTTCACCCCCTGCAGTCTGGCTATGACTCTTTGCATCAACACTGGTGCGTGGACATAACCCAGAATGCGCGTGCACATGACAAAAGCATTCTGTAAATCCGCTCCATGGTCGGTTTCGGGATTGAAAGCAATGTAACCGATTCTTTCTCCCGGCAGGGAAAGTGTTTTTGAATATGAACAGGCACTGATAGCATTCTTGTATGATTTTAAAATACCGGGGGCAACCAAATTATCATAAACAATCTCGTTGTATGGTTCATCGGCGACCAGGTAAATTGATTTGAATAATTCATAACTTCTGCGGTTAAGCAATCCCGCCAGATCAGCAATGTTTTTTTCGCAATAAACCTTTCCCGTAGGGTTATTCGGCGTGTTAATTAAAACCACTTTCGTATTTTCATTTATCGCCTCTTCTATTGCTTCAATATTGAGAGAAAAATCTTCATTGGTCTTTACGAATTTTACGGTACCACGATAATTGTCAATATAAAAAGGGTACTCTACAAAATAAGGAACCGGCAGGATAACTTCATCGCCCGGATCAAGCAAAGATTTGAAAATAACATTAAGCGCGCCCGCCGCACCGCACGACATAATCACGTTGTCCGCGCTTAATTTCATGCCTTGCACCTTGTTTATTTTATCGGCAATAGCTTTACGTGTTTCCACAAGACCGGCGTTTGGTGTATAACCATGCTTGAGCGGAATAATTTCCTCTAGAATATTTATCAGCTCTTTCTTGAATTCCTCCGGCGGCTCGATATTGGGATTACCCAAGCTGAAGTCATATACTTTGTCCGCTCCGTGCTTCTTTTTTAATATTATGCCTTCTTCAAACATCTTCCTGATCATGGAGGACTTGGTAAGCGACGCTTTAATTTTTCGGGCAACGGCCATAATGACATAACTCCTTTGAAAAGGTATTACGCTTAAGGTTTACTTTAGTGCTACGAAAATTTTGCCAGCCGATAAAAGGATTCTTTATCCTAAAGTATTTTAGGATTGGTAAATATTACGCGGAAGAATATCTGCGCTTAATTATCGCGGCTCCGACGCTTTAACAAAATAAAAATACCCAACAAAATTAATATACCCGGCAAAATATACTGTGAATACTTATAAAGCTGTAAGCCGTAAGTTTCATGAACAAGAAAAATTACGCCTACAATAGTAATAAACCATCCTCCCGCATCCCTGAATTTCTGAATCAACGTACAAACACCGACGACAATCAGCAGTATCGGCCAAGTTTTCCCAAATGAATAAATATCAGCTTTGGAAAGGTATATCAAAACACCCAATGTAATTAAAATCATGCCTCCGATAAGAACAGTCTGTTTCGATTTCGCCATAAAAATCTCCCTTTTGTATATTTTGCAGCGGCCGGACGTTGCAATCCGGCCGCTCTTTTCAGGTTTATACCATAAATTTATTTTATAAATGATTTGAACAAGTCAATAGGCATAGGAAATACCGTAGTGGAATTATTTTCCGCGGCAATTTGATTCAACGTTTGTAAATAACGCAATTGCAGCGACATCGGTTGTGTAGACATCAAAGCGGCGGCGTCAATGAGTTTTTGCGCGGCCTGAAATTCGCCTTCGGCGTTGATGACTTTCGCTCTTCTCTCTCTTTCCGCCTCCGCTTGTTTGGCCATCGCGCGCTTCATTTCTTCGGGTAGGTCAATGTGCTTGACTTCTACCAGGGATACTTTAATACCCCAAGGTTCCGTACTGCGGTCCAAAATCGCCTGCAAGTGCATATTGATTTTTTCCCGTTCTGATAGAATCTCGTCCAGTTCCATCTGCCCGCAAACGCTGCGCAGCGTGGTCTGGGCAAGTTGCGATGTGGCGTAGAGATAATTCTCCACATTAATTACCGCCGCATTGGCATCCATGACGCGAAAATACACGACAGCACTCACTTTTATGGATACGTTATCCTTGGTAATAACATCTTGGGGAGGCACGTCCATAGTAATTGTCCGCATATCAACTTTCACTATCCTATCAACGATTGGAATAATGATAATCAATCCAGGACCTTTTACATCACATACGCGGCCAAGCCGAAAAATAACCGCCCTTTCATATTCATTTAAAATTTTAATAGCTGATGCCAAAAACATCACTACTAGTGCAATAATAACGATTAACGGCATTGAAGCACCAAACATACTGATTTACCTCCTTTGTTTAATTAATCCCTTTAAGATTCTTTCTTTATTTCCTCAACAGTCAGTTTTAAACCATCCACTTTGAGAATCTTCACTTTCGACCCTTTGGGTATAGGAACGTTGCTGCGGGCAATCCAATATTCCCCTTGGAACAACACTTGCCCTTCAGGACTGATATCCGTCATTGCCTGACCTTCGCCTTCCGTCATCGCTTCCGCTCCGGAATAAGGTCGGCGCATCTGCGCTTTAATCGCCATCCAAATAATCACGATAAAAAATCCGGATATAAGAAGAACTGCCGGAATAAAGACGCGCAGCGACAAACGCAGAGCCGGTTCGGGAGTTTCAAACATAATCAGTGACCCTATTGCCAGGGAAATAACTCCACCTATCGCAAGCAAACCATGACTCATAACTTTTATCTCCGCAATAAATAAAATTATGCCGAAAAGTATCATCAAAATTCCCGTGTAATTCACGGGCAAAGTAGCGAGGCCAAAAAACGCCATAAGCAGCGATATCCCGCCGATGACGCCCGGTAGAATTGCGCCGGGATTGGAAAATTCAAAATACAGGCCAGCCAAGCCAATCAGCAAAAGTATATAAGCAATATTCGGGTCGGAAATTGCAGACAGTATTTTCTGGCGCGTGCCCATCTCTATGTTATTAACTATAGCGCCCTTCGTCGATATTTTAATTTTTTTGTCAGTGCCCAGCACAATTTCTTTGCCGTCAATCATAATCATCAGTTTAGCAATATCGGCAGCCACGTAATCGATGACTTTCATTTTCAGCGCCTCTTCAGCGGTAATTGATTCGCTTTTACGCACTGCTTTTTCCACCCATTCTTCCGAGCGTCCTCTGATTTTAGCGATACTGCGCGCGTAAGCGGCGGCGTCATTTTCCATCTTTTCCGACATAGTCTTGTCCATGCCTCCACTGCTTCCAATACCAATAGCCACGGGATGAGCTGCACCAATATTCGTACCCGGAGCCATGGCCGCCACGTGGGCAGCGGTAGTGATGATTACACCGGCTGAAGCGGCACGTGCGCCGGGAGGATAAACAAAAACAATCACCGGTAGTGGCGCATTAAGCAGGCTTTTGGCAATGTCGCGCATTGCCGTATCCATACCGCCGGGCGTATCCAGTAAAATAATCAATCCCTGCGCGCCGTTTTCTTTCGCTTCTTCAATGCTGTCTGCAATATATTTCGCGGTGGGTGCAGTAATGACGCTGGCCACCGTAATCACGTTGAATACGGGCTTTTCAGCCTGCGCCCAAGCAGTGCCGTTAAAAATTACCAAAACCACGAAAAAATAAATTATTTTTTTGCCCATGCCTCACCTTTTTGATTTTCAATTAACACCAATATCTTTCATCATCAGCTGCACGTCGTCCCAAACAGGTTTTTTCGCTGCCGGATTTCGCAAAAGATAGGCGGGATGATAGGTCGGCATTACTTTAATGCCTTCGTAATAGTGAAAGCGACCGCGTAGTGCGGTTATCGGTGTTTCCGTCTTCAGAAGAGTCTGAGCAGCAATTTTCCCCAAAGCGCAAATCACGCGTGGCGTGATAATCTGCAATTGTTTTTTTAAAAACGGCTCGCACTTGCATATCTCTTCCGGCAAGGGATTGCGATTGCCCGGCGGCCGACATTTCAGAATATTACATATATAAACATCTTTGCGTGCAAGTTTCATCCCCTTGACAATAATATCGGTGAGAAGTTGACCGGCTCTGCCGACAAAAGGCAGGCCCTGTTCGTCTTCATCCGCACCGGGGGCTTCACCGACAAAAACAATCTTCGCTTCCGGATTGCCCTGGCCGAATACCAGATTTTTTCGTGTCTTTCCCAGCGGGCACAACTGGCATCCTTTCAATTCATCATACAGTTTTTGCAATTCTACTTTGTTGCTTCTGCCCATTTTTTTCTTGTTTTCCCCGGCAAGTGCGGTTTTTTCCCAAGTAATACTCACGAATAAACTGTCCCTATTTATCACTTGCTGTTTTAATGCTTTTAGCGCAAAAAGCAATTCTTTCCTTATACGGATCGTCTCTGTCAATGACATAAATTTCGTCATTATCTCTTTCTCCCACTTTCGGTTCCCAGCAAAATCTTAACACGGTTTAGTATTTCATCCGCCGCTTCCAGTTTGGTCATTTTCTTCAGAGTTTCCGTTTTGCCTTTCTTATCGATGATAGTAACAATATTCGTGTCGGATTGAAAACCCGCGCCTTCCTTGCATACGTCGTTGGCGACAATCAAGTCCATATTCTTTTTCTTGAGCTTTTCCCTGGCGTTAGCCAAAAGATTCTGCGTTTCCATGGCAAAGCCTACAACAATTCTCCCCTCCTTGTTTTTACCAATTTCCTCGATGATATCGGGATTGGTTTTCATTTCCACGGTCAATGATTCTTTCGTCTTTTTCAATTTTTGCCCGGAAATTTCTTTAGGACGATAATCGGCTACGGCTGCCGCTTTGATAATTATTTTTGCCTTCTTATAATTTTCCATTACCGCCTTATGCATTTCACGGGCTGTACGTACATTTATTATTTTTTCTACCTTGGGCGGCGACAGAAATGTTGGGCCACTGATTAAAGTAACCTCGGCACCACGACGTCGAGCGGCAGTAGCCAAGGCGTAACCCATCTTACCCGAAGATAAATTCGTAATGAATCTAACTGGGTCGAGAGGTTCCTGTGTCGGGCCGGCCGTAATTAAAACTTTTTCATTTAAAAAATCTTTAGGTGTCAGCAGCGACTTGATTTCTTCAATAATATCGGTAATTTCCGCCAAGCGTCCGGAACCTTGAGTTTTACATGCCAGTTCGCCCACGGCGCTTTCCATAATGAAATAACCGTGCTCCTGCAATTTGCTGAGATTGTCCTGAACAATAGGATTGGCCAGCATTTTATTGTTCATCGCTGGGCAAATTAAAACAGGCTTACCGGCAGCCATAATGGTCGTAGAAAGCAAATCATCCGCCACCCCCGCAGCAATTTTTCCGATAATGTTGCCGGTGGCCGGCGCAATGATGAAAGCATCGGCAAAATCCGCTAAAGCAATATGCGCCATATCGTATTTTTCTGCTGGAACAAACGTATCCAGATAAACCTGATTCTGCGAAAGAGTTTGCATGGTCAGAGGGGTGATAAATTCAGTGGCGCTTTTAGTCATAACGACTTTAACCTGCGCTCCTTCTTTAATCAGCGCCCGCGTCAATTCAGCCGCTTTATAGGCGGCGATGCCACCGGTAATTCCCAGAACGATTTTTTTCTTTTTAAGCATAATAATATTTTTTTGCTCTATGGTTATGGTTGGTTAGGAAGAAATATAACAGTGTTTGCAAGCAATATCAAGACATAAACAACCCTTAACCGCGTTTCATTGGTTTGCCTTTTCTCGGTCTTATATCGGCACACCAAATCTTTTATTCATATGACTTTAAAAATAACATTTCCGCCACTTATAACCGCATCCCTTCAAGGAGCTAAAATGGACAAAACATAAATTTACCTTGCAAAAGGCGCTAAAAACCTTTAATAAAAGCGCGCATCAAATCTTTAGGTTACGCAGGAGAAGTAATGAAAAAGTCTTATCTGTACCCGGCGATTATTTGTGGAAGTTTACTGGTCGCATTAATTGGCTGGTTATTTTTTTTCGGTTATCTGGAAATGGGAAAACCACAAATCGATTTAAGGGGGGATATCTCGCTCGTCGGGAAAAATAAAAAAATTGAAATAATGTTTTCAGACAAGAAGAGTGGCCTCGCCGATTTAAAGGTCGACATCGCTCAAGACGGAAAAAGCCAAACCATTTTTAAGGAAAAAATATCCGCAAGAGGAGTAAAAGAGAGAACGATATCTCTGACGGTAAATGCCGTAGAAGCAAATCTTCATGAAGGTCCGGCCGTTATAAATATTGCGGCCAGCGATTATTCCTTTTTCAAAAATCAGGCTGTTTTACCTCAGCAAGTAATCATCGATATAAAACCACCGCAGATTATTTTTTCGGGACAGACAAATTATTTCAACCAAGGAGGTACGGGTTTCTTTGCTTATCTGGTTTCTAAGCCACCGGAGGAAACAGGCATTTACGTCAACAACTACTTCATGCCCGCTTTTACAACAAAGATTAATCAAAGAACGGTGTATGTTGTTAGTTTTGCCCTGCCCATCACCGCAAATAAAGAAAACACTAACATAAATATTTATGCCCGTGACAAGGCGGGAAACGAAACCAGGGTTGTCCCGGCTTTTTTTATTAAGGAAAAGCCATTCCGTAGCGACAGTGTCGCCCTTAGTGAATCTTTTTTACAGGCAAAAATGCCCGAATTTCACTCCTCCTATCCACAATTACGGGGAAAATCATTGCTGGAATCTTTTGAGTATATCAACACGCAGATGCGCACGGATAACGATAAAAAAATACAAGATATTTGCAGGAAAACGTCGGACAAAAAACTCTGGGAGGGAACTTTTTTGCGAATGCGCAATGCCTCTACCATGGCCAAATTTGGAGATAAACGCACTTATCTTATCGCCGGTAAAACGGCGGGCAGCTCCATACACCTGGGTGTCGACCTTGCTTCTACGATGCATGCCCCCGTCGAAGCGGCCAATGGCGGAATCGTCGTTTTTGCGCAGGAACTGGGAATTTACGGAAACGCCATAATAATCGATCATGGCCAAGGCCTGTTTAGTTTATACGCCCATCTGTCATCTATTGACACGCAATTGGGGAAAGCTGTCGCCAAGGAAGAACGAATCGGTTTTTCCGGGTCAACCGGACTGGCCGGAGGAGATCATCTGCATTTCAGCACTCTCGTTGACGGGCAATTTGTCAATCCGCTCGAATGGTGGGATCCCCACTGGATTGAAGACAACATCAACAAAAAGATGAATTTCTGATCTGCCGGTTTTGCTTACGGCATGATCATTAACTTTTAGCGATATCCCGGTGACTTAAGTTAATTAGATATTTAATCTCAGACAAGCGCAAACTCAATTCGTTGGCCATAACCACGGAACGATGTTTACCGCCGGTACATCCCAAAGCGATATTCAAACGAACCTTCCCTTCTTTGTCATAAAGAGGGATAAGTAATTCCAGCAAACCCAAAACTTTTTGTAAAAATTGTTCGCTTTCCTTATTTTTTAAGACATAGTCCCTGACTGCGTTATGATGGCCATCAAAGCTTTTGAGGCTTTCAACGAAATAAGGATTGGGCAGGAATCTCACATCGAAAACAAGGTCAGCATCTGTAGGCAAACCATAACGATAGCCGAAAGATACAATGCCAATAACCATTCTTCTATATTCCGTGGATGGTAAAAAATGACGCTGGACAGTGTCTTTTAATTGATGCACATTTAAAGATGTCGTATCAATGATTTTGTCCGCCATTTTTCTCAGGGATAGCAGTTTTTCCTTTTCCAGAACAATACCATCTATGAGCGAACCTTTTTCGGAAAGCGGATGATTGCGTCTGGTTTCGCTGAAGCGGTGCAACAAAGCTTCGTCGCTGGCTTCCAGAAATAGGATCTCGATTTTAAAACCTTTGTCTATCAAGCGACCGAATATTCTATGATATCTCTCCAGAAAGCTCCTTTCCCTCAAATCCATTACCATCGCCACGCGGTCGATTGCCGGCGAGGAAACAAGCGTTATATCGAGAAATTTCGGCAACAAGACAACGGGAAGATTATCCACGCAGAAAAAACCAATATCTTCCAGTGCCCGTAAAGCCGTACTTTTCCCTGAGCCTGATAAACCGGTAATAATAACCACCCGTAAATTTTTCATCGTGCCATCTCCGGAAGAAATACTTGATTATTTTTAACAGATTTTAACTGAAATAGCCAGTGCGACGGAAGGAAATTTACGTTTATAAATGAGATGTGATAAAACGAATTACAGCTGACAGGTTTGATCTTGGGAAATAATTATTTTGTACAAATCCTCGCTGGACTTTGCATCCATAAGCTTTTTGCGGAAATCAACCACTTTTAGCATCTTGGAAATTTTAGCTAACGCTTTAAGATGTTGACCGGCCGAATTTTCCGGTGCCAGCAGCAGAAAAAACAAGTGCACCGGCTTACCGTCAATGGCATCGAAAGAAATACCTTCTTTGCTGCGCCCGAATGCAACAACTAAATCTTCCAAAACAGGGATTTTGCCATGCGGGATAGCCACGCCGTCACCAATGCCTGTGGAACCCAGCTTTTCCCTTTGCTGCAGAACTTCCATCGCCACAGAAGAATCCAACTTTAAACCGCCGTCAATTATCGTTTGAACTAATTCCTGCAGCACTTCTGTCTTGTTCTTTGCCTGCAAGCTTTCATTAATAAAACCACTATTTAATATTTGATCCAATCGCATACAGCACCATGATTTATTATATTTGGAGCATTCTTTTCAGCTGTTTGTCTCAATAAGGGCGTAATTGCCGTCATCCCGGCGATAAACGACACTCACATTTTCTGATGATGAATCGCGATAAATTATAAAACCCGCTTTTGTCTCCTCGATTTCCATAATCGCTTCGTCAAGTGACATTGGTTTTAGTATCATTTTTCGCGTTTCCATAACTTTATTTATCGGTGATTCCTCCGCTTCCAGCATTTCCTCAGCCTTTTCTTCGCTGTGTCTAATGCTTACGGGTTTTCGTTTCCTGTTTTTTTCTTTTTGTTTTTTAACCTGTTTCTCTATTTTATCTATACATTTATCGATAGCTAAACGCACGTCTTTGTCTTTTTCTTTAGCATTGATGGTCCATCCGTTGCTGCTCAGATTTATTTCCACCATATTTCTAAATTTTTCCACGGAAAGAACAATATGTGCTTCGGCAGGGGCATCCAAATATTTTTTTAATTTGCCGATTTTTTCTTCCGCATAATCTTTTTGTGCTTTCTCTCCTTCAGTGTTTCTGAAAGTTACTGAAATTTTCATTGCTTCCCCCTGTTCAGACTGACTGTAAAACCTGCTCTCGCTGTTGTCCGCAAAGGCAAGTCATATATTTATATGAACGGTAAAAGTCAATTAGTTTTTCATTCTTTTCCGTCTTTTATTATTGCTCAAAAAATCAAAGCTTAAAAATATTTTTTTCTTTTCGAGGAAGGCAAAATACCCATCATTTCTCTGTATTTCGCTACTGTGCGACGGGCGATGGTTATACCTTTCCCCTTTAACATCTCCACAATTTCACAATCACTATAAGGTTTTTTCGGTTGTTCCTGGCTTATAATTTTTTTGATTTCTTCCTTCACGCTTTTTGAGGCGATCGTTTCACCGGAAACCCTTTGAATCGAGCTGCCAAAGAAATATTTCAATTCAAAAATACCTCTCGGCGTGTGCATGTATTTATTGTTTACCACACGGCTTATCGTTGATTCATGCATTTCCACATCGGCAGCGATATCACGTAAAACAAGAGGTTTAAGGTAATTAATCCCTTTGTCGAAAAAATCTTTTTGAAATTTGACGATGCTTTCCGCTACCTTGTAAATTGTTTTCTGCCTCTGCTGAATGCTCTTAATCAGCCATGTCGCCGCCTGCACTTTTTCCCGAATGTATTTTTTCCCATTTTCCTGCTCACGATTGTTTTGATCCGTAAGACCGGCCATGATTTCCCGGTAAAAATTACTGATGCGCAGTCTTGGCAAACCATCGTCGTTGACAATTATTTTATACTCATCTCCGGCTTTAACCACATAAACATCGGGAATAATGGTCTGAATCTTTTCCTCTGCATAAACACTGCCCGGTCTTGGATCCATGTTGCTAATCAACAAAACAGCCTTTTCCACTTCGCGAATCGGGACTTTCAACTTGCGGGCAATGTTAAGATAATTTTTCAATTCCAAATCTTTAAGATGGTCCCTGATAATTGCCTCGACTATAGGGTTCCTTTTGGCTCCCATCATGCGGGCTTGAATCAGCAGGCATTCCTGCAGATTGCGGGCGGCGATACCCGGCGGATCAAGTTCCTGAATTTTTTGCAATACAGATTCAGCATATTCTTCACTGACGTTTTCCAGCGAGGCTATTTCCGCCACGGTCGCACACAAATATCCATTTTGATCCAGATTACCGATAATCTGAATTCCCACCTTTATTTCATTCTTACTCAAAGGAGAAAGTTTCATTTGCCACATCAAGTACTGAGGGAGTGATTTACTTTCAGTAAGAACATTATCCCATGTGGGCGCCTCGGTATCTTTCTGCCCGTATGTTACGCCCACCGGGCCGTAATCTTCCAGATAGTTATTCCAGTCAAACTCTTCACGTCCGTCCCCTTCACCGGTAAGCTCCGCCGCCTTTTCCCGTTGCCTAACGTCTGCATTTTCCGTTGACTGCGTGTCTTCTTCCAATTCTGCGTTAAAATCACCACCTTCTTCTTCCGCGGAAACTTCTTCCAGCAGGGGATTCTCCTCCATTTCCTGATTTATTGTTTCAACAAGTTCCAGGCGGGACAGCTGCAGCAGCTTTATGGCCTGCTGCAGTTGCGGTGTCATAATCAATTGCTGGGAAAGTTTTAAATTTTGTTTTAATTCAAACGCCATAACGGATACATATATCGAGGTATTTTTTATAGATTGAAGTTTTCACCAAAATAAAATTTGCGGGCAAGCTCACTGCAGGCAATTTCCGATGGACAACCTTCAACAAGTATTTGTCCCTCATTAAGAATGTAAGCTCGATCGCAACAGGAAAGAGTCTCCCGAACATTGTGATCTGAAACAATTATGCCGATACCTTTATCCTTCAGCTTCCCTATTATTTTTTGAATATCGACAACAGCGAGCGGGTCAATACCGGCAAAAGGCTCATCCAAGAGAATATATTTCGGCGATGTTACCAAAGCACGCGTTATTTCCACACGTCTCCTCTCACCTCCGGATAAAGAATAAGCATAATTTTTCGCCAAGGGGGTAAGATCGAGTTCCCCTAAAAGTTCCCGCAACTTTTCTCTCCTTTCCTCTTCATGTATATTTAACGTTTCCAATATGGCGAGGATATTATCTTCAACGGTCAGTTTACGGAAAACAGACGGCTCCTGAGGCAAATAATTCAGGCCTTTTCGCGCTCTTTTATACATGGGGTAAGCTCCTATATCCTCATCATCCAGAAATATTTCGCCCTCATCGGGCTTTATCAAGCCGACGATCATATAAAAGGTGGTTGTTTTCCCCGCGCCATTGGGGCCAAGCAAACCGACCACTTCCCCCGGCGATATCGACAAATCAATCCGGTTGACGACTTTGCGCTTGCGGTAAATTTTCGTCAGTCCTTTCGCCAATAAATTACTCATGATTTCGCCCCTGGTTTTAATAGATTCCTTGTTTTTTTACTTCCTGTGACTCTATTGTCGCGTGCACTCTCTGATTTTGACCGGGCTCACATCCCCCTATCTTCCCCCAGTTTTTATTGAGGTAAATTGTCGCCTTGCATCCCCTGATCACATTATTGCCCTCTCGCATGACCACATTACCGGTAATAACAATAATTCCCGTGCGGTGATGATACACTGCCTCATCGCCGGTCACTGTTCTTTCCCCTTGCATTGAAGAAACATTGCCAATTGCCCGTATCATTTTTATCTCGGCACTGCCATCTAGCGGTGTTGTTTCTTTGCTCTTCCGCCCATCAGGTTCGTTCTCATAAAATAAAAGAAACTGATCCGCTTTTAGAGTTTTGTCGCCTTGTGTGGCCACCGCGTTACCGGAAAACCGCACCATTTTTTTATCATTTAACGCATTCATCTGATCCGATTCGATTTCAATCGGTTCATTTTGGGTAATTATTCCCCTTTTGATCAGCTGATTATCTTCTGCGTAAAGATAACAGGGAGCGAACAAAACAATTCCCAGAACACATATGCAGATTTTTCTGCAAATCATTTCTCCTGCTCCGTTTGTTTTATTTTTGCTTTTACCATAGAAGAAAGATTTAATCTGCCTGTATTAGTAAAAAGCTCCAGCCCCGTGCCCTTTATTTTTATGCGATTGTTTTCCATGGTCACCGGGGCGTCAGTATAAAATTTTTTCTGTTTATCGCTGTAATTCAAATAATCGGTTGTAAATTTATCCCCTTCATTAGAAGTAATTACAACATTTCCGTTTACTTTAAAATCCTTCTTATCCGTCAGCATCTCGCCTTTGTCCGCCGTCATTACATAAACCTTGCCGTCAGCTGCGTTTAATGTTACCCGGACATGTTCGAAAACGGCGAGATTTTGCTTCTTCTGAAATGTGGCGCTGTCTGCTTTTACTTCCCATTTAGAGTTGTTCTTACCCACCTCGGTAAAAACAAAACCTTGAATTTCCAAATCAACTTGTTCGCGTGATATTTTTAAATGGTTTTTGGGCTTTAATCTGTTCATACTGAGTATCGCCGCAATGGTCATCAGCATTACCAAAGCGACAGCCACGGAAAAAATAATTCTCGTCTTTTTACTTAATTTCATTCAATAAATCCGACTATTTTAATTTTTCAAATTCCGGTAAGCATAAGTTATACCATTGTGCCTGCCGCATGTAAAGATATTAAGGTAATAATGACAGGAATTAAGAATTACTAATATGTTATGAAATGGCTAGTTTCGTTTTCTTTTTTTGATTTTAGGTGCAAATTCGTATCTTGTGGCGACTTCCGGCCATTTGCCTTGAGCTTGCAGGAGCATTTCGCAAATTTCTCTTACCGCGCCGTGACCGCCCCGCCTCATCGAGACGTAATCAACTGATTTTTTTACCACTTCTAAAGAGTCAGCGGCCGCCGCGGAAAAACCGACTCTTCTGAGAACCGGTATATCAACTATATCGTCCCCCACATAAGCCACGGCTTTTGCACTCAATTTATGTTTTTGCAGAATTTTTGCCAAAACTTTTTCTTTGTTGAATGCTTTCTGGTAAACTTCGGCAATCTCCAAATCTTTCGCTCTGTATTCGACAACTTTTGATTTGCGCCCGGTCAATATCGCGACGTTAATCCCGTAACGTTGGAGCAGCTTAATTCCATGTCCGTCACGAACATCGAAATTTTTCATCTCGCGTCCCTTATCATCCATAATGATGCGCCCATCCGTCATCACGCCGTCCACATCTAAAACGAGCATTTTTATTTTTCTGAGTTTTTCCATAATAATTTTTTTCATCCCGCTATTTTCCCCTCACTAAACTATCAATTTTTTTAAGAAGTGTCAGTAACTCTTCCAGCGAATCCAAATAAAGTGAATTAGCCCCGTCGCACAAAGCTTTTTCCGGATCGGGGTGCACTTCGAAAAAAACTCCGTCCACACCAGCCGCGACCGCCGCCTTCGCCAGATAAGGAACCATGTCACGCTGGCCTCCTGATGACGAACCTGCGCCGCCCGGAAGCTGAACGGAATGGGTCGCGTCAAAAATAACCGGATACCCCATGTTTCTCATGATGGGCAAACCGCGCACGTCAAAAACAAGATTATTATAACCGAACGAAGCGCCGCGTTCCGTAATCATAATATTTTCATTGCCCGCGGCTTTTACTTTTTCAATGATGTTGGCCACGTCCCACGGAGCGAGGAATTGTCCTTTTTTAACATTTACTACTCGAGCCTTTTTTGCTACTTCGGTTACAAAATCGGTTTGGCGGCATAAAAAGGCGGGAACCTGCAAAACATCAAGAACTTCTGCCGCTGGACCGATTTCTTCAAAACGATGAACATCAGAGAGAACGGGAATTTTCAACTTGCCCTTTATCTTTTTTAAAATTTCCAGTCCTTTTTCTAACCCTGGACCACGATAGGATTTAATTGAAGTGCGATTGGCTTTATCGTACGAAGCCTTAAAGATAAAAGGAATATCCAGTGCGGCCGTCAGCTTTCTCAAATAAAGGGCTATGTTCATTGCCGTCTCTTCGTTCTCCAGCACACACGGACCGGCAATCAAAACGAATCCAGTTTTGTCTCCGATAAAAAAATCGCCCAGTTTTATTTTTTTCATTTCTTTACTCCTTGCTCTGTTGTTGTGACTTTTGCTGTAAAAGTAAAATCCTGAGGCGCGGAATCCCTCTGGCCGCCCTGGTCGATTCCGGATTAAGCTCATATGCTGTCGTATAAGCATTGAGAGCCTCCTGGTACAGGCCTTTTTTCTCATAAGCCTCGCCCAAATTTACATAAACTTCGCTGTCCTCGCGGTCATACTGTAACGCTATTAGATAATTAGCAATGGCTTTATCCCAGCTGCCTGCGGCAGCGTAGGCGTAACCAAGGCCGGAATAAGAAGAAGACTGTTTCGGCTCCAACTTCACAATGTTCTGGAAACAATCCAATGCTTTTTTATAATTTTTTTCTTTTAAATAATGATTGCCGATGATACTTAGCGTTTCTTTTGTCGGAGGCGAAACTTTTTCGTACTGGGCGATGGCTTCTTTCTCCCGACCTAGTTGATTATAAGTATAGGCCAGATTATAGTGTAAAGTTGAATCTTTCGCGCCGAGCTTAAGCGCCTTTTCATAATTTTGTGCGGAAAGGGCATATTTTTTAAGTTCACCATAGGCAAAACCAAGATTTACGAAAATCTCTGCTTTCCGTGGAAACTTTACAGCCAGCTTTTCATAATAAGTAACGGCTCGGGGAAATTTTTTACTTTTCAAACACACCACAGCGATTCTTTCGATGGAATCTGTATCTTCCGGATTTATTTTCAGCACCTGTTCGTAAGCGTCAATCGCCTGGTCGTCCATTTTTCTTTTTTCATAAGCAACTCCCAGATTAAAATGGACCACCGGTTCATTAGGAGCCAGTTCCACCGCTTTTTTGAGGTTTTCCATTTCTTTTTTCCATTTTCCCTGACCAGCATACGCCGAAGCGAGATTTGCGTAGGCGACGGCCATTTTCGGCTTATCTCTTATGAGTTCGGTGTAACATTGAACTGCCTCATCGTACTTCTTCTGTTTCAAATAAATATCTCCCAACGCCAGCAGCGCCAAATCCTTCTCCTTTGAATTTGCCATAATATAATTATACTGTTCAATAGCTTCATTGATTTTGTTTTCCTTTGCGTACGCTTCCGCCAACTTGTAGCGCGCCGTATAATTGTCCGGCTCGATTTTAATAATTTCAAGATAATTTTCTATCGCCTGCCGCGTCAATCCTTTTTCTGCCAAGGCTATACCCAACGTGACGTATGCCTCTGCTTGGCGCGGATTGAGCTTGACCAGTTTTTTCGATACCGTAATCACATTATCATAATCTTTTTTCTTGATATAACATTTGGCCAGTTCTTCCAGCGCCCCGGTATCATCCGGCTTGATCACCAAAATTTCTTTATACTGCTTGATCGCGTCATCGATCCTGTCCTGACGCAGGTAAATTCCCGCCAGAACCTTGCGCACGCCGGTATCTTCTTTGTTCATCTCCACTGCTTTTTTCAGATACTCAATCTGTTTATGGACGTTTTCCGTATCTTGCGCAAACCTTAGCCAGTCCTGCGGCGTAATGACCACCTTCATCGGCACAATGCCGATTTCTTTATCCAGATAATAAACGCGTATTTTATAATCAGTTATCTGGACTGCGTTTTTCGGCGTGGAACCTCCGGCCATAATTTTATTGACCAGATCAATACCGCGCATTAACACACGGATATCATTTCCGCCTTTTCCCAATTCCTGCACGCTTACTGATATACGCTTGCCGGTTAAATCGTCGCTGCCCACGGATACAATGCCGAATTCATCGCGGTAAGTGACTTCCAGCATCTCATGCGCCCACACGCGCAGAAACTGACCGTTTTTTTCCACGTTCAGATAATAAAATCTCGGTGTTTGCTTCAGCAGATAATGAGAAAAAGTGTTTTTTACTCTCGTGCCGAAATAGGCGAAGGAGCGAAAAGCCTGGGGAAAAAGAAAATATATCAGCCCGCCAATAAAAATTACGGCAAGCGCTATAAGAAATATTTTCCCTAAGGGCTTTTTCTTTTTTACCGGTTCAACTTTTTCACGCCTGATCGTCATTTAACACCATGCGATTATTTATTTCCCGCGGATATAATCATCCCCGCGGATGATATTTTTGATGAATCTCTTTTAACCTATCGCGCGTGATATGCGTGTAAATCTGTGTTGTGGAAATATCCGCGTGCCCCAGCATGACCTGCACGGTGCGCAAATCCGCTCCGCCTTCCAGCAGGTGCGAAGCGAAAGAATGCCGAAAAGTATGCGGATGCACTTTTTTTTGCAATCCGGCTTTGGCGGCGTAACGAATCACCAATTTCCAGAAACCCTGTCGGCTAAATTTTCCCCCGAAGCGGTTCAGAAACAATACCTCTGTGTTTTTTTTCTGCATCAATTGCGGCCTCGCCTTGTCCACATACTCTCTTACGCAATCATAGGCGGTTTTACCGATGGGAACAATTCTTTCTTTGCTTCCCTTGCCCATCACCGTTAAAAAACCCACCTGCCAATTAATAGAGTTCATGGTCAGATTAATCAACTCCGAAACGCGGATTCCCGTCGCGTATAAAAGCTCCAGCATGGCCGTGTCGCGCAGGGCGGCGGGTGTTTTATCTCCCGGCTGAGCTAAAATAATTTTCATTTCCTCCTTGCTGATCGTGTCGGGCAGGCGCATCCATACTTTCGCGAGCTCGATATTGGCCAGCGGCGTCTGCTCGATGAGCTTTTCCATGAGCAGGTATTTATAAAATCCGCGTAAGGCGGCGAGCGCCCGGTTCATGGAATTCGCTGAAAGCCCTTCATTCTTTATCAGCACCAGATATTCAACAATAATCTCCGGAGTCGCTTCCTTAAAATGAGACAAACCTTTTTGCCTGATAAAAGCAAGGTGGCGTTGCAGGTCGCGTCCGTATGCCTCCAAGGTGTTTTGGGCAACTCCGCGTTCAATTAAAAGATAATTTAAATACCTTTCCAGTATTTCCAGCATGCGGCTTTTTAACGCAAATACGCCTCTGAAGCAAAGTTTTTTTATTGACTTATTTTACAATCCTGTAAAAATAGAGGCATAAAATAATCAAATTAACACTTGGGGGAAATATCCAATGAAAAATATCGTAATTGCCTCTGACCACGGCGCCGTTTCCCTGAAAAAGGAAATCATAACCTTTTTAAAAACAAAAGGTTGCACGGTTAACGATATGGGCGTGCACAATGAAGTTTCGGTGGATTATCCGAATATCGCCGTGACCGCCTGCGAGGAATTCAATAAAGGCGGTTATGATTTTGGCATTTTGCTTTGCGGCACGGGCATCGGCATGTCAATTGCCGCCAACAAAATCAGGGGAATCCGCTGCGCGCAGGTATTTGACCTTTACACCGCGCGAATGGCCAAAGAACACAACGACGCCAATTTTATCGCCTTGGGCGGCCGTGTTAAATATAATGTTCCGGTCACGGAAATCGTTGATACTTTTATGATGACAACATTCGCTAACGAAAGGCATACAAGAAGAGTTTCGCAGATAATGGACTTGGATAAGATCCGTTAACACATCGTATTTCTGTCAGGTGATTAGGAATGGCGGAAGTTTTGAACAAAAATCAAATAAGCCAAATTTTTCGCGACGCGCATAAACATCAGCGCATCGGGCAAATCATCCGCCGTTTTTCCACCAATAAAGATGATATAAGGCAAACCGCGCTGATAAATCTCGATTTATCTGACCGCCGCAACGTTTTGGAATTAGGCTGCGCTTTCGGCGCATTTACCGAAGCGCTGAAAGGCAGGCTGCACCCGCAGGCAAAAATCACCGGGCTGGACATGCTTGCCGAATATGAATCTTTTTTCCTCGATGCCTGCCGCCGCGCGGGCTACGCGGGAGAATTTTCCGACCGCGGAGTGGAACAGATTATAAAACATCCCGCGGCTTCTTATGATCTGATTATCTGCAGCTACGCTTTATATTTCTTTCCCGATTTGCTTGAAGATATCGCGCGCGTTCTTACCGGTGACGGGTTTTTTATCACCATCACTCATTCCGAAGCAGACATGCGGGAATTGGTGAACATTATCAAAAAAATACTTAAAAAGAATAATTTTCTCGCGGGTAATCAGACTTTGCCGATTGAAAATATTATCGGCAGGTTTAACGCGCAAAACGGCGCCGCCCTGCTGCGAAAACATTTCGGCCGCGTGCAATCGATAGATTTTAAAAATACGCTTATTTTCCCGCCGCGGGAAATCAATCATTTCCTGGAGTATTTTCATTTTAAACAATCTTTCTTTCTGACCGAGGCGCAGGCAAAAAAACAGGATATTATCGATGAGCTATCGCGTGAACTTCAGAATACAGCACAGACTGGAAAATCCATTAATATGTGCAAAGACGATATAATTTTTATAGCTTCTCAACCCCTGGCGGCAAAGGAAACCTCATGAAAAAACAGCGCAAGCATTGCCTCTACTGTGGAGAGATAATCACCAAAAAATATGAAGACGGCGTCCAACGCGATTACTGCGGATCCTGCCATACCTTTTTTTACGAAAACCCTCTGCCGGTTGTCTCCTGTATTTTGGAATCTTCCCGCCAGATACTTTTAGTCAAGCGCGACCGGCCGCCTTCTAAAGGTGCGTGGTGTCTGCCTTCGGGCTTTGCTGAAGCGGGTGAAAGTATCGAAGGCGCAGCACTGCGTGAACTGAAGGAAGAAACAGGTATCAAAGGGAAAATAGTAAGGCTTTTGGATGTGGATTCCTACAAAAGCCGTTTTTACGGCGACTTGCTTTTTCTGACATTTGTTGTGGAACAGGCAGGCGGAAAACTTGCCGCCGGAGACGATTGCGCCGAGGCAAAATTCTGGCCGCTTACTAAACTGCCGCCGCTGGCTTTCAGTTCCAACAAAAAAGCGCTTGATGCCTACATTAAAAGCAGAAAAGACTACTGGGCGATATTCGATTCGATAGAACACGCCGATGAAAAAAAACTCTCGCCAAAAATCGCGAAAAATTCTTTGACGCGACGCCTTGCTAATTTCATCGTCAATAATAAAGAAGAAATTATCAATCAGTGGCTCGCGGATGCGACAACAAATCCCTCCACCGTCGAGTACCACAATTATAACCGGCAAATATTACAAAAAATAGGAGATAAAATTCTCTCGCAACTATCTCTGTGGCTGGGCGGCCTCTACGATGTAAACCGCATCAGAAATTTCTACACCAAGCTGGGGCGCGAAAGGAAAGCATCCGGCTTTAAAATCAGCGAAGCGCTCAGCGCCCTTAGCCTTATACGCAAGCATATCTGGAAGCTCGGCCTTGCGCATGACGCTTTTGCCAAAAGGACGGAACTCTACATGACTTTCGAACTTCAACGCCGCATGACGATATTCTTTGACCTGGCCACTTTTTACCTGACGCGCGGGTATGAAGAATAATCGCTGCTTTTACAAGTTATGTGTCAAACAAAAAGGAAAGTTAAATCCGATGACTATGATGAGTGGGCTGACACTTATTCCGGCAAACAAAAAAGCTTTGCCCGTTACTCTGGAAATAAAAAAGTTTTCGGTAATGAAAAATATCTGTCACTTGTATGGTAAAAAGCGTATATTGACTTGTAAATAAAATAAAAACTGAAAATCACCATGGACGATCGTACGTTTATAATTGTTTATGACTTTGTCCTTTTTGTCGCCTTTTTCATTGCCGCGTGGATTGTAACGGTAACCTGGCGCTGGCGGCAAGCCCCTGGGTCCAAAGCGCTGATGATTATGATGATTGGCGAGGGATGGTGGACATTGTGCTACGCCCTGCAACTATCTCCCATGATTCGTCCGGAACCATATTTCTGGTCAAAGCTCATGTTCCTGGGCGTAGTCATGGTGCCCGCGGGATTTTTAGTTTGGGCAGCACGCTACACAAAATACGAGGGCTGGCTTAACAAATTCACCATATCTCTGCTTTTCATCGAACCGCTTGTCTATAATATAATTGTCTGGACAGACCCTTGGCATAAATGGTTTTCCGGCGATTTCGCCACAACAGGTATTTTAGGAATAGCTTTCTGGCTGCACACGCTATATTCGTATGTTCTGCTGACTGTCGGCGGGGTGATGTTATTTTTGAACCTGCTGCAGGTAACCAAGGCACACCGCATGCAGGCGCTTTTGGTCTTTCTGGGACTACCCCTATCCTCCGGTGCCAATATCATCACTGTCCTCGGGATTGTGCCCGTCAAAAGCATCGACTTTTCGCCAATAGGGTTCTTCGTCGCCGGAATAATTTTCACCTACGCGCAATTGCGTCATCGTTTGTTCGACCTTATTCCCTTGGCTCGCAATAAAGTTCTCGAAAACATGCTCGAGGGCGTCATCGTGCTGGATATTGAAGATCGGATTATTGACGCCAACAAATCCGGTGAAAAAATCTTGGGAGCAACCATCAATGAAATGCTGGGAAAGGAATTTTATTCTGTGCTACCCGCATGGCAGAATGAGCAACCGAAGACAGCCGCAAAAATAGGCACGTCCTTTGTTTTTGAAGGTTCGCAAAAAAGATTCTTTGAGCTTTCGGCGACCACACTCTACAATAATAAAAATCAGCCCTATGGCAAACTGGTTATTCTCCGTGATATTACTGACATCAAAAATATTCAAAACGCGTTGAAAAAAACCAACGAAACGCTTTCGCAGAAATTGGCGGAAATTGAGGCTTTACAGGCAAAATTGAAGGAAGAGGCAATTCGCGATCCTCTGACCGGACTTTACAATAGAAGATTCCTACAGGAAACACTCAAGCGTGAACTTGCTCACACCGTTCGCGGCAACCTTCCTCTCAGCATCGCCATGCTTGATTTAGATCACTTTAAAATAATTAACGATACTTACGGACATTCCGTCGGCGATATTTTCCTTGTCAGCCTGGCTAACTTACTCCTTCATAAGACACGCAGCAGCGACGTTTGCTGTCGTTACGGGGGGGAGGAATTCGTCATTGTGATGCCGACCGCCACCCTGGAAGAAGCGACCAGACGTATCGAACAATTACGTCTGGAATTCAGCAAAATAAAAATAGAGACCGGCGATGAAAAAACCGGCATTACATTGTCTGGGGGAGTAGCCGGTTACCCCGTGCACGGCAACAACGATAAAGCTCTGCTTGACGCCGCCGACCGTGCTCTTTATGAAGCGAAAAACACGGGGCGTAACCGGGTCGTCGTGGCAAAACATTGATTAAGGAGCAAACAATGCCTCATATTATCGTTAAACTCTACCCGGGAAGATCAGAACAACAAAAAATCCAACTTACCGAAAAAATAGTCCAAGACGTTGTTGCCACCGTAAACTGTGAGGAAAAAACAATTTCGGTGGCCTTTGAGGAAATCAAACCAGAAGATTGGACAGAAAAAGTTTACAAACCGGACATTCTCAACAACGAACAAAAACTTTACAAAAAGCCCGGATATAATCCTTTTAAACAAAGTTCTACGGAGGAGGCATGACTTTTTCTGAAATTTTATTAAATATCGACGAAGGTATAGCAACCATAACACTCAACCGGCCGCAGGCGATGAACAGCTGGACACAGCAGATGGCTCGCGAAATGGGCGCGGCACTTCTTTCACTGGATAGAAATGATTCCGTGCGCGCTATCGTAATCACCGGAGCAGGTAAAGCATTTTGCGCCGGCGCGGATTTGAGCGGTAACGTCGCTTTCCAGGTGGGAGATACGGAAGACGAGGAAACCAGGCGCGCTTCATTGGCCTTCCCTGCCGTCATGCCCTGGCAGCTAAAAAAGCCGGTTATCGCAGCTCTCAACGGGCATGCCATTGGCGTGGGCATTACCTTTGCCATGAACTGCGATATCCGTTTTGTCGCCAGAGACGCGAAGATTCAATTCGCATTTGTGCGCCGCGGAATCACGCCGGAACTTTCTTCTCATGTGATCGTGCCCAGAGTGGCTGGTTTTTCCCGCGCGGCGGATTTAATGCTTACCGGCAGAATAATTAACGGAAACGAACTCGTTGAAATGGGCCTGGCGTCAAAAGCGCTTCCCGCAGATGAGGTTCTGCCCGCGGCGCTGGCGCTCGCCCGTGAGTTTCACAAAGCCGCTCCTGTATCTGTGGCCATATCCAAAAGGCTTTTGTGGGATTCTCTTACTTCTGCAGCTTCCGAAGTTGACGCCAAGGAATTCAAAATATTCGAATGGATTTGCACCCAGCCAGACGCTATCGAAGGCATTGAGTCTTTTCTGCAAAAGCGCGAACCGAAATGGAAAATGTCTGTCAATCGCGACTTTCCGCCCCTCCCGAAATAAAACAAGAAATATATTTTTTCTTTTCGTAAAGAAAGCATAGACACAATACAATTTACATTTTTCTTTAATAATTTTATTGACATTAAAGTTTATTATGTGATACTCGAAACGCAACAAATATGCTTTTGGTGTTATTGTTTTTATCAGTAATATCAAAAACTTTTTCTATCTCAAACTATGCCGTGTTTTTTTAAACCAAGGAGTTACTGTTGAAGCTGCGCGAAGTAAAAGAAATACTCGACGCCAATGTCATCGTCGGCGAGGAAAAACTGGATATGGAAGTAAAAACGGCTTTTGGCGCGGACTTAATGAGCGATGTTCTTGCTTTCGCCAAAGCGGGAAGTCTTCTGCTGACGGGACTGACAAACACTCAGGTCATCAGAATAGCCAATGTTTTGGATATCGCCGCAATAATTTTAGTCCGTGGTAAAAAACCACCAATGGAAGCGCTTGAGCTGGCCAAAGACCTTCACATTCCGATTTTAACGACAAAATATATTTTATTTGAAACGGCAGGTCGCCTTTACACCAGAGGCATAGTTGGTTGCCTAGAAAAAGTTGAAAAATAATAGTGGTTTCAGTTGAAAAAATTCTGGAAAAACATGACTTCGATATTGAAGGCGGTAATTTTAATAAGGCGGGCACCGTTTCCACAAGGATAAAATCGATACTTAAACACAGGCAATTGCCGGATGAAATTGTCAGAAGATCGGCAATTGTCTGTTATGAAGCGGAAATAAATATTGTTTCATACGCCAAAAAAGGAGTGATCAGCCTGACCGTTATCCCGGATAAAATTATCATCGAAGCAAACGATGAGGGTCCGGGAATACCTAATATTGAATTAGCCATGCAACAGGGCTATTCCACGGCAAACCAACAGATAAGAGAAATGGGTTTCGGCGCGGGCATGGGATTGTACAATATCAAAACTTATTCCGACGTTTTCGATATTACATCGGAAGTAAACAAAGGAACCTTCCTGAAAATGGCTATTAATCTTATTTGAATCAAGGTTTTATAGTATGGATATCGCCGCGATAGTAAAACAATTAAATCTGGAAACAAGGTCTGCAAAAGACAGACTCAATAATAAGGTTACAGGAGGTTACACGGGAGATCTCTTAAGCGACGTGATGGCAAATTCCAAGGCAGGGGATATCTGGATAACGAGGCAGATTCACCAAAACATAGTTGCCGTGGCCACCTTGAAAGAACACGCTGGCATAATTCTGGTTAATTCCTGCGAACCTGCTTCCGATACGCTGGAGCGTGCCAATCGGGAAAACGTGCCGATTATGGTTTCCAAGTTATCCGCCTTTGAATTAACAGGTAAGATTTACAGCATGCTGGCTGAAAAAAAGTGACCTAAATACTTCCGCCGTTCGAGTCGGCAGATGGCCATTTTGGGTTAATTCCTAACAAGACCATGCTTAAAGTTTTTCATTGTGATTTTCACATTCACACTTGTCTGTCGCCCTGTGCCGAATTGGACATGCACCCCAGGGCCATCGTAGAAAAAGCTCTTGCGGCAAAACTCGATGTCATCGCCATTTGTGACCATAACTCTTCGGAAAACGTCCCTTATGTAATCACGGCCTCCCAAGGAAAAAATCTAAAGGTATTTCCTGGAATGGAAATAACAACAATTGAGGAAGTACATCTTGTGGCTATTTTTAATTCTATGTCTGACCTGGAATCGATGCAAGAATATGTTTACCGACACTTGGCCGGAGAAAATGACGAAAAGCGTTTCGGTGTTCAGGCCGTGGTTAATGAAAAAGGAGAAGTGGAGGCAATAAACGAAAAATTATTGATTGGGGCCACAGACATTTCGCTGAACATTCTTCTCGATTACGTGCATAATTTAAATGGTCTGGCAATAGCGGCTCATATTGACCGAGAAAGCTTCAGCGTACTGAGCCAACTTGGATTTATTGATAAAGACATGCCCTTTGACGCTTTGGAGGTAACGCCCTTTACGGGACTTGCGCAAGCGAGAATCTTTTACCCTGAATTGGAAAATTATTCATTCATAACCTCTTCCGACGCGCATTATTTAAAGGATATTGGAACAACGCTGACAAAAATTATGCTGGAAGAACCAACGCTGACAGAACTAAAAATGGCTTTTTCCCGGCAAAACGGCCGCCGCATTCTGGAGTAAAGATGCTGGAGCTTGCTGCACATATTCTCGACATCACGGAAAACTCCATCCGAGCTGGAGCGAAACTTATAAAAATTAAAATTGACGAAAATAAAGAAAAAGACATTCTCTGCATTGAAATAAAGGACAATGGCACAGGAATGACAAAAGAAGAAATAAAAAAAGCCATTGATCCTTTTTACACAACAAAGAAAGTAAGGCGAGTAGGATTAGGTCTTCCGCTTCTTGCCAACGCCGCAAAAAGAGCGGACGGCAACCTTATATTGAAATCAGCAAGAGGCAAAGGCACTAAAATTACAGCAACGTTTCAGCTAAGCCATCTGGACAGGCAACCTATGGGAAATATTACGACAACTTTGCTGGTATTGATTGCCGGAAATTCTGATATTGATTTTATTTACAAACATAGGCATAATGACCGCCAGTTCGTATTTGATACACGCCAAATACGCAAAAAAATCGATGATTTACCTATAAATCATCCCGAAATACTGCGGTACATTCGGAACTCTATTGACCAAGGCCTGCAAAAAATTGCAACCCAGGCATAGTAAGTTCTAAAAACGAGGAGGAATTCGATGAAGGCGGAAGAGAGTGAACTTTTAAAAGAATTCACACCGGAACAGATTTCTCAGTTGAACAAAATTATTGAAAAGCATAAAGGCAAACCCGGAGGATTGATTCCGGTTCTGGAAGAAGCGCAGGTGGTATTGGAATACCTGCCCGTATCCGTGCAGAAAAAGATTGCGAAGGAACTAAATTTGCCCTTAAGTCGCGTTTACGGCGTGGTCACTTTTTATTCATTCTTTACAATGACGCCGCGCGGCAAACACACCGTACGCGTTTGTTTGGGAACTGCCTGCTACGTTCGCGGCGGCAAAGCAATTGCCGAAACACTGCAAAGAGAATTTGGCATTGCCGAAGGAGAAACAACAGCCGACAGAATGTTCACGTTGGAATCGGTCCGCTGTCTGGGGGCGTGCGGTTTGGGACCGGTGGTTGTCGTGGATGATGATGTTCACGGCCGCGTCAAACCTTCAAAAGTAAGAGAAATCCTTAATCAATATAAATAGAAAAATCAGGGAGGATGAGCCGATGGCTAAATTGACCATAGATGATTTGAAAAAGATCAAAGAAAAAGTACATAAAGAAATGTCTTTGCGTGATGGAGACCGTCGTGTAAAAGTCACCGTTCACATGGGAACATGCGGCATAGCATCAGGGGCCAAAGAAGTTATGGACGCACTGCTTCAGGAAATTGAAGCCGCAAAAGTAAACGACGTCGTGGTAACCTCGTCTGGCTGCATGGGGTTATGCAGCCGTGAACCACTGGTTACAGTGGAAATTCTTAATCAGGAACCGATCAAATATGAATACATGAACCCGAATAAAATGAGACAGGTTTTTAAAAGACACATTTTGGCCGGCGAAATTCAAACGCCTTTTGTTTTGGCCAAGGGCGCGGAAATAACCAGGTAATTTTTTCACGATCATCAGTGTTTTGAAAGCATGTTTATCCATTTAAGGAGGATATGAGCTAAATGAAGGTTTTTCGTTCACATTTATTGATCTGCGGAGGCACCGGCTGTCAGGCTTCCGGCTCCATTGCCGTAAAGCAATCGCTGATAGAAGAAATCGATAAGCGAGGGCTAGCAGAAGAAATAAAAATTGTGGAAACGGGATGTAACGGTTTCTGTGCCTTAGGCCCCATCATGGTCGTCTATCCAGAAGGTGTTATTTATGTAACACTAAAACCAGAAGATGTACCGTATCTGGTTGAAGAACACCTGGTTAAAGGAAGAATAGTAGAAAAACTTTTATATCGCGAACCGGGTACAGAAAAAATTATTCCCACAATGCAGGATATTCCTTTCTTCGCCCACCAGGAATTGCGCGTGCTGAGAAACCGTGGTCTTATTGATCCCGAAAAGATAGAAGAATATATTGCCCGCGACGGCTACGCCGGCATGGCCAAAGCGCTTACGGAAATGACACCGGAACAAATTGTTCAGGAAGTGCTTGATTCCGGATTACGCGGACGCGGCGGTGCTGGTTTCCCCACCGGGTTGAAATGGAAATTTGCCGCCCAATCTCAAAACGATACTAAGTACGTGCTCTGCAATGCCGATGAAGGCGACCCCGGCGCGTTCATGGATCGCTCCGTTTTGGAAGCCGACCCACATGCCGTTTTGGAAGGCATGGTTATCGCGGCTAAAGCCATCGGTTCACATCACGGCTACATTTACTGCCGCGCGGAATATCCGCTGGCCATTCACCGTTTGAATGTCGCAATCGCGCAGGCCAAAGAAGCAGGATTGCTCGGCAAAGATATTCTCGGCACCGGCTTTGACTTTGACCTGGAAATTTATCAGGGCGCGGGCGCTTTTGTCTGCGGTGAAGAAACGGCACTGATGACCTCTATCGAAGGCAAACGCGGCATGCCCCGGCCCAGACCCCCCTTCCCTGCCGTGGCCGGGCTATGGCAAAAACCAAGCATTTTAAATAATGTCGAAACATTGGCGAACATCGGACAGATTATTTTACGCGGCGCCAAGTGGTACGCGTCCGTCGGCACGGAAAAAAGCAAGGGCACCAAAGTGTTCGCCCTCACCGGCGATGTCAACAACGTCGGCCTGGTCGAAGTTCCCATGGGAACAAAGCTAGGAACCATTGTCTATGATATCGGCGGAGGCATTCCCAAAGGTAAAAAATTTAAAGCCGCGCAGTTGGGCGGCCCTTCCGGCGGCTGTATCCCGATTCAGCATCTCAACGCCCCGGTCGATTATGAAAAAGTCGCGGAACTTGGCGCAATCATGGGTTCCGGCGGATTGATTGTCATGAATGAAGATAAGTGCGCCGTGGATATGGCGCGCTTCTTCATGGATTTCTGTCAGGATGAATCCTGCGGTAAATGCACGCCATGCCGTGAAGGCACCAAACGGATGCTCGAAATCCTGACGAGAATAACCCAGGGCAAAGGCAAGGAAGGAGATATTCAACTTCTCGAAGAAATGGCTGTCGTTATTAAAAACGCCGCTTTGTGCGGGCTGGGACAAACAGCGCCAAATCCCGTGCTCAGCACAATCCGTTATTTCCGCAAAGAATACGAACAGCATATTCGCGACCACAGATGTGTCGCCGCTGTTTGTTCGGCGATGTTCAAATCTCCCTGCCAGCACACCTGCCCGATCGAGATGGACATACCTTCTTATATCGCGCTGATCAGAGCGGAAAGATTTGAAGACGCTTATAAGATTTTATTGCAGACCAATCCGTTTCCTTCCGTCTGTGGCAGAGTCTGTGACCACAAATGCCAGACAAAATGCCGGCGCGGCAATCTGGATGAACCTATCGCGATTAAATTCTTGAAAAGATTTATTACCGATAACGCACCGCGCCCACAAATTGAGGCTGTGCCGGTGACCAGAAAAGAAAGAATAACCGTTGTCGGAGCCGGCCCCGCGGGACTTACCGCCGCACGCGATCTGGCCACTCGTGGCTACAAGGTCACCGTGTTTGAAGAGCTCAACAAACCCGGCGGCATGCTTTACTGGGGCATTCCTTCTTACCGTCTGCCTCGAAATATTTTAGATGGTGAAATTGACGATATCCGCAAGCTGGGCGTGGAAATCCGCCTCAACACACGAATTGGTAAAGATATACCTATCGCACAGCTCCAAAAAGATTATGACTATATATATCTGGCCACCGGCGCGCACAAAAGCCAGAAAATGGGCATCCCTGGAGAGGACTTGAAAAATGTATTCGGCGGCGTGGAGTTCCTGCGCGATTTCAATGCCAACGAAGATAAATGGTTTAAAGGAAAACTTTCACTGGGTAAAAACGTTGCGGTAATCGGCGGAGGTAATTCTGCCATTGACGCGGCGCGTGTCGCATTGCGCCTCGGTTCTAACGTAACAATACTGTATCGACGGCTCAGGCAGGATATGCCCGCTGCCGAAGAAGAAATCAAGGCCGCGGAAGAAGAAGGAATTAAAATTGAATACCTTGTCGCTCCCTTGAAAATCGAAGGAAGCAAGGGAAAAGTTAATTCCATTACTTGCCAGCGTATGAACCTGGGAGATTTTGATTCCAGCGGACGCAAAAGACCGGTGCCAATTGAAGGTTCTGAATTCACTTTGAATGTCGATGCCGTCATCACCGCCATCGGACAGGTTCCCGACATGAGCTTTATGGATGCCAAAAGCGGCGTGGAAATCAACAAGTGGGATTGCTACAATGTAGGCAATGTTTATAAATCCCGCACGGCTAATCCGAAATTCTTCGCCGGAGGCGACGCGGTTACCGGCCCGGCCACCGTGATTGGCGCGATTGCCGCCGGACATCAGGCCGCCGATGATATCGACGCGGCTATCCGCAAAGCAAACAATGAACCGGCTTATGAAAAACCAGCACGGGAAAAAATTGACGTACCTCTGGTTATTGATGAAGAAACCGTGGAAACACCGCAGGCGCATATGCCGGAAATGAACGCGGAAAAAAGAAAAATGAGCTTTGCCGAAGTTGAACTTGGTTTCAGCCGCGAAGAAGCGATTAAGGAAGCTTGCCGCTGTCTGCGCTGTGACGCGGAACTTTAATTAAGATTTGAATATATGGAGTTAAGGAGCAAGAAATGGAGAAAAAGATACCTTTAACAATAGACGGGAAAAATGTTGAAGCCAAAGCCGGCCAGACCATTTTGGAATGCGCCCGGGAAAACGGCATTTACATTCCCACTCTTTGTCATTATGAAAAAACAACCAACGTGGGCGCCTGCCGCGTCTGCGTGGTGGAAGTGGAAAACGCCCGCTCTCTGGTCGCCTCATGCTGCATGCCCGTAAGTCCGGGTATGATTGTCCGTACTAATACGGAAGCAGTGCGTAAAGCTCAAAAAATGATTGTTGAACTTCTATGGTCATCGGGCGATCACAATTGCCTGACCTGTGAGCAAAATGGTCAGTGCGAGCTACAGAATCTAGTTTACTGGCTGCAAATCGAAAAACCACGTTTCGAGATAGAGCCGCCCGGCTACACTATTGAAGACACCAATACAATGATACAGCGCGATCTGAACAAATGCGTGCTGTGTGGCCGTTGTGTGCGCGCCTGCAACGAAATTCAGGTAAACGAAGTGCTGGATTTTTCCATGCGTAGCTCACACGCCAAAGTCGGCCCCGCTTTTGACGCTGATTATATCAATTCATCATGCGTTTTCTGCGGTGAGTGCCTGCAGGTCTGCCCCACGGGAGCAATTACCTTCCGGCAGGCGAAATTTGCCGGACGCCCCTGGGAACTGCAAAAAACGCGCACCACCTGCGCTTACTGCGGTGTCGGCTGTCAGATGGATGTCTATACCAAGGACGGCAAAATCGTCAAAGTTTTGGGCAACCGTGAATACGGAAAGCCCAACAATGGCTCTCTTTGCGTGAAAGGCCGCTTCGGCATGGATTTTATCCAGCATCCTGACCGCTTGAAAAAGCCGCTTCTGCGGCGCAATAAGAACGAAGACTTAAAAGAAGTCAGTTGGGAAGAAGCGATATCATTTATTGCCAACAAGCTTTCCGCAGCAAAAAAGAAGAGCGGCCCTGACAGCATCGCCGGACTTTCTTCCGCCCGCTGCACCAATGAAGAAAATTATCTTTTCCAGAAATTCATGCGCGCGGTGATCGGCACCAATAATGTTGACCACTGTGCCCGGCTCTGACACTCCGTAACTGTGGCCGGTCTGGCCGCATCATTCGGCAGTGGCGCGATGACCAATTCCATTGAAGAGCTGGAATTTACGGATTTGATTCTGGCAACGGGAACCAATACCACGGAAAACCACCCGGTAATCAGTTCTTTTATAAAACGCGGTGTCCGTCAGCAAGGCGTTAAATTGATTGTCATCGATCCAAGAGAAATCGATCTGGTTAAATACGCGGACGTCTGGCTATGCCAGAAACCGGGTACGGACGTTGCCGTGCTAAACGGGCTGATGAATGTCATTATCTCCGAAAATTTATACGCCAGAGATTACATCGCCGAACGCACGGAAAATTTTGACGCGCTAAAGGCCGTAGTTTCTAAATACACGCCTGAGCACGTCGAAAAAATTTCCGGCGTATCGGCCAAAGACTTGAAAAAGGCTGCGCGCATGTATGCCCAGGCCAAACGGGCCAGTATAGTTTACGCTATGGGAATAACTCAACATACAAGCGGCACGGACAATGTAAAATCCGTCGCCAACCTTTCCATGCTCTGCGGCAATGTCGGCATTGAAGGAGGCGGTGTCAATCCACTGCGCGGCCAGAACAACGTGCAGGGTGCCTGCGACATGGGAGGACTGCCCAATGTATATCCGGCTTATCAACAGGTAAGTAACGAAGATGCGCGTAAGAGATTTGAAACGGCCTGGAGAGTAAAACTTTCCGCAAAACCAGGGCTGACGCTGATGGAAATAATGGCGGCGGCAGGCAGAGGAGAGATCAAGGCACTCTATATCATGGGGGAAAATCCGCTTCTTTCCGATCCTGATCTCAAACACGTGGAAAAAGAATTACGCAATCTTGATTTGCTAATTGTTCAAGACATTTTCCTGACAGAAACGGCGCAGATGGCCGATGTTGTTCTACCCTCGACAAGCTTTGCAGAAAAAGAAGGAACTTTCACCAATACGGAACGCCGCGTACAGCGTGTCAGAAAAATAGTTGACGCTCCGGGCGAAGCCAAAGCGGATTGGGAAATAATAAGTGAGTTATCCACGAAAATGGGTTATCCGATGAAATACTCCTCCGCAAAAGAAATTTTTGACGAAGTAATCAAAGTGACACCCAGCTACGCGGGCATGACCTATGAGCGCCTGGAAAAAGAAGGCCTCCAGTGGCCATGTCCCACAGCAGACCATCCGGGCACAAAATTTTTGCACAAGGACAGATTCTCGCGGGGTCTGGGGCTTTTCCATGCTATTGAGTATATACCGCCTGCGGAATTGCCGGACGAAGAATATCCGCTCTTTCTTTCCACCGGCCGTGTTCTTTATCACTATCACACGGGAACAATGACCACGCGCGCACAGGGCCCCTCTGAACGTTATCCGGAAAGTCTTGTGGAAATCAACCCGTTGGACGCGGAAAAGCTGGGTATCTCGGAAGGGCAAATGGTTAAAGTGACATCCCGACGCGGCACAGTACAGGCAAAGGCTCAAATCACTCAGAAAAGTATGCCGGGAACTATTTTTATGAATTTCCATTTCGCGGGAGCTCCCGTTAACGCCCTGACTAATCCTGCCCTTGACCCGACCGGAAAAATTCCGGAATACAAAGTTTGCGCAGTTAAGCTGGAAGCAGCTTGATGATATGAAATTTTATTAATTCTAATCACGAAAGGGGAAATATTCTTTATGGCAAATGAAAATTTGGAAAGTAAACGATGGTGGATAGCCGTAGCCGCGGTTGTCATTCAGCTTTGCCTGGGCACCGTTTACGCATGGTCTGTTTTTAAACTTCCTTTGATGAAGATGCATGGATGGGAAGGAAAAGATGTTCAGTTAACTTTCATGATTCTCATGGGAATTATCGGTTGCGCTGCTGCTTTTGGCGGCACGCTCGTTGACAAAAAGGGTCCCCGCTTTGTAGCGACAATCGGCGGTATCCTTTTTGGTCTGGGAACGATTCTCGCCGGTTACGCTGACCAGATTGGAAACATTGTTCTCCTTTATTTGGGGTTTGGCGTGATTGCCGGTCTGGGTAATGGTTTCGGTTACGTTACGCCGATTGCCACACTGATTCGATGGTTCCCGGATAAACGCGGGTTGGTTACTGGTCTCGCAGTTATGGGCTTCGGCGCGGGCGCGTTTTTCATGGGAAAAATTGCTCCGGCAATGATTGCTTCCTTCAGCCAGGTTGATGAAGCGGGGAAAATGCTCGCCTCCGGCGTCGCCATGACCTGGTATATCTGGGGTATCATCTTCCTGGTTCTCGTTGTGGGATCTGCCCAGCTATTTAAAAACCCCCCACAGGGTTGGCTGCCTGCAGGGTTCAAACCAACCGCTTCTGCTGTTTCCGCCGCGGATTCCTTCAAATTCGGCGAAGCGGTAAAACGTCCGCAATGGTGGATGCTTTGGGCAATGCTGTGCCTCAACGTTTCGGCCGGGTTAGGTCTTATCTCCCAGCACTCGCCGCTGGCTCAGGATATATATAAAAAGACGATGGGCCTTTTAGGCGATCTAACTCCGGAACAGGTAGCGATGGTAGCTGCCGCCGGAGGCACTGTTGTAGCTATCGCTGCTATTTTCAACGGATTGGGAAGGCTTTTCTGGGCAAAGATTTCCGATAACATCGGTCGCAGAATGGTCTTCTTGATAATGTTTGCTACTCAAGCGGTTGTTTACGTACTGGTCGCAATGGGTTATATCTCTAATTACTATCTGTTCATCGTGGTATCCTGCTATCTGCTGGCATGCTACGGCGGAGGCTTCGCCACCATGCCCGCTTTTGCCGCTGACGCTTTTGGACCTGCATACATCGGTAAAGTTTACGGGTTCATGCTGACCGCGTGGAGCGTTGCCGGCCTCATCGGCCCCTACGTTTTTGAAGTTTTCAAACCGCAGGCGCTGTTTATTGCGGCAGGACTTCTGACTGTGGGCTTCGTCATCGCACTGATTTACAAACCACCCAAAGGTAAAAACGCTTAAATTATAATCAGCACCACTTTCTTTTATACACAAAGACCCCTTGAAACTCAGTTTTGAAGGGGTCTTTTTTTAAACACTTGATATTTTATTGACTTCACAGCAATCTTATGACACCTTAAACTTGTATCGTCTTCTTGTATATTTGGCAGATAACTTAAGCAACAATTGCATGGAAAACATTCCCCAAAAAGGAGAACGCACTGTGGCAATCATCAACAAAAATGATTTTGACGCCGCAATTTTCGATCTTGACGGCGTGGTCACCAAAACCATGGCCACGCATGCGCTGGCCTGGAAAAAAGCTTTTGACGAATTTTTGTCTCGACACCAAGGCGACAGCTCGGCGGTAAAACCGTTTGATATAGAAACTGATTACATGATTTACGTAGACGGCAAGCCCCGTTTAGAAGGAATAAAAAGCTTCCTGCAGTCAAGAAAAATATCTCTCCCCGCAGGTAATCCTAAAGAAGCGCCGGGTTTTACGAGCATTCACGCCCTGGGTAATCTCAAAAACAGCTATTTCCTCGAAAAAGTAAAAAAAGACGGTGTTGAAGTCTACCAAAGCACTCTGGAGCTTATCCGCAAGCTGAAAGCGCAAGGAATCAAAACGGGAATCATTTCGTCAAGCAAGAATTGCGCTCTCATTCTGGATAGCGCGGGTCTCGCGGAAATGTTCGAAGTCCGCGTGGACGGTGTTGACCTGATAAAACTGAATATCCCGGGCAAACCGGCACCGGATATGTTTTTGGAAGCAGCCCGGCAACTGGGCGCTGAACCTTCCCGTACGGTTATCATCGAAGATGCCGTATCCGGTGTGGAAGCGGCCAAAGCCGGAGGTTTCGGATTAGTGATCGGAATTTCCCGCCTGGGCAACAAGAAAGATCTTCTGCAATACGGCGCCCACGTCGTGGTTAATGACGCCACGGAAATCTCTGTTGCGCATGATGACAGCGCAGCGCAAAAACCGGCTGAACTGGCCTCAGCGATTGAGAGCTTTGCCGCAATAAAAGAATCAGCAGCAACAAAAAGCATCGCTGTTTTCCTTGACTACGACGGCACGCTCACCCCTATTGTTGACACTCCGGATAAGGCGATACTTTCACCGCAAACTCGCGATGTTCTAATTGAACTTTCCAAAAAATGCGTTGTCGGCATCATCAGCGGCCGCGACATGCAAAATGTCAAAAACCTCGTGGGCATTGATTCTCTCATCTACGCCGGCAGTCATGGTTTTGAAATAACAGGACCCAGGGAATTTAAAGAATCGAGCTCCAAGGGAATAGCATTTCTGCCCGCGCTTGATCAGGCGCAAAAGGTGCTGGAGGAAGCGATTAGCCAAATAAAAGGTGTGCTTATCGAGCGCAAAAAATTCGCCATCGCCGTGCACTATCGTCTAGCGGATCCGGCAGATGTTCCGGAAATCGAGCACGCGGTGGACAAAGTCAATTCTCTTCATCAAGACCTGCGCAAGGCATACGGGAAAAAAGTTTTTGAACTGCAGCCCAACATAGACTGGCATAAAGGCAAAGCGCTTCTTTATTTGCTGGAAACGCTCGGCTTGGACAAAGAAAATGTGCTTCCCCTTTATATCGGCGACGATGTTACGGATGAAGACGCCTTTCGCGCCCTGGAAAATAAAGGCATAGGCATCGTTGTATGGGATACGCCCTTCCCCACAGCCGCCAAGTACTCTCTAAAAAACACCGACGAGGTGCGCGCTTTTCTTTCTCTGCTGATACAAATCTGCGGAGGTCCTCATGAATGACTGGCTGCTGACGTATGAAAACTTTGATCCTGCCACAGAAAGTTTACGCGAAGCTCTTTGCACATTAGGCAACGGCTATTTCGCGATCAGAGGGGCGGCCTGCGAAACGGAAGCAAACGGCATCCACTATCCCGGCACATACCTGGCCGGCGGCTACAACCGCCTGAAAACAAACATCTCCGGGCACATTGTGGAAAACGAAGACTTGGTCAACATGCCTAACGGCATTCTTCTTAAATTCAGAATAGAAGACGGTAACTGGTTCAAACTGAGTGAGGCGGAAATTCTTTCTTACCGCCAGGAACTGGATATTAAACAAGGTATTCTGACCAGATCAGTGCGCTTCCGCGACAAACAAAAAAGAGATACTACATTTATCTGTCGGCGCATCGTGAGCATGAAGGATATGCACGTTGCCGCACAGGAAGTAACTTTCGTGCCGGAAAACTGGTCGGGCGCGTTGCATGTTCGCAGTGCTCTTGATGGCACAGTAATTAACGCGGGTGTCGCCCGCTACCGGAAACTGGCCAGTAAACACCTTACTCCCATGGAGACGGGAATACATGGTGATGACGGCGTGTATCTGGTTGCAGAGACTAATCATTCCCGCATCCGTATTGCTCTCGCCCAGCGCACCAATATATTTGTGGGCGGCAAAATTCAAAAAATGCCGCGGCAAGTTTTCGAGAAGCCCGACTATATCGCCCACGACTTGGTAATTGATGCCCAAAAAAACGTACCTGTCAAAATTGAAAAAATCTTTACCTTATATACTTCGCGTGACCCGGCTATTTCCGAACCATCCTTAGAAGCACGTGAGGTCTTGAGCCAAACCACAACATTTTCCGCTTTGCTGGAGAGACACGCCTTGGCCTGGCGACATCTCTGGGAACGCTTTGATATTAAGGTCGCCGACGGGCCACCGACACAAATGATTATCCGCCTTCACATTTTCCACCTTCTGCAAACCGTTTCCATGCATTCCACCAGTTTGGATGTTGGTGTGCCCGCGCGCGGCTGGCACGGAGAAGCTTACCGCGGCCATATTTTTTGGGATGAAATATTTATTTTCCCGCTTTTGATCATCCGTGCCCCGGAAATCACCCGGGCGTTGCTTTTATACCGTTATCGTCGTCTTAACCAAGCACGTCTGGCAGCAAAACAAGAAGGTTTTCGCGGCGCCATGTATCCCTGGCAAAGCGGCAGCAATGGCCGGGAAGAAACTCAACAGCTACATTTGAATCCCAAATCCGGTCGCTGGTTGCGCGACAACACGCACCTGCAGCGCCACGCCAATGCCGCAATCGCTTACAACCTGTGGCAGTATTTCGAGACAACTCATGATTTGGCTTTTTTATCCAAATACGGTGCGGAAATGCTTCTGGAAATTTCCCGATTTTTGGCCAGCCTCGCCACGTACAACAGCAAACGCAAGCGCTTTGAGATTAAAGGCGTAATGGGACCGGATGAATATCACGACAAATATCCGGGTACTGAAGAAGCGGGGCTGAACAACAACGCTTATACGAATATCATGACGGTTTGGGTCCTGCGCACCGCCATCAAATGCCTTAACATCTTGGGACCAAGAAGACGCGAGGAAATTTCAGAATCTTTGGATTTAACGTTTGAGGAAGTTGAAAACTGGCAGAAAATCATTTCCAGAATGTATGTGGCCTTCCATGACCGAAATATCATCAGTCAGTTTGAAGGTTACGGCGACCTGAAAGAATTTGACTGGGAAGGTTACCGCGCCAAATACGGTGACATACACAGGCTGGATCGCATACTTGAGGCGGAAGGAGATTCGCCCAACAACTATAAACTCTCCAAGCAGGCCGACGTGCTCATGCTGTTTTATCTTTTCTCTTCCGAGGAATTGGTGGAACTGTTTCTCGAAATGGGCTACAAATTTAATCCGGACTGCATACCGGCAAACATTGATTATTACCTGCGCCGCACCTCCAATGGCTCCACATTGAGTAACGTCGTCCATTCGTGGGTATTGGCGCGCGCAGATCGGGCGCGTTCCTGGTGCCTTTTTAAAGAAGCGTTGGAAAGTGACATTTCCGACATTCAGGGCGGGACCACAGGAGAAGGAATACACCTGGGCGCCATGGCGGGTGCCGTAGACATCGTTCAGCGCTGTTACATGGGCATTGAATTCCGCAATAACGTCATTTACTTCAATCCCAATATCCCGGAAGAACTCAAAAGTGTCGCCATGACTATTCGCTACCGGGAAAATTGGCTCAATATTAGGTGCGACCAGCACACGCTAACGATAACTTCGGAAAAATGCACTGTCCCCAGCATCATGATCGGTTTTCGAGAAAACGTGCACACTCTGGAGCCGGGCAATTCACTTGCGTTTGATACGGTAAAAGGACTGTTGAAAATATAAATATAACAAAATAAAAATCTTAGTCTGCGGTCATCAATTTGAAAGCTCCAGAGAAAGAATGCGGCATGCTTATAGATTAAAACATAATAAAACTAATCAAACATCTATCGAAAGCAAATGATATTCCACCTTTTTCCCCGGATAAAGCGTTTTTATAATCTTTGTATAGCGTTCAAGTTGTTCCTCGTATTTTTGCCTTAACTCTCTGAGCGAACCGGATTTATAATCAATAATGGTCACAAGATCGTCGGCCACAATCATCCTGTCCACGATGCCGAAACTTTCCTTATCCGATATCTGCTGCTCCGCGTAAACTTTCCCCGGCCGGAAGACAATCTTCGACACATCTTCCCTTTCCAGAAACCGGATGACGGTTTCATATTCTTCCTCATTCAATTCCCCGGGCACAGGAAATGATTTTTGGTCAACAACTTTTGCCAGCCAGCGGTGCAAACGCTCACCGCGCATAATGCCCGCCTTGATGTTGCTGGACAATAGCGCCGGGTCAATTTCGCCGTATTTTTTAGGCTCTTCAGCGCACCTGGCGGGCATATTCAGTATTTCTATGGCTTCGGTTTTTTTCTTCCCGCGCGATGACGAGCATGATTCTTTTTTGCCGCCATCCGACGCGAAACTGGAAAACGCATTTAGCACCGCCTGATGCACGGGCTTATAATTTTCATCCTTTTTCTTCGGAAGAAATACCGTCAGCGTTCTTACTGCTCTTGTCGCGGCAACATAAAATACATTGGCTTTTTCCCGGCGCAGACGTTTCAGGTTTTCCTGATAATTATTAATTATCTCTCTGGCCTTTGCGGAATGGCCCGCTTCCAAAAATTTAATCTCCGGGACGGAAAATTGCACATGACATCGTTCCGATCCCAGGTAAAACGGAGCGCCTCTTTCTTCCTCATTCCAGAAAATAAATACATGCTTAAATTGAAGGCCTTTTGTTCCGTGAATGGTATCAACCTTGATGTTTTCACTTTTTTCCGCTTCGGGAACTTTTATGTTAAAGCGGACGGTGAACATGCGCGACAGGAACTCATCCACGTCAGCGCCATCTTCTGTAAAAAAAATCTGCGCTTCATCCTGCCAGATATCCAGTATGTTCACGGAAATCTTGCCGCGCAATAGCTCTATGGCACGGCTTACGGCCATCAACCCATAGGGACGGGGATACTCTCGCGCAAACTTCGCCCGCAATTCTTTGATTTCTCCGAATATTTCTTTCCACGGTACAGCATCCACCGCTGAGACGACAAACGGCGACTCATTCCCCAGAACAGCGGAAATAAAAAGCATTACCGCCACCCCTTCCTGCGTGGAAAGAAGCTGTCTGCCTTTTACCGCCGCCACGCCGATGCCGCTTTTTAAAAGCTCGGCTTCGATCTTCTGAACATGATTGTTCGTCAGAGCCAACACGGCCATATCGCCCCAGGCACATTCATATTCCGTCTTTTTTTTCTTTAAGTATTCTACTATCGCTGGATAAAAAGGTGCTTCCGAGGCGCCGTCTTTTTCCAGTTCCACAAGATTTGCTTCCGTCACACCGTCAAAAGATTCTAATTCATCGGGCGGCTTTTGTGTTTCCGCTTTTTCTTTTCCTTCATAAAGATGGCCGACAAGCTGGTTAAAAAAAGAAATAAGCAGCGGCGTGCTGCGGTAGTTGTAGGTAAGTGAATCTTCAGTGATTATCCTGTCCGCGATATATCTGCCGATTGCTTCTTCCAGCGCTTCGCGATCCGCGCCGCGCCAGCCGTAAATCATCTGTTTCCAATCGCCTACCGCGAAAAAAGACCTCTCGCCGCGTTCGCCGCTCCCGGATAATATTTCGTCAATCAATGGCAGCAATATCTGGATATCACCTTTCGATGTATCCTGAAATTCGTCAATCAGCAGATGCTCCGTGCGGTCGAGCCCCAGAGAAAAATATTGGCTCATAAGTTTCGGGCGTTCCCCTGATGCTTCTTCGTCTAAAGCAAGAAGGTTTCGGCGGACATCGTGGAATAATATCTTTCCCTTCTCTTTTTTTACCTCCTCAGCAGCCTCCAGATACAATTCGCAAAGAGAAGCCACGGCCAGCTCTCTGAGGAGCGCCTTGTTGATAGCAAGCTTCTCGGCTACTTTCCGGTATTCCTTAAATATTCTGTTTAGCTCTTTATAGGATTCTCCAGTCCAGTCAATATTCTTGCCCAGACTAGTGTAATTTTCCAAATCGGCATGCGCGGCAACCGTTTTGGATATAAAATTATCGTAATTGTCTAAATAATTAATAACCCTGCTTTTGACACTAGGCGCTACCTGACCGGCTAAAAATTTTGCTTTGTCGCTCAGAGAACTTAAGGCGTTTCTTAAAATACCGTTCTCTTTCATCAGCTCATCAAGATCCGCAAGTCGCTCTCTGTCCAGGAGGCAGCGCTCAATGTTCTGTTCATCTTCCAGCTGCTCCCAAAGAGCGTCTATGTCCGTTCTTAAAATTCTGGCCGCGATAATTATTTTATCCGCCCGGGGGCTTTGTCGGACGCGGTCGCGAAAAATGATTTCTATTTCACGCAGAAGTTCCGCCTGCGCTTTTTCATCTGCGAGCTGCGGCACAAAACCGGCCACCGATCCGGCGGCAACGAAAAGCCGATAAAAAAAGGAATCAATTGTTGAATAACCGACACGCCCCGCTTCCATAATCAGCCGCAAGCGTTCCAGCAGGGACATTTTTCCCTCCCCGGCAATTTCTTTCATTATGCGTGAGCGCATCTCGGTTGTGGCGGCGCGGGTGAAGGTCAGAGCGGTGATAAATTTACCGCCAGCGAGAATTCTCGCAAACACCTCTTTCGTAAGTTTTGTCGTTTTCCCCGAACCGGCAGAGGCTTTCAGCAGAACACTTTCCATCAGCTATTTCTCCGCGTGGTTTTGTAATAATCTTCCCGGCCGCATAAGGCTTGATATTGACAATATTCACACTCGCCGCAATCATGAGCGGGTAAAATTTTCTCGCCACCGATAAGCTCATCCAGGCGCTCCTTGATCGCCACCATCAAATCTTTTGCTTCCTTGCTTTCTTTCTCGGGCAGTTGGATTTGCCGGTCTCGCGTTGGCTCCCTCAGAAAATAAAAGCGCGCGGCCTGCGCCTCATTAAAATGCTGATAAATGATAAGTTGCGCCGCCGGATGAAGAATCCCTTTCTCCTGAAAACGCTCCCGCACGGTTGTTCTGGAGGGAAGCTCATATTTCCCCTGCTTTTTCGCATACTTAAAATCAATGATTTCTGTGTGTCCGTCTATTTTTGCCAGCCTGTCCACACGACCGGTTATCTTATAGATCCCGGCAATGGTGCCGTGAAATTTTTTTTCGCTCGCCAGCGTGTTATCGGCGAAAACTACGCGCACGTCTGTCTCCCGCTCATCCTCATAAATTTCCCTTAAAAATATTTTCGCGTTGAGCATGTAAATATCCATCCCGGGGATATTCCTGACCGCGGCGTTTTCCCTGCTTTCCCACAGTTTATCAAAGAGCTTCTCCCATTCACCAAATTTATCTCCGGAGGTCGCCATCTTCTGCAGGAAATTATGCACAAATTCCCCCATCCGCATGTTGATTTTTTCGTCATCATCCATGAACGAAGGTGGCTCAATCCCCAAAATGAATTGATAATAAAACAAAAAGGGACAGGCCAGTATCTTGCTGAGACTCGAATACGAATAGGTAAAATCCTTCAGCTTATTTCTCAGCTTGTCGTCAATTTTTATCGTCAGCTTTTCCGTTTTTTTTCTTGCCGACAGAAATTCTTTGAAAGCTTTGGCCTTAACCGGCCTGGCGAATTCCTGCGCCAGCAGGTTCATGTAGTAACTGGGCGTTCTTTCCCTGATGACGTCATTTACCGCGACAATCTTGATGCTGTTGGCCTGCGCCAGAATCTGCCGGAATATCAGGTCCTCATATTCAAAAACAGTTTTTCGAAGCTGCGGTACATGCACCGGATTGATAAAAGGGCCCTCATAGGGCTGGCTGGGCATAATCTCGCTGTCCAAGGAAAGAATGAGTCCCCTGCTGAATCTTTCTCCCGAAACATGGCCGAAGCCGACCACCTGCACCGGCGCGGATCTGCTCCCCGTAACGCGGAACTTTTTCGTCCGGATGAGAATTTCCGCGACAGCGGACAAACTACGCCCCAGCCTCTCCTTCCACTCATCAAAGAAGGTGGAAAAGGATATCGCCGTTTCCAGCGCCTCGCATTCCTCGCGCACATAAATTTCCGCGTTTTGCGTCAGCTCCATTGCGCAGGCCGTAGCGAATTTTTTAAAATCAGGCGCGTGTCCTGAATTTTTAGCCTTTTCTATTTCCGCCAGCAGTCTTCTGGCCGCCGCCGTGGCCATAAAAGGCAACCAGACGGCAAGGTTTACGGCATCGCCAAAATGACGCAGCGCTCTGTTCCAGAGCATTGGTGCGAGCGATTCATCAAGCAGATAAATCATCAGCTGTTCATTTTCTGACCGGTCATTGATAAATGATGATACTTCGAGTGTCACCAGGTCAGCCAAAGCATGCAGACCCTCCAGCGATATAAGCTCAATATTATTTCCATCGCCGCTTTTTATTCCCCCGCCAAAGGAAAAAACCAGATTCTTTGCCGAATCAAAGGGCAATGTCTCGAAAACGGACAAATCAGCGCCAAATAGCGGCTGGTCGATAAACAGCCTCTCCTTGCTTATCTTTCTATAAAAACGTTCGACAACAGGCGTTATCGCGGGAAGTCCGATGAACACTTCCCTTTCCGCGGGAGTTACACCGGCAAGCAGCGATATCTCCAGCTCCGGCAAAAACAGGTTTCTTTGGGAGAGCCATTTGCGGAAGGCCTGCGCTGTTTCCAAATAATCTTCTAGCCTGTTCCATTCATCTTCGGTAAAGCGCTCCGCGCCGAATATTGTCTTGCGGCTAATGTTATATTCCGCCAGCTTAAGAATCAGCGGCAAGAGATGAACCGCGCGCCGGGCGTGATACGGTTCATCAGGAAATCTCTTGGTCAAAAACTCAATGAATAGCAACAGCTGCTCATCACCGGATATAGGATGCAGTTTCAGTTTGCCGCTTATTTTCCCCGTAATGTACGCGTCAAGGCTTTCCACCCGCGGCATAATCCCGCCCAGCCGGCTGTGTATATAGTGCTGCACCGGATCCACCGCCCGGTCATTGGCGCAAACTATCGTCCAGGCGGAAAGATCGGGATAATCCGCGCGCAGAAGCTCAATTATCCTTTGCGAAAATTGCGGCAAATCGCCTCCCTGATGCCACCAATATTTCTTCAGTGTGATCTGTTGCTGACGAATATTTTCATGGCTTTTTTTGTTTATCTAAATTAAGTATTTGATTATCATAATTTTCACAAAAACCAATATTAATTTTCTATGAGTTATCGTCTGAACACAACAGAAAATTATCATGCTCACGAGTTAGGTACTCTCGGTTGGGAGATGACTGTCTGCAACGCTCTTTATCCCGAAAACAGCCCATGCCGCAGCGTGTTAAAAAACAAAGCCTCTCTGGGAGTCAATCTCTACCACTTTCTGGAAAAATATATCTCCTTTGGAAACATCCGTAATTATTTGGAAATCGGCGGGGGCATGGGCTATCTGTCCCTTGATTTTCTCAAGCTCAATTCTAATCTGCGCGCCACGTTGCTGGATATTTCCCCCTATCTTGTAGGCAGGCAAAAAAGAACTCTGGGGAAATATGATGGGCGCTTTGAACAGGCTGATGCTTTAAAAAAAGATGAGGATTTCTTCTCCCGCTTTAATTTAGTAATCATGAACGAAAATTTGGGCGATTTGCCCGCTCTGATTCCCTCTGACGATAACAAAACAATTCCCTCGCAGGAATTAATTTATTATCAAAATAAAGCGGAGCGTTTATCGCGCAAATACAATCTCCGGTTTGATGCTGAAAAAGTAATTAATATCGGCGCGCTGTCGCTGTTGGAAAAGATTTGTCGTGCCGGCGTCAGATATATATATTTAAGCGAGCATAGTTGTGAAGCAGTCGCGCCGGAAAATCTTCATGAACTTATTCATATAGCTTCTGCTGGATTTCCCGAAAAGATTTCTCTTAAAGGCCATGATGAATACACAATCAAGTTTTCCCACTTGCAAAAAATGGCTCAGCTTTTAGGCTATAAAGTATTGCGCGGCACGCTTGCTGATATTTTACCTCTTGAATTTAACGAAAAATTAATCTCAACGCTGCGCATGAAAGCAACCGCAACGGACGAGCAGGAAATCATTCAACAATTTGTTTATGATCTTTATAAATACGAATATCTTTTCTTGAAAACGTGAAGGATTTATTCTTTATATCAACCCGATAATAATGTAATCAATTCTTCCGCGTTTTCTACCGGTTCTCGGCAGGAATAATTGGAACAAACGTAAGCTTTTGCTTGCGCATCAGATGAAAAAAATGAACTCAGAAATGGTGCAATTTTTACAATTTCCGGCAAACCGGTGGAAAGCGGCATTAAAAGCACAACTTTATTGGGCAGAAAATTTTTCCTTAGAGTTTTTATCATTTCCTGCGTATCTTTATCCTCCACCTTTCCCGCAATAACTATCTCGTAAAAAGGACCGAGGGAAAAATCCAGCGCCGCTAAAAATTGCGTATGTACCAAGGGGTACTGCGCTACTTCCGCCGAAAATACTTCCGCTATTTTTTCAGCTCTTTCTTCCAATATGGTATCACCAGTTATCCGTGCCAAACGAAGCATATTAAGCATGGCGATAGAATTACCGGAAGGAAGCGTGCCGTCCTGCACTTCTTTTTGCCGCAGGAGAACCTCTTCCACATCTACGAATGTATAGAACAGCCCTCCTTCTTTTTTATCCTCAAAGCGTTCCAACATCTGTCTGGCCAGCCCCAGCGCGGTATCCAGATATTTTACCTCGTAACCCGCTTCGTAAAGCTCCAGCAATCCCCAGACAACAAAGGCATAATCATCCAGCATCGCTGTAATCGAGGCATCACCGGCGCGCCAGCGATGCAGCAGCCTTCCGTGCTCATCAACCATGTCTGCAAAAAGGAAATCAGCCGCTTTTTGCGCCGCCTTTAAATATAGGGGTTCATCCAGCACCTGCGCGCCTCTGGCCAACGCGGCTATCATCAGACCGTTCCAATCAGCCAGAACCTTATCATCTTTTAAAGGGTGAACGCGCATCTCGCGTGCCGCAAATAATCTCTTTCTGATTTCTTCAGCGATCGGCTGTATTTGTCCGGAATCCGGAATAAGGTGAGGAATAAAATGATCCGGCGGCATCTCCTACATGCCTTTTAGTATTTTATCTTCAGGACGTTGGTAATAAGACAAAAATAAAGATGCCTGATCAGGCGGTAAAATATTTTTCACCTCTTTCTGGGGTCCAAAGATAAAATTTTCCCTCCGCGCCTTCGCTATCCGCGTCCTCGGCGCAGTAAAAACCGCCCCCGGCAGATGTCATGTCCCTGAGCACATAAGTAAATATTTCCCGCGCTGTTTGGGCGTATTCCTCCTTACGGGTGAGCTGGTAAGCCTCGAGATAAGCCAGCGCCAGAAGCGCCTGATCGTAAAGCATTTTTTCAAAATGAGGAACAATCCAGAGCTCGTCCGTCGTGTAGCGGTGAAATCCAAAACCGATATGGTCATAAATTCCGCCGCGGCGCATACTCCCCAGAGTTTTTTCCACCATCTGCAGCGCTTGGGACTTGCTGTTTCTTGTATGGTAACGCATTAAAAAATATAGGTTGTGCGGCGTGGGAAATTTTGGCGCGCGTCCGAATCCGCCATATTCCCGGTCAAAGCTTCGCAAAAAATATTCATAAGCTTTATCCAGTGTATGGGTGGATAATTGCTGCGGGGAATTAACTCCAAAAGACCTATTCTTTCGTAACGAGATTCGCGCGGAATATAAGTAGCGGCAAAAAAGGGCTTTTTGTCCGGCGTCATAATAATGGTCAAAGGCCAGCCGCCGCTGCCGGTCATAAGCTGGCAAACTTTCATGTAGATACTGTCGACATCGGGACGCTCTTCCCGGTCAACTTTTACGCAGATAAAAGTATCATTGAACAGGCGCGCCGTTTCTTCATTTTCAAACGATTCGCGCTCCATGACGTGACACCAGTGGCAGGTGGAATATCCGATGGAAAGAAAAAACGGTTTATCTTTCGCGCTTGCCCTAGCAAAAGCCTCTACACACCAAGGATACCAGTCCACAGGGTTTTTTGCATGCCCAAGGAGATAAGGGCTTTTCTCGCCCTTCAAATGGTTTAGACGCATTTCTTAATTCCTTTATTTAAGGCACAAGTTCTTTACTTGAAGAAATGAATAAACTTAATCACGTATTCGATCAGTGGCGGCGGCTATCCCGGCTATCTCCGTGATCAGGGAATGACTTTTGACAAAGTCTCAACGTTTATCAAACGCTATTTGCTGCCTTTAACAAGCATTGTCGAAGGGTCAAGATGCAGAGAGGTCTGAAAAGAGGCAGGTGTTTCTCCTTTAATCGCTTTGATAAATACGCCGTCGTTTTCGGCGGCCAGCTCAACAATGACTTCAAATAAATCAGCTACATGTAAAAACCATACGGGCAATTCGTTTGGCGCTCTCTCTTCATGCCGGTGAGCATGAACGGTAAACCAAATTCTTATCGCGCGTTTTCCGGCCAGCTCTTTTAAATGCGCGAGCGGCTTGCGGCCAATTTCATCAAATTTAAAACCGTCAATGATCATCGTGTGCGGCTTAAAAATATTTTGTTCCATTAATTCAGTCAACCGCTCTTCCAGCTTCGGTACGCTGAAGTTCTCCTCTTTAAAAATCATGATGAATCTGCGCGGCTGAATGTTTTCCCAGTACTCTTTAACCGCCGCATCGTTAAAATTATGAGCAATATTTTGGAAAAGTTCATGATACCAGACATCAACCTTTGAAACAGCGTCATGAAGGCTTACATGTAGAACCTTTTTGTCCCTCAACATGGTATTTAAGCCCATCTGCACCAGAAGCGCCGTTTTCCCTACGCCCGCGTGCGCCATGACCGCGCCGAAACCTCCGTCGGCCAGAATATCTTCATTTTCATACCCCAAACTCGTCAGTGGATTACGGTAGATTATTTCTTTTTTGAGCATAGCAATATCCTCATAAGTTAAATGAATAATGTTTTCTTCCCGTTTGAGCGCAGCAGTATTTTTAGACATTTTCGCAAAAATCAAGCGGCTGACTTTTTATTTTGCGCTACTTCCAGAGCGATTTTTTCCGCGATGGACTGCGGTACCTGGCGATAAAGGGCAAATTCCATCGTGAACTGAGCTTTGCCCTGCGTGGCGGAACGGAGTACAGTGGAAAATCCGAACATCTCGGCGAGCGGTACCTGTGCTTCGATCACACACATAACGCCCTCATCCTGAGAACCGATAATCATGCCCCGGCGCTGATTCAGCAATCCCATTACCGCGCCCTGGAATTCCGGCGGTGTTTCCACGACTACTTTCATTATCGGTTCATGAATCACGGGTTTAGCCCTCAAATAAGCTTCCCGGAAGGCGCCGCACGCCGCCGCCTGAAACGCCATGTCGGAAGAGTCCACCGGGTGGGACGCTCCGTCATTAATAACCACCTTCACGCCGGTTATCGGAAATTCCAGTTTCGGCCCCTTGGCCATACTCTGACGGAAACCTTTTTCACAGGCGGGAATGTATTGTGTCGGAATCGCCCCGCCGAATATTTCATTTACAAAAACAAACTCGTCATCACTTACCGGCTCGATATAACCGGCAATGCGCCCGAACTGTCCAGCACCGCCGGTCTGTTTTTTGTGCGTGTAATTAAAATCAGCGCGCTGAGTTATTGTTTCACGATATGCGACACGGGGATTGCCCGTGGTTACTTCCGCGTTATACTCACGTTTCATTCTTTCCACGTAAATATCCAGATGCAGCTCACCCATGCCTTCAATAATCGTTTCACTGGTTTCGGGATCGACGTACGTCTTAAACGTCGGGTCTTCTTTGGAAAAACGATTCAGCGCTTTGGCCATCGCCATTTGCGATTTATTGTCTTTGGGAACAATTGCCAGGGAAATGACCGGTTTGGGCACAAACATGGAAGTCATCGTCAAGTGCACGCCCGGTGAAACAAACGTGTCGCCGGAAGAACACTCTATGCCAAATAAGGCGCCGATATATCCCGCGGGCAGTTGTTCCACATCCTCCATTTGATCCGCGTGCATGCGTACAACACGCCCGACCTTTACCTTTTTGCCGTTGCGCACATTGACAATGGTGGAACCTTTGGCCACGGTTCCCTGATAAACGCGAATATACGTAAGCTGACCGTACTTTCCATCCTCCAGTTTAAAAGCCAAAGCAACGACGGGTTTTTCAGAATCATTGGCTAAAACCACCGGCTCTTCGTTTTTTTCCATATCCAACGCCACATTTTGCACCTCCGACGGACACGGCAAAAGATATGTAACGCCGTCAAGCAGAGGCTGAACGCCCTTATTCTTATAAGCGGATCCCATAAAAACAGGCGTTATTTCTCTTTTTAACGTGCCTTTGCGCAGCGCAGAATAAAGTAACTGAGCGGTTATTCCCCTCTCTTCCAGGACAGCTTCCGTTAATTCATCGGAAAATAATGAGGCGGCTTCGATTAATTCATCTCTTTTGGCCTTAGCTTCTTCCAAAAGACTTTGCGGGATTTCTTCCGCACGGATGACTTCACCCATTTCGCCGTCAAAATAAAGCGCTTTCATTGTGGCCAAATCCACAACTCCTTCGGTCTGCGTTTCCAGCCCGATAGGAATCTGCATAGCAACGGCATTGTGTCCCAGCTTTGTTTTGAGCTGATTTATCACGCGGAAAGGATTAGCGCCGTTACGGTCACACTTATTGACAAACGCGATACAGGGTACTTTGTATCTTTTCATCTGCTGGTCAACAGTTATGGATTGCGACTGAACGCCGCCCACCGCGCATAAAACCAAAATAGCGCCGTCAAGAACCCGCAGAGACCTTTCCACTTCAATAGTGAAGTCGACATGCCCTGGTGTGTCAATGATATTTATTTCGTAACCCTTCCACTCGCAATAAGTAGCTGCGGAAGCTATTGTTATTCCCCGTTCCTTTTCCAATTCCATAGAATCCATAGTCGCTCCGACGCCATCCTTTCCCTTGACATCGTGCATGGCATGGATTCTCTTGGTGTAATAAAGGATTCTTTCCGTCAGCGTCGTCTTTCCGGAATCAATATGAGCACTTATCCCGATGTTACGGACCTTCTTATCGTCTGGTTTCATGTACGTTTACCTTATTAATAATTACCTAAATAGTTTTCTTTAAACCTCGCGTAAATATCTCCTTCGGTCATCAGAGATTTCGGCCTGATTTCAATCGCTGATGCTTCTAACTTCACCTGGCTAGTTTTTTCTGAAACCCTATTCAGGCAGATATGCAAGCCAACATTGAGCAGCCCTGAGCCGTCGTGAAGGAACAAGAACGCTGGCTTATATACGATAGCTCAGCATCTGTCAAGTTTTTATTTAATATCAAAGGGATAATGGTTTTAAGTCGCTCCCGAAAATATTTGCCTTGCATAAATAAACGTTAATCTATAAACTTCCTTTATCTAATGATAAAGGAGTAAAAAATGCCGCAAAAAGTAAAAATGTTTACTTTGAGCACTTGCAGCCACTGTAAAGCGACAAAACAATTCATGGCCGACAATAATATTGAATTCGATTTTGTCGATGTTGATTTGCTTGTCGGCAAAGAAAGAGAAACGATCATTGAAGAAGTCATGCAATATAATCCCCATCGGTCTTTTCCCACTATTATTATCGGGGATAAAATCATCATCGGTTTCCAAGAAAAAGCCATCAGAGAGGCGCTGGGCATATAATGACCGCCGATGAACTCTACGAAATGCTGAAAAAGACCCAGGAACCCAAGGGTTATTTCTTCAACAAAAACAAGGAATGGGTTTTGAGCATTTTGAAAGATTTACTGATAAATAAAGAGCGCTACGGATACATGTCCTGTCCCTGCCGGCTGGCCTCGGGCAACAGGGAAAAAGACCGGGATATTATGTGCCCCTGTGTTTACCGCGAAGCAGACGTAAAGGAATACGGCAGTTGCTATTGCAACCTATACGTTTCACGTGAGTGGAATGAAGGCAAAATCGAAAACCAATACGTGCCGGAAAGACGTCCGCCGGAGTAAAGTGGCTCTTTAATACTTCCCGTGAAATAAAGCGGTAATGCATCTTTCACATTAGCGATAAAGATATTTTAATAATTTCTCTTGATTTCCAAAAAGCAATAATTATATTGATTAAATCTTAACCATTAAGGGGTTAGCTCCATGATTAACACGTATAAATGCAAAAAAAAGGGGACATTAATTAGCGAAGTATGCACCGATACAACCTGTGAATGGCGCTTGAAAAACGAGTCGTTTCTTAACTGTACATGGGTAGCCTGCAATTACGGACCGTTTACTTTGGAAGAAGTAGGCGACATGATGGGTGTAACCAGGGAAAGAATCCGTCAAATTGAAGCGAAAGCACTAAAAAAGCTGCAACATAAAAAAAGAAGGGATCAGCTTAAGGATTTTGCGGCCCCCGGCAACGATTGGGACAACATGTAATCCTTTTTGCCGGAAAAACCAAGAGGTTAATGTTTTTATTCTATTCCTTGCTTTTCGTAAGTACTTTTTTTTGAGACAAAACTTTCTGCATTTGAGCTTTTCTTTCATCCCGCGCAAAAAGTAGCGCGCAGATAGAAGATTCGATGTCCAAAGCGGCCATTTTATCCATGCGCGGCACGATAGAGCAAAGATTCTTTAATTCTTCCAGCGCCTTAGCAGAGCGTCCTGCCAGCACAGCGGCCATGTCCTCGGCTGCTTTCATAAAGTTTTCCGGTGATGCGACTTTGTTCACCAAGCCAATCTTTAAAGCTTCATTAGCACCGATAGGTTCGCCCAGCATAACTATTTCTTTCGCTTTGGTAAATCCCACAATTTGGCTCAAGGGATAAAAAAAGGGGTTAAAACCGAACTTTAATTCCGGATGGCAAAAAATGGCGCTTTCCGAGGCGACAACAAGGTCACAAACCGTAACCAAGTTAAAACCACCGCCTAGGGCAATTCCACCCACGGCAGCGACAATCGGTTTTTTACAGGAATATATCTTCTTCAAGTATTTCATCATCGATTCGAGAAATTCGTCGCCTTCTTCGCTCGGCAAATTGGACATTTCTTTTATATCCATGCCCGCCGAAAATACGTACTCCCCGCCGGTAAGAATAATACTTTTAACATCAGTAGCAACCTCTAACTCTGAAAAAACACGATACAACTCCTGACGCATTTCCTTGCAAATTGCATTCATTTCACGTGGTCTGTTCAGCTTTACAATGGCGTAACCGTTTTTTTTCTCTAAAATTATTGTATTGTAACTCATTTTTTTTTGTCCACCATCAGCTTAAGTTCTTTACCCGTCTTGAAAAAAGGAACTTTTCTTTCTCTGAGTTCTACCTTCGCTCCCGATTTCGGATTACGCCCCAGGCGCGGTTTCCTTGTACGAACGGTAAAATTACCAAAGCCCCTTATTTCAATGCGCCCTTCTTTGGCCAAGGCATCGGTCATGGAATCAAAGATGATGTTAACGACCTGATACATGTCCCTGTAGGGGTAAGTTTTAAATTTCTGCTGCAGTATTTTAATCAAATCACTTTTGGTCATCACGATACCACCTTTATTTGTAAGGATAATATAAATAACTTACGCCGCTAAAACTCTCCATGCCCTCTTTTAGAGAATCACTTAAACGATTTGCGGCGCTTTCCAACAAATAATCAAAGACCGATTCGCGTTTTTTACGAGGATAAACCAGCTCGTATTTTCCGTCTTTCCCCGCAAGTTGAGTGGCCAGTTTTGCTGCATAGTTCATATCGCCAAGGTCATCAATAAGACCGTATTCTTTAGCCCTACGCCCGGAAAACACGCGGCCATCGGCAATTTCCAAAACTTTTTCGCGCGATAACTTTCGGTCTTTTACGACAACATCAACAAACTGGTTATAGATATCGTCGACCAATTCCTGGATAATTTTCCTTTCTTCCGGTGTCATGTCGCGCAAAGGCGAGCCGATGTCTTTATACTTGCCGCTTTTGACCACAGAAGATTTTAATCCGATTTTTTTGAGCAGTTCCTCAAAATTCGCAAACTGCATGATGGCGGAAATACTACCGGTAATGGTGCCGGGGTTAGCGATAATTTTGTCTGCTGCGCAGGCGACAAGCAGACCCCCCGAGGCCGCAATTGAGCCCATCGACGCCACGACTTTTTTACTTTTTCTGAGCTCCACAACCGCGTCATAAATTTCCTGAGAAGCAGCCACGCTACCTCCCGGCGAATCCACGCGCAGAACAACAGCAATAATGGAACCGTCATTGGCGAATTCTTCAAGTTGTTCGCTTATTTTCAGGGAATCATAAATCGGCCCATTAATGCTGACCACACCGATTTTGTTTACAGAGGAAAACGTCTTAATTTTGGTCGGATGCGCGCCGGCTTTATAAAAAAGTAGATAAGAAAGAAGAGCTATAACAAAAAGAATAACCATCCCCAAGATCACCGGGTGTTTTCTCATGTTTAATCACCTTTGGATTGGTTTATTTTTACTTCCGCTAGCGCCTGTGCAAGATTAGAACCTAAATTTTCCTTATTCTTCAGGTAATGATTTGAAGAAGACGGTGCAGGAGCTTCCGCATCTTTTATACTTAGCCTGATTTTTTTGGATTTGGGATCAATGCTTTTAATAACCGCTGACACAGTATCGCCCATCGCGTAAAGTTCTGACGAAGTCTTTACGCGCTTTTGGCTGATTTCGGAAATATGAACAAGTCCTTCGATTCCTTCTTCAATCTCCACAAAAATCCCAAAGTCGGTAAAATTCGTTATTTTACCGTTTACCACGCTGCCTGGTGCATACTTTTGAGATAATGCCTCCCAAGGATTTTTTTCCATTTTTTTCACGCTGAGAGAAAATTTTTCATTTTCCACATCAACCTTTTCTACTACAGCTTCCACTTCCTGTCCTTTTTTAAAATACTCAGAAGGATGGGAGACTCTATGCTTCCAGGAAATATCAGACACATGAATCAGTCCGTCAATACCTTCCTCTATCCCCACAAATACCCCAAAGTTAGTAATGTTTCTAACCACTCCTTTAACTATCGTGCCTTCCGGGTATTTTTCTTTGAGCTTTTCCCATGGATTGGGTGACGTCTGTTTCAAGCTCAGGGAAATCCTTTTTGCTTCAGTATTTACGTCCAAAACGACCACTTTAATTTCATCACCTATCTTTAAAACTTTCGAAGGATGTTTTATTTCCCTTGTCCAATACATTTCAGAAATATGCACCAACCCTTCGACCCCCGTCTCCAGTTCCACGAATACGCCGTAATCAGTCAAATTTACGACCCTTCCTTCGACGATTGAACCAACAGGGTATTTTTCCATTATGTGTTCCCAAGGATTTTCCGTTAACTGCTTAAATCCCAGCGAAACTCTTTCTTTTTCACGGTCAAAAGAAAGAACTTTAACGGTAATTTTGTCACCCTTGCGGAAGTGATCCGAGGGTTTCGTAATTCTGCCCCAGGAAATATCGGTTACGTGAAGCAGCCCGTCAATGCCTCCCAGGTCAATAAAAATGCCGTAATCGGTAATATTTTTTATGACACCCTGTACAATGCTTTCTTCCCGAATACTTTCGAGAATGCCTTTTTTTTCGGTTTCTCTTTCCGAGGCCACAATAGAACGCCGGGACAATACAACATTGTTTCTTTTACGGTCATACTTTAACACCTTGAAATCCATCGTTTGACCGACTAATTGATCGAGATCTTTGACCGGACGCACGTCTACCTGCGAGCCGGGAAGAAAAGCGATAATTCCGATATCAACAGAAAGGCCTCCTTTAACCTTTTCAACAACCTTACCTTTTACGGGGGTATTGTTTTCGCAGGCACTCTTTATTTCATCCCAGACTTTGAGTTTTGTCGCCTTATTCTTTGACAAAATCAGGTTTCCATCTGCGTCTCTTTTATCGATAAAAACTTCAATCTCGTCACCCACGGAAACATTTATATTTCCTTGTGCATCCTTCAGTTCCGACGCAGGAATGAAACCTTCAGTTTTCCAACCAACATCCACCATGACCATATCATTGGTAATCTGTACTACTTTTCCCTGAGCTATATTGCCATATTGAATTTGGTTTAGGCTCTGTTCATAAAGTTCCTTAAACCCCATGTTCTCTTCTTTCACCTGAAACGAATGTGCCTCCAAATCTTTGTCAGAAAATTTCGCATCAACCTCCTTTTTTTTCATCAAGTTTAAGTTGTTATTGTTAACCATTAAAAAAATACCCCCTGTTTTCATAAATCTCTGTAATTTTTAGAAAATAACACACTGGAAATTAAATAGCAACATAAAATCCAGCGTATCTTTGAAACGACGAATTTTGCCTCCGGCCTATTTGTTCAAAATACTTTCGAAAATCTTCTTTACGACCTCGGCAACGGACAAGTTTGTCGAATCAATTATGATCGCGTCGGCAGGTATCTTTAAAGGAGAGAGTTGTCTTGTTGTATCCTGTTGATCCCTTTCCATTATATCTTTTTGCACTGACTGATATTCAGCAGGTTTTCTTTTTTCCAAAAGCTCATTAAGCCTCCTTTTTGTTCTTTCCTCCATACTCGCATCAAGATAAAACTTGTAATCTGCATGTGGAAAAACTACAGTGCCCACATCCCTTCCTTCCGCCACCAGCTTCCCATCCGCCCCTGCCTGCCTCTGCAGATGGAAAAGGCGCTGTCTCACAGCGGCGTAAGCCGATATTTTGGAGGCGGCAACTCCCACTTCCTCGGAGCGTATGTTCTCGGCGACATCCATCCCCTCTAAAAACACTTTCATTTTACCGTCAATGTTTTTCAGTTTTATCTCCGTTCGCGAGCATAGATCAGCTAAGGCTGATTCATTATCCAAAGGCGTTTCGGACTTCAGTGCTTGATAAGCCAATGCCCGATAGAGTGAACCGGTGTCCAGGTAAAGATATCCCAGTTTTTCAGCCAGCGCTTTGCTAACTGTACTTTTTCCGGCCCCGGCCGGCCCGTCAATAGTTATTATAACTTTTTTCTTTTCCATGCTTCCGATATTCATGCCCTCTTTCCGTTTCATAAAGCAGGACTTGCCATAATACGGCAAAAAAGATAGTATAACTCAACACAAGAGGAAATCTTTTATGCATAAAACAATACAAAAGCAATACAAATTTTTGATTGTGGCAATCGCCATGCTTTTGTTTTCTGCCGAGATTTGTTTCGCCGCCTTTACGATCGATGACGAAAGGAAATTGGGCAAAGAATTTTTCGACAAACTTAATCAAAACAATTTTCTTCTTAAAGACAGGCGGCTTAACGAATATATAACACAAGTTGGCAGTCTTGTCCTGGCGCAAAGCAAAAAGGCGCCCTTCGATTACACCTTTTCCGTTGTGGACAGTTCAGCGATAAACGCTTTTGCCACTCCCGGCGGTTACATTTATCTCCATAAAGGACTTATCAGCGCGGTAAACAATGAGGCAGAACTTGCCGGAGTAATCGCTCATGAATTAGCTCACGCCAACGCGCGGCATATTGCACGGATTATTGAAAAATCAACAAAACTGAATATGGCGGCGCTAGCGGCAATGATTGCCGGAGCATTTTTAGGCGGTGGAGGAGAGGCTTCGGCAGCTATTGCCGCTTTCTCCTTGGCCGGAGCCGGAGCTCTAACCTTAACATATCAACGCGAGCATGAAGAAGAAGCGGACCGACTGGGTATAACCTATCTTGTCAACGCAGGATACGATCCGAGCGCGATGGTAAGTTTCCTCCGCTTAATTAAAAAGCACGAGTTTTTGTCCAAAAGCATACCTTCCTATATGCGGACTCATCCTGGTACCGATGAACGTATTTTCTACCTGGAGAGTCTTATTTTAACCCAATACACCCATCCGGGAAAGAAGAACATCGTCGGTAATTTAAAAAGAATCCAGGCCTTGCTTCCTATGGACATAGCCGAATTGAAAACCAGGCAAAGTCAATTAACTGCTTCTTTAATTAAAGAACCTGGTAACGTTGATTTGCTTTATGCCTTAGCCGTGACAGAAGATAAACTGGGGCAAACAACTTCCGCATTGGCTCATCTGCAAAAGGCCCTGGCCCTAGCGCCGTCTGATAAAGATATTTTAAAAACCCTTGGTTTAATTTATCTGAAAACAGGAGATGCCGGGCAAGCTGAGACATACCTTCAAAAAGCAATCAACTTTGACGCCGACGATGATGAACTCAAATTGGCTTTGGGCAAAACTTATTTTTCTCTGGGTAATTATCGGGATGCTCTCAATAATTATCTAGCAGTCAAAAATACACCCACAGAAGATATTGACATTAACTACTACATTGCTACGGCTTACGGAAAACTTAATAATCTCGGAGAGTCACATTACCATTTTGGCCTCTATTTCAAAAAGGAGGCGAAGACACAAAGTGCGCTCTTTCATTTTAAAGAAGCGCTTAATTACTTTCCGCAAAGCTCACCGCAGGCAGATACGATCAACAATGAGATAAAAGCATTGACCAAAAACCCGCCTGGTGAGTCGTCAAGTAAGCCAAAGAACTAGTGTTTTATCAGCTAAGCGACAATGATCCCGCTGACAAAAAGTGGCTTTCAAAAATAAAGCAATGAATTAAGAGCCCGTCTTTTATCATTGCGAAAAAAACGGCAATACATTATAAGAGTGCCACTTTAATATTTGGGAAAGGAGTCTGTAAAAGTGAATATTTTAATTTTCGGCCCCAATGGCAGCGGCAAAGGAACTCAGGGAGCTATCGTGCAGAAGAAATACGGCGTACCGCACATTGAAACGGGCGTTATTTTCCGGGAAAACATTTCCAAAAAAACCCCACTGGGGGAAAAAGCAAAGGCGTATATCGACCGCGGCGAACTTGTCCCCGACGATATCACCATTCCCATGATTTTAAACCGTCTCAAAGAAGATGATTGCAAAAAGGGATGGCTTCTGGACGGGTTTCCCCGCAATCTGGCGCAGGCGGAAGCACTCTGGAGCGCTCTGGAAAAAGAAAAAATAAAACTTGATTATGTCATCGAAATAGATCTGGACAGAGATACGGCAAAGAAACGCATCATGGGACGAAGGCTTTGCAAGATGGACAACAATCATCCGAACAATATTTTTATCGATGCCATCAAACCGCATGAGCATGACGGCAAAACTGTCTGCCGCGTGTGCGGTTGCGAAGATTTGTCCACCCGCGCCGACGACCAGGATACCAGCGCCATCGATAAACGCCACGGTATCTATTATGATACCAAAACCGGCACACTGGCCGCCGTCAATTATTTCAAAAAGAGAACAAAAGTTATCACTGTTGACGGAAGCAAGGGAGTGAAGGAAGTATCGGAAGAACTTCTGAAAAAACTTGCCTAAATTAACGGAAAATATTTATCATAAAAGCCCGCCAATTTACTGGAGGGCTTTTTTAACATTTAAAATATGGAACTTATTAGAAACTTTAGCATTATCGCGCATATAGATCACGGAAAATCGACTCTGGCCGACCGGCTGATACAGTTTACCGGTGTGTGTGATGCAAGAACATTCAAGGATCAGATTCTGGACAATATGGACATTGAACGGGAACGCGGTATTACGATCAAAAGTAACGCCATCTCCCTGCCCTACACGGCATCAGACGGAAATCAATATATTCTTAATCTGATCGACACTCCCGGCCATGTCGACTTTTCTTACGAAGTTTCCCGTTCACTCGCTTCTTGCGAAGGAGTTCTGCTGGTCATAGACGCGGCGCAAGGCGTGCAGGCGCAGACGCTGGCCAATTTATATCTGGCCATGGAACACAATCTCGAAATCATTCCGGTAATAAATAAAATTGATCTCCCCTCCGCCGATGTGGAGCGTGTTCTGGAACAAATTGATTCCGAACTGGGACTGGATCCGGACACACACATAAAATGTTCCGCCAAAGAAGGAACAGGAATTGAAGAAATACTCGAAGCTATAGTTAAGCGCATTCCTTCACCGAAAGGAGATGCAACCAATCCTCTGGCCGCACTGATTTTTGACGCGCAGTACGACCCTTTCCGCGGCACAATTATCCACTGCCGGATATTCGAAGGAAGCGTAAAAAGCGGCGATATTATCAAGTTCATGTCCAACGGCGCCACTTACAAAGTGGAAGAAGTGGGGCATTTTCTTTTACAACGTACCAAACGAGAAAAACTTTCCGCGGGCGAAGTGGGTTACATTATCGCCGGCGTAAAAACAGTTGCTGACGTGCGTACGGGTGATACGATCACGCTGCAGAACAAACCCTGTTCTCAGACCCTGCCGGGATTTAAAGAAGTCAAACCTGTTGTTTTTGCTTCCATTTATCCTATCGCGTCCGATGATTATCAGGATCTGGCGGATTCACTGGAAAAATATAAACTCAATGACGCTTCATTTATTTATGAAAAAGATTCATCCGCCGCTTTGGGTCAGGGTTTCCGCTGCGGCTTTCTGGGGCTTTTACATCTGGATGTCGTGCAGGAGCGGCTGGAAAGAGAATACGATTTATCCATAATTCTTTCCGTGCCCAGCGTCCGTTATCGCTTTACGCTGAAAGACGGTTCAACGTTTTACGTGGACAATCCCACGCATTATCCCGATCCGATGTCTATCGAGAAGGGGGAAGAACCTTACATCCGCGCGATGATGATGATGCCGGAACGTTATCTGGGCGCGGTGATGAAACTTTGCATGGAAAAGCGCGGTGTCAATTCCAATATGCATTACACCAGCCCCGGGCGCGTAGAACTTTCTTACGAAATGCCTCTTGCGGAAGTAATTTATGATTTTTACGACCGCTTTAAATCCGTCACGCAGGGCTATGGCTCTTTCGATTACGACATCATCGATTACCGAGAAAGTAATCTTGTTTTGATGGATATTCTGGTTAATGGTGAAAAAGTGGACGCGCTTTCGCAGATTGTTCATCGTGATCGCGCCCGCGCCCGCGCGCTTCTGGCCTGTGAAAGGCTAAAAGAGGAGATACCTCGTCAAATGTTCAAAATCGCCATTCAGGGCGCTATCGGCTCCGAAATCATCGCCCGCAGCACCATCAGCGCCTTCCGCAAGGATGTCACGGCCAAATGTTACGGCGGTGATATCACGCGTAAGAGAAAACTGCTGGAAAAACAAAAAGCCGGCAAGAAACGCATGAAAATGATCGGTTCGGTAAGTATTCCGCAAAGCGCTTTTCTGGCGGTATTGAAATCGGACAGCGATTAATAATTATCGGCAAAGCATCCTTATGCAAAACGAAAAAGCCGGCCTTTATATTCACATCCCCTTTTGCCAGAGCAAATGCGCTTACTGCAATTTTTATTCGATTACATCCGTAAATCTGATGCCTCAATTTGTCGCGGGGCTTGTTAACGAAATAAAATTATATCAGCGACAATTTGACGCTTTTGACACAGTTTATATCGGCGGCGGGACGCCTTCCCTTCTTAGCTCCGGACAATTATCTAACATCTTATCCGCTATAAACAAATTTCATAAACTTGACAAAGAAACCGAAATTACAATGGAGGTTAATCCGGGTGATGTTTCCGTTGAATATTTTAAATCACTGCTTTCTCTCGGGATTAATCGGCTGAATATCGGCGTGCAGTCGTTTGATGACAAAATATTAAGATTCCTGGGGCGCAGGCACAGCGCGAATGAAGCGCGCCAGGCTATCCGGCACGCGCGCGCGGCGGGTTTCAAAAATCTGGGAATCGACCTTATCTATGGCGTCTACGGCCAAAGCATTAATCTCTGGAAGAAAACACTCGCGCAGGCCTTGCCTTTTCGGCCAGAGCATCTTTCCTGCTACGAGCTTACCCTGGAAGCAAGCGCCCCTCTTTACAAAAGATATCTCGAAAAAAAAATAAAAAAGCTAAATGAAAAACAGCAGAAAAAATTCTTTTTCACCACAGCTGAGGAACTGGGAAAAGCCGGCTATATCCATTACGAAGTATCCAATTTTGCGCGCAAAAATAATTTTAAATCCAGGCACAATATGAAATACTGGAGGCACACGCCTTATTTGGGTTTGGGCCCCGCGGCGCATTCTTTTTTTGAAAACAGGCGCTGGTGTAATGTTAAGTCTGTCAAAGATTATCTGAATAATGTTCCTCAGGGAATATCGCCGGTGGAAAGCGAAGAAATACTTACAGCGGAACAATTAAAATTAGAGACGTTATTTTTGGCTTTGCGCACCAATGATGGAATCGACTTAAGCGCTTACCAGAAAAGATTCCGTACGGATTTGCTTGAAGAAAAGAAAATGGTTATTGAATCTTTGATAAACAGTAAATTGCTGGAACTAAAAAAAGGTTTTCTACGCCCAACTCTCGCCGGCATGGCTGTGGCCGACAGTCTGGCATTAATCTAATAGAATCTTCAAAAAATGACATATAACCGATAATTCCTTTGAGCCTTGCTATACAAGGCGAGAGTAGTTTCTGTATATTTTTTCTTTAACAAATAGTTCGAAGAGATCAGCGTCGATATAATTATCTTTAACCATACCTTTCATAATCCTGAGCACTTCGGGGACGCTTTTACCTTTTTTATATGGCCTGTCTTTAGCCGTGATAGCCTCAAAAATATCGGCAAGAGCTATAATACGCGACTGCAGCGTAATATCGTTTCCCTTGAGCCCGGTAGGATAACCTGTGCCGTCCATTTTTTCATGGTGAGCGGAGGCATATTCGGCTATACGGCGCATTTTTTTGGGGAAGGGAATCTGGGAAAGCATCTTTTTTGTTACCGCAGCATGATTGGTAATAATTTTTTTTTCTTTTTTATTAAGAGTTCCAAAAGGCACGCTGAGATTGCTGATTTCGTCTTTAGTCAGAAGCGGTTTGATCCTGCCGTTTAATTTCCATTTGCGTTTTGCTATTTTTTTAATCCTGGCAATATCTTTATTGTCTATATAGACTGTGCCCGTATTTATTTTTTCTAAAAAACGTATCTCCTCATCAAGCTTTTTTATTTCTTTTTGCGTATTTTTTACATCAGCCTTACGTTGGGCTCTGTTTTTTACCGCCGCGCCGGTTTTAATCAAATAATCTTTTTTAATAATTTCCATTCGCGCTTTAATTTCGTTAAATCTATCATATACTGTTTGCAGCTTCTTTGCTTTATCTATAACATGCTCCGGCGTCGTAATCTTACCCATGTCATGCAGCCATGCGGCCATGCGCAATTCTTTGAGTTGATCCGCCGAAAAGCCAGTGTCCGCAAACGGCCCGCTTTTAACCTCGTTTATTTTATGCGCTATAGCCATAGTGAGTTGCGCGACACGGCGGATATGGCCGCCGGTATATGGAGATTTTTCATCAATAGCAGCGGCTATTGTCTTGATAAATGATTCCAGAAGGCTTTCCAAGTCATGTATCAACTGATTGTTGGTCAAAGCAACCGCTGCCTGTGAAGCAAGAGATAATGTCATTTCCTGTGATTCCGGAGAAAAACTTATTACTTCCCCTGTTTTTGGATCCAGTGCGTTAATCAGCTGCAATACCCCTATAATTTCGTTTTCATGATTACGCATGGGAACAACCATCATCGATTTGGAACGATACCTGTTTTCCCTGTCAAATTTTTTCGTTCCCGAAAAATTGAACCCTTTAGCCGAGTAAACATCATCGATATTGACTGCCTCCCCGGTAATTGCGGCATGCGATGAAACATTTGAATGATTGGGGTAACCATCGTCATTTTTCATTTTAACGGGAGGCCAGGTAATTCTGCCTTGCGTTCCCCCCATCCGAACATTTATGGAATCGTTTTGAATAATGGTAAAAATGAGTTCCGATTCGTCATCGGACATTATATAAAGCGTCCCTCCATCCGCGTTGGTAAACGCACGCGCCTCTGACAGAATCATTTCCATGAGCCGGTTGATATTTTTTTCCGCGGAAAGAGCCAAACCTATTTCGGTCAACCGTTTAATGTGACCAGTGTGAGTATAACTGCCGCTTTCACTTTCTTTTTCCATACGCATAACGCACCTTCATGACCCATGTTTGATGCTATCTAACTATAACATAGGCTATCTCTTTTTCAATGCGTTTTTTAAGCTGTTCCAGCTCTTCATCGGATAATGTTTTTTCTTTCAGGTACTTTTTGTCCAACACTTTAGTAGTGATAAATTTTTGCAGGACATAGCTTTGGGCGCCGGAGATGATTTTTGATATTTTCATGATATCATTGGTATTCAAGCGCGACTCCACTACGGTGGTACGGAATTCATGGTTAATCTTGGCTTGTAAAATAAGCTTGATGCTTTCTTGAATCGACTGCGTATCCGTGGAAACTCCCGTAATGTCGGCATACTTTTCCCACGGCGTCTTAATGTCCATGGCGATAAAATCAAGCAGTTTAGCCTTGAGCAGCTCTTTTATCACTCGCGGCTGGGAGCCGTTGGTATCAAGCTTTACAGCAAATCCCATCTTTTTGATTTTTTTTACAAATGGAATTAAATCTTTTTGGATAGTCGGTTCACCGCCGGTAATGGAAACGGCATCGAGTTTACCCCTGCGCGTAGCCAAAAATTCCATGATTTTTTTCTCGTCGATACAGGGGCTGAATCTCTCCGGATCCACCAGTTCCGGATTGTGGCAATATCCACACTTGAAATTGCATCCCTGTGAAAAAACAACCGCAGAAATCGCGCCGGGGTAATCGATAAGCGATACCTTTTGGAAACCACCTATTTTCATTTTCTTTTGACTCTGAAATTAAACATCAAAAACCCTTCCTGCAGACAGGGTTAAAAAACATTAATCCACTATATTTTACTGTAATTTGAAAACTTGACGCGCGTTAAATTCCGCCTGTTTTCCCTTGTTCCATTGTTTGACCGGTCGTAAATAACCAACAACGCGAGAGTAAACTTCACAATCATCGCCGCAGTTCGGACATTTTTCTTGTTCGCCTTTAATATAGCCGTGCGACGGACAAACGCTGAATGTCGGCGTGAAAGTAAGATAGGGCAAGTGGTAGTTGGAACAAATTTTACGAACCAATGTTTTTACCGCCTGTGGGTTATCCACACGTTCTCCAGCAAAAGTATGAAACACGGTTCCGCCTGTATAGCGGGTCTGAATTTCATCCTGCAAATCCAGCGCCTCAAAAATATCATCGGTATAGTTAACCGGCAGTTGTGTGGAATTAGTGTAAAAAGGTTCGCCTTTCTTCAATCTGCCGTTGCCGTTTCCGGCGCAAATAATATCGGGGTATTTTTCCTTGTCTATTTTGGCCAGGCGATACGAAGTCCCTTCCGCTGGTGTTGATTCCAGGTTATAATTATTTCCCGTTTCTTTCTGAAAATCAATCAGCTTATTTCTCATAAAATCGAGAACGTTTTTCGTGAATTCCTGACCTTCCTTTGAAGCAATGTTTTTGCTCAGCAAATTCATACACGCCTCGTTCATACCGACCAAACCGATAGTGGAAAAATGATTTTTCCAGTATTCATTAAATCGCTCTTTTACACTGCGCAAATAATACTTGGTATAGGGATAAAGATTGCCATTGGTGAACTTTTCCAGCACTTTTCTTTTTGTTTCCAGGCTTTCTTGCGCCAATTCCATCAACTTTTCCAGTCGTTGCATAAAATCATTCTTTGATTTGGCCAAATAACCTATTCGCGGCATGTTTATCGTGATGACGCCGATGGAACCGGTGAGCGGATTGGATCCAAACAACCCTCCTCCCCTCATCTCCAGTTCACGGTTATCAATGCGCAGTCGACAACACATACTGCGCGCATCTTCCGGCTTCATATCGGAGTTGATGAAATTGGAAAAATAAGGAACGCCGTATTTTGCCGTCATCTCCCACAAATCCTTCAAATTAGGATCTTCCCAGTTAAAATCGCGTGTGACATTGTAGGTGGGAATGGGAAAAGTAAACACCCTGCCCTTGGCGTCACCTTCCGCCATAACCTGTAGAAAAGCCTTGTTGAAAAGGTTCATTTCTTCCTGAAATTCCTTGTAAGTTTCCTTATGGGGCATACCGCCGATAATCACACTTTGGTCGGCGTAGTATTTAGGAACGGTTACATCCAGAGTCACGTTGGTAAAAGGCGTCTGAAAGCCGACTCTGGTCGGTACGTTGATATTAAAAATAAATTCCTGCAACGCCTGTTTAATTTCCGGGAAAGTCAAACCATCATAGCGGATGAACGGCGCCAAAAGCGTGTCGAAATTGGAAAAAGCCTGCGCGCCGGCTGCTTCTCCCTGCAGCGTGTAAAAGAAATTAACCACTTGTCCAAGAGCGCTGCGCAGATGCTTTGCCGGTTTGCTTTCCACCTTACCGGAAACACCACGAAAGCCTTGCAGAAGCAGGTCGTACAGATCCCACCCCACACAATAAACTGAAAGCAGGCTCAAATCATGAATATGAAAATCACCGTCATTGTGTGCTTTTTTTATTTCCGGCGTATAAATCTCATTCAGCCAGTAAATCTTGCTCACTTCCGAAGAAATATAATTGTTCAGCCCCTGCAGTGAGTAATCCATATTGCTGTTTTCGTTTATTTTCCAATCTGATTTTTTTAAATACTGGTCAACAAGATCGACCTCCATTTTATTGGCAATATCCCTGAGGCGGGCGTGTTGATCTCGGTAGATGATATAGGATTTGGCGGTCTGCCGGTAAGGGGACTGAAGCAAAACCTCTTCCACTATATCCTGGATTTCTTCTACTGTTAAAATCTTGCCATTAAACAATTGTTCGGCCAGATTCAATACCTTGATGGTGAGCTTTTTCGCTTCCTTCTTATCGAATTCGCCAGTAGCCGCGCCCGCTTTGGCGATGGCGTTGGTGATTTTTTCCGCATTGAATTTAACTAGACGACCGTCTCTCTTTCTGATCTTTGTGTTCATTCCCCCTCCGTAAGCATATGAATAAGAAATTATTATCTTCCGTTTGAAACGCTACATATTGTGGTTTTATAGCACATTACCACTATATGTAGTTCTTTTCAAGAGGAAAGTGAAAATTTTTTCCCACAATCTGTCAAAAAATAGTTCTATAAACCTTGCTTTTTACGCTTTGGAAGTTTATTCAAAATAAAATCTTTTTTACGCTAGAGATAGACCAAATTGAATATCGACAAAACAAAAATTGATAGAATAAAGGGGTTTCTGGATGAACGTGAGTCAGAATATCTCTATGAATTGGCGCTTAAAGCCAGCAAAAAAGGCCCCTGTCTGGAAATCGGCAGTTACTGCGGCAAATCCGCTGTGTATATAGGAGGGGCATGTAAGGAAAATAATGCCGTATTATTTTCCCTAGATCATCATCGCGGTTCGGAAGAGCAGCAGCCGGGGCAGGAATATTTTGACCCTGATTTACTCAATGAGCAAACCGGTCTTATCGACACCTTGCCACTTTTCCGCCATACACTTGCCGTTTTTGCTTTGGAGGACACGGTTATTCCGATTGTCGGGCGCTCGGAAACAATCGGGCGCGCCTGGCAGACTCCGCTTAGTTTGATTTTTATTGACGGCAGCCACGCTTACGAATCCGTGCTCAAAGATTATCAAATTTGGTCAAAACATCTGATGCCCGGCGGCTATCTTGTTTTTCACGATATTTTTCCCGATCCGGGAAAGGGTGGACAGGCGCCTTACCGGGTTTATCAGCTTGCCGTTGCCTCCCGACAATATGAAGAACTGCCGCTTTTTGTGTCTTTGGGAATATTAAAGCGCAAAAAGTAGTATTATAACACGATCAAACGTCGTCAGACCAGATCCAGCGGCATCCTTCATCAGACATTTTTGCCGTTAAGTACCCGCGCTGTGCAAAATCATTCATCGTATGATTCACGATTTGTGGTTCATCTCCTGTTGCAACAATTATTCTATTACACAACTCCATCAGAGCGCTTTCCCGAGAGCCGTTGCAGAGCGTGTGGTCAATCAGACCTAATTTTTCAATCAAATCATTTTTCAAAATCTTATAGGTTAAATGCATGCGCCAATGCCCCATCACCCGCAAATTTTCCATCGGCGAGTTGGTCTTGTTTTCATAGCCAGCTAATATTTTTTGCCAGTCCGCATTCATCTCTTCCTCGTAAATAGCGACAAAAGCTCTCATATCTTCCGGCGACAAAGCTGATGTCCTGACAATGGCGTCATTGGCGTCATATTTATTCCAATCATCGGTGAGTATTTCTAAATCGTATTTTTCAATTTGCTCCCGCACGGTAGTTCCCGGAAACGGCGACAGATAATGATATCCGTAAACTACATCTAAACTGCGCGCCAACCGGTCGGTGGCTCGCATTGTTTCTTTGGTTTCTCCCGGTAAGCCGACCATAAAAGAAACGTGCGGAAGTATTCCCACGTCTTTACACATTTGCATAGCGGGGGCGGCATGCTCCAGTCTGATTCCCTTCCTGATACGCTGGAGCATCTGCGGATCGCCTGTTTCCACGCCGAAACTTATCGAGTCGCACCCGGCGGCCGCCATCGCCGCAAGTATTTCCGGGTTAACTGTATCGACGCGGGCAAAAGCGCTCCAGCCGAGTTTAAGGCCTCGCTTATTTATCCCCTCGCAGATTTCCAGAACTCTTTCTTTATCGGAAGTGAATAAATCATCAGCGATGTTGATGCGTTCAAAACCCAAACCAAGTATCTCTTCAATCTCGTCGAGCACACAATTTACCGTCCGGCGGCGGATTTTCGCGCCGACCATTTTGCGCCCCAGACAAAAAATGCAGGCATTGGGACAACCGCGGCTTGTAATCATGCTGACCGGGAAACCCAACGCGCGGTAACGGAAAATGGGCAGTAAACTCCTTGACGGCAGGCTGATTCTGTCCACATTGTCAATAAAAGGCCTTTTGTCCGTAATGATAACATCGCCGTTTTCCCTGTACGCAAGGCCAGGGATCCCTCGCCATTTTTTTTTCTGCTTTAATACAGGTGTAAGTTCGGCGATAGTGTCTTCCGCCTCGCCGATAACAATCAAATCTATTTCCGGACACTGACGCAGGGTTTGCGTCGCCGCAAAAGAAACATGGGGCCCGCCTATCATCGTGATAATATCAGAATTGCAGTTTTTTACATCCCGCAGAATTTTCTGTGCTTCGTAAAAATTCATGGTGACGGAAGTCGCACCTACCGCGTCGGGCTGAAAATCATCCAGCTGTTTGCTGATTTTTTCCCGGGAATAACCGCTGACAATATAATCAAGAATGCGCACTTCCGCACCGGCCGCGACAAATGCTGCCGCTACATATGTTAACCCTAGCGGCGGTGAAGGGTTTTCTTCCAGGGGATAAGGTGTGGCCACAACAGCGATACGCAAAGAATCAATCTCCTTTACGGGGGGAAAACACCGTCCTTAGCCAACCAAAAAATGTGTTTCCTTCCCGCATCATGCGTTCCACATTATCATAAAATTGATTAAGTTTATCAGGTTCGGCCATCCATTGTGACCTTGATTTCAACGGCTGATTCGCATCCAGATACCTCACCACTACCGCAGGGTTGCCCACGGCAATGGCATTAGCAGGAATATTTTTCACCACAACGGCTCCCGCTCCGATGACTGCGTTATCACCGATGGTCACTCCTTTGCAAACTATGGCGCTGTCGCCGATCCAGACATTATTGCCGATTTTAACTTCGTAGGTGCTGCCCACGGATGATGTGCGGTCATACAAATCGTGCCAGTCGGAATCAGTGATATAAACATCCTGTGCCAGCATGCAGTCATCCCCCAGCATAACCGCTGTCGCCGATGTTATTCTGGTGCCCGGACATATCAAACAGCATTTACCGATTTCAATTTTTCCGTATTTCTCATCTTTTGTCCACACGCTCAGCCTGACTTTTTTATCGGATGTGGCGATTAATGTGGTAAAATCGCCTATGGAAACAGACCTGCCGTAAATTTCCACGTGCCAGGGTTTCATAAAAGCCATACCACGCCCAAAACTTTCACATTGCGGCGCCAGAAAATGATACGCATACCACTGTTCAAATTTATGGCTCAAGCGTTTTAGGTAATACGGCCGGTGGTCTTTGTTCATTCAATTTGCCTTTTAAAATTGACACTGAAAAATGGATTAGTTATAAATTATCAAATGATCTTTTGCTTTTTACCCAGCCAAAGACAAAATCAATCACAACTTCCATGTATCCCAAAATTTATGATTGAAAATTCTCCCCGCGGGAGTTATTTCGTTCAAAGCATCCCAGGCAAGTATAACCGCCGCCGCCGTCCAGCCCGTTTTTTCTTCCGGCCAAATAATGCCATCAGGATATGTTACCCCCATCCAGTAGGAATCATCGGAAAATCTTTTGTCGGAAAGCCAGCTAAATACGGCTCGCGCGCGCGTATAATCTTCGATGGCTGCCAGAGTCATAACAAGTTCCGCCGTTTCCGCCATAGTTATCCAGGGACGATCACTCACGCAGCGCACACCCCAGTCAGGAACAATAAATTTTTCCCAGGATTTATCAATTCTCCTTTTTGCTTCTTCGCCACTAATTGCGCCACACAAAACAGGATAATACCAGTCCATGGAGTAGCGTGATTTAATCATATTGAAGAGATCAGACCTGAATCTGATTGCGTCACCCAGAGAAGCCTTGGCTTTATACCAGCTGGGCCTTTTTTTACCCAAAAGTTTGGCAATAGCCAGGGCACACTTGATGCTCATATAAACCGAACTGGAGCCGGTGAGCAAAGCCATTTTATCAACTTTGCCGTCTTTGTTTTTTGCCCAGTATATTTCCCCCTGCGGAGACTGCAGTTTTATTGCATACCGAATCCCCCCGGAAATCACCGGCCACATTTCCTCCAAAAAATTCAAATCCTTGGTAATAAGGTAATAATGAAACAAACCCACCGCCACGTATGATGAAAAATTTGCCTCTCTGGTGGAGTTGATAATTTTTCCATCGAGTGTTTCCGACCACCAGCTGCCGTCAGACAGTTGAGTGCCGATCAACCAGCGATAAGCACTTTGGGCTTCCTGATAAAAACCTCCGACACACAAACCCATGGCGCTTTCTATATGATCCCAGGGATCCGTTTTGCCGCCAATCGACCAAGGAATTTCGCCATTTTCTTTTTGAATAGACGCGATAAAAGCGCCCATTTTTTCCACGGATACCCTACTTTTTTTTTCAGACAGCTGGGGCAAATTGATTTTCATTAATCTTAGTCCTTTTTAAAATAGAAAACGATGCTTTTACCCATGAATGGATTCAAAAACTCTTCCAGAGAGCGCACCCAAAAAGGTTTATGCATAATATCCCATTCCAGAAACTTTTTGTAATATTTAACCAGCAAGTTACTTTCATTTTTGTGGCCAACCAGGCATTTAATCCACCAGTAGGGCACGTGCAAAGCGTGCTTATAATTAATCTTCCAGCATTTAAAACCATGCTTTTTAAACATAGCGAGGAGCTTATCCTTTCTGTAAATCCGCACATGTCCTCCTTCTTCATTGCGATAAGCGCGCGAAAGTAGCCAGCAAATTTTTTCCGGGAAATAACGCGGCACACTGATGACCAAAGAGCCTTTAGGTTTTAAAACGCGGATAAGCTCCTCAAGCGCCTGTTCATGCTCCCAAATGTGCTCCAACACCTCCGAGCAAATAACGCAATCGAAAAAACCGTCGCTAAACGGAAGATTCCTTATATCCGCTCTGGCAATATGGCAATTATCTGCTGAGGAACCCGGGATTTCCGCAAGCGAGGCACAAGCTTTATCGAGGTCTTCCTTATTCATATCGATACCAAAATACCTCACACCCGGAATTCCCGCCAAGCCACGCAAATGCCGGCCCGTACCACAACCGGCATCCAGAACCGCGTTTCCCGGTTGTAATCCCAACTCAGGGAAGTCGACGGTAAGCATCAATCGCCTCCCAGTAAATATTTGTAACTTCTTCAGCGGCCCTCGACCAGCTGAAAACATTGTTGACGCGTTCCAAACCAGCCTTGGCGTATCTTTTTCTTTCGCCCGGATTGTTCAGCAAATAAGTTATCGCTCCGGCCAGCGCCGATGCGTCGGCAGGCGGAACAATTATCCCCCCGTCTCCGACTACTTCCTGCAAGGCCCCGCCTGAAGTTGATATCAGCGGCACGCCGCAAGCCATGGCCTCCACTGCCGGTATGCCAAAGCCTTCATACAGTGAAGGAACAACGGCAATCGCCGCTTTGCTGTAGTATTCGGCAAAGTCTTCATTAGCGATACGCCCGGTAAAATGGACAATGTCGCCAATCCTTAACTTGGCGACCAATTTTTCAATCACCCCGTTCTTTTTCGGTTCGCCGATAACCGTAAGTTTTACGGATTGTTTTTTTCTGATTTCGGCCACGGCTTCCAGTAAATACCTCAGCCCTTTAAGGGGTATATCCGCGCTGTTGGTAACAATGATCGTGTTCTCCGGACGCGTCCCGTTTTGCACGGGATAAAAAAATTCTTTATTGATGCCATTATAAACAACACGGAATTTTTGCTCGTCAATGGAAAATTCCCGGGCGATATCTTTTTTGGTAAACTCCGATACCGTCACAATATGCGACAGGCCCCTGGCCACCTTCATCTGCATTTTGATAAACGTGTACCATCGGTAAATCTTATACTTTTGGTAAATTGTTTTTGCCGCATTCAATTCTTCGCGGCGGTCAACCGTAATCGGGTGATGAATTGTTGCGATAGTAGGATAAAGTTCTCTTCCGATTTTTCCGATACCATAGGACAGACATTGATTGTCATGAACGATATCATAATTCATTTCATTCTCACGCAGATATTTATACGCGCGTTGACCAAAAGTGTAGGGTTCCGGGAAACTGCCGGTGCACATGTTTAAAAATTCATACATGTTCAATGGATTGAAAAGATCAGTCAACTTTTCCACGCGGAAGAAATGCTCGGGGTTGTAAAGATCAAGGCTGGGAATTTTATGCAGACGAACTTTCTCATCCAGCTGCGGATAGGGCGGGCCGGAAATAACATCAACTTTATGCCCAAAATCCGCAAGAGCTTTGCTCAAATGCTTGATATAGACCCCTTGTCCGCCACAGGTGGGATTCCCCCGGTAAGTAAGAAGACAAATTTTAAGCGAACGGGATTTCTTTGTTTCGGTCACACACAGGCCCTCTGAATAATTTTGCCCGAATTGTTCAGCATCGCGGATATTTCATCATCAGTCAGTCCCGCCCCGCGCGCAATTTTCAAAGCCATTGTTTTGCCGACAAAATCAGATGCCGCGTGAGCGTCATTGTTGAGCACAAGCTGGGCCTTAAACTTTCTGGCCATACTGACAACATGGCCATTGGTGTAAGCGTGACCGCGGCGGGTGGTAATTTCCAGATAAACTCCTTTTTGCGCAGCCAGTTTCACTTCCTCTTCACCAATTAATCCCGGATGGGCTAGAATATCCACCTCCGCTTTTATCGCCGCAAGATTGGTGCCCACGGGTACCGGCTCCGTAATTGTCTCTCCGTGCACCACAATAATTTTTGCTCCGATTTTCCGGGCTTCATCGGCAAGAGAGGCTATATCGCTGGGGTGAACATGCGTAAGTTCAATTCCGGGGATAATCTCTATATCGCCTTTTTCCGTTATCAGGTTGCAAACTTTGACAATTCTTGGAATAACAAAATCTATATTGGAGTGATCGGCATGATCGGTAATGGCTATTGTTTTATAGTCTGCCGCCCAGGCACGTTGGGCCAGTTCCGCAGGCACCAATTCACCGTCACTAAAAATCGAGTGAGTATGAAGATCAATCACTTGAAACACCATTAAAGAAAATCTTGTAAAAAATCCGATTACATGAAGGTTTAACTAACAAATTTGCGACTGATAGTCAATAAGAAGATAAAAACGGCATAAATTTAGAAGTGGTCGCTTATTAGTAGATGGAAAAACAATCAGGATTACGGTTTACCTCTTTTTAACTGAAAGACGCATGTGAATTCCCACATGATAGCATCGCTATATTTTTTTTTGTAAGTCGCTGTAGCATTTCAAGCCACAAAGGCCCTGAGTGTCTTTGACTGCGCTAACAACGGCGCGTTCCATAACGCGCGCAGCCAAAAGGCCAACGACACTTAAATCTGCGGTGACAAATCCGGTGGAAAGAGCAAAAATTGTATCTCCGTCGAACATGGTGTGTGCCGGACTCATCGTGCGGGCATAGCCGTTTTGCGCCATTGAAGCCAGTTTTGTCGCCTGTGCTTTATCCAGCGCGGCATTGGTGGCAACTATGCCGATGGTTGTATTGCCGCCAAAAAGATTTTTCTTCTCGGCATAAGCATCTGCCATGATTGTTTCCGTATCAATAATTTTTTGTCCGTCTTCGCTCAGCGGTCCGGCAAGCTTTTCGCCGGTGTGGGGGTCGTTCACATCTCCAAGACAATTGACCGCCACAAGCGCGCCGATTTTTAAATCGCCAATCCGCACGGCATAAGTCCCCAATCCGCTTTTCATGGCGCGGTTCATATCCATGATTTTCCCGACCGTCGCGCCTGTTCCCGCCCCCACGTTACCATGGGGTGAACATGGCCTGTTTGTGGCGTTTTGACAGGCCTGATAGCCCATTTTCTCATCTGGCCTCACTTTGAAATCCCCTATAGCCAAATCGAACAAAACCGCTCCACAGACAATCGGCACGCGCGTGACGCCGACATCAAAACCAATTTTCTTTTCTTCCAGGAATTTCATAACGCCTGACGCGGCGTCAAGACCGAAAGCGCTGCCACCGGACAGCACAATCGCGTGGATTTTTTGCACCATATTGACGGGATTGAGAAGGTCTGTTTCACGGGTTCCCGGCGCGCCGCCGCGCACATCCACGCCGGCTACCGCACCTTCTTTGCAAATAACAACCGTGCAGCCGGTGGCAGCATCCAAATTATGGGCATGCCCCACTTCGATTCCTTCAATGTCCGTAAATTCAATTTCTATCATTTCACCAGTAATTGTTCGAATATTAGCCGCCTGACCGAAAAACATCAAATACTACCTCGCGGCAATGGCGGAAATCTCCACGAGCACATCATGCGGCAAGCGGGACACCTCCACGGTGGCCCGCGCGGGCGGCTTTTCCTTAAAATACCTGCCGTAGATGGCATTCATTTCGTTGAAGTTATTCATGTCCTTGAGAAAAACCGTTGCGGAAACAACATCACCCATGGTCATGCCGTTTGCGGCCAGTACCGCCTTGATATTCTCCAAAACCCGTGTCGTTTGCTCCTCGATGGAGCCACTGATTGTCTGATTTGTCTCGGCATTAATCGGAATCTGCCCGGCAAGAAATAACATATTGCGAAACTTAATTGCCTGGGAATAAGGCCCAATAGCCGCGGGCGCGTCTTTGGTATTAATCACTTCTTTGCAACCATCAGTTGTGCAACCGGCTATTCCTAAAACCACAAGCACGACAACACCCAGATTAAACGGCGTACGGCGTCCAAACTTCATTTATCGCCTCCAAATACAAATTGATTTTGCTTGACTCTTCTTCTGGCGGGAAACCTGAACTTATTACTCAAATAGCCGTCTGTAGTACAATAATAAAATATCAAACGGCTGTATGAATTTCCGCCGCTGTTTTCCGCATCTATTCGAGCAAACAATCAGAAAACTTCAGGTTCACGCTTTCTTGACCAAGCGCAGTATAAACAGTAAAATTATCGCACCGATCAGCGCCATCACGAATGAACCGAAAATACCTCCAAGGGAAATGTTCAGCAAGCCGAATAACCATCCCCCCAACAAGGCACCGATTACTCCGACAACCAAGTCGCCCACCAGGCCGAACCCGCCGCCCTTCATAATTTTACCGGCGAACCAGCCTGCCGCAAGACCAATCAGCAAAAAAACTATCAAACTGGTTAGATTCATTTTTATTGTCTCCTTTCTTTAAAGTTAACAAATCAGCGGGCTAAGATAACCGTCTTCTGCAAGATTAATGTCCCTTTTATGAATTTGAGTTCTCTTGGATTGAGTCATGCCCGGCGACCTTTAACAACATTTCTTGTCAAAACGTAACCGAATCTGAAGGTTTGGAAAGAATTGGAATTATAAAAGCATTTTTCACCTATCGGCGTCAAGATTAATTTTTTCAAAGACAAAAGCATTTTTATAAACCTTTGTTGGATAAAAAACCAACAGGCGCAAATCCGCTGATTTTAAAGTTCTAGCTTCTTGATAGAAAATATTGTAAAAATGCGAAGATTTTACAAACCTTAAAAAGAAAAGGTAAAAATATGCTTGAATTAAAGGACCTTGTTTTTTCCGTCAACATAAAGGATGAAAAGAACAACGATCAAAAAATTGACATAATCAAGGGGATCAATTTTAAATTTGAAAAAGGTAAATTCTACGCCATAACCGGCCCCAATGGCAGCGGCAAAACCACTTTGGCCAAATTAATCATGGGCATAAACAGACAAACAGGCGGCAATATCTTTTTTGAAGATAAGGATATAACCGAACTTTCCATTACCGAACGCGCAAAACTTGGTATCTCTTACAGCTTTCAGCATCCCGCGCGTTTCAAAGGAATCACGTTTCGTGACCTTCTGGCCATTTCCAGTCAAACTGATGATGAAGAAAAGCTGTTGAGTATCGTGCGACGGATGGGCATTTGCCCGCTTTCTTTTCTGGACAAGCCTGTAGATGCTACGCTCTCCGGCGGCGAAATAAAAAAAATTGAGTTGGCGACCACAATAGCAAGAAATCCGAAACTCGCCATTTACGACGAACCGGACACCGGCATTGATCTTTGGACGATTATGCCAATGGTAACGTTGTTGAAAAAGGAGCAGAAGGATAAAGGCACCACAACAATAGTCGTCAGTCATAATAAATCCTTTTTCGAGGTAGCGGACACAATTTTAATTTTAAACGGCGGAAATATAGTGTACGAAGGCAATTTGGAAAAAGCTTTGCCGATATTGGCTGATTTCAGAATATGCAATTTCCGCCCGTGTAAAAAAGGAGAAACAGATGCTCGATGCTACCGATAAAATTTTACTCAAGACCGTAGCCGATCTCGAAGATCTCCCCCGGGGAGCCTACAATATCAGAAAAGACGGCAAGCTCCTGTCGCGTTCCACAACGGCGAACATTGATATAGAAACCAGTGAAAAACAAGACGGGATTACCGTTACCATCGCGCCGGGAACAGTAAACGAAGCCGTTCACATACCCGTCATTCTGGGCAAAGCTGGGCTGCACGATGTTGTTTATAATAAATTTATCATTGGTGAAAATTCCGACGTCACGATTATCGCGGGCTGCGGCATCCACTGCGGAGGACCCGAGCCGGAAGGCCATGAAGGGATTCACGAATTTATCGTGAAAAAAGGGGCAAAAATAAAATACATCGAAAAGCACTATGCCGGCGGACAGGGATCGGGAAAAAGGACGCTGAATCCCACAACAAAAGTCTTCCTGGAGGAAAATTCCAAGGTGGAAATGGAGCTCACGCAAATCGGCGGAGTGGACGAAGCGTATCGCACGAATGAAGCGATTCTAAAGGCGAACAGCTCGCTGCTGATCACCGAAAGAGTGATGACCGAAGGAAATCAAAAAGCCGTTTCACGGAATAAAATTATTTTGGAAGGAGAAAACAGCCGTTCCAACATGGTATCACGTTCGGTCATAAAGGGAAAATCTCAACAGGACTTTTATGCGACGATCGTCGCCAAAGCCAAAAGTTTCGGGCATATAGAATGCGACGCCATTATCATGGATAACGGCACCAACAAAACAATTCCAGCTCTGCGCGCCGAACATCCCGACGCGGAATTAAGCCATGAAGCATCCATAGGAAAGATAGCCGGAGATCAATTGATGAAACTGATGAGCCTTGGCATGACCTACGGAGAAGCGGTCAACGCCATCATCCAGGGCTTTTTACGCTGAGGACACATTCGGACGTTTAGGGAAAATCCCCTTTAAAACAAGCACAAGCATCCGGTGCATTTTCCCCCAAGCTTGTGTTCTTTTCGGCCTCCGAGAAAGACGGCAAAATAGAATTTTGCGCCTTTCAGACCACGCCTAGATAACTGTGCTTTTTCAGCCACCCCAGCAGTTCCTTTATGCTTGCCGTTGCTAAGCAGATGCTGGTATCCGCAGCGCCGTAATAGATATAAAGCGTGTCACCGTCTTCGTTTAGAACATAACCGGTGGGAAAAACGACGTCCGGCACATCGCCGACCTGTTCGTATTCGCGCGTCGGTCCGAATATCCATTCCGAACTTCTGTAAATAACGTGCGTCGGGTTTTCCGCATCCAAAAGCGCGATCCCCACGCGATACAAACAGCCGGCTGCCGTAACGCGAACGCCATGGTAAAAAACAAGCCAGCCTTCCGGCGTTTCGATCGGCGGCACAGCTAATCCCACCTTTGCCGCATCCCACCAGGCACCCTGGCGCGCCGGGATCAGTATCTTATGGTCCCCCCAATGTCTTAGGTCCGGCGAAAAAGATATCCAAATATGCGCCGCCGCCCCAAGAACCGAAACCGGCCGATGGATAAGCGCCCATCTGCCGGCAAATCGCCTGGGAAATAAAGCCGCATCCTTATCCTCGGGCGGCATAATCATGCGAAAATATTCAAATCGGCTAAAATCTCGCGTCAGTGCCAACGACACGCCCGGCCCGCCCTGCGAATACACCGTATAGACAACGGCATAGCGTTCCAATTCGGGAATCCAGGTAATGCGCGTATCCTCCATGCCCCATATTTCCTCCGGACGTTTTTCGGGCTCGGAACACAACGTCGGCGAGCGATCAATGCGCCAATTTTTTACACCGTCAGCAGAGACGGCCTTGCACAAATGCGAGATGCCGCGCCGATCTTCCACACGCGCCAGCAACAGCACTTCCCGGGTATCAACCAAACGAATTGCTCCCGGATTAAAAACAGAATTGACCATATAGGGCCAGTCGGTTTTTCTGAGTATCGGATTTCCCGCATACCGCTGTAAAAACTCCGAACACATAACTTTTGATGAACAAATTTCAGCCGTTTTCTCTTTCATGCCTCTTCTCCCTCGTGCGTTGACTATCAACTTCTTCCTGAAATTCATACATCGCCAGCAGACTCATCAGCCAGCAAATAACCGATTCCGCTCCCTGATTCTGATTAACACGATCGGGATGCAAACCATCGCAACAAGCTCCCGATACATAATCGTAAAGTGGCAAGTTCAAATCATTACGTCCCAAGAACCATTCAAACGCCCGACGGGCGGCAACAAGCCAATATTCATCCTTTGTCAGGCGAAAGGCAGTCAGACAGGCATCCAAAAAAGAAGATGCTTCTATCGGTTGCTGGTCAAAACGCGCGCGTGTTCCGTTGCGGACATACCAGCCATTGGAGCCGATGGGCACGAAGTGCCCCTGCTGCGCCGTCTGCAACTCATCCAGCCATTTCAACGACCGCAACCCTGCCTGGGCCATCTCTTCATTCGGCAAACCCCGCCCTGCCTCAATCAATGCCTGACATATCCGCGCATTATCATATGTCAGCCGGTCTTCAATCCATGGCCAATCTTCGACCGCGTTGGCGCGATACTGTTCAAAAAGACGATGCGCCAACATTTCCCGTTCTTTTCTGAACATTGTGGCTCCCGGATACACACGCAAGTAAGTCTGAATTGCCAAAATACCTAACGCCCATGCTCGCGTGGAAGAAAACGAAGCGATCGGCTCCGTGGCCGCTTCCATCAAATGAGCGGCAGAAGCACGATGCCCGGAATGTCGGGCATAGGCGATCACATGGGCAAGACCCCAAACGGCCCGCGCATGGGTATCTTCCGTGGCTACCGGCTTAGCCCATGTTCTCTGATAGGTCAGGTAATTACCGAATCGGCGGCTCTCCGGGTCAAAAGCGTAAATAAGATAAGACATGTATCGGGAAATCAGTTCGTTCCATTCGGTCAATTCGGGCGACAATACGGAACCTTTGGCGGCAACAATCAACGCACGTGCCTGGTCGTCAGTGCTGTAACCATATCGCGGGTCGGGATTACAGAAATAGGCGTGCTGAATAATGCCCGTTGAATCGGTTAAAGACAACATGTGTTTGAGATTTATTACCGGCAATTCGCCGGGACGTTCACCTTTCTGCGACAGCAGGCGCACCGGCTTGGGACAAGCGTTCCTCTCAGCTATTACTTTTTCAAATAAATCCATGTAGGCACGCGCAACCTCCGGCCAGATCATCAGGCGACAATACTGGTAAGCTTTTTTGCGAATAGCGTTGCGTTCAACTTCGTTTTGCAGTAATTTAATCAGTTGCTCGGCGATGGCCTGAATATTCTGGAATGGAACCAAAACCCCGCGATCTTCGGCCAGCATTTCCTGCGCGTACCAATAAGGAGTGGATACCACGGCCTTACCCAAACCCATCGCATAGGCCAGCGTGCCGGATGTAATCTGCTCCTCATTCAAATAAGAAGTTATATAGATATCCGCCGCGCCCAAATATTGACAAAGCTCATCCAGCGACACAAATCGGTTGACAAAACTTACATGCTCCGACAGATTCAGCCGGCGTATTTTTCTCATTAAAGATTGCCGATATGCTTCACCCTGCTCTTTTATGATGTGCGGATGCGTCACGCCAACATACATGAAATGTACGTTCGGCACTTCCTTGACCGCAAGCGCCAGGGCGTCGATAACGTATTCGATGCCTTTGCCGGGATTAAGCAAGCCGAAACTCATAATCAACTGTTTACCCGCGAGACCGAAATCGTCTTTGAAATAATTTGGATCGACAAAAGGCATATCCGGTATGCCATGCGGGATCAATACAATTTTTTCCGCCGCCACACCATAAATACCTGTGAGAAAATCAACGGCTGTCCGGCTCATCACCACAAGACGGTCGCATATCTCCGCCAAATTGCATATCACTTCTCGTTGCTCGATACTTGGATTTTTCAACACAGTGTGGAGCGTGGCAACCACCGGCGCCGACACCTGGTGTAGTAAAGAAAGTATCCAACAACCCGCTTTGCCGCCGAAAATTCCATACTCATGTTGGAGGCAAATAATGTCCGCCTGAGAAATATTGATAAAATCAGAAGCAATATCATATTGCTCACGGTTAATGGCATCGATCTCAAAACGCACCCGCTCCGGATAAAGATAGCCTGCCGCGCGGTCATTCATGGCAATGGCAAAACACTCAACCGCCGGGCTCTTTATTTTAGCTACGCTCTCGCATAAGTCGGTGGTAAAAGTTGCTATACCGCATTGGCGCGGCAAGTGATTCCCAATAAAAATAATTTTTTTCGGTTTCAACTTCTGATGATCTTGCATGACCATGACACCTCAATAATGATTTATGACAAGAACCACCTTTAATACGGTTATTATCGTAATATTATTGGCTAATCATCGCCATATGTATTTTTGATTAGCGCTATTGGCATTCAATCCCCCTAGGCTTGCCCGTATGATTACCAACCAACGCGCAAAAACATGCGAATAGTTATTCTTATTCTTTTTTAGAATAATTATTGTGAGGATAATGTCAAGGCTAATACTTCAAAAGCAAAAACGTGGCTGATACGCGGCAGATGTTTTTTCCTTTGTCTTCCGTCACCAGGCAATCGCCGATCATCAGGCTCTTGCCTTTTTTGAAAACATTAGCCCGGGCGATAAGCTCCCCTTTACTTACCGCCGCCAGGAAATTGCTTTTGAGCTCTATCGTGGTCAAACCCTCACCCGGCTTCAATTGCGTCATCATCGCGTGCGCGATGGCTTCATCGCCCAGGGCCACCACCAGACCGCCCTGCATGATTTTTGCCCCCTGCAAATATTGTGGGCGCACCTTCATGCGAAACTCCGCAAAGCCGTCTTTTAAATCGGTAAGATTTATATCTAAAAAATCCAAAAAGGGATTGAGCCCTTTTTCACCCTTTTTGAGTCTTTCCAGATATTCACGGTAATCATTCATAAATTCTTCTCCTTATCAACTAATCAAAAAAAGCCTGCTAATACATAATATTTTTTATGTGCGCCATTTAACCAATATAATTATAATTTTTCAAATCATTTTCCGATAATCGCATACATGTTTAAAAAGAAACAATAAAGAGATTGACTAAAACCATCCTTTTTTATAGATACGAAACATCAGGTGATGGAGTTCGCCTTATAACCGCTCATATAGCTGATAACTCCTAGTGGATATTTACCCGAAGGAGTTATTCATGGAAAACCCCAAAATAACAACCCTTTCACAAATCAGAAAGATCGTTGACACCGTCGGCAACATAACGGACAAGCTTGGGTTAGTCTCCCAGGAACGCCAACTGGAAGCAGCGCAAACGCTTCTGTCCCAAAACCCTCCTATTGATATTGCCGTTTTGGGACAATTCAAGACGGGTAAGAGTTCTTTTCTCAACAGCCTTTTGGGGCAAAACGTTTTGCCCGTGGGCGTAATCCCCGTGACCACAGCGATCACCCGCCTGCAATACGGAGAAGAAGAGCGGGTAACCGTTCGGCATTTTGACGGAACTACAATTTCCGTACCGCTTGCTAATATTGCCTCTTACACGTCGGAAGCCCAAAATCCCGACAACAAAAAAAACGTGGCGATCGTCGATATCGAACTTTCCTCGCTAAAAAATACGCCGGACTGCGCCTGGTGGACACGCCAGGTCTAGGAAGCGTTTATAAATATCACCAGTCCACCGCCCAAAACCGGCTGCCGGAGGTGGGCACCGCTTTGCTGGCCATCAGCGCGGACGGGCCGCTTTCTGAAAATGACCTGGTATTTATTTCCGAATTAACTACCCATACACCAAAAATAATAATACTTTTAACCAAAGCCGATCTTCTTTCCGCGGGGCAGCAAAATGAAGTAATAAATTTTTTCCGACAAATCCTGCAAAAAGAATTGAATCGGGAATTACCGGTCTATCTTTACTCTGCGAAAAATGAAACAAATCGTTACAAAGAAATTATCGAAAGTGAAATCTTAAAAATAAGCGCAAACCGTGATTTTGAATTCCAGCGGATTCTGCGTCATAAAACACGGTTTCTCGTAAAAAGCGCTATGGGCTATCTGAACGTCGCCTTAAACAGCTCCCTGCAGGCGGATCAGCAAAAAGAAAACCTGTGCCAGACCAGGACGCTAATTCAGACATATTTGGAAAATTTTCAGGCACCGTTAACAAATAAAATTAGAACTAAATTAGCCAAGGAAATTCCTTTATGGAAGGGCAACCTCTGGAAACTTAGCCGACGCTATGAAGACTGGGTATCGCAAATCCTATCCGAAGAAATGCGCCTGCTTTCAAAAACGGAACATCACAATTTTTACGGCACATTGAAGAAGGCGCATGCCAGTTTTTCGCGATCTATTGAAGTTTTTCGTCAATCGTTAAACTCCAATATCGAGAAGGTTCTGGGTATAAAATTGGCGGATGTGGAATGGGAAATCAAGCCGCCGCAGCCTGATGAGCCTGATATCGCTTTCACCAAATCCTTCGATATTCACCTTGATTTAATTTGGTTTTTGATTCTCATGTTTATTTTCCGTAAACTTTTTGAGCGTCACTTTATCAGAGGTCTGCCACGAGAGGTAGAAATTAATATATCAAGGCTAACCTACCAGTGGGAAAAAAGAATAAATTATGCTATAGATTCTATGCGCAATCAGGCCATAAACTACGTGCAAAAGGAAATTGCCACAATTGAAGGATTGCTCTTGCAAACCAAAGGAAAAACGGAAGAGATAAAACTATTGATCGTTAAGCTGCGAAATTTATCGGATAATTTGGCAGTATAACATAAAATTTATTCTGAAAGGACACCACTATGAAAAGAAAAATCAAAGAAATTCGCGCCATGGAAATTCTGGATTCGCGCGGCAATCCGACAGTTAAAGCAACCATCACATTGGATAACGGAATCACGGCTTCGGCCTCGTGTCCCTCGGGAGCTTCCACCGGCGAAAATGAAGCCGTGGAATTGCGCGACGGGGATAAAAAACGTTACGGAGGCAAAGGTACGCTTAAAGCCGTGGCCAACGTCAACAAAAAAATTGCGCCGGCGCTGATCGGTATTGATCCCATATGTCAGGCACAGATTGACAAAATTATGATTGATCTGGACGGCACGCCGACTAAAGCGAAACTCGGCGCCAATGCCATTGTTGCCGTATCCATGGCGGTGGCTAGAGTAGCTTCCATATCAGTTAATCTTCCGCTTTACGCTTATCTCGGTGGCCCGGGCGCTACACGCATCCCTGTGCCGATGATGAATATTCTTAACGGCGGCAAGCACGCGGACAACAGCGTGGATTTGCAGGAATTCATGATTATGCCTCTCGGCGCCCCCACTTTTGCCGAAGCTCTGCGTTACGGCGCGGAAACCTTCCACGCCCTGAAAGCCATTTTAAGCAAAAAAGGTTACGCCACCAACGTGGGTGACGAAGGCGGCTTTGCCCCCAATCTAAAAAGCAACGATGAAGCCTGCGAAGTCATTATTCAGGCCATCGAAAAAGCCGGCTACAAACCGGGCAAAGATATCGCTATCGCGCTTGATCCCGCGGCAAGTTCATTTTACGAATCAGGCAAATATAACCTGGCCAAGTCCAAACAAGGCAAAAAATCAACCGATGAAATGGTCGCCTTTTATAAAAGCTGGATTAAAAAATATCCCATTGTTTCGATCGAAGACGGCCTGGCAGAAAACGACTGGGCGGGATTCAAAAAACAGACCGCCGAGCAGGGTGATAAGATCCAGGTGGTCGGGGATGACCTTTTCGTAACCAACACAAAATACATCGCTCGCGGCATCAAGGAAAAAGCGGCCAATGCCGTATTAATCAAGCTTAATCAGATCGGTTCGGTCACGGAAACGATTGAAGCAATCCAAATGTGCCGCCAGGCGGGCTGGGGATTTGTTATTTCTCACCGCTCGGGCGAAACGGAAGACGCTTTTATCGCCGACTTCGCCGTTGCCATGGGAGGCGGTCAGCTCAAAACCGGTTCTGCATGCCGCAGCGAGCGCATCGCTAAATACAACAGATTAATGGAAATTGAATACGAGTTGGGCAGCGCTTCTGTCTTTTCTAATCCGCTGGCAAAATGAGTTCTCTTTAGCTATGAATTTTATTGACGAGCAGGTTTTTTAAAACCTGCTCGTTTTTTATACACAGCTTTATTGCAAATTACCGCTTTATTACATGCACGGCGGTGGCCTTAAAAGACACAACCAGCATGCTTCCTTCGCGGATGTTCAGTTCATCAAAAGAAGGCAGCGTGATGTAGGCGGAAAGCGTAAAACCGCAATCCAGCGTGAGCTTGTAGAAATAAGCCTGACGAACGGCCTTGATAACCCTGGCCTCAAAAACATTGCGGGCGCTGATTTTCCCGGGTATGGTTTTGGAAACAGTAATATTTTCCGGCCGCAGGCAACAACAGACTTTTTGTCCCTCCTTAAACTCGCCGACTGCTTCTATAACTTGACCGTTTACCGCTATCTCCATTAATCCTTCTTTGCTTGTTTTGACCACACCTTCGAGGATAACTTCCGTTCCGACAAAACTGGCGATATATTCATTAACCGGCTGCTGAAATACCTGCGCAGTGGCACCCTGCTGGATTATTTTTCCCTCGCTCATCACAACTACATCCTGCGCTAACCTAAGCGTTTCCTCGCGATCGTGCAGCGCCAGCACGGCGGTAATTTTTGTTTTTTCCAGAATATTCTGCAAATCATCGATAATCGCCTCGCGCGTGGGCGGGTCCAGTGAATTAAACGCCTCATCCAAAAAAATTATTTTCGGCTTGATGGCAAAGGCGCGCGCCAGGGACACGCGCTTGGACTCACCGCCGGAAAGAGTCTTGGCGGCGCGTTTGGCCAGATGTTCAATACCGAAATATGCCAGCGCCTCGTCAACACTCTTTTTTATCTCCGCGCTGCTCAGATTGCGGAACTTAAGCCCCACGGCAATATTTTTTTCCACAGTCATATTCAATAAGAGCGGCTCCTGAAAAACCACTGCGACATTGCGTCTCAGCATCGCTAAATCTGAAGAGCTGTTAACTTGCCGCGCCTGAAAATAAAGCCTGCCGCTTTCTATCGGCAAAAGCCCGGCCAAGGTCAGCAAAAGCGTGGATTTTCCCGCGCCGTTCGGTCCGATAAGCGCCAGTGTCCGCCCGGGAAATACTTTAAGTTCATTAACGTTCAACACGGTAAACTTGCCGCGTTTCACCACCAGATTTTCTACGGATAAAAGAGGTGATTGCTTCATCTTGACTGCTGCCTCTGCTGAATCTGCGTGAGGATGAAGTTAATCGTAAAGGCCAAAATCAACAATATAACACCAAGAGCGATGGCCAGGTCGAAATTACCCTTTCCTGTTTCCATAACCGTGGCGGTAGTCAAGACACGCGAATATCCTTTAATATTACCACCCACCATGATGGAGGCGCCGATTTCAGAAATGACGCCACCGAAACCAGCCATCACCGCCGCCAAAAGCGGCAGACGGGATTCTTTTATCAAGACCCAAACCATCTGCAGGCGGCTCGCGCCCAGAGACAGAATCTGTAATCGCAAATTCGGCGGCAGGTTTTGAATAGCGGCCAGCGATATGCCCATAACAATCGGCGTGGCAATAATCGCCTGCGCGATAATCATCGCGGTGGGAGTGTAAAGAATTTCTAAAAATCCAAAAGGCCCGCTGCGCCAGATCATGATGGTCACAAAAAGGCCGACAACCACCGGCGGCAATCCCATGCCGGTGTTAATGATGCTGATAGCCAGACGTTTGCCGAAAAAATCGTTAAGCGCGACGGCAACGCCTATGGAAACACCGATAAACAGACTGATAAAAGTGGCCGTCCCCGATATTTTCAGAGACAGCCACGTAATGCCGATTACTTCGGGATCAAGACTGATTAATAAATGAAAAGCCTTGACAATTCCCTGTACAATTAACTCCAATTAATACCTCTATTTTCCCAGATCTTCCACTTTTTTACCCGCGTCGGGGAAAAACAGCGGCGAACCGAATTTATCCACGCCAAAAGTTCTGATGATTTCTTGAGTATCTTTTGACACCATAAAATCAGCAAATGCCTTCGCGCCGGCGGCGTTCACCTTGGGCCATTTCGCATTGTTTACTTCCATTACATGATAAATGTTTAACAGTATCGCATCGCCCTCCACCAAGATATCCAGGGCAAGATTTTTCTTCAAAGCCAGATACGTGCCGCGGTCAGCCAGCGTGTATCCATTTTTTTCTGACGCGACGTTTAACGTCTGCCCCATGCCCAAACCCGTTTCCTGATACCATTTCTGGCCGGCAGGAGTAATTTCCGCCTGTTTCCACAGTATCTTTTCTTTCGCGTGCGTGCCGGAATTATCGCCCCGCGAAATGAATAAGGCGTTCGCGGCGGCGATTTTCTTGAGCGCATCCGCTGCTGACTTCATGCCTTTGATTTTTGCCGGATCGGCACCGGGGCCGACGATGATAAAATCATTATGCATCACCAGGCGGCGGTTGACCCCAAAGCCCTCTTTTACAAACTCCATTTCCGCTTCCGGTGAATGTACCAGCATGACGTCAGCTTCACCTTTTTTCCCCATCGCCATAGCCTGGCCGGAACCGACGGCAATAGTTTTAACAAAATAACCGGTCTTTTTTTCGAAGATCGGGATCAGGACATCAAGCAGCCCGGAATCCTGCGTGCTGGTGGTTGTGGCCAGAATTACATTTTTTAGTTCAGGTTTTTTCCCCGCGGCATCCGCATTAGGCGCGCAAAACGCCAATAGAACAGCCGCCACCAATAGCATAATTAATCTACTGTTTCTGAAAATTTTCATATCTGTACTCCTTTACTTTTTTTGTTTTAGTTTGGCTTCAATGTCCTTTGCCATTCAACAGAATTGGGAAAGAAAAGGGGCGCGCCGTATTTATCCTTCCCAAAATCGCGAATTATCAGTTGCCCCGTCTGCGGGGATGTCAGCCACTGGACGAACTTCATCGTATCCTGATGGTTTACCTTGGGAAACTTTACCGGATTAACCGGAATGAGGGAAATAAAATTCAGCAAAGCCTCATCGCCTTCCACCAGAATGGCCAGCTTTATCGAATCTTTCAGCGACAGATACGTGGCCCGATCAATGACCGTATAGGCCGATTGGGCATTCGTGTATTTCAATGTGGCACCGTTGCCTTCGGATCCCTTCTCATAAACAACATACCATGCACCTTTTGGTTGGATACCGGCTTTTTCCCATAGAACCATTTCCGCAACGTGTGTGCCCGATTTATCGCCACGGCTGATGAATTTAGCTTTTTTATCCATAATTTTTTTCAGAGCGGCCGTCGCGGATTTCTCGCCTTTAATCGCGGCGGGGTCATCCGCCGGACCGACAATCACAAAATCGTTGTACATCAGCGGGATTCTTTCGGTGCCGAATCCATCAGCGATAAATTTTTCCTCCAGTGATTTGGCGTGCGCCATGACCAGATCGATTTGCCCCTTGGTGGCCAAATTCAATGCCGCGCCTGTGCCCGCACCGACGTGACGCACGCGGATTCCCGTTTCTTTTTCAAACGCATCTTCGAGTGTCGCCACTATTCCGGAATCAATCGGACCAATTGTCGAGGACAAAAGAATAAATTTGGGGCTTTCCGCCGCCAGCATCAAACCTGGGAAAAGCAAAATCATTAAAAATACCAATCTAACAACACACTTTTTCATCTACTTCTCCTTTCTTTAACTTGATATTACTAAAATCAGTTTCATTGACGTGAATAAAGAATTTTCCCGGAATCTTCAAAGTTGTAGCCGCCGATTTTTTCCACGCGGCTTCTGAAGTCGCCCGATTTAAGAGTTTCGATGAATGCCTGCACACCGGGCTGAAAATATGTCGATTGATCCATAATCATATCAAAGCATTCGGAAGTTATCGGCAAAAAGGAAAGCCCCAAAAGTTTACTTATGGCTGTCGATGCAATCCCCACATTCGCCTCTCCGGAAATAATCGCCAAGCCAACTTCAAAATGAGTGTAAACTTCGTTTTTGTAACCCTTGATTTTTTCCGAGCTGATACCTTCTTTCGCGAGATAATAATCAAGCAGCAATCTGATTCCCGAACCTTCCTGACGGTTTATGAATCTGATATTTTCCTCAGTAAGATTTTCAAAGCCTTTCACGGCGCCGGCTATTTCTTTGTTAAAAAGAAAACCTATATCGCGCTTGAAAAGATTCACCACCACCGGATTAATAGCGGGCAGATATTTTCCCAAATAGGAAATATTGTATTTACCGCTTTCGGCATCATACAAATGGGAAAGAGCGATATCGGTCACGCCGGAATTAAGCGCTTTAAGCCCCTCAGTGCTGCCGGTATTGGCGGAAAAAATGTAAAAATCGGGATGAGATTTTTTGGTTGCCACCAAAAGCATATCCAGAACAGGGTCATTACTGCCCGCGGCCAAAACAGCGCCGCTGATTTGAGAACTTTTTTTGCGCGCCTGCTTCAGGCCTTCTTTGGCGTTTTGTTCAATCCATTCATCAATAAATTTCTTAGGGAAAATCCATTTGCCGGTAACTTTCGTGCAGGGAATCCGCCCGCTTTTAATCAGGGCGTAAACCTGTTTTTCATGAATATCCAGATACTCGGCTACTTCTTTTGTATTCATTAATTGGTCGGACATAAAACCTCTTATACCTGTTTATTATATAAATAATACTGTCAACAATATCAAGAATATTATTCCAAATTCCAACTTGCAATTACAATAATATCCCGATAAACGTTTTTAGCGAAGGCGCCATAAGGTCAAAATTTATCCAGGTAAGTATATTTTTGGGGTATTTATTACCCAGCATCTTATTTTTAAGGTATAAAAATATGAATTTATTTTTAAATTATTTTTTTATAACAACTTATATTTCTACTCCTTTTTGGCACATTCCTTGATTTAAAAAAATATAAAAAACTTTTATAGGAACAAAGTTCATAATTTAAAAATTTATTGACAAAAAATTAGCATGATATTGTTTCGAAAATTTGTTTTAAATATTTGCGCAATATTATTATGATTGGGGAAAAAAATAACGGCCAAAACTGAATTTATAAGGAAAATTATGGGATTTTTTTTACCGGAAAAGGTTTTCGAAAAACGCCAATGCGCAAGATTTGCAATCGTTGTAAAATGAATTCAGCCGCAATCAATTATTGCAACGGCAACAAATATCCCCTGTATCGGTTATGCCTTAAATATTACCGATTTGCCGACGTGCAAAAATCCATCCTTAAATTCGCCGCTAACTCATTGACAATGCCCGGAAAAAAGTTCAGTACTTATATCCAAGCCTCACTGGAAGGGGGCAAGCAAACATTTTTCGGTAAACTCGTTGCGCGGGAAAGTTTTGCGTCTACAGGCACACACCCGAAACTATGATAGAGGAATAAAAACTCCTGCAGTAATGAAAACCGAAAAAAATAGCTGGGTGAAAATATGTTTAAAAAATTTTGTTTGACTCTTGTTTTTTTGTTCCTGACAGCCATTGATACTTATGCGGCTGGGCCGATAACGCCGGGAGAAGTTCTGAATCTGCAGCAATGCGTTGAAATCGCGCTGCAGAACCACCCCTATATTCACGCGGCGCGGGAAACGGTGCGCGTCTATGAAAGCAGAATCGGTCAGGCCAGAGCCGGTTATCTTCCACAACTGACTTTCGAATCCGGTTATCAGAGAATAGGCGCGGCTTCTTTATCCGGTGTGGATGTTGACCCGTATAATCGTTACTCCAATTCCTTAAACCTGAATCAGTTGCTCTTTGATTTCGGCAAGACATTTAATCAAATACAAATACAAAGCCTGAGCACCGAATCCGCCCGGGCCGACTTTCGGGATGTCTCCGGCCAGGTGATTTTCAATGTCAAGCAGGCGTATTATGTTTATCTGCAGGCTAAAATGAGCGTCGATGTGGCGCGGGAAACGGTCAACCAGTTCCAGCAGCATTTTGAAAGGGCTACCGCTTTTTTTGAAACGGGGACGCGCTCCAAAATCGACGTAACCAGCGCGGAGGTCAATTTAAGCAATTCCAAAATCAGCCTGCTCAAAGCGGAAAACGTCCTGCGTCTGGCCAGGGTCAATCTTAATAACGCCATGGGCTTAACCAACGCGCCCGCATATGAAATCAAAGAGGCGCTTTCCTATACTCCCCACAATATTTCTCTGGAACAGGCGCTGAAAAAAGGCTATGAAAACAGGCCGGACATTATTTCGACGACCAAGAAAAAAGAGGCGCTGGAGAAAACTGTTTTTTTAAATCAGAAAGGTTATTTACCCGTGTTATCAGGAAGCGCCGCCTACGGTTATCTCGGCAACGATACGACAACGGATAAAAACTGGAACGTCGGAGTTTTTCTGACTTTCCCTCTTTTCACCGGCCTTTCCACCAAATACCAGATTGATGAAGCCAGGGCCAATTTAAATGTGCTTAAAGCAAACGAAAATTATCTTCTGCAGGCGGTGTCGCTCGAAATTGAATCCGCATACCTTTCACTGAATGAAGCCAGGGAAAGAATCGACGCGGGAAAAGTTATCGTCCGCCAGGCCGAGGAAAACGTGGAATTAGCCAGGGGAAGGTACGAGGCCGGTGTCGGCAGCTCCATTGAAATTACAGACGCGATGATTACTTTAAACAACGCAAAAATGACTTACATAACGGCACTTGCTGACTATCAGGTGGCCTGGGCGAATTTGGAAAAAGCAATGGGGGAAAATTAATGAAATTTAAAAAAACCATCGTTGCCGTGTTGATTCTTCTCGTCGTTTTCATCGGTTTCTGTTCTTTTTTAAAAAGCGGAAACAATGCGGCTAAATACATAACCGAAACCGTCGGCCGTGGCGATGTTCAGGCGATGGTTTTTGCCACAGGCACGGTCAACGCGGTGACTACTGTCCTGGTCGGCACACAGGTTTCCGGAACGATAAAAGAATTGTTTGTCGATTATAATTCTCCGGTAAAAAAAGGGCAACTCCTGGCGACCATCGACCCGGCAACATTCGAAGCCCAGGTCCAGCAGGCCAAGGCAAACCTGCTGGTGGCGAAAGCCAATGTGGAAAAAGAGCGGGTTGCCGTTCACAACGCAAAAATAAATCTGGAAAGAAGCAAGACGCTTTTTGCCAAAAATTTTATTTCCAAAAGTGAACTGGATAATTCGGAAACAACGTATCTTTCCGCCGAAGCGCAATTGAAAGCGTCCGAGGCACAGGTGGCTCATTCCCTGGCCGCATTGAACTTCGCGCAGACGAATCTCAAATACACTAAAATCATTTCTCCGGTAAACGGAACAGTAATATCACGCAACATTGACGTCGGCCAGACAGTGGCGGCAAGTTTTCAGACGCCGACTCTTTTTAACATCGCCCAGGATTTGACCAAAATGCAGGTAAACACCAGCGTGGATGAGGCGGATATCGGTAAAATCAAAACCGGTCAGCCCGTGAGTTTTTCCGTCGACGCTTATCCGGATATAACCTTTAACGGTGAAGTTTCCGAAGTTCGCAATTCTCCCATTACCGTGCAAAACGTCGTCACCTACGACGTAATCGTGAAAGTTGACAATCCCGACTTAAAGCTCAAACCGGGGATGACCGCGAATGTTTCCATAGAAGTTGCCAACAAAAAGGATGTGCTGCTGATACCGGATGCCGCGTTGCGCGTGAAAATTACCGATGAAGAAGCGGCGGCCTCCAGGCAAAAAGGACAAGGCGTCTGGATTTTATCTGACAATAAACCCCGTCACGTCCTCATAAAAACCGGCATCAGCGACGGTAGATTCACGGAAGTGATATCAGGTGACATATCAGTGGGTGACGAAATAATCGTGGAAGTAAACCATCCGGCGAAAAAGAACTCTTCGCCATCAACATCGAAACCTCCGGGGATTTTCAGATAAAATGCCGCTTGTGGAAACAAACAGTCTGCAGAAAACTTACTGCCTGGGTGAAAGCGAAGTCCACGCGCTGAACAAAGTTTCGGTAAACATAGAGGCGGGGGAATTTGTTGCGGTCATGGGTCCATCCGGCTCCGGCAAATCGACTTTCATGAATGTCATCGGATGTCTGGACGAACCGACGGGGGGGCAGTATCTGCTCGACGGCATTGACGTCAGCAAAATGGACCGTGACGCTTTGGCGCAAATTCGCAACAAAAAAATCGGCTTTGTCTTTCAGGGATTCAATCTCCTTTCACGTACGACAGCTCTGGAAAACGTGGAAGTGCCCATGCTTTACAATAACACGCCGCCCCGAGAAAGAAGAAACAAAGCCCGGCAGGCGCTGAAAGCACTGGGGCTGGAAGGCAGAGAACATCACCACCCCAATCAACTATCCGGCGGTCAGCAGCAGCGCGTGGCCATCGCCCGGGCGCTGGTTAATGAGGCCCCTCTTCTGCTGGCGGATGAGCCGACAGGAAACCTGGACACCAAAACAAGCGTTGAAATAATGGAGCTTTTCGTCCGTCTCAACGAAGAAAATAAAATAACCATCGTCCTTGTCACGCATGAACCGGATATCGCCCGCTTCAGCAAGCGCATAATAAGATTTCTTGACGGCAAGGTTATCAGTGACGAGGTGGCTGTCCGATGATCAGCATACCTTCCACCGTTAAAATATCCCTGCGTGCCCTGCGCGTAAATAAAATGCGCTCGGCTCTGACCATGCTGGGCATCATTATCGGCGTCGGCGCGGTCATCACGATGATTGCCGTGGGAAAAGGAACCAGCGAACAGGTTTCCAAACAGATTGCCACCGTGGGCAGCAACATGATTATTGTTCTGCCCGGCAGCACGACAGCCGGCGGAGTGCGGGGGGGAATGGGCACGCAAATGACGCTTACCCGCGATGATGCGGAAGCCATTGAAAGAGAATGCTCCGCCGTTTTATACGCGGCGCCGATACTGAGCGGCGCCGCGCAAATCGTTTACGGCAACCAAAACTGGGCGACAAGCGTCCAGGGGACAGCAACCAACATGCTCGCCGTGAGAGACCTGTCCCTGACCGCCGGCAGAAATTTTACCGACCAGGACATACGCAATTCGACCAAGGTCTGTATTTTAGGTCAGACAGTCGTGAATATGCTTTTTGGCGGAATGGAACCGATAAACCAGACGGTGAGAATAAAAAAGGTGCCCTTCATGGTTATCGGCGTTCTGGAAAGCAAGGGGCAATCGGTAATCGGCCGCGATCAGGATGACGTTATATATATTCCGTTGACCACCGCGCAAAAAAGAATATTCGGCACCACTTTTCCGGGCATGGTGCACACGATTGCCGTCAAGGCAAGAAGCGCGGAGGATTTAAGCAGGGCGGAAGAACAAATCACGCAGCTTCTGCGGCAAAGACATCGCATCGGTCCGAAACAGGAAGACGATTTTTCCGTGCGCAACCTGACGCAGATGCTGGAGCTCGCCCAGCAGGCGGCAAAGGCAATGGCGCTGCTTTTGGCGGCGATAGCCAGCATATCGCTGCTTGTGGGGGGAATCGGCATTATGAACATCATGCTGGTTTCCGTAACGGAACGTACCAGAGAAATCGGCATACGCATGGCCGTCGGCGCGAAAACGTGGGATATCCGTCTGCAGTTCATCATTGAGGCGATAACTCTTTCTTTAATCGGCGGCATGATTGGAATAATTCTGGGAATAATTGCCTCCCAGCTTCTGTCTTACTTTGCCGGCCTGACCACCATTATTTCCCCTCTGGCCGTGATTCTGGCCGTCGGCTTTTCCGGGCTGGTCGGCGTCTTTTTCGGTTTTTATCCCGCTTACAAAGCCTCCTTGCTCAACCCTATTGACGCGTTGAGGTATGAATAGTCTTTATTATTATGTTGACCCGAACGGTTATTTTAGGTATTAAACAATCCGTCTTCATCTTACGGAGATTATTTTTTATACGACGATTTCAGGAGGAAAATAAACAATGAGCACGGAAATCAAAGCGCCGATGACCGGTAAAATTGCCAGCATCGTGGTTAATGTCGGGGATGAAGTAAACGTGGATGATGAAATTATCATCATGGATGCCATGAAAATGGAAATACCCGTCTATTCGCCGGTCAAAGGAACGGTGCAAGAGATAAACGTCAAAGAGGGGGACTCCGTAAAAACCGAGCAGGTGCTGATGATTATCAGTTGACATTCAGCTTGATCAAAATAATCCCCCATCAATATTAATCGATTGTTCGTCATAGATATTTAACAGATATCCGTCATCTGGGGTGGGGATTAAAATTGAGGGAGCATGGCGAGTATTCGCCATGCTCGTCATGCCCCTTCAGTTTCGTAAATATGGCAAAAAAACAAAGAGCGGATTAGACGCGCGCGTTTTGCCCGGCGCGGCTAATACACAACATTCCCTTCACCTGTACCCCCGCCGCTTCCGGAAAAAGCCTTATCGACATGAATACCATATCCACTCCCGGCACCAGACATTGATATCGTATCAGCGACAACAGTCCCGTAAATCTGTGATTCTGAAGCAAGCGAAAAATCATCAGCCGCGGGCGCGTATATTCCGCCATAGACTATACCTTCAGAAAAATTAAGCACGGTAGTATCAACGCCCAGAATCCTTACGGCTGTCGCGGGCGATGGCGGCGGGTTAATAGTAGAACTTCCTCGAACGATAAGCGTTTCTTCTATAAAGAAATCCAACCTTCCGCCGCTTTCTATAACAATCTTTGAATTATCCAAAGTTACGTTTCCGTTTCCCAGTGCAGTTTCTACTTTAAGCGTAACATTGCCTCTAATTGTAAGTGTTTTAGAAGGTTTTTTATTAAATTCAATATTTCCGGTTCTATACATTGTTGTTTGGCCGGTCACTCCCAGCGTCGTGCTGTCAGTAATGTTAGGGATAATTGTTCCGCTGGCGGGCATTACAACAGGGGTATATACCACATTCGTTGTGGCCGCGGTTCTCGGTCCAGGGTCAATAGACCCGGCAGGCGCGACAATGGCCGTCGCAGGATTGCCGCCAGCGCCGCAGATAGCTTCACCATAAATATAGCCTCCGCTAATCACCGTAATCGCCCCCGCGGTTATCGCGTTGGTGCGGACAATCGCTTTTTTCGTGAACGTCGCCGGGTCATAGGGCCCGATTCGGGAATCGTAACTGTCAATTTTTGACCTGGCCGAAACTTGAATGCTGCTGACGGCAAAAACCTCCTGGCTGAATTTTATGCTCTCCACGGTAAACGCGATTTTCTGCCTCGCCTCCAGAGGGGTTCCCTCATTAACAATCCCCGTTGATTCCGCAAAGGTATCTCCGACATCGTTCATATCCGTGCGGATGTAGAACTTACTGCCGTCGGCCAAAACAAAGGTCTGGCCGTTAAGCGCTTCAATAACCTCCGGAGTGCCGGCAACATTCGCGTTGTTTATTACCATCGCGGCGTAATTTCTGCCCGCCTGCGCCATGTAGAACGCCTTTTCTCTGTTGCCGATAAACGCCCCTGAAATTGAAGACGACGTAACCAGGTACAGCATTCCCGCGCCCAAAATGGCGGCGATGACCACGGCAACAATTATCGCCACAATCGCGGCGCCGGTTTGATTATTTTTCCGCGCCTGGCCCGTGTTTTTACCGGACAACAAAACTCTTATCGCCAGCATCATCGTTTCTTTCATAGAAATTATGTTCCTTCCGGCGGGGGCAGCACATCGAATGAAGGGGCCACCCGGGCATTAAAAGTCGATATTGTGTTTTCCGCGCCCTTTACGCTCAGCGTGATTTCTATCATCCGCCGCGTATCCGCCCATGTTGTTTGGGCGGCGCCGTCAAAAGTGTCGTAATAGGCAAGCGAAAAATCATCGACATCATCGGTAAGCGTATCGCCATTTAAAAGAAGATTTGTCCCGCTTCCTCCCCACGATATCGTACGGGTATTCGCGTCCCGATAGGAAGTAAACGTGATAGACGTGGCGCTGGCGGCGCTGACTATCCTGACATTGTTGAGTTCCTTGACCATCCGTGCCATGGCAATCTGCCCCTTGAGCAAAGTATCGGCGTTGGTTCTGGCGAAAAAAAAGTTGTTGACCATCTTCACCACAGAAAGGCCGACTACCGCCGTCACCAGACCGACCAGAAGAAGCACAACGACGATTTCTATTAAGGTAAACCCCTTTTTATTCCACATTACGCGTTTCATAATCCCCTTATTGCGTGACGATAAGCGTAAGTAATATGGATAGTGTTTCGTCCAGATCATTTTTAACCGTCACTTTCAGCGTGTTCTGCGGATCGCCTGCGGCAAGCGGCGCCTCCGAGTTGCCGACAAATTTTATAAAGTGATTGTCTACCACCGTATAGCCTTGGCCGTAGATACAAGGTGTTTCCGCGCTGCACACCGTTCCTTCCGCGCCGATTTTTGTTTGAATGCCGGCCAAATCCGCTTTGTAGTTTGAATTATAATCGGTAAATATATTTTCCATAACCTTCTGCAGTGCCATGGCTTTTGCCGCCTGGTTTAGCGGTTGGACGCTTTGGGTAAGCGTCGTGCCGGAATAGGAAAACACCATCGCGGCCAGGATTGCCGCCACCACTATGGCGATAATGATTTCGACCAGAGTAAATCCTTTATCGCGGTTGTTTTTTGCTCGTCTCATGGAATGAACCCCGTATTTTGCGTGACAACAACAGTCTGCGGAGATACCCCGTCGGTAACAGTAACGGTAATGTCGCTTGCGCCGGGGCTTCCCCAAACGTCAAAGGTCAGGGGCGACGCGGAAGCGCTCACCGTAATTCCCGCGGGAAGATTGCGCGTGGCCGAGTCATCTCCCGGAAAATTAATTGTCGCGGTGCTGCCGTTGCGCTGCAGCGTATAGGAATTCGCGGAAAACGCTATCCCCCAGGTAGCGCCATTGACGCCAAAAGAGGTGTCCGCGTCAGACAGCGCCCGGAACTGTACATAACGGATATTAGATTTTATTATTTCTGTTTCCGCGGCAACAGTATAATCAGAAGGAGAAGTAAAGCGGGCTATGGCAATGCCGCCGATAATGGCAATAACTAGTATTGCGGCAATTATTTCAAATGACGTAAATCCTGCGGCACGGTTATTATATTTTTTTTTCATGATTATTAAAATCTCTGTCGAGATTTATTTCAAACGACTGGAATAATTCCCTAAAAAACAGCGCTAAATTGATGTTTTTAAACTTCCGGCAACAAAATTATAGGGAAAGCCGCCCTGACTGTCAAGAAACTCTTGACGGTTTCGACAGTTAATTTGGACATTGCACGAAACCGACTAACCAACAGAACAAAACTCCTGAAAAAAGAAAAAACAAATATATTAACTTCATTCTTTCCCAACACTTACATTAAGAGACAGACAAAGCTCTTCCGTCCAAAATAGTCCCGAAAATAGAAAAAAGGGGTCAGCGACAAAACGCGTAACCCCTTGATTTTATGGTGAGCCCTGTCGGGATCGAACCGACAACCTACTGATTAAGAGATGAGTGCGTTATTTTTTAATATATTGATTATATTAATAAATAAACTATTTTTCATCTGTTTATTTCAGACGGCATTATTGGCCGCGGCCTGTGGCCTAACAATAAAAGGAGAAAAACAATCATGCAAAAAGGTCAGAATTATAACCGCCCGGAACCGGGCAGCAAAATTAAAGTGCAACCAATCAAAACAGCAAAGGACATCGAAACAATCAAAAAACTGCTCAAGGATAATCCGTTACACATGACGATTTTTACCCTGGGGATCAACACAAATCTTCGGGCATCCGATTTGTTGAGCATCAAAGTCAGTCAGGTCCGCGGCCTGAAACCGATGGGCGAAATTGATATCACCGAGCGTAAAACTGGCAAAGCCCGAAAAATAAATCTCAATAAAAAATGCGTGGACGCGATCAACGAGTTACTGGCATCCAGGACATACCGTGACGACGATTATCTGTTTACGGGCCAACGTGGCCGCTTAACCGTGCCCTATCTTAACAATTTGGTAAAATCATGGTGCGCAGAAATCAATCTCAAAGGCAACTACGGCAGCCATACACTACGAAAAACATTCGGCCACATTCAGCATGTTAATTACGGTGTGCCGTTGCCTGAATTGATGGTATGCTATAACCACGCGACGCAAAAACAGACGCTTGATTATCTTTGTATTCAGCCGGACGAAATCAGAAAAGTTTATGCTAATGAAATCTAAAAGGCAGGTATCAAGGCAAGGCTGGCGCCGAGATCACGCCGCTAATGGCAAAATAAACAGTTAAAAACGCAAGGAGAATGATAAAATAACCAAAACACCAATAAAATCTGCAGAAGACACTGTGCAAATACTTATACGCGCCGTGCCCAAAAGCATCCACAGCGAATAAAATTCAAGATCGCCATCTGGCCGATCCTGGGCAGGTGGCGATACCTTTTTTGCCCTCGTTTAGGGCATACCCTAATCCCCACTAAAAATCTATCTCAAAATCTGTCCGGTTATCCAAAACTTGTTTTTATCCGCGCCCGCGGCCCTATTTATTTTGTTCAGGAGTATCAAAAGACAGTCTTTTGAGCTTTCAGACAGGTTTCAGACAGGTTTTTTATTTATTGTTTTCTTTAATAATATTAATTACATGACAGGTTTGACAGCTTTTTGGGGCCCTATTAATTATATATAAATATACATTTTCCTTCCATCGCGCGGGCGCGTGCGGTTTAGACTAGTATAGGTATAGAGTGAATAATGAATCAATTAAAAATAGGGAAAAACCTGTAAAACCTGTCAGAATGAATAAAATGACGATGGGTAGGCGAATTGTTAAAAGTTTTTATTCAACAGGATCATCCTGATTTTATATTTTCCTGACAATATTCATTTCCACAACATTCACATCCAACGGTTTTTATCCAGAATTGCCGGGGGCTGGGGGTTTTTGCGGGAAAGTATAATGATATTTGGTATTTAGCTTATTGAATAGTTTTTGAAGCGGATTGCGCCAAAAAGAATAAAATGAGCCGGTGAAACTGATTAAATTTTGATGTTATTATGATAAATAGTTAATGAGATAAGGCGAGAGGATTAATCACGCCAACGGAAAAAATAACATAAGGCATTAAGATTATTAAATAATTATTGTTTTTATACTCTTTAACTTTTAAACAATAGTTAATGAGTTTTGGCAATCCAAAACAGGAAACATGGAGATCGCTATTGCTGGCCATAACTTTTTGTCCGGTTGGCGCGGGCAGCCGCTGTTCTCCACCGCTCTAACCGCCGCGCTACACACTCATCACACAACCAATACTCCAAAAACAAAAACCCGGAGACTTGGGACTCCCTCCCCCACTCAATAACTTTGCTTATGCGAAATTTTGATTTTTTGATTTTTAAAACTTCTTAATCATCAAAAATAATTTGGGGGCACGGGAGACGCTTTAATTTGCCCTCAGAGAAACGATCTCTTCGAAACCTCACCCATTTCTTAAGTGAAATGTTTTTTGACTTCTAATGGGTAAATTTTCGCGTTAAACAAGAAAATTTTTTTTCTGTCTGACTCTGTAAAAAAATTTTTACCGAAGAAAAATACTTGTCAAGTTTTTTTTCCACGCGCCGTGGACAAATACGGACGCTCACGGACAAATACGGACAGTTTTGCAAAGTAGTTTTCATCCCCACCATTAAAATTCCAAAACTCGTGTTATAGTTATATCACAAAATGCGAACTTCTTCTCTTGTGCGCACGAGAGATGGAATTCGCATTCTCGATGCCTGGAAGAACCGAACACACCGTTGCGGCGGCCTCGCACGCGCGGGCGAACACACCAACGCACGGCCTCGGACATTTCAGGCAAATCGAGATTGAAAAATGGCACAAAATAATTGTATTGCGAGAGCAATTCAGCCTTGTGTCAAAGCACCTGATGCGAAACCGGGAACGGACAGGGAACAGGTTAATATGCAGCCTTCGGCATTATGAATATACGACCTTCTAAATCTGACTGCGATGGCGAAGGCAAAAAAAATCGTTCTTCAGTCAAAAAGTTGTGGCAAATAACCTTCTGGCGGATATTTAGCGCGCACCGCCACAGAAGAAAATGATTGCCTAGGAAGTTATTTTCTTCTGGAAAAGTTAGTGAGCCAGATACTTTAAAAGGCTACTGAACGAAATAAAAGATTCGAACGGGCGCACCACACTCGCCAAAGAGATAGGTGCGCCTGATTTGATATTAACATTCATTGTAATCAAAAATAATCCTGTCTGCATTTATCCCAAAGTTTTTTACGATTGACACGTCTAAAATCGGGGGCTATACTGCACAGCAATTCAAACAGCCAAGCATAGAGAATCTTTACTGGAAACAGTTAAAATAATAGACAGACGAGACTTGAAGGTTAAATAAAAAAAGGGACGGCAGAACCATCCCTTCTCATTTTGTGCTAATCTTTCAGCTTGTTAACGGCAGAAAGACTGCAATTCTCTATCTGCTAAATAGATTGTTTAATCTTTACCTAAACTGAACGTAAAAGTCAACGAGATTTAGGGGGATGACATGAATTATATTTTAGGGATTGATGTTGGTGCAACATCATTGGGTTGGTGCGTCTTACAATTAGATAAAAAAGAAAAACCCATAAAGATTAAACGGATGGGTGTGAGAATCTTCTCCGATGGCAGAGACAGCAAATCACAGGAACCCCTTGCCGTAACTCGTCGCAACGCACGCTCAGCCAGAAAACGCCGCGACAGGCTTTTAAGAAGAAAAAAACGTCTGATGAAAGTGTTTATAGAAAACGGCCTTTGGAGTTCCTCAGAAGCGGAGCGCAAAAATCTGGAGAAAACGACAGATCCATATGAAATAAGATGCAAAGCTCTTGATCAAGAAGTCACATTGGCAGAACTTGGCCGAGCTTTATTTCATATCAACCAGCGGCGCGGTTTTAAAAGTAATCGTAAAACAGACAAAAAAGAAAAAGATACAAGTGCCTTAAAAATGGCAATCAAAGATTTGCACGAGCGCCTTGAAAAAGGCAACTACAGAACCATCGGTGAGTATCTTTACAAATTGAATCCTTCCGGAATTCACCCGAGTAAACGCCATCCGTTAAGGATTAGAGTAACAGCAGAAGGAAATAAGGCTGTCTACAACTTTTATGCAAACAGAAAATTGTATGAAAAAGAGGTAGATTTTTTGTTAAAAAAGCAGCAGGCCTTTCATCCAGAACTTACCGATTTGCTGTGCGACAAAATTAAAAATATTATCTTTTACCAAAGACCCCTAAAGCCGCAGGCGGTTGGCAAATGCCGTTTTGAGGCCGGTGAGCCACGCGCGCCGATTGCATCGCCACTTTACCAAAAGTTCAGATTCTTGCAGGAGCTGAATATTCTTGCGCCGGATGATCTCGCAAATGGCGATAGCCTTACGCCAGCTCAACGCAAGCTCATCAGAGAAATTATGAGCAAGCAAAAGACCGTTAAATTCGAGGATATCAGAAAAGAGCTAAAGATGTCCGCCACATTTAATCTGGAAGATGAACGTCGTAAAGAACTAAATGGTGATGAGGTATCTGCAATACTTTCGAAACGCGCGTTATTCGGACCGATTTGGCATGAAATAAACGATGACCAAAAGGAAGAAATAGTAAATGTGCTTTTAAGCGAGCGTAATGAGCAGGATATAGCTGAGTTCCTCTTATCAAAATTCGATCTTAGCGCTGAACAATTGAATAAAATCATTGATACTGAATTACCTGAGGGCTACGGCAGTCTGAGCATTAAAGCCTTACGAAAAATTGTACCGTATCTTGAACAAGGCGAAATATACAGCAAAGCTTGTGAACTAGCAGGGTATCATCATTCAAAAATCACTGGTGCCAAGACGTGGGATTACCTTCCTTATTATGGCGTGATTTTAGAGAAAGAAGTCATCGGAGGGAGCCTTTCGTTAGATGATGATCCTGATAAAATGCATAAGCCGGAAATTGCTGACTATGAGCGCTTCTGGGGAAAAATCAATAATCCAACAGTTCACATCGGACTTAACCAAATACGCCTGTTGGTTAATGAATTAATCCGTACATATGGAAAACCAAAAAGGATAGCGGTCGAGTTCGCGCGAGAGTTGAAACTTTCTCGAAAGCAGAAAGAGGCTTTGAACAAGGAACAAAAAGAGAACAAAAACCGTAACGCTATTATTAATGAGATGTTACGGAATGCCGGTATTAAAGAAAACTATGAAAACCGGATGATCGTTAAAATATGGCAGGACCAGGCCCGCGAAAATCCGCTGGAACGTGTATGCCCCTTCTGTGGCAAACTTATTTCATTTGAGAAACTTTTTACCGGCGAATTCGAGGTCGAACACCTTCTTCCTTTCTCCAGAAGTTACAACGATGGCCACAATAACAAAGTAATTTCCTGCAGTAGCTGCAACAGAATCAAGACAAACAAAACTCCATATGAAGCTTTCGGTGCAGACCCTAGAAAATGGAATGAAATTTTAGAAAGAATAAAATACCTGCCTATTCGCAAACAGCGTTGCTTTAAAGAAGACGCCCTTCAAGGGGAAAAAGAAATCATCGAGCGACTGCTTAACGACACAAAATATTTGGCGAAGGCGGCCAAGAAATATTTGGCTGCCATATGCCCGCCTGAAAAAATCAGTGCCATTCCCGGTCAATTAACAGCGCAACTGAGGGAAGCCTGGGGACTCAATACCCTTCTTCCTGATAGCCATAAAAAGGATCGCACCGATCATCGGCATCACTCAATAGATGCTTTTGTTGTCGCTTGCACCAGCCGCGCAATGCTTCAAGCCATATCCGCGGCTTCGGCAAGGGGTTGGCTTGAGAGGAGACGGCTCTTTGCCGATTCACCACCGCCTTTTGAAGATTTTACACGTACAGACATGCAGGACTGTATCGATAAAATGATCATTTCCCATAAACCGGACCATGGAAACGCCCTCCGCTCAATAAGTGAAAACAAAACAATAGCAGCATTACACGAAGATACATCATATGGTTTTGTAAAAGACTGCGACAACGAGGGGGCTGCGATATTCGCGATACGAAAACCCTTAATTTCTTTAACAGAGGATAAAAATATTCGTGAGATAGCGAGCAATAAAATACGGGCGATGGTCACAAATGCTCTTAATGGCATTACAGTCAAAAAAGAAAGAGAACAAAAGCTTCGAGAGTTGGCACAGAAGTACAACATCCGTAATGTTCGGCTTCATATTCAAAAAAATAAAGGCACGATGGCGCCAATCAAGGATCGAAGAACCGGCAAGATTTATCGTTATGTGGCTCTTGGAGGAAATTACTGTGCTGAAATATATCAACCGAATAGAGGCAAATATAAAAACAAATGGCAAGTTGAGGTAATATCCTATTATCACGCACACCAAAAAGAATTTGTGCCAAAATGGCGTAAAGCCGAGCCCGAAGCCAAGTTGATCATGCGGCTTTTTAAGGATGATCTTGTGGCATGGGATAACGGCGCAGCTAGAGTCATAATGCGTGTAAAAAAATTCAACCAGGATGGCCGTCTATTTTTCGAGCCGCATAGTGTCGCCAAATCAGATAAAGATGCAAAAGCGACATCTGCCAAACAATTACAGGAAAGGAATGCCAGAAAAATTAAAGTGGATATATTGGGGCGGGTTTTTGACCCGCTTTGCTCAAGAGGATGAGGCATGAGTGGGAGATTTGTCGAAATTGTAAACGACAAGCGACACCTGGCCGCCGAGCGCGGATTTTTGACAATTAGCGAAGGCCATACGGAAATAGCACGGATTCCGCTGGATGCTATCGACACGCTTATTCTCAATGCTTACGGTTTGACTTATACCAACAGCCTACTGGTACGTTTGGCTGAAGAAAAGATTCCCGTTGTTGTTTGCGGAAACAATCATTTGCCCAAAGCATATCTGCTCCCCATAGATGGACATTACAAGCAGGGTGCGATTATGGATGCGCAGGCACAAGCGTCCATCCCTTTGAAAAAACGCCTCTGGCAGCAAATCATAAAGAATAAACTGGGTCAGCAGGCCTCTCTATTGTCGTTTATCGGTGAAAATCCTTTACGCATAATTGAGTTAATCGCAAAAGTTAAATCTGGTGATCCGGATAATTGCGAGGCTCAGGCGGCGCGTATTTACTGGCCTTTATTATTGGGACCTCAATTTAAACGTGATCAAGAAAAACCGGGCATTAACAGTCTCTTAAATTATGGATATATCGTTTTGCGATCGGCTGTTGTTCGCGCCATTGTATGTGCGGGATTACATCCGACCATCGGGCTTTTTCATAAAAACATCTTAAATCCTATGCGATTGGGCGATGATTTAATGGAGGCATTTAGGCCTTTTGTCGACATGCGAGTTTATGTTCTAGTTAAAAATGGAATTCGTGATTTATCGAATGATGAAAAAAAATGTTTTGTGGAATTAATGGACATGAATTTGCCGTCGTCAAGAGGTGCTACTGAAATGGGATATTGCATTCAATCTTTAGCGATTTCTCTTGCACAGGTGTTTTTATCAGAAAAGAAAAATCTCGAATTGCCAAAGATTATGCAAAAAATGGATTGGATTAATTTACAACATGTTAAGCGGTTATAATCTGATGTGGATGATGGTTATGTTTGATCTTCCTGTTCTGACACCCATTGAACGCAAACGTGCGTCAGATTTCCGCCATTTGCTGTTAAATATGGGATTTGAAATGACCCAATATTCTGTTTATTTTCGTTTTTGTGGTGACCGGCAAAAAACTAAGCCTTTTGTGAATATGATTAAAAAGCGTTTGCCTTCTGAAGGTAAAGTAAGTATTCTTTTTTTTACAGATAAACAATTTTCAGAAACAATAAATTTTGCTAATCATAAGAGGACGCCTAAAAATATAAAACCTGAACAGTTGTGTCTTTTTTGAATCACATGCCGTCCTTTTTTTTGACATATATGAGGGTAACCATTAGTATAATTAATGGTTTAGCCCTCACCGACTTTAGCAGATAGAGAATTGCAGTCAAGCCGTAACCTGTGTTATAGCCCAGATATTCGGCTAATCACTTTAGCAGATAGAGAATTGCAGTCAAGCCGTAACGACGCCAAAGCGCTGATGAAGACAATCAAGACTTTAGCAGATAGAGAATTGCAGTCAAGCCGTAACCGGCTTGTCCGTCATTGATACCTTATGTCGACTTTAGCAGATAGAGAATTGCAGTCAAGCCGTAACGGTGATGCCCGGATACGCGATGTTCCAGAGACTTTAGCAGATAGAGAATTGCAGTCAAGCCGTAACCGCCGATACGGCAATCGTAGAGAGGCAAAAACTTTAGCAGATAGAGAATTGCAGTCAAGCCGTAACGATATTCGCGCGGCGAGCAGATCCGGCCTGACTTTAGCAGATAGAGAATTGCAGTCAAGCCGTAACTGCTGGCGCAGGCGGTGCAATCCCTCCAGCACTTTAGCAGATAGAGAATTGCAGTCAAGCCGTAACCCTCGGTGAGTTCGGCCTTTGGTGTGTCTTACTTTAGCAGATAGAGAATTGCAGTCAAGCCGTAACCATTCTTTGCTTTTATTCTGCGGGCTTCAGACTTTAGCAGATAGAGAATTGCAGTCAAGCCGTAACGGCAACCGCGGCATCCGCCGCCAGCCACAAACTTTAGCAGATAGAGAATTGCAGTCAAGCCGTAACTGCTTATTGTGCCACTGACCTCCTCCCTAAAAACTGTACCAGCGAAAATTAGAGAAATCTGGCAAAATAACATTAATCATAGGGAGGTATTTTGCCATGAAGAAGACCAAATTTACGGAAGAACAAATTGCCTTTGCATTGCGTCAGGCAGAGACAGGGACTCTGGTAGGAGAAATATGTCGGAAGATGGGTATTTCGGAAGCGACATTTTACAATTGGAAGAAGAAATACGGAGGTCTTGGTGTAAGTGAGCTTAGGCATCTGAAGCAGTTGGAAGAAGAGAATCGAAAGCTGAAGCAGTTAGTGGCGGATTTGAGTTTGGACAAGAAGATGCTTCAGGATGTATTGTCAAAAAAGCTTTGAAGCCGGCCCGGAAGCGGGAGATAGTGGATCATCTGGATGTAAGCTATCGGGTTGGCAAGCGGCGTGCATGTGATGTTGTGGGGTTCGCTCGTTCAAGTTATCATTACCGTTCTCATAAAGATGACAGAGCTTTAAGGGTACGTATACACGAAATTGCAGCTACGAGGGTTCGTTATGGATATGAGCGTATTTATATATTACTCAGGCGTGAAGGATGGCCTGTTAATCATAAGCGGGTGTATCGCATCTATCGCGAGGCAGGGTTGAATTTACGATCTAAACAGCCACGTAGAAGCGTATCGGCAGCACACCGGATTCAGCGGCCGGAAGTCTCTAGTATAGATCAATGTTGGAGCATGGATTTTGTCAGTGACAGCCTGTTTAACGGGCGCAGGATTCGAGCGTTAACTGTAGTGGACAATTTTAGTCGTGAGTGCTTGGCGATTCATGTTGGGCTTTCTATTGTTGGTAGTCAGGTTGTAGAAGTTATGCAGGCGCTGAAGCGTTTTACCGGACGGCAGCCGTCAAGAATCCAGGTGGATAATGGCAGTGAATTTATCTCAAAGGCACTTGACAAGTGGGCTTATGAAAATGATGTAGTGTTGGACTTCTCACGTCCGGGTAAACCGACGGATAATGCGTTTATTGAATCATTTAACGGTAGCTTTCGGGATGAATGTTTGAATACTCATTGGTTTCTGTCTTTGGATGATGCCCGAGAAAAAATCGAATCGTGGCGTCGGGACTACAATGACTTCAGACCGCATTCTTCACTGGACAATATGACACCGTCGGAGTACAAAAAGAATTACGAACAGCCGGATTTCTCTAACAATGCGTGTCCAGCTTTTGGGTGAGGCTCATCTGCCAGAAAGCTCTATCTTTAACATGTCCTATTTTAGGGGAAGCTTACGCTGGCTTCCACGGCATGGATTCATAATACTCTTGAACTATTTTATATATATCTTTAAACATAGGAAGATCAATATTAATCTCTTGACCTAAAGAATCATATTCGGTTTTTGAACGTTTAATAATATCTTCATCTCTTAAAATTAATTTATTTACAGCAAGATTTCTTGAGGCTGATTTAATAAGAAATGATTTCAAAATCCTGTTTTTGATATTATTGCCAATCAATAGATTATTTTTAATTAACCAGTATATATCAAAAACATCCTGTCTTCTGTTTCTATTACGAGTTTTTTGTTGAATAATTGCACGATATTTTTCTGCAACAAAATCTGACAGGCTGTATGCTTTAATATTATTATTTTTAGAAAATTCCAATATGTCAATCTTCTGATTGATTTCATTATAGCTATAGTCAATTTTAATAATATTAGTGCAATTCTTATTTAGCAATCGTCTATAATTTGGTCCATCTTTATAGGCATATCCTACATTTATTTCTAAAGTTTGAAAATTTTTATTTTCACCAAGAGGTTTGATTTTATGAGACTGTATTTTACATGCCATGCCATAGGGCGGAATTTCTGAAGCATCTGTCAATCTCTTTTCTAATTCTTTTAAAAAATAATTTGTATCTACATCAACAAATTTGTTCTTGGTTGCAAAATCAAGATCTGTAGTATGCCTAACACCCTTGTATTTAAGTGCCATCAATAATCCTCCGTGAAAAAGCATTTGAGCTCTTAAATCAGGAGAATTTGATATAGCTAGCAAAATTATGTGAATAGCTCTCCGAAAAGCTTTTTCTTTATCATTTGGCGAATCTGTAATCCATTTTTCAATATCAATATTTTTCATCTACTCTTAGTCCATGTTAAGAGATAAAGACCATCGTTCAGAATATTTTTCACTATACGCTTGTTTTGGGTCTAATTTTCGAGAACCACCTCTTTTAACAGCTTTTGCCCATTTGTTTATTCTATGATTTTCTATATGAAGAATCTCTTCAAGTAAATAGCCAGCTCTCGACTTTTCAATATTTGTTCCATGACGATCTATTTCATCAATAATTAAATTTGAATATTGCTCAGCATAGTTTTTGAATACATCTATTACATGATACATACTACCGCAATAATCTGGCTCCCTCAGCATATCGAGAAATGTTCTCCCTATTGTAGAAACACGGAGCGTTCTGCCTTCTATATGTTTAAAGGCACCATGGTGAATGCTCGAATATCTGAATATCTTGTTATTTTGAATCCTCGAGAAATTTAATTTTGTAAGTTTTGGCAGAGAATAATCGCAGTAATCTTTATAAAAATTACCAAGGTCATTTTTCATTCTTTTTTTAGCAAATTCCATCCAATCATTTGACGCCGGTGAGGATAAATATATAACTTTCGGAATGCGGTTGCTTAAACCATGGTAAGCCATAGCGCTTAAATGAGAAATATATGCAAAAGGATCAATTGTGCAGGCTATATCTTCAGCATTTTGTTGTTTGCTAATAATCTGAAAAACGCGTTGATTGGGAAAGTAATGAAGAGGAGTAATTATCCCCAAATCAATAATAGGTTTAACAATTTTTTCTTGTAAGTATTTAAAGAACTGAAAACTATTTTTATTATTCAAATTTATCTTGCTAAACTTCTTGGCTTTAAATAGGTTAAAAATAGTTGAGTATAACTCGTAGTTTGTTATTACAGGTTGCTGTAATGAGCTTAGGTATTGCGTAAGTGTTTTAATAATTTTGGTAACCATAAATACTTCCTGATAAGACCATATATATGCTAAATGTCCTAAGGACATTTAGCATATATATGGTGGCTTGTCAAGATTTTTTTATTTAAGACTACGATAGCAATTAAAGTTACTTTTGTTCTTAGAAACTTAAATAATTTCTCTTGACAAACAGTTGGATATGTGATACTTAATGTCCTGAGGACATTAAGTATCACATATCTTTTCATTTATCTTTTTATAATGATTTCCCCAAAACGCATTAATTTCCTTCCTGAAAGAAGGAATTGGCACCAGGGGAGAAATACTAGAAAGTGCTCGGCGGGTGCATGAAAGCGCAGAAAAAACTTTTGGAAACACATTACCTCCACTTGATGAAAAAGGAAGACTAGATTTGCCAGTGCTACTAAAAACTCCCTGTAATACGAAAGATTAAACTCTGTTCTTAAATTGAATATTTCAAATAGATATCTTCAATAGTGATAAAGTGGATTTAGTGTCAAGATTTCTTTCTCTAAGCTGATTTTTTTAGTAAGCATTATTGATTATTTTGTATAATTTGGGTAATTTATATTAAGGTGTATGTCTTTCTAAATGTATCATTCTTGCTATATAACCGGGTAGAAATCCGGAAAAAGAAAATGCAAGGGGGTATCATGTCTGCGCTTGATTTAATAATAAAATGGGCGGAAGAGGACCTTCTCGAATGGCAGAGCGATGCCGTGCGTAGATTGCTTCTGCAGGAAGAGTTAAGCGAAGGAGATAAGGACGAGCTCCTCAGGATGATTAAGGAAAGGCATGATATCAAAGATGATGCGCATCCCGCTCCAAAACCCAAGCCTTTAAAGAAAGGGGACGTGTCCGGTTCTCCTCATACTATAGAAAAGGTAATCCTGAAGGAAATACATGACCTCAAGAACGTAAATGCAATACCGGACGGCTCAAGTCTTTCATTTGGGCATAGCGGATTGACCGTCGTCTATGGTGAAAACGGCTCCGGCAAGTCAGGATACGCACGTGTGCTTAAGAAAGTATGCTACGCAAGGGATACAAAAGAGAGGCTCCTGCCAAATGTTTACGGAAACAAGGGAACAGGGCCAGCTCAGGCCTGCATCAAATATTCAAAAGAAGGTAAGGACCATGACATAACTTGGAAGGACGGGGAGAGGGTTGAGCGGAACGTCCTTTCGAATGTCTGCGTCTTCGACTCCAAATGTGCCCGTGTAATTGTGGATGAGAATAACGAAACCACTTATCTCCCTTACGGGGCAACTGTGTTCGAGGAAATGGTGGGGCTGTATAAGGACCTGCGGAAAACCCTCGAAGCCGAAAAACCTAAACCTGAAAAATTGGAATATGAAGACATCCCCGCTTCAACCAAGGCCGGAAAATTCATTTCCGAACTAACGAATGAAACGAAGGATGATGCCATAAAGACAGCATCTAAATGGGAAGAGGACGATGAAAAGAGCCTGGAAAGTCTCAATGCCCAGATTGCAAAGATAGAGGCTGATTCCCCTGAAAAGCAGACGCAAAGGCTTCGGAACCTAAAAGGCCGCATCATTACACTTGCAGACACAATCAAGGGAATTGATACTGCCATTTCGGGAGATAAAGCCGAAGGCGTAAAGCAGAAGATAGAGAAACTGGTGGACGCTGAGAAAGCCCTTGCGATAGCATCGCAAAAGAGCCTGTCGGGTGAACCGCTTCCCGGTGCTGGAGAAAAGGTGTGGCAAAGCCTCTATAACGCTGCCAGGGATTATTCCACACAGGTTGCTTATCCGGGGAAAGAATTCCCGGTAACAGAGGAAGGAAGCCTTTGTGTCCTTTGCATGCAGAAACTGGAGATTGACGCCAAGACCAGAATGTTAAGGTTCAAGGATTTTATGGAGAAGGCTACAAAAAAGGATGTGGATAATGCTGTTGCAGCACTTGAGAAAGCGGTAAAGGAAATAGAAGCCCTGAATTTTCCTGACGCTGAAACCTACAAAGATATAATGGATGAATACCGCGAGAAGAAAGGTGTCCTTGTGAGCGAGGTTGAAACATACTTTCAGGGGATGAAAGCTCGCACAAAGGAAATCATTGAGGCCGCAAAAGGGAAAAAAACAGACGCAGAGTTTCAGTCACCAAAGCCAAGCCCGGAGCAGGGCCTTAGAGACCTCGCCTTGAAATTGGAGGAAGAGGCAAAAGAGATAGAGAAAGCGGCAAAGCCCGACGAATACGAGAAAAAGAAAAATCAGAAAGCAGAGCTGGAGGCCAGAAAGCTGTTCTCTAACCGCCAGAAGAAGGTGCTTGAATACGCAGGGCAGCTGAGGTTAGCCCGTAAATACGAAGAATGTATGCCTGAGACAGATTTCACGGCAGTTACAAAAAAGGGCAAGAGGATAATAACCGAAGCTCTTACGCCTCAACTGTTAAAGGGATTGGAAGATGAGTTGAAATATCTGGGCGCAAATCACCTCGACTTAAGCCTCAAGGCTTCCGGGATAGAGGGAGAAACGAAACATAAGATGGAGTTGAAAGGTATCCAGGTAACTCCAAAGACGAACCTGTCTGATATCCTAAGCGAGGGAGAGCATTGCGTCGTTGCAGTTGCAGGATTTCTCGCCGAGCTGAAAGTCGGAAACCACGAATGCCCCATAGTCTTTGATGACCCCGTATGCTCACTCGACCATATCTATCGCGAAAAAATTGCAAGTCGCCTCATTGAGGAAGCTAAAATCAGGCAAGTCATAGTCTTCACCCATGACATTGCCTTTCTTATTGACCTCGAATCAAATTCAGTAGAGACTGACGGCAAAGTGTGCTTCAACCCGCAAACTATATGCAGGCTCTCGGGCACAGTCGGCAAATGCATAGTAGGCCGCCCTTGGCATGCCATGTTGATTAAGGACAGGATTAAGTATCTCAGGGAGGAATTGAACCGTATCAAAACTATTCATGAGACAAATCTGCCTCAATACAATCGGGAAGCAGCAATACTGTATGCCCTTCTCAGGGAAACCTGGGAAGCCTTGGTTGAAGAGTCATTGCTCTTCAACACTATAAGGCGCCACGGCAAGGAAATCCATACGCAGAATCTAAAATCCGTGGCCGTGGAAACGGATGATTATAAAAAGATAGATTCCGGTATGGGAAAGTGCTCGGAATGGATGTTTGGGCATGATAGGTCAAAAGCATTGACGGTAAATCGCCCTGACCCAAACGAAATTGAAGGAGATATAGCGATAATCGAAAAATACCGCTCTGTGCTGAATAAAAGGCATCAGAATCTGCGCGAACAGCGCGATAAGGAACTCAAGCCGCAGGTATCCGCCATGGGATAAAGCAGCGAGTTAAATTTATATATTCTCCTCATATGAGTGATTTCAGCCGGTAATCCACAGCTCACGATATCTTTGAGTGCCAACGGTTAGTAGGTGAATTCAATATTCAGGACTTATTTTGACACTGTCTGTAAAATCATATTAATCCGGAACTTAAGCAAAGTTAGAAAATGAGACAGATGATGTCTCGAAATATTTGCCGGAAGTGCTGTTTAAGGGTTGTTGGATAAATAGGCTATTGTCAAACATCATAAGTGCACACTATTCTGCGGAAGATAATGATTTTGATAAAGCGTTGACATCTAAGTATATTAAAATCTACTCCGAAAAGGAGTAAAATATGACCGAAAAGAAAGATACACAGAAGCAGACGCAGCAGCAGCAAGCGATAAGATCAAAGCTCGACAGAATCAACTCCTCATTCGAAAAAGATCTGCTCGCGGGCAAATTCGTCCCGCAACGCCCGGAACCGGAAACCAAAAAGTAACAGAGCCATTATTATCCGTGGCGGAAACGGCCGAAGACCTCACGGCCAAAGCCGCCGCCTGCCCGCAGACCTGGCACGACGAATTATTGTTTAACAAAAATCTCCATATGGAATTTTTAACCCGCCGCTGCGCCAAATGCCACAAGCGAGAGATCTGGCTCGAATTCCTATCCTGGGATGAAAATTACCCAGCATTGGCCGACTATGAGCGCCAATGGCTTGACCAATCAAAAATCAGAACCGATATAAATTATTATAAAAAAGTAAGAGAACTATGCAGAAATAACGAAGCATTATTCTTAACTATATCCTATATCATTCACCGAATAGAAGAACATCAGAAAAGAAGAAAACGCCGAAAAGGTATATTATAGCAGTGCGATTGGAGAGACGTTTTTAATTAATATTCAAAAATAACATAAATTAAAGTAAACGATATGCAAGATGAGATAGTGGAAGTGTTCAAAAGCTGGACAAAATAGAAAAACAAATGGATTTGCTTTTATCGATATTTGGTAAAGGCACCGGGAAATCAAAAAAAATTGAAACCCCAGCCGCAAGGCAGGCCCGTATTGACGCCATTGTTTTACGCTACCAAAAAAAAGGATTGAAAAAAAATGTGTAAAGAAGTAACTTTTTACCCCTGCAAGGAGTCTGACGTGGAAGGTATTTACCCCGTAAAAGGCCGGCCAGGAGTATATGACATAGTTGTGTCGCTCGGATACGAAAACGGGAAACAGAGGCGAGTGACAAAACGCGATGAATTTTCGTCATTACTGGACGCAATCCAATTTAAAAAAGAACTTGAAAAATCCTTGGGGAAGCGAGGTAAAGGCGCTGATACAGTATCGGATATTTGGATTAAATATCATAAATATATTGGCGGCAAAGAAGAACCAACCGGCCGAAAGAAAAAAAAGATACACAACAGCCCGACCACTATTGCCGACAAGGAACGTGTTTTTAATAAAAACATTTTACCCTTTTTCGGCTCTATGTATCCTGATTTGATCACGGATAAAGTGGTTAATGCTTATCAGGATAAACGCCTTGCTGAAACAAAACGCGGCCTGATCCACCGGCAAATCAATCTCGAAATAGGCTATCTGGCAACAATGATAAATTGGGCGGCACGACCGGAAAATGGCCTCTGCAACAACAAATTTACGAACTATGAGCCGTTAGATTATGATCCCAAACCTATCCCAAAAACACTAACGACCACAGAAATAAACGAAATTACCAAAGAAATGAGCTTTTACCATCAGGTTATGTATTGCACCCTTTATCATTGTGGCCTGCGCAAAAAAGAAGTTACACACCTAAAAAAATCCGATGTTCACCTTAACGGAAGATATATTTTTCTTACCAACACCAAAGGAAACCGGCCCAGGATCATCCCATTATCGAAAAAGGCGTTTGCTTATCTGTTTATTCACTTTCAAATTTTAAAAATGGGATACACCCAAAAGCCAAATTATTATTACGGCCGACTATTTTCCTTGCGTGGGCAGGGGAAACTAGACGATACATTGGTGTTTCCGTCCTGTAAAACGGGAAAAATCAATAATGATATTCGCTTTGCGATTCAAAAGGCAATAAAAGCACTTAAAACCAACAAGAAAATTCATCCTCATATGTTCCGCCACTCCTTCGCATCGCATTTAATAGATTCGGCCGCTGACCTTAAAACTGTCCAGGAGCTTCTAGGGCACGCCGACATCAAGACAACCCAAATCTACACACACCCTGCCCTAAAAACCAAACAGAACGCCATTAGCAGGGCTTTTTCGGGAAAATAAACAGATGGTAAACAGATGAACAGACGATTATTGACATATAAAGAAAAAGGCAACCAGATAAATATCCGAATTGCCTTGATTTTTGGTGAGCCCTGTCGGGATCGAACCGACAACCTACTGATTAAGAGTCAGTTTTATACAGTATTTCAATAAAATAATTAATTTTCACTTGACTTAATTTCCTTTAATATTTATGATACTTACATGACCACAAGCGAGCATTGATGTTAATCCACTTTCACGCTGTTTCACGCATCATGTTAGCTATAGGTTAGCACGGCAAGACTTACTAACTAATAAAAAGTTTTAAAAAAGAGGTTATCAAAATGGCCAAACGGGAAAAAACAAAATTTGTCGGCGTCTATCGCAGAGAAGCCACTGGACGGATTTTCAAGGGCAAGCCTGATGTTTGTTTTGATATTGCTTATCGCGACAAAAATCAAAAATTGACATGGGAAAAAGTGGGCTGGTTAAGTGAAGGCTATTCTGAAAAACTTGCGGATAATGTCCGCAGTGAAAGGTTACGCGCTATCAGGCACGGCCAGGACTTACCACAAGAGAAAAAGCGGACTCCACTCTTTAGAACTGTATGGGAAAAATATCTTTTGTGGGCGTCCACTAACAAGGCCAGAGGCGCGCGAGATGATATTTCATTGTTCAAAAACTGCCTTGAACAAACACTGGCCGAAAAGAGATTAAACGAAATATCGGCCTTTGACCTGGAAAGACTAAAATCAAGCTTATTAAAAAAAGGCTATTCACCGGCCACAGTAAAACATTGTTTGGTTTTAATAAGGCAAGTTTTTAACAAGGCTTTAATCTGGGGAATGTATCAGGGCGGCAATCCTGTTAAAGGCGTCAAAATGCCGACTATTCAGAACGAACGGACGCGCTTTTTAACAAGAGAAGAGGCGGAAAGGCTATTAAAAGCATTATCTGAAATGACACGGCCAGATTTGCACGATATGGCGCTTTTATCGCTTCATACTGGCATGAGAGCCGGGGAAATATTCAAGCTTAAGGGCAATGACCTTGACTTTAATAATAAGCTTATAAAAATACTTGATCCGAAGAATAAAAAAACACGTCACGCATACATGACAAAAACAGTTAGGGAAATGCTTTTAAAACGAAAGCCGGAAGCGCCGGAAAATTTTGTATTTCCTGATAGGAACGGAAAAAAGATTGTTTCCATATCGCAGAGCTTTCCTAAGATAATTAAAAAACTAGGATTTAATAAAAATGTAATTGATGACCGGGAAATGGTAACTTTTCATTCCTTGCGGCATACATTCGCTTCATGGCTAGCCATGCAAGGTGAAAGCTTAATCACAATACGCGATTTATTAGGCCACAAAACAACGGCCATGACTGAACGATATTCTCATTTAATACCAGATCACAAACGACGAGCGGCGGAGTTATTGGAGGATAATTTTACTAATGGGAATAAAATCGCCAAAATAAATAACATTAAAAGTATTTAGATTTATTAGTATTATAATTTTAGCAAATAATTTTTCATGCAAAACTTGACAGGAACGCGAACATTGATTTATAGTTTTTCATAATGAAGTTGTTCTTCAAAATTTAAAACAAGAATTTTTCAAGACCCGTTTTTAACTGGCTCACGAGCCGGACTGAAGAGAAAATTTTAACTCTAACGTCCGGCTTTTTTTATTGCCGGAAGAAAGGTCGAAAAAAAATGGAAAAAATAATTTTAAATACACGCGACGCCGCGGCATTTTTAACAGTTAGTCCGGGAACTCTTCAAAATTGGAGGAGTCAGAAGTTTGGATTACCTTACCACAAGATCGGCGGAAGAGTTGTTTACTTTGCCGATGAGCTAGAAAAATTCGCCCGCGGCGGTGAAGTCAAAATCCACAGCCTCCGCAAGCGTTAAGGGGAGGTAGTGGACGCCATGACAATTTACCAAGTTGGAAAATTTCCAATAACCCAAACACGCGCGCCTTCTCTTAGAGAAGAGGCTTCCGGCGTATCAGAGAAAATCGAAGCGGCTTTAGAATATACAAAAAAGGGCTTTCCGGTAATCCCTATTGCCGCCGATAGTAAAAAGCCGCTGGTTGCATGGAAGGAATATCAGAAACGCAAACCAACAGAAAACGAAGTCAAAAGTTTTTGTAAGCGCTATCCAAACGCAGACATCGGCATTGTTACCGGAAAAACATACAACCTATTTGTAATTGACTGCGATTCGCAAGAAGCTTATGAAAGCTTTCAGGCGCTACTGCCAGACTCTTTAATTTTGCCGGTGGTCAAAACGCCGCGCGGTTATCACCTTTATTTTTCCTATCCGAAAAATATTGACCTGACTGTTGGCGTTAATATTATGCCGGGCGTCGATTATCGCGGTGACGGTGGTTATGTAATAGCTCCGCCGTCAAAAGAAGGCGCTTATAAATGGATTGTTGATCTCAATACAGAACGCCCTGCCCTGCCCGATGCTATTATAAAAAAAATTTATAGCACTATGTATAATGGGAACGAAAAAAGCGGGGGCGCAAATAATCAAAAATATTTAACTGAAGGCCGTCGGGATAACGACATATTCAATGCCGGGAACTGCCTGATAAATGGCGGTTGCGATCCTGTTTTTGCAACGCGTATTCTTGAAATTCTTGCAAAAAATTCAACGCCGCCATTTCCTGAAAAAGAAGTAATTGCCAAGATTGAAAGCGCACTAAAGCGAGCGGATCGTAAAAAAATTGGCTTGATACAATCCGAGCCTTTTAATTTTAAAATGGCCGCCGCCTTACTCCAACAAGCGCCGGAAAAGCCTGACCAGATACTAAAAGACGTTCTGGACGCGGGTGACAAAATGGCATTTATCGGCACTTCAAAAAGCTGGAAAAGTTTTTTCTTGCTTCAATGTTTGATTTGTATTGCTTGCGGTCGAAATTTTTTGACTTGGGAAACGCAAAAAAGCCGCCGCGTTTTATACATTCAATTTGAGATTAGAGAAATCCACATTCACCGCAGATTAATAAATGTTTGCCGCGCCATAAATGTTACGCCAAACGATTTAAAAGATAATTTATTAATACTAAGTGCCAGGGGCTTAGGAATTACAGGACGCGAAGGCATAGAACGAATCATACAGTCGCTTGACGGCTTCACGCCGGAAGTTATCGCCTTTGATCCTCTTTACAAAATCTCACAGGGCGCTGAAAATGCCGCCGAAGATATGAAGGTGACACTAGCATATTTTGATGAGTTAGCCGAACAAACAGGCGCGGCTATTTTCTACGTTCATCACGATCCAAAGGGTTCGGCAGGTGATCGCGATATTCGCGACAGGGGCGCGGGTTCTAATGTTACCGCTCGTGACTATGACGCATGCATTACATTGACCGCACACGCTAAAAATCAGGACGCGGCAGTTGTGGACGTTCTTTTACGGAACTACCCGCCGCAAGAGCCTTTTGCCGTTGAATGGACGACAGGGGACGGCTATTGCTTCAAGCAAGCAAATGACATTTTGCCCGAAAAAAAGACATCAAGAACAAAAAAAGAGGCAATTCCTTTGTCACTTTATTTGCCGGTTGCCTTCAATGTTTTAGGCGATGAGGAAATGGAAATTGGCACTTTTAAAATTATGTTTAAGGAAAAAAGTTGCCTTAGCGATCAAAAAATTCGGGACTTTTTGCACTGGGCAACAGCCGGGGGCGCGCCACAGCATTTAATTACGCGGGAAATACGCGGACGCGGACTATATAAGAAATACATTCGCAAAGGGGACGTATGAATAGGCTTGTCAAAATCTTTGGCTTGTCATTGACACGCCTAACAAGCCTAACAGGCCTTTTTTTTAGGCATTGGGTGTTTGCTCTATTTTAGAGCAACACGCCAATCCTAAAGCCTAAGCTAATGCGTTTTTTTAGGGGAAAATATGAACCTCCAACAGAAAATTAAAAGAGTGGCCGACGCCACGCGAGGCATGAAGGGTCTATTTCAGGCGGACATCATTCATAAAGAAGGTTGTCCGGCGCGAAGCACCGGAAACATAATAAGCTGTAATTGCGATTTTGCGGTCACTGTTAAGCGCAAAAACAGTGACAAAACAGAGAGCGCGGAAAAGCAACAAGTTAGCAATAAGTTAGCAAAGCGGATTAATGAGAAAAGCAAAAAGGACATAAGATATTGAATATAAAGCAGAATAAACAGGTATTTTTATAAATACTTACTGACTAATAATCAGATAGTATATACAAGTAAAACAATGAAAAAAGGATATTTATTAATGAAAATAAAAACTTACACACGAAAGGGGAAATAATTATGAAACCAATGGGAAACTTATTTGCGAGTAAGGTATTTGAAGGCCTTAGGGAGTCAGCCGGAATATATGGCGACGATCAAGCATTATTGCACCTTGGCGCGGTATTATTACGAACCAGCGAGGCATGGTCAGCATTTGAAGATTTTATTGCACGGCCACACCCGGCAACGGATAAAGGCAAACACAAGCTAGAAGTCGAGAAAAAGGCCAAGGCACTTTGGGAAAAATTCATTAAAGAATATGACACGGCGAAGGAACATCTTGCACAGCGTCACGGTGAAATTGATAAGGTCATTGATGCGAGATTAGGAATAGTAACCGCTAAAGAACGGCCTCTTGAAGCTATGGAAATAAGAACCGGACTAAAGAGCCTTTCAAAAGATGAGCGAGTGGCACGCCTTCAACAAGCAATCACGAATGATGACACCTCTATAATGGGCGCGGTATTTTCTAACCATGCTTTTATTTCCGGTTTTACTGAAGGTCAATACAGGCAATACCGTCAAAGCGCGGCCTTGAAAAATGCACCTGAAGAAATGAAATTAAAAAGTGTTTTGAACCATGCAGACGAATTGCTTCAGTCGCAGTTTGGCCGGATACAAGAAGCAATTCAAGGCGTGACAAATAAGAGTGTAAATCGCCTTGCAGACGCGGCAGATAAAGCAAGTGAGCGATTGTCAAAGGCGTTAGCATAATGTTCATGGCGTCCGGCATAAGCCACCGGGCGGACTGCGACTGGTAACCGCAGTCGTGCAGGGCTTTACTTTCAGCGAGTAGAGCCTTGCACCTCCCTTTATTAACTGGACATGAAAACAGTTTTACTAACTTTTACTAAGTAAGGAGTTTAAACAAAATGGATATAGAACAAAGCGAATTTCAAATTACCGATAGAATGAAAAAGTTTATTGATGAATATTTAATTGACTTTAACGGAACGCAAGCGGCCATTCGTGCCGGATATTCAACGGACACAGCTAACGAGCAAGCTTCTCAATTACTGGCTAGGCCAGACATTAGGGAACTGGTTGCGGAAGGTCAAAAAGCGATTGCGGAAAGGACACAGACCTTTCAGGATAATGCAGTTGAAGAATTAAAGCTTGTGGGCTTTTCTGATCTTGCGGATTTTTTAACAGTCAAAGAGGGCGGCATAGTCGAGCAGAAACCTTTTGATGAACTAACCAAAGAGCAAACCAAGTGCATAAAGAAGATTAAGCAGACGGTGCGCTCTTCTCATAGCGCGGACGGGACTATACTTCATCAGACCGCCGTTATTGAAATTGAATTGCATGACAAATTAAAAGCATTAGAATTGCTAGGCCGTCACCTTGGAATGTTTAACGACACTTTGCGGCTAGAGGGTGCGCTTCCGCTTCAGATATTTTTTGAAGTAGCTCCACCGGTCGCGGATATTATTATCACACGCGGTCAAGGCAGAGAACAAAAGAAGCTTCAGGCATGATCGCAAGTGTGGCGAATGGCTAAAAGAGAATGTTAAGCAAGGCGGCACCGGTAGTAACCAATATAAAAAAGAGCTAAGGTCACATGATGTTACTTTAGCAAACATAGGCGTTTCAAAAATGGAGTCAAGCCGCTTGCAGAAAATCGCGGACATTCCTGACAAAAGTAGTAATTTGCTACATTTGCAAGACGCCTAAGCAAAAAGAGTTTGTTGGTCATGGTAACTTTGTTAAGTGGATTGAGAATAATTTAGATATAAGTCCATCACATGCAACAAGATATATAAAGCTTTATGCCTATCAGGACAAATGTTGCAACGTGCAATATTTGCAAGATGCCTACAAGCAGATTGAAACCATTGAAGCACAGGCAAAAATGACTCTTGAAATGCTCACAGGAATATGCTTTGATGATTATACAGATTAACAACGTCAACGTTTTTCGTTGACCCCCGAAAAGAGGCGGTCGATATGATCGCCTTTTTTTTATTATTTTTATCCGGTCAAGCAAAGACTCACAGTTAAAAATAAAGTCGCTTAGAACGCAAAATAACGCAAGCCAGACACTACCTAAACAAATAAAATCCACTTCAGACAAATTTAAGTCTTTTCCTCTTTACGTCTAAAAGTGTTAGCATTATGTTAGCATTGAAAAAAAAGGGATTAAGCAAAATCGCCTAACCCCTTGATTTTTTGGTGAGCCCTGTCGGGATCGAACCGACAACCTACTGATTAAGAGTCAGTTGCTCTACCAGCTGAGCTAAGGGCCCTTATTAAAGCCTATGGAAAAAATCTCTATAAAATTGGGCCGAAAAACATTCACCCTCTTTTTTTTTGGCGCGCCCGGTAGGATTCGAACCTACGACCAACAGATTCGAAGTCTGCGACTCTATCCAGCTGAGCTACGGGCGCGTAGTTTCCAATCCTAAAAATGGGGTGAGTGAAGGGACTTGAACCCTCAACCTCCGGGGCCACAACCCGGCACTCTGACCAATTGAGCTACACCCACCACTTTTATCCTGGTGCGCCTGGAGGGATTCGAACTCTCGACCCACGGATTAGAAGTCCGTTGCTCTATCCAGCTGAGCTACAGGCGCGAACATTAAAATCCGACCATAAAAAAGACTTAGCCTAATAACTTCTCCCCCTTAATTTGTCAAGATTAATCACTGAAAATGTCTTTTATTTAACATAGCCGGCGATACCATCGAAATGATATCCCCTTTTCTTGATATTTGCCGCGCGCGTATCCGTCGTATAAAAATAACGACCGCTGGAAGGATTATACCAACGATACAGCTCTTTGCTATTCGTGAGCTTTGATGTCGCGATATTGCCGATAGCTCCTTCAAATACGTATCCCTGAAGGTTCTTTCCGCCTCCGCTTTGTTCATGATGATAGAAGTGGGCACGTTTCCAGGTGTTATACCATCTATAAAAAGGGGTCGTTCCGGGCGTCTCCGGCGCATAGAGACGAAAAGCGATGCCTTCTTTTTTATAATTGCCCCTTCCCAATTTGGCCACATCTTCCTGAGGCTTTGCCGTATACAGATAATCATCGGCGCTGGAAAAACGATAAATGTCAGTAAGTTTGGTAATATTATCCGGCAATACCTCGGCAAAAAGCTCGACAATCGTTTCTTTGTTGTTGGCCGTAAATACGATATTGCCGCCATAATAACCGGGCGCAAGTTCTCCACCGGCAAAAGTAACTTGAAGGTAATTGGTCTGCGTCAGCGTTGTTCCCGCCGTGGGTATAATGACAATGCTGCCCGCCGGCGCACGGCTTATTTTTTTCCCCATTATTTTGACGCCTTCAAATATTACACGGCTGTCTTTGCTGACGATGGTCAACACATGAGCAGCATCGGCAAGACCTGCGGCAACCGGCAATTCCCCATTGCGCTTTTCAATTACCTCAGAACAGTTCCCGACAGTGACAGGCCGTTCATCCAAATAAAGACCAACGCTGTCTGCGTTGGGACAAGTTAAAAGATACAGAACAATTCCTGTTCCGCTGAAACGCAGTTTCATTGTATTTTCGCCTTCGGCGCCCGAAGGGTATCCTTCATTATCCGTCCATCTGCCCGCCAGTTCCATCATTTCTTTGAGGTGAGCAGGAACCGCATACGCGCCTTCCTCCGTTATTTCATCGCTGAGAAAAGATATATACCTGCCCCTCTTGAATTCAGCCGTATTTTCATCACGCTTGGATTTCTCCACGGCCACCGACCAATTCAACATTTCCTTTCCCTTGTTCGTCAGCGTTATTCTTCTGGAAGCGGTCCTTCCGGGCAATACACTTCCCATATCGAGCCTTGTCGGATTCAAATTCAGTAAAGCTTCTTCCTGAACGGAGGAAAGGGAAAAAGTGACAAAAATAGCCCGATTTCCTCCCTCTGAGGTTATTTTGATTGCTTCTTTATGCGCACCTTCGGACAATTTTTTCCGGCAGATTAAGGTTTGATCTTCGGTTTCAAGTTTCATTTCCACAGAGTGCTGCGATTCTGCCAACTGTTCGTTAAGAGGGAACGAAAGAATTTCCACCCGCAAATAATCGGTTTTCTTCCGCAGGGAAGTAATCGTGTCTGTTCCCGCCGGCGGCCTCCAACCCTCCGGACATTTTACAGACCAGCTTAAACTTCCCGAACCCATATTTTTCAAAGTGAACAATCCAAAGGCTGCTTCTCCGGAAGCGATTGAGCCCAAATTCATCTCCCGCGGCGATATAGATAACACGAGCGGCAAACTTTCTTCCGCATTACTCGCCTTCACGCAAAACAAAAAAGCACTCAGCGCGACTAAAACAAAAATTATTTTTTTTTCTGCCCGCAACATAATTACTCCTGCAAAAAGACCGTTTAAGTTTTTAACTCAAAGACGCGTTTTACGCAACCCATTTTGAACATCCACGCGGCAGACCTATTTGGGCTTTAAAACAAAAGGGTAGATTTTTTCGTTCTGATATTTTTTATCGTCCTGTAATAATTGGCCTATAAGGAAACACTGTTCTCAAATCACTTGACATGCCGCGCAAACAAGATGTAATTTACCCTCGTTTTCAAAAACCACAACACAAGAGCAACGAAGCCCGGAAATCAGGGCTTTTAAATTAATAATCATCCATGACTTACGATAATCTAATATACTGGATAGCTTTAAAATCCATTCCGGGAATCGGCAACGCTTCGATATTTTCCTTGCTGGAAAAATTCGATTCCATCGAATCTATTTTTCACGCTTCTCCGAAAGAACTTTCGCGAATTGACGGAATCAGTAAAAAAAGCGCGACGCGCATCGCCGGTTATAAAGAATGGGATAAAGCGCGACAACAACTGGACAAACTCAATAAATTAAACATAAATATTATTACCTTTCGGGATAAATGTTATCCGGCACTTCTGGCCAATATTTATGACCGGCCGGCTTTTCTGTATGTGCAAGGAGAGCTGGAAAAAGACGAAATTGACTTGGCCGTAGTAGGCTCCAGAACGGCCAGCACCTACGGGAAATACACGACAGAAAGAATAAGCCGAGAGCTGGCGCAAAAAGGCATAACAGTAGTGAGCGGCATGGCGCGCGGCATAGACACCTCAGCGCATCGCGGCGCGCTATCGGCCCACGGCCGCACTATCGCCGTACTGGGAAGCGGTTTGGATGTCATTTATCCGCCGGAAAACGTAAAATTATTCGCTGAAATCAAGGAAAACGGCGCCGTCATCTCGGAATTTCCTCCCGGCACGCCTCCTCTTGCGGCAAATTTCCCTTCGCGCAACCGCATCATCAGCGGCATGTCTTATGGTGTTTTAGTCGTGGAAGCGGGAGAAAAAAGCGGCTCTTTGATTACCGCTAGGCTGGCGGCGGAACAGGGCCGGGAAGTTTTTGCCGTACCCGGAAGCGTGGAAATTCCTACTTCGCGCGGAACGAACAAGCTGATTAAGGAAGGGGCAAAATTGATTGAAAACGCCGAAGATATACTGGAAGAAATTATTCCCCAGCTGGGAAAAATGAAAAATCTCAAATCTCCGGCAAGTTCCGCAAACAATAACCGGCAGACGGAAAGGCAACCAGATCTTACTGCGGCGGAAAAACAGATTTTTGATTTAATTTCCGAAAAAAATATCCACGTTGATGATATTATCACCGCCACGGACGCGCCGCCTGCGGATGTTTTGGGCACCCTGATGTCTTTGGAATTAAAAGGTTTAATAACTCAGCATCACGGAAAACTATTTTCCCGAAGAAAATAATTTATCTTTACAAATTGGAAACTGTCATTTATAGGGTGCGGCAATATGTAAAGGATGGGTATGGCAAATTCACTAATCGTGGTGGAATCTCCCACCAAAGTTAAAACAATAAAAAAGTTTCTCGGTTCCGACTTTAATGTCATTGCTTCCATGGGGCACATCAAGGATTTACCTAAAAGCAAGCTGGGCATTGATTTGGAAAAAGATTTCGAACCGACTTATAAAGTAATTGAAACAAAGAAAAAAACAATTGATGAGCTGAAAAAAGCGGCCCAAAAAGCAGAACGCATTTATCTTGCTCCCGACCCTGACCGTGAGGGGGAAGCAATTGCCTGGCACATTGCTGAAGTGGTAAAAGACAAGAGTAAAACTATCTATCGCGTCCTGTTCAACGACCTTACTAAAAAAACAGTTCTGGAAGCTCTGGAAAAACCGCGGGGGCTGGACTTCGATAAATACGAAGCGCAGCAAACCCGCCGTATTCTGGATCGTCTCGTCGGTTATCAGATAAGCCCCATTTTATGGGACAAAGTAAAAAGAGGACTGAGCGCCGGCCGTGTGCAATCCGTCGCGGTGCGGCTGATTTGCGAGAGAGAAAAAGAAATAAACAGCTTCATCCCAGAGGAATACTGGAACCTGCTGGCACAATTTGAAGGAAGCAATCCTCCGGTCTTTGAAGCAAAACTCATCAAAATCGACGGCAAAAAGGCGAAAATCGTTAACGGGGAACAGGCCTCACAACTGGCCGATACGCTAAAAAAAGCGGCTTTTGTCGTTAAAAAGCTGGAAAAAAAGGAACTGAAGCGTTCGGCGCTGCCTCCTTTTACCACCAGCAAATTGCAGCAGGAGGCGTCACGCTCTTTGAGATTTTCCGCCAAGAAAACCATGCGTATCGCCCAAAAACTCTACGAGGGCATTGAGTTGGGCAAAGAAGGCTCCGTCGGCCTGATCACATATATGCGTACCGACTCTTACCGGATTGCCGACGAAGCAATGGCCGCCGTGCGCGACTATATCAGGGAAAATTATTCCGCCGAATACCTGCCGCCCAAACCTCTGTATTATAAAAACGCGCAAAAGGCGCAGGATGCCCATGAAGCTATCAGACCCTCAAGTATTTCCTACAAGCCGCAGGGCATCAAAGAATATTTGACGAATGATGAATTCAAGCTCTATCAACTTATTTGGAACCGTTTTGTTGCCAGCCAGATGAATCCGGCCCTCTTCGACCAAACCACCATTGATATCGCCGGCGAACATTGCATTTTCCGCGCGCAGGGACAGGTTATGAAATTCGCCGGTTTCACGATTGTTTACACAGAAGGCAAAGAGGAAAAAGAAGAAGAAAACGGGATGAATAAACTGCTTCCGGAGGTAAAGGAAAAAGAAGAGTTAAAACTGCTTAAACTGGAGACGCAGCAAAAATTTACCCAGCCACCGCCCCGTTTTTCGGAAGCCTCGCTGGTGCGCGAACTGGAGGAAAAAGGCATCGGCCGCCCCAGCACCTATGCCGCGATTCTTTCCACGATTCAGGAGCGTGAATACGTACGGCTGGAAAAGGGGAGATTCTTCCCTACTGAACTGGGAATCATTGTCACCGAACTATTGGTAAAAAGCTTCCCTTCCGTACTCGATGTGGCTTTTACGGCGGACATGGAAAACAAACTGGACCTGATTGAAGAAGGCAAGAGCAAGCGCGTGGAGACGCTCACCAAATTTTATCATCCGTTCACACAGGAACTGGAAAAGGCAAAGAACGAAATGAGGGACATCAAACGTGAAGAAACCCCCACGGATCTGGTCTGTGAGAAATGCAATTCACCCATGGTAATCAGATGGGGAAAAAATGGACGGTTTTTATGCTGCTCCAACTATCCCCAATGCAAAAACACTATGAACTTCACCCATGATGAAAACGGCAAAGTTCAACACGTGAAAAACCACACAACCGATATTCGATGCAACAAGTGCGGCAAGGACATGGTGGTCAAGGAAGGGCGTTTCGGGCAGTTTCTGGCCTGTTCGGCCTATCCGGAATGCAAGAACACCATGAATATAGCCAAAGACGAAAACGGCGACATCGTCGCGCAGGAAACACCGACAACGAACGAAGTTTGTGAATTGTGCGGCAAACCGATGGCCGTCAAACGCGGACGCTACGGCCAGTTCCTCGGCTGCACCGGCTACCCGGAATGCAAAAACATCAAAAAAATAAGCAAAGACGGCAAAATAACGCCGCAAGAAACCGTCATCACGAACGAGGTTTGTGAATTGTGCGGCAAACCGATGGCCGTCAAACGCGGACGCTACGGTCAATTCCTGGGCTGTACTGGCTACCCGGAATGCAAAAACATCAAAAAACTCCCAAAAAATAAATCAGCGGAATGAAATCTGCCCAAGTCATTATTATCGGCGGCGGCCTGGCCGGATGCGAAGCGGCCTGGCAGCTTTTAAGACGCGGCCACAGTGTGTGCCTCTATGAAATGAAGCCGCAAAAATTTTCTCCCGCCCATAAAATGGAATCTCTCGCCGAACTGGTCTGCAGCAATTCTTTAAAGTCCAACAGTCCGGATAGCGCTCCGGGTTTGCTGAAAAACGAAATGAGATGTCTCAATTCTTTGATCATGTGCGCTGCGGATGCCGCAGCTGTAAGCGCAGGTAGTGCGCTTGCCGTTGACCGCGTAACTTTTTCACAAAACGTGGAAAAAAAACTCTGCGCCGAAAAAAATTTTACTTTGATCAGAAAGGAATGCGCCAATATCCCTGAAGGATTCCTGACCATTATCGCCACCGGCCCTCTTACCTCTGATGCTTTGGCCAATCAAATAACCGAATTACTCGGCAGTTCCTACTTATACTTTTATGACGCCATCGCGCCGATTGTAGAAGCGAATTCCATCGACAGGAAAAAAGTTTACTGGGCTTCGCGCTATGATAAAGGAACACCGGATTATCTTAATTGCCCGCTGTCCGAAAAAGAATACAAAATTTTCCACAGAGAATTACTTGCCGGAGAAAAAGTGGCGCTTAAGCCGTTTGAAGAAATCCGTCACTTCGAAGGCTGTCTGCCGATAGAAATATTGGCGGCGCGCGGCAAAAATGCGCTGGCTTTCGGCCCGATGAAACCTGTCGGTCTGCCCAATCCGGCAACCGGCAAAACGCCATATGCAGTTGTTCAGCTGCGCCGTGAAAATTATGCCGCCACTCTTTTTAACATGGTGGGATTTCAAACAAAACTTACCTGGCCGGAACAGAAACGAATTTTTCGCCTCATTCCCGGTTTGGAAAACGCGCATTTTGCTCGCTACGGCAGTATTCACCGCAATACCTATATTGATTCCCCTTCCCTTCTGCAAAAATCACTGCAACTAAAAACGAAACCAAATGTTTTTTTCGCCGGGCAAATCACCGGCGTGGAAGGATATCTCGAATCGGCGGCCATGGGACTTTTAGCCGGTTTAAATGCGGCTTTCATAAAAGAAGGCAGAAAATTGGAACCGCCGCCTGAAGCCACCGCCCTCGGAGCGCTGATTCATTACATAACCTGCAAGCCGAGCATGTCTTTTCAACCCATGAATATAAATTTTGGTCTGTTGGAAAAACATCAGGAAAATAAAACCAACAAAAAAGACAAAAAACGAATTTACGTAGAAACAGCGCATCATGCTCTCAATCTGTGGATGAGCAGTCAAAAGTTGAATCAGGAATCCATAAAAGTATGATTACTATTAAAATCCCGTTTTTTACCTCATGAAGTTGCGCTTTTCCTTCACCCGCTGCTATTCCATTCGGCCCGATTGTATATATATCTAATTGATTTTAGTGCAAAACCAACTCTCTTGAACCTGCGGCAATCAGAAGCGCCAATTCGTTCAAATTGCTTGACTTATCGTCTGGTTTAATGATTAAAAACTACCATGTTCTTCCGAACTGAGGTAAGGGTAAATGATCAAGAACCATATTTAAAAGCAGGAGGATTAGATATGATAAAAAAGATTATTGCGATTGTTGCCATTTGCTTATTTTCCGTTTTGACGTTAGGCGGAATCGCCAGCGCTCAAAACGAAATTATCGGAATATGGAAAACCGTTTCCGATGAAGGTGCGGATAAGGGCAAAGCTAAATCCTACGTCGAAATCTTTGAAAAAGATGGGGCATATTTCGGAAAAGTATCCAAGCTGCTTTTAAAACCGCAAGATACCCTCTGTGAAAAATGCGCGGGAGAGTTAAAAAACAAACCCGTGGTGGGCATGATAATCATTAAGGACATGAAAAAAACGGGGAAAACTGACGAAGAACTCGGAGAAGAATACGCTGGCGGCTCGGTCATGGACCCGGATCAGGGTAAAACTTACAAATGCAAAATATGGGTCAAGGGAGATGTTCTAACGCTAAGAGGATTTCTTGGCATTCCCACGCTCGGAAGAAGCCAAAAATGGTTCAGAGTAAAATAAAAGAGTGAATGGAAGGCTTTGAAAAAACTTTCAAGTCTTTCCATTTCTACAATGAAAATAATTCACATATCAATTTGTGAATCCGACATCACATTATCGGCTGAAGCAAAAAACCGCGTCCCATAAATAAGTCCATTGAAAGGTATTGACGAGCAAAAAAAGTATGATTTAAACTAAAGGGGAAAAACTTTAAGGAGGATTAGCGATGAAAAAAACATTATTCGTAATCCTGACGTTCATGATTGCATTCAACTTTGCCTGTCCAATTATGGTCCGGGCAGAAACACAATACTCTCCGGCAACAACTCCGACGGAGACATCGGCTGAGCCATCGGTCAGAATAAAAGTCGTTGACATCCTTCTTGTCAGACCACCCTGCGCGGTCGGCTCAATAATCTCCACCGCGGTCTACTTAGCCACATGTATTCCTGCTTTTATCATTGGTGTGGACGAACCGGCGGCACAATATCTGGTTGAAGCTCCCTGGCGATTCACCTCCTACAGATACATTGGTGAATTCAACCACTACAAAGATGAACGGCCCATCATGGGGGTTTGGGAATTTTAATTTCCCGAAATAACTTTTCCCGGAACCCCCTGTGGTATATCTGTATCTTATTGCGTCTTAGACACGCGCCTGTTTTTGCAAAAAACAGGCGCATTTACTGAAGACAATTTAACAACGTATTTCCCGCATAAACAGAAAAAGGGGCCGAATATAAATCCGGCCCCTGAAATATTTGGTTGCGGGGACAGGATTTGAACCTGTGACCTTTGGGTTATGAGCCCAACGAGCTACCAAACTGCTCCACCCCGCGATCTTACTTCTTTCAAGAAAATGATTTTACACCATTAACTCCAATATTTGTCAAGGAGTTATTTCACCAAAGCTTTCCACCATCATTATTTTTACAAACTTCAAAAACATTTTGATTATTTTTATTCGGTTATGTAGCCCATGAAACGGTAAACAAGCTTCGCCGCCAGAAAATCCGGCGCAACAATACCGGGAAGCGGCGCAAGTTCCACCACGTCAAAACCGCGAATATCGCATATTTGTGAAATCCTTTTTAGCAAGCGTAAGACTTGATTCCAGTAAAGACCACCGGGTTCCGGCGTGCCGGTGGACGGCATAATGGACGGGTCAAAAACATCCAAATCAATGCTCACGTAAACATCGCCGCGCAGATTTTTACAGATTTTCTCGAGCCAATCTTTGTTGTCTAAAATTAAATCGGCGCTGAAACTTTTTACTTTACTTTTCGATAAATACTCCGCTTCCTCCTTACTCATGCTTCTTATGCCCGCCTGAATCACCGGACATACCTCGGCAATCCTTCTGGCTACACAGGCATGACTGTAAGGAGAATTTTGATAATTGTCCCGAAGATCAGCATGCGCATCAAGCTGCACCACGGTTAGCCGCGGGTATTTTTCCGCCAGAGCCTGCACGGCGCCCAAACTTACACTGTGTTCGCCTCCCAACATTACCGGGATTTTATTCAGCGCGACAATCCGGGCAATTTTTTTACGCACCAAACTAACCATATTTCTCGGTCCACGGGCATCAACATTTAAAGGCTCGGCTGTATTAATACCGCACAAATATGTTTCTTTTTTCAATTCTTCATCATATAATTCCATGTTACCCGACGCCTCAATAATTGCCATTGGTCCCCGTCTGCTTCCCGGCTGATAAGTGGAAGTCAAATCATAGGGAACGGGAATAACCGCGAATTTCGCGTCGCGCAACAAACATGATGGATATATTCCACCGAAATTCATATACTTACGCCTCCTTCCCGCCGAGAGCGGTAGCGACTCAGGAAAAATTTTCCATCGTCATAGTAAAGAAACGAATAATGTTTTACCCAATCACCCAAGGCGATAAATTTTTTTTCTTTCCCATTAATCACAAAATTACGCACAACAGCATGATGAGAATGTCCCAAAATAACGACATCATAGTCTTTTTCGAGCCTCTCTCCAGCATAAGAAGACATTTTTTCAAACAACGCCCCGCCGTTTCCTTTGTTTAATTCTTTGCTGGCGGCGGAACTCAAGCCGGCAATACCCCATAAAATCGGCGAGGGGATAAAACGTTGAAAATGATAAAACGCGCGGCTGCGCAATATTTTCCTAAACATCATATAAACCATATTGGTTTTATCCGCCGTGTCCCCGTGAGCAATCAGAAAATTTTTGCCATCAATTCTCAATTCAGCCCATTCCTCAAATACTTTCATTCCCAAAACGGCATGGAAATATTCTTTCATAAAAAAATCATGGTTGCCTTCAAACAAATGAATTCTGATTCCCGCTTGCTTAAGCTCGACCAGCTTATCGATGATCAATTTGAAATCGGGATAAATGCTATCTTTGCGACAAAACCAAAAATCAAATAAATCACCGACAATGAATAAATCTTCGATATAAACCGGCTCGCAATCCCTCCTGTCCGCCTGGATGAGAGACGAAATTTTGCCTCTTTGCAGGTCGTCGAAAAAATCCATAAGACGCCCGTATTTTTCGTCTGAAGAACTTTTCAAGTGAGCGTCGGATATAAAAACAGCTTTCACGATGCATTTCTCTATATAAAATTTTTTTTGAGTATTAGCAGATAACCGCTCCCAAGGTCAATATGCCTGGACGGATAAATTTTATCCCACTAAACACCGCATGAAAACAGCGCTATTTGATTCTTGTCTTGTGCGTTGTTTTTTGCTAGTTTTACATGCAGTGCCGCTTAATGTAAAGGACATAATTACCCGGTAATGACAACTGAAGGTTTGAAATGAAAGAAACTCAAAATGCAATAAAAAGAGCAATTGAAGTCTTAAGAATAGAAGCTCAGAGCATTCTGAGCCTGATTAATAAGCTTGACCGCAATTTTTCCCGGGCGGTGAACTTAATCTATAAATCAAAAGGCAGAGTTATTATTACCGGAATCGGCAAATCCGGTTTGATAGGCAAAAAAATAGTGGCCACGCTCACCAGCACCGGCACTCAGGCGCTTTTTTTGCATCCCGTCGAAGGCATTCATGGCGATCTGGGCATTGTCACAAAAGAAGATGTTCTGCTGGCGATTTCCAACAGCGGGGAAACCCGTGAGCTTGTCCCGATTATTTCTTCTGCCCGCCATATCGGAACCCCCATTATCACTTTTACCGGAAAACGTGCATCAACGCTGGCGCAGGCCAGCGATATTGTCATCGACGTTTCTGTGGAAAAAGAGGCCTGTCCTTTCGGCCTGACTCCCACTTCCAGCTCCACCGCCGCGCTGGCCATGGGTGATGCCCTGGCTATCGCTTTGATTGATAAAAAACGATTCAAAGAAAAAGATTTCTATAAATTTCATCCGGGCGGCAACCTGGGCGCAAGACTAAAGGAGCCGGTGAGGGAAGCAATGATCGTCGGAAAGAAAATTCCCCGGATATTCAGCGGCACATCCGTACAAAAAGCCATTCAGGAGATTGACCGCAAAAACGTGGGGTTTGTCCTGATTACCGACAAGAAAAACAAACTTCTGGGCATTTTAACGGATGGGGACGTGCGCCGCATGATTGGAAACGGTGTTTCCTTCGAAGGCAAAACAATCGATGAAATGATGACGCGTAATCCCAAGACGATAGACGAAAACGCGACACTTGCGCAGGCCGTAGAACAGATGCAGAAAAAAGAAATTACCGCCTTTGCCGTGGTCAACGGGAAGAAGACTCTCCGGGGATACATTCACATGCATGATATCCTGGGTCGCGGTGGTTCTGTTAATATTTCTCTGACATCTTAAACAAGGTGGAATTTGTCCATGGCTCTTTACGAATTTGACGGAAAAATACCGTTTGTTCCATCAGATTCCTTTGTTCATCCCAACGCCGTTTTAATCGGCGACGTGAAAATCGGGCATGAATGCTTAATTGCGCCCGGAGCTTCTATCCGGGCCGATTTTGGACCGGTCGTAATCGGAGACCGTTGCAGTATCCAAGACAACGCCGTCATCCATGTTTTTCCCGGCTCTGCAGTAACCATAGGCAATGATGTTACTATCGCTCACAGCGTCTTGATTCATGACGCACAAATAAAATCACGCTGTGTTATCGGCATGGGATCGATATTGCTTTTCAATGTCGTTTGCGAAGAAGACGTTTTTGTTTCCGCGGGATCATTGATAAAAAACGGCATGCGCATTCCCGCCGGCAAGAACGTATCTGGCAACCCGGCGGTCATCACCCACGATGTCACCAGTAACCAAAAATTAACGGCGAAAGCGGGTATTGATTACTATCGCGAACTTTGTAAAAAATACCTTGCCACAATGAAGGAATTAAATTGACATCTTCATGTAAGCCAAAAACAACTGACCCGGCAAACATAAAAATTAGCATCATTATACCCGTATTCAACGAAAAAAACACAATCCAAGAAATCATAAATGCCGTTTTGGCCACCCCTTATAAAAAAGAAGTTTTGGTCATAGATGACGGTTCCACAGACGGAACAGGTGAAATATTAAACAATTTCAGACATCCCGATGTGAAAATATTTTTACACGGGAAAAATTACGGAAAAGGCAGAGCCATACAAACGGGATTCGATAATTCCCAGGGTGACATAATTATCATCCAGGATGCTGATCTGGAATATGACCCGCGCGAATACCGCATTCTTCTGCAACCTATCTTCGACGGCAGGGCTGACGTCGTCTACGGCTCGCGTTTCATGGGCCTCGGCGCGCATCGCGTATTATATTTCTGGCATTACCTCGGCAATAAATGCCTCACTTTGCTGTCCAATATCTTTACTGATTTGAACCTGACAGATATGGAGTGCTGCTACAAAGTATTTACCAGAGAGGCCATCAGAGAAATAAGCATAAAGGAAAACCGCTTCGGTTTTGAACCGGAAATAACAGCAAAAATCGCCAAAAAAAAATTGCGCATTTATGAAGTCCCCGTGTCCTACTATGGCAGAACATACGCCGAAGGGAAAAAAACAAACTGGAAGGACGGATTTCGGGCAATATACTGTATTATCAGGTACAATCTTTTCGGATGAGCCTTCTTCCCAGAATTCCCCGTCATTTGTTTTGAGGTTTCACCTTTTTATAATCTTTCTTAACAAATAAAACACAAAGGTCGTCCGAGTACACCGTTTTCCACGCTTGTTCTTCAATCATCAGGGAATGAATCTTTGTTTTTGCCGGCAGCAAAAAAGCATCGTGCGGATATTTTCTTAAAAATATCCTCCAATCTTTTCCGCCGCGCAAAAAATCGAAATATTCCTTTTGAACATGTTCGGGATATACTGTCTCGTATCTGCCATCCATAGCAACCTTGCATCGGGGATAGCATGACCAGATCAGATATTCCCCCCACGGAAATGAAGGCGCTATGTTGCCTTCAAAGGAATTTTCATCCAGCCACTTTAATGCCCCTGTGGGGAAAACATTGGACGGCGCCGAAAGCGAAAATGTGGGCAACACGTCCAGAAAAGCCGTTTTCTTCACAAGAGAATTAGCCGATAAATAAAAGACGATAAGCAATATCGGCGTCAGCCATGCTATACGCTGTAAAACAAGCCGGCTTTTTAAAAATTCTCTCATCCCCGATAACGCACCGGGCATAAATACCGCAAACACGACACCCAAAAAGACGACATGCCGGACATGCTTAACGCCCATAAATACTGCCGCCGCGATGATTACCGTTTCTGTCAAATGTCTTTTTCCCCGAAAAAGAAAAGATGATAAGCAAGCAACACTGAGCGCACCGAAGATAATAATGGGCTCACGCATGAATTCAATTTTCCATGCGTCAAATACGGAAAGCCATTCCCATATTTCCGGACGCGGCATGGTGACCGCTTTAATTATATACCGCCAATAGTCAATCCCGTACGGATTGACCAGTGTCACAAGGACAGCAGCGATAAATATAAAAACAAAAGGCATAAATTTCTTTCCCGACAATCCTTCGCCCAAAGCATAAAGAGCAATTAAGCCAAGGCCGGCGACAAAACCTCCGTGCAAATTACACCACAAAAGCTGGACGGGTATAATCCCTAACAGAAAAAACCACCTTCCGTCTTTTCTGGCGATTTCTATAAGGTAAATAGATAAAGTAAAAAATAAATAGGTGAATATCTGTGCCCTCATTACCGGCACATACCCCCAGCGCATCAACATAAGGCTTAGGCTGATACATAGGAAAGCGAAGACCGGAGTTGCCCCCCTTTGCAAAACCGTACGGTACATGATGTAAATAGTCAGCACGATAAGAGTATAACGGAGCAACTGGATTCCTGCCGGCCCCAGATATTTAAGTAAAGGATATAAAATTACGCCGGTGAGCCATTCGTGGTACACCCACACGGGCTTTGTCGGCGTATATGCAAATACATCTTGATACGGGAAATAACCGTTTTCCCAGAAAACTCTGCCGAAGGCCAAATAACCCCACAGGTCGAAATCAACCAAAGAGTGGGAAAACAGGCCGATAAACAAGAAACAAAATCCAACGGCAATGATGCAGGCATTGATGTATTTGAATGTTTTTTCCTTCATGATCGTGTCATTCATTATCTGCTTTCTTTATAAGACTAGTTCTCCCTGTTTCTGGCAAAAATTGACGGCAACGAGCGATAGATTGATAAGATAATTAACAAAATAAAAAAAGATTGGCAAATATTTGTCAATCTTTTCAAATACAGATGGTAGGCGGTGCTGGGATTGAACCAGCGACTTCTACCGTGTGAAGGTAGCACTCTCCCGCTGAGTTAACCGCCCGATGTCGATTTGCTATAGCTTAAAGTTTGCGCCATTTCAAGGAAATTTCTTCCATCCGCGTCCCTGCTTAATATCCAAAATAAAGCATGTTTTGCGACCAAAACAAATTACAATAACGAAAAATATTTTTTGTGATTTAGCCAAGCAATGATTTGCCGATCCCCCGCTATTCACGGAATTGCTGGATAGCGGAGGAATCGGCTATTTTTAGTTTGGCGACAGGAAGGCGCGCTTTAATTAAAGCATTTCATAGATGCCGGCGGCTCCCATACCACCACCAATACACATGGAAACGATTCCCCGTTTCGCGCCGCGGCGTTTCATTTCATGTAAAAGCTGCGCGGTTAGTTTCGCGCCGGTGCAGCCCAGCGGATGCCCTAAAGCAATCGCACCGCCGTTGGGATTGATATCACCTCTCCAATATCGATCTTCAATACCAATTTTACGGCAACTATAAATCGCCTGCGAGGCGAAGGCTTCATTAATTTCAAAAAGTTCAATGTCGTCTGTGGTCAAACCAGCCATTTTTAATACTTTGGGTATAGCTACAGAAGGACCGATTCCCATTTCTTCTGGTCTGCAACCCGCGACGGCATAATATGTCAACTTAGCGAGAGGCTTCAAACCAAGTTGCTGCGCTTTTTCCGCCGTCATCAACATGGAAAAGGCCGCACCATCCGTCATTTGCGAAGAATTTCCGGCGGTACAGGAACCTCCCGCTTTAAAGGGAGATTTTAACTTAGCCATGTCTTCCAATTTTGCCGGCCATCTCACACCATCATCCATATCGAAAATAACCCTTTCCCGGATTCTTTTGCCGTTTTTAACTTTATACTTATAGGCCTCAATCGGAATAATTTCTTCCTTGAATTTTCCCTCTTTAATCGCTTCGTACGCCCGGCGGTTACTCTCCAGCCCGAACTTATCCAGATCTTCCCGGGCAATATTGTAGTTTGCGGCCACATTCTCCGCGGTTACACCCATGCTAACCCAAAGATAAGGCTTATCCCATGGGTATTCCGGCATTGGCCGCTGCGCAGAACCACCCATTGGTATATGGGTCATCGTTTCGCAACCACCGGCAATAATGATATCCGACCATCCGGCGCGGATTTTCGCTGTCGCGTCAGCAATTGACTGTAAACCGGACGAGCAAAAACGGTTAACTGTCATACCGGCGACAGAAATCGGCAAACCCGCACCTATGGCAATTGTTCTTCCCAAAATCATTCCTTGTTCCGCCTCGGGAAAAGCGCAACCGCAGATTAAATCATCCACATCCTCCGGTTTAACTTGCGGCAATCTGGCCATCAAACCCTTTACCACCTGAACTGCAAATTCATCGGCCCGGGTTTGAGACAATCCGCCTCGCTTATACCTTCCACCGGGGCTTCTTACAGATTCAACAATTACAGCTTCACGCATGATCTTCCTCCTTAAAATATGTCTATTCTTTATCTCTTTCCAAACGGCGGCAAGTCATTCAGCCAACTCCGCCGATAACTTACCGCCTCTTAAATTAATTACGCAGGGGTTTCCCCGTATTGAGCATATGGATGATTCTTTCCAGCGTTTTTGCTTCTCCCAATAGAGAGACAAAAGCTTCCTTTTCCAGGTCAAGAATATCCTGCTCCGTGACCCACGTACCTTCGGCGCAATCGCCGCCGGAAATTATATAAGCAACCTTTCTGGAAACATGCACATCATAATCCGAAATAAAGTTTCCATGGCGCATATTATAAAGAGCCGCGTCAATCAAACCTCGAAAATTTTCACCCATAACGGGAATCATGGCCGGTTTGGGTTTTCTGTAAAATTTGGCGAGGCCCAAGACAGCCTGTTTGGCATCCCAAATGTGCTGGTCGCGGCTGAGGCTGATACCTTCAGATTTGCGGATATAACCAAGTTCCATGGCCTCGGCGGCACTGGTAGACACTTTAGCCTGCGCGATATTCTGAAAAACTTTCGCGTAAATCTGTTGCAGATTCATACCGTCATCCACGCAACCGTCGGGAATCCCTTCCGTGCAGCGCACCATCAACTCTTTAACACCACCACCGGCGGGAATAAGGCCAACACCTACTTCTACCAAACCCATGTATGTTTCGCCATGGGGCTGACATTTAGCGCCGTGAATAGCCATTTCACAGCCGCCGCCCAAAGCCATACCCGCCGGAGCGGTAACAACAGGCTTGGACAGATACTTCATCCTCATATTCGCGTTTTGGAGTTCTTCCACACCCTGGGCAATCAGATCCCATTGTTTCTTCTGCGCGGCATCGAGCACAAACAAAATATTGGCGCCCACGGAGAAATTTGTGGCGTGATTTGCCACAACCATACCGACGAAATCTTTCTCGACGATGTCGCAGCTCTCATAAATCATTTTGGTCAGATCCTGCTCAATCGCGTTCATCTTCGTGTGAAATTCGAGACAAACAACGCCGTCGCCTATATCAACCAATGTCGCGGCCTGATTGCTCTTCACAACTTTCTTGCGCTCTTTGAGTGAGGGAAGCAAGATGATTTTCGGATTTTCCGCCATCTTCACGTAAGTTTTTTTGGAGAAGTCATAGTAGTAGGTTCCGTCTTTTTTCTTCACATAGAAAGATTTATGCTTGGCTTTGAGCATGTCTTCTACTTTTTTGGGAACTTTAAGCTTCAATTTTTTCATTACTTCAACAGCTTCTTTGACTCCAACAGCATCCCAGGTTTCAAAAGGACCCATTTCATGGTTATAGCCCCATTTCATCGCGTTATCGATGCCGACAATTGTATTGCTGATTTCCGGAACACGATTTGCCGCGTAGATGAAGTTTCTACACAGATACTCGCGTGCAACTTCCGCAGCAATGTCCGTGCCGTTAAATATGACTTTAAGTTTATCGGCAAAGCTACCAGGTGTCTGTTTTGCTTTTTCAATGGATTCGAATACAGGTTTGGTTGGAACAACATATTCCATCTTCTTGTAGTCAAGAACCAATTTTACCTTTTTACCTTTTTCATCTTTGGTTCTTTTGTAATAGCCCTGACCGGTTTTATTGCCGAGCCATTTATTCTCCATCATCTTCAGGGTTACTTCATTCGGTTTGTAAAATTCGCGCATCTCATCATTGGGCACGCCGTCATATATGTTCTTACTGACGTGATAACCAACATCGAGACCTACCAGATCAATAGTCCCAAAAATGGCGGAGCCGGGTCTTCCCAGGGGCTTGCTGATAATGGCGTCTATCTCTTCTACTTTAAGGCCTTTGCTGAACATCACATGCGCGGCATTTGCCAGGTCAAAACTGCCGATACGATTGCCGATAAAGTTCGGCCTGTCTTTGCAGACAACCACTCCCTTGCCCAAAACGCTTTCGGAAAACTGCACCATATAATCCACAACCGCTTTTTTCGTCTTTTCCCCGGGAATTATTTCCAGAAGCCTCATATAGCGAGGCGGGTTGAAGAAGTGCATACCCAAAAAACGCTCTTTTATCTGCGGTTTAAGTTTCGCCGATATATCTTTGATGGGGATACCCGATGTATTCGTGGTTACAATGCAGGTGTCTTTCACGACTTTCTCTACCTTGGCAAAAAGATCCTGCTTAATTTTGAGATTTTCCACAACCACCTCAATAACCAGATCGACATCAGCCAACATATTCAAATTATCTTCAAAATTGCCGATTTTGATCATGGAAGCGTTTTTCTTGGTATAAAACGCGGATGGCTTGGATTTCAGCGCCCCGTCCAGACCATTCTGGGCAAACCTGTTGCGCCACGCCGGACTTTGTTCGGTAAGTCCTTTTTTCTTATCCGCCTCCGTCAAATCGAAGGGAATGATGTCCAGAAGACAGCATTCAATACCGGCATTAGTCAAATGAGCGGCGATGGTTGCTCCCATCACGCCCGCTCCTAAAACACCGACTTTTTTAATCTCATACGTCATTTTTTCCTCCTTAGCATTTTCTGCTGAATAAACTTTATATTGTCTCCCCTGAGAATATCGTTGATCGGCTTTTTCGTATCGAGGCCAAGCACATGCCCGGCCTCAATACTGATTTATTAATAAGCAAAAGCCTCTTCGGTCATCTCCAGAGGAGCTTTTTCATCCATTTTTACCGCTTCGCAACGGGCTTTTACTGTTGTCAGAATCTCTACAGCAAAAAATCTCGCTGAAGCAACCCTCCCAAAATAGAAAGCCGCTTCTTTATTTTCCTTCTGTAGCGCTTTTTGTTTTTCCGGAGTATCTGCTCCTTTTTCTTTGTAAATAGCCGCAAGTTTGTCCGCGGCGATTCCGGCGGCGGCAATCAGAAAATGGCCCACTAACACATCTCCGAAAATCTCCATGAATTTATAGGCATTGAGAATGGGAAGCAGGAAATTACCCGCTTTGCCCGCTTGTACGAAAAACATGGTAAGCTCTATACAAGCGTTGGCGGCTTCTTCCAAAATAGCCGTGTATTTACCCAATTCCTTGTGCTCTTTCATTTTCTTGATATTTTTTTGAACCTCGCCGAAAAGATTCATGGCGTTCATTCCTTTTCTCTGGCCTAACCCCCTGCCGACGAGCGTCAGAGCCTGGATACCGTTAGTGCCTTCATATATAGTGGCAATTTTCTCGTCACGCAGATACTGTTCCATGGGATATTCAGAGCAATAACCATAGCCGCCGTAAACATCCATGCCTGTAGAACATATCAAAAGCCCCTTGTCGGAGCAGTAAGCCTTGACCACCGTGGTCATCAAATCCAGGTATCCTTCCCAGTTCGCTTTTTCTTCCTCTGTTTTGGCAACCGTGGACTTATCCATGCAATAAGCGACAAAGTAGCACATGGAGCGCATGCCTTCGATGTGCGACTTCATCCACATAAGTTTACGGCGGATGTCCGGATGATTTATAATGGTTACCGGTTTGGCGTTGGGGTCTTTACCCGCCATAATATCGTTGCCCTGAATACGTTCCTTCGCGTATTGAACGGCATGCTCATAGGCGGCGGAAGCCGAATCCAGTCCCTGCATACCTGTCCCCAACCGTGCCTCGTTCATCATCTGGAACATAATTTTCATGCCCTCACACTGGCCGCCTAGCAGTTCGCCAATACATTTACCGTTTTCGCCGAAATTCAATGTTGCCGTCGCCGAACCTTTTATGCCCATCTTGTGCTCAATACCGCCGGTATTAACGTCATTAGGCTCACCCAGAGATCCGTCATCATTGACTCTGATTTTCGGGACGATGAAAAGAGAAATACCCTTTGTCCCGGGGGGATCGCCTTCAATGCGGGCAAGCACAGGATGGACGATGTTTTCCGTAAGATCGTGATCGCCGGAAGAAATGAAACATTTTGTCCCGGTAATTAAGTATTTACCGTCTGGAAGTTTTTTGGCCGTTGTTTTGACCAGGTTAAGGTCACTTCCCGCCCCCGGTTCGGTAAGGCACATTGTACCCGCCCATTCACCGGAGTACATTTTATACATATATTTGTTTTTCTGCTCCTCCGTGCCGTAGCTGTGAATAAGACCGGCAGCGCCGTGTGTCAGTCCAGGATACATCTGGAAAGCGTAATTCGCCGCCCCGATGAGCTCCGTTATGGCAAAGTTGACCGTGCGCGGCAAACCCTGCCCGCCAACTTCCGGAGATTCCCCGGCAGCAAGCCAACCGCCTTCATTGTACTTCTTCCATACCTCATGGAAACACTTGGGCACGGATACTTTTCCATCTTTAAACGTGCACCCTTCTTTATCCCCTTCGGCCAGGGTAGGCGCAATGATATTAACCGCCAATTTTTCCGCTTCTCTGAGAACCATCAATAAATCATCTTTGGTAAAATCCTTGAATGCTTCTGTTTCGAACAATTTATCAATCTGCAGCTGCTCGAACAACACAAACTCCTGATCTCTTGTGTTTACCAATAAATTACTCATGACAACCACCTTTCTTTTTTATTTGAAAAAATTTGTATTTTTTAGAATATCCATCGTGCTTTTGTCACAAGCTTCTAATGAATATCTCCCTTACGAATTTAGCTGTCCCGTAAATTTTTTTCTCCTTAATGTCAGGAAAAATATACGGAGAAATAACATCTCCACACAAGCTCCGGAGAGCATAACGTTTTTGATTAAAATTCATGAAGAGAGAATTCTTTTGCCTGTGCGGCTGCGCCACACAATCAACCGGCCTGTTCCCGTCATTGATGATTTGCGGATTAAATTTTTTGGTCAGATTTCTTCGCTGGGGTTGCAACATGTAACTCATAAGAATCCTAAGCAGTTTGATATTGTTAAAAAATTCAACGCCAGCGAAAACACGCCGGGAAAACCAAACGTCGATTTTTTCATCAAAAAGCACCGGGGCTTGCTGATTAAAATTACCGATATCATCCATCAAGATTTGGCCGCAGATTTCTTCTTTTGCTTTTTTTTAATGATGAACGGAAATCTCGCCCAACTCGGATATTTTGGCTATCTCATCAACAGTAACGCGCTGTGGATTCCTTTTTAAAAAACAGAGCCCATGCTGAACTGAGAGTCAACTTCCTGCGGCTGTACTTTTGTGTGCCCTTGCATTATAAAGAGCATCACTCAAATCGTGTTACAGTGGGAAATACAGCCAAGCTTGGACAACCGGTCAATTCCTGACCAGCAGTCAGAAGCTTTTTAGAACAATCATCCGGTAAAGTCAAGAGAAAAAAACTTTTCTTGCAGAAAACCATAATCTTAAATGTATTTAAATACTTAACGCTTACGACGATGCGTTTTCACTTTAACGGGATAACGTCGGTGGTTTGACGGTAATTTGCGAGAGATTGTTCGGTCCCGCGGGAAGGAGCTTATTTTTTCTCTAATCTCATGACAAAAAACGAACTGAAAAATTTCGGCAAGAGTTGAGAAACAAACAAGTCTACTTTGAACAAACATCTGTAGATTGGTGCCGGTATAGGTATTTTCATGGAAATTCCGCCGGTCAGAAAATAGGAAAGCGAAGAAAAATGGCAGACAGACGACATTCTGCCTTGATAAAGTTCTTTTATAGGGTCATCCCATTTTCTATCCCCAAAAAAAATCAGGTGGGGAAGAGCCAGGTTAGCTGATTTTAACGGCCCCTGTATATCACCGAGCCTCGGTTCACTGATGTCCAAAGATGAAAATTCATGATGGACCTTTTCATAGATAATTTTAGAAATAACGGAAAAGTAAGGCTCCGTTATTATAACCAACCCGCCTTTCTTCAGCACTAATGAAGATTTCACGAGAAAACTTACCGGGTCTTTCAGATGATGCAATACATTGGTCACAGTAATTATATCAAGACTTTCGCGCTCGATTTTTCCACATTTATCAATATCATGACAGTCAAAAACAATGTCCAGATAATCAAGATCGAGAATATCGCTGGTTATGACATTGCTGTAGAACAATTTCAGCGGCGATGTACCGCTTCCTACCTCAAGAATTCTTTTCCCTCCGATGTCATCGATGCCTGAAAACTGAATTTCAAAAAGCTTTTCGTACCAAAACAACAAACTTTTGTTGCCGAACAGTCTTTGTCTGTTTCTCCGCGTCAAACTGCGATCAAGCTCAACTGCCTTTTCGTTGTACATAGTTTTTACCATCAGGTACGGTCAGCTCCGCCTTTATATGAAAAGGCATTTATATAAATTTAATCCTCTTCGCCGCGAAGACGACCATTTTCAGCAAAAGCCAGCCATGCCGCCAGCGGCTGATATTTGTGGTGCCATAAATGCGATGACGGTAACGGATGGGAATTTCCACGACTTTCAGATTCAATTTGGCTGCGCCGAACAAAAGGTCAAAATCACCGAAGGGGTCAAAATCGCCAAAATAGGAACGGTTGGCGGCAATTTTTTTATAATCTTCTTTCCACAGAGCCTTAGTTCCGCATAAAGTGTCCTTGATGGGCTGCCCCAGAAGCCAGGAGAAAGCCAGACTGAAGAATTTATTGCCGAGGAAGTTGAAAAAACGCATGGCCTGTCTTCCCAACGGATATACCAGGCGCACGCCGTTGACAAATTCTCCCTTGCCGCTGGCCAAGACTTCATAAAAGCGGGGCAAATCCTCTGCCGGCACGGTAAGATCGGCATCCAGAATCATCAGAATGTCGCCGGAAGCGTGTTCGAATCCCAGACGCACCGCGTCGCCCTTGCCCCTTCCCTTCTGGCGCAGGAGAACAGCCTGACTCTGCGGACTGTTTTTTATCGATTCTTCAATAACCTCATAAGTATTATCCGTGGAATTGCCTTCCACAAAAATCAATTCCGTGCTTTCTCCCATTTGCGGAACGGATGAAAATATGCGGGAGATATTTCCCGCCTCATTGCGCGCGGGCACAACCACCGATACTTTCGGGGCTTTTCTGCCTTCCGCCGCCCGGCCAGACGGTCGCGCCACGATAAAATGAGTAAGAGCGAACCAGCGCAAAGGCCAGATTTTAGCCAAAAACCGGTTGAACAAAGAATCAAGCAGGGGGGTACGCAAAGGCCAGATGATTTCTTCCCAGTGCCTGATGAGTTCAAAATCGGCAAGCAAAAGCAAACCGCTGATGTCTTCCAGCGTCAGCCAGTTCTGCAGCAAATTAGGTCTGGCCAGACCTAATTTCCGGACCATCCCCAAAGGCCACTCCCACAAACGGCTGTAAAAATTTATGATAACCCTCGTGCGCGAAGAGGCGTGCTCCCGGACTCTTTTCAGGACAGTCTGCACGTCCCACAAGTCATTGATCAGGTCAGAAAGAATTATAAAATCAAACTTTTCGTTTATGTTAAATTCATGGGCGTCGGCTTCCAAAAAGTTCAACTGGGGGTATTTCAGCCTTGCCCGTTCCAGCATCCGCGTTGAAAAATCAATCCCCACTCCATGGGCAGGCGCAAGCGCGGCCAGCAAATCGCCCTGACCGCAACCGATTTCCAGCACTCTCTGGCCGGGCGGGACGACAAATTGCATTATCCGCTCCAGACGCCGGTGATAATAGCCGCTCAAAGTCCGCCGCCTGTCCATTTCCCCGGCGACCTTATCCCAGTGCGCAATGCGCGCGCGCTGATATTTTTTATCAACCGCTTTGTTTTCTTCCAAAATATTTTCCGCCACTTTATTTAACCGGCTGCATCATTAATTTTAAAAACAACATTTCGAACGCGGCATGTTCAACAACATAATTCAGCTTTTCTCATTTAGCCACAATAATTTTATCCAGAAGACGGTACGCTTTCTGATAATGCTCCTCCGCTTCCTCGGAAAAGCCTTTCTGCCTTAAAATTTCCGCCAAATAAAAATGGGCCTGCGGATATTTAATCCCCAGCCTTACCGCCTCCCGGAGATGTTTTTCCGCTTCATCAACTTTACCCATGCGCAACAAAACAACGCCCATATTGCTATGACTGAGCGCGTTTGACGGATTTATTTTTAAAGCTATTTTGTATTGTTCGACGGCCTCGCTGTCTCTGCCCAGCATCCAATAAGCCACGCCAAAGTGGTTATAAATACCGTCATCCTCCGCCCATAACTCCCTCGCTTTTTGCAGATGATGAAGCGCTTCCCGCGGCATTTCTTTGCTGATGAAATAATTAGCCATATTTTTATGCGACACAAAGTTTTCATCAGCCACGTCTAATGCCCGTCGCCACAGAGTGTAACTGTTTTCCCAGGTTTTAAGTTGGTAATGGGAGGCAACTATCAAAGCAACAATCGCCGCCGCGGAAACTACAGAGACCAGTTTTATCGCCCATGATTTGTTAAAAATACCGGACACGCCCCACGCCAGCATAACAAACAGGCCGATAAAAGACACATAGGCCCAGCGATCCGCCATAGACTGAAGCCCGACCTGGATAATCCCGATAACGGGAATCATGGTGCCCAGATACCAGAACCAGCCCACGGACAGAAAGGGAAACCGGCGAAAATAAACGCAGACAAAAAAGGTTATGGCGGCAATCAGCAACGCGGCCAAAATAACATGCCCGCAGGGGATATTATGGTTGAACGGATAAAGGACCGTCAGGTCGAAGGGCCAAAACATCTTTTTTATGTACAAGGCGTATGAGATGATGACGTTGGCGGCTCGTTGCATTACCGGTATCTTTTCGAGGGTGGCAATGGTTTTCACCGAATCGGCCGCATACAGCGTTAACACGCTGTCAACGGCCGACAAGGCAAGTAAAGGGGTTTTCTCCAAAAACAGGAAAGATATTTTCTCTTTGCGCGCCGCGACAGGCGGCGGGGCGTTTTGCTCTTCGTCTTGCTGACGTATTTTCGTCCTTTTCAGCGGCCAGTAATCCAAAAGAAGCAGGGCGAACGGCAGCGTCACGACTATCGCTTTGGACATTAAAGCGAGGGCGAAACTAAAAATCACCGACAGGTATCTTTTCCAGCCCGGTGATTTCACATACCACGCATAAAGCAGCATCGTGGTCATCCAGAAGAAAATGCTCAGAACATTTTTGCGCTCCGCTATCCACGCCACCGATTCCACGTTGAGGGGATGCACGGCAAACAGCGCCGCCACAAAGGCGCTGCGCCAGAGCGTCCCCGTAACAATATGCAAAAACAGGAAAAGTAAAACAGCATTGAAAATATGGATAATGACGCTCGTCCAGTGATACCCGCCGGATTTATTCTTGAACAACTGCCAGTCGAGCATGAGCGATATCATCGCCAGCGGATGCCAGTTGCCGGTGCTGATATCAGTGAAGGCATCCTTCACGCTCTGAAAACTGATGCCCTGTCTGGTCAGGTCATTGTCGGTGACATAAACATTATCGTCATAGTTGTTGAATTCATAATTTTGCACCGGCCAATATAGAGACAGAATTAAAACAACCAGTAAAATGCTGACCAAAGCTACCGATTGATTTCTTGTTACCATAAGTTTACCGGACACAACGACTCCTTTTCAGCAGGAGACCACAACATTCCCCTGGATTTTCTCTCGTTTTCAGCGCTTTCGGGACAATGAGCGAAAAAAGAGCAAACGCCGGATAAAAAGGGCGCAAAAGCCTTTGACCTTTTTATAACACATAAAAAGTAAACCTTCACCGGCAATTTTCCCGGCAGGCGAATAAACTAAATAATTTAATTGAACAACGAATGATTTTCTATACAATATAAAAAAAAAGGCGTCGTAAAAAACGCCTCTTTTTTTGGTCGACAACGCGTCAACCGGATCTGCGGCTACCCTGCATTAAGTCCCTGTACCCTGTGGTTTAATATTGCCAGTTTCGTCAATTATATACGTGTTCACACCGGCGGTCGTGGAGACATGTTTCGCGGTCGCGCCTACACAACTTGCGTCCGTTCCCTCGCTAAGATCGACTGAGGTAGAATTATTAAATCCAATGGTGGTTCCTATAGGACAAGTTGTGGCCGTAGGTTCAGAAGCGACATACGCCTGACACGCGGTGTAGTAGCTTTTCAGTTCCGCCTGAGCCTGCGAATTGTAGGCTTTGACGCGGTAATTGACAAACTGCGGTATGGCAATTGCCGCCAGAATGCCGATAATCGCGACGACAATCATCAGTTCAATCAGCGTAAAGCCTTTCTCTTTTTTCATGAATAATTTCATAATATAACCTCCTTATTTTGCTTTCTAAATTATTATTTTTCCACGTTACAATAGCTAGCAACAGGCGTGCCAATAAAAATATTTTCATCAAAATTTTGCCATACAGCTGATTTTTATAGGAATTTCGGGAATAAACCCTTGCCTAAAAAATTCCTAACCGTCGGGGCGACAATGGGAAAAACGGTGTTTTTCACCAAAAACAGTTTATTTGGCCAAAAAAATCCTTTCGAAAAAAGTTCTTGTTAAAAAGAGCCATGAAATAAGCCTGTTACACAGCAAAAATAAATTTATTCCCGCTGATTTGAAAAATATGGTAATAAAAGCCAGATTACAGATACAGGTGATAAAAAATGTATGAAGTTACGATAATTAAATCATTTTCCGCCGCGCATATCCTTTCCCAGGTGGGCGGCAAGTGCGAAGAGCTCCACGGCCATAATTTCAAAGTGGAACTCAGCGTGGGGGCGGCTTCTTTAAACCAGTCCGGTCTTTTGATTGACTTTCGCCTGGTGAAAAAATGGCTGGGGGAAGTCCTCGAAGAAATGGACCACAAACATCTCAACGAAATTTCCGGCTTTGCGGGAATCAATCCTTCAGCGGAAAATGTCGCCCGCCACATCGCGGAAAAAATTATGCCCAAAGCGGAAAAAGAAGGCGTAAAAGTCACGAAGGTTAAAGTCTGGGAATCCGAAAACGCGTGTGTGACTTACACGGGAGACTAAACCGAACAATTAACGCAAAAGCTGAAGAGCCGGTCTGCTCGTCCTGAAAACCTTCAGCCTTTTTCTTGAATAAAATGATTGACATTCAAAATCAAAAAGACTCCCGCAATATCGACATCGAAAAAGTGGGCGTGAAAAATATTAAATACCCGCTAATCGTCCTGGACCGCGCGCGCGGCACACAGCCGGTGGGCGCTTCCATCAACATGTACGTAAATCTGCCGCGACACTTCAAGGGCACGCATATGAGCCGTTTCGTCGAAGTGCTCAATGAATTTCAGGGGCAAATCAGCATAAAAACTTTTCAGGGCATTCTGGAAAAGATACGTCACAAACTCCACGCGCAGTCAGCGCACATGGAAATAGAATTCCCCTATTTTATCGAAAAAACCGCGCCTGTTTCCAAAGCCAAAAGCCTTATGCAATACCGCTGCCTTTTTGCCGGCGAAAACAGCGCTGAAAAGGCCGATTTCCTGGTCGGCGTGACCGTACCGGTAACCACCGTATGCCCCTGTTCCCGCGAAATCAGCAAATTCGGCGCGCATAATCAGCGCGGCATCGTCACCGTCAAGGTGCGTTTCCATAAGTTTTTCTGGATAGAAGACATAATAAAAACAGTGGAAGAATCGGCCAGCAGTGAGGTATACTCTCTGGTAAAACGCACGGATGAAAAATACCTCACGGAAAAGGCTTATCAGAACCCGAAATTCGTGGAGGACATCGTGCGCGGTGTGGCGGTAAAATTAAACGAGGATGATAATTTTACCTGGTACAGCATCGAGGCGGAAAATTTTGAAAGTATCCACAATCACAGCGCTTACGCTTATTTAGAAAAAGGATAAAATCATGGCGGCAAAAAAAACAGGCGGCTTCTTTAATCTTTACAGCCACGGCTTTATCCGCGCGGCGGTTTGCGTTCCCGAACTCAAAGTCGCCGACGTTTTTTTCAACACGGAAAAAACGCTGGAGCTGGCACGCCAGGCGGCCGCGAAAAAAGCGATTATCGCCGTTTTCCCGGAAATGGGATTATCCGCCTACTCCAATGAAGACCTGTTTCATCAGGATGCCGTTTTGCGCGCGGTTCGGGAGGCGCTGGGCATCATCAAAAAGGCTTCGGAAAAAATAAACATCATCATGGCGGTAGGCGCTCCCCTGCAGGCGGATTGCCGCCTTTTTAACTGCGCTATCGTTTTTTATCGCGGAAAAATTCTGGGTGTGGCGGCGAAATCATATCTGCCCAATTACCGTGAATTTTATGAAGGCAGACAGTTCACTCCAGCGGACGCGGCCATGTCTTTTTCCCTTGATTTGGCCGGGCAAAAAAATATTCCTTTCGGCAATGACCTTATTTTTAAAGTCGTCAATATCGAGCATTTTAATTTTTTCCTGGAAATCTGCGAAGACGCCTGGGTGCCCGCGCCGCCTTCATCTTTCGCAGCTATGGCCGGAGCAACCGTCATCGGCAATTTATCCGCCTCCAATATCACTATCGGTAAATCCGAATACCGCCACCAGCTGGCCGCCGATCACTCCGCCCGCTGCGTGGCCGCTTATCTTTACGCCGCGGCAGGACCCGGAGAGTCCACAACCGATTTGGCCTGGGACGGACACGCCATGATTTATGAAAACGGCAATCTGCTGGCCGAATCAAAACGCTTCGCGCCGGAAGCCCAGATTATCTACAGTGACATCGACCTGGACAGACTGGCTCAGGACAGAATGAGGCTCAATACTTTCAGCCAAAACGCCGCCGCGCACAGACAAAAAGCGGCTTCGCTGCGCGCGGTGGAATTCAGCGTGGATATACAGGGCAGTCGGATTCTTCTGGGCAGAGAATATCCGCGCTATCCTTACATACCCGCCGAGCCCGCCCAGCGAGATTTGCGCTGCTATGAAGCCTACAATATCCAGGTGCAGGGGCTTTCCAAGCGCCTCAAGGCCTCAGGCATCAGCAACCTGGTTATCGGTGTCTCCGGCGGACTGGATTCAACGCACGCACTGATGGTCGCGGCGAAAACCATGGATATTTTGAAGCTGCCGCGCAAAAACATCAAGGCTTACACCATGCCCGGTTTTGCCACATCGACCAAGACTTATAAAAACGCGCACAGGCTGATGAAGGCGCTGGGCGTGGAAGCGAACGAAATCGACATCAGGCCGGCCTGCCTGCAAATGCTCAAAGACATAAAACACCCCTTCGCCCGCGGGAAAAAAGTTTACGATATCACGTTTGAAAACGTTCAGGCCGGACAGCGCGCGGCTCATCTTTTCCGCCTGGCCAACATGAGAGGAGCGCTGGTGGTGGGAACAGGCGACCTGAGCGAACTGGCGCTGGGCTGGAGCACCTACGGCATCGGAGACCACATGTCGCATTACAACGTCAATGTCAGCGTCCCCAAAACCCTCATTCAGCATTTAATCCGCTGGGTCGCTGCCACGAATCAGTTCTCCGGGGAAATTTCGCGCATCTTGCTCGACATTCTCGACACGGAAATATCGCCGGAACTGGTGCCGGGAAAAATCAACGGCCAGCCGCACCAGAAAACGGAAGAAGCCATCGGTCCCTATGATCTGCAGGATTTTAACAATTTCTACATTACCCGTTTCGGTTACCTGCCAACCAAGGTGGCTTTTCTGGCCTACTGCGCCTGGAGGGATAAATCAAAAGGCCTCTGGCCTGACATTCCTTCCGCGAAGAAAAAATCTTACACGCTCAAAGAAATTAAAAAATGGCTCTATGTTTATTTATATAAATTTTTCAAAACTTCCCAGTACAAGCGCTCGTGCATTCCCAACGGGCCAAAAGTAGGCTCCGGCGGGTCGCTTTCGCCGCGCGGTGACTGGCGCGCGCCCAGCGACAGCGAAGCTGCGGTTTGGCTGAAAAACTGGGAAAAAATTCCCGATACAGATAATCGCCGATGAAAAATTATTCCGACTTCGACGCGACAGAATTATTTTGTCCCAAGTGTAAAAAAGCGGTGCCGGTGAAAAAAAAGCTTTTGCTTATTCTGCCCCAGGGGGAAAAATACGATTACAGCTGCGTTTTTTGCGGAACTTCCGTGGGAGACAAACTGGTAAAGGATACGGATAACCTAAAACCGGTGTTCCACTGAATCTATCCCTGCCGTTTGCTTTTCTGCAGGGCTTTTTTGAGTTTTTCGGCCATTAAACCGGAGCGACTATCAGCGGATTGGCCTTTATACGCGACACTGACTTCCTTCGTGGAAATATTATCCCCCAGATATTCCGCAGCAACCGAACGACTGTGGACATCCTCGTGGCAATAGACACAAAGATTTTCCCAATTGCTCCCATCCGGCGGATTATAATTATGATTGCCGTCCTTGTGATGCACCGTCAAAAGGTGCCTTCCGGACTGGTCAAACTCACGCCCGCAACGGGCGCAAACCAGACCGTGAATGGCCAGGGATTTTTCGCGGTAATCTTCGCCGGGAGGAAGTTTTTGGCTCTTCTTCATTTCGCGCACCACCTCCCGCGCCGACCGCAAACCACTTTCCGGAGAGGCTTTTCTCGCCTCAGCTTTGACGCGTCCCCATTTGCTCGAAAAAGTTACTTTTGCCATCTTAACTTTTTTTGTCCAGAAAAACCCTGAGAAAAACGCTCACGCCTTTGATTATCGCCAGCCCATTGCTGATTAAATTGAGAAAAGATCCCCTTACCGCCTGCGGCGAGAAGTTGCGGATATCGCCGATGATGCCGCTCGTCGCCGAATAGAATCTGTTTAAACCGTTGGAGAGCACCTGGATTTCATTGCTTATGGTCGTTGTGGAGTTGTTAATGTTTTTCGTCGTCTCTTCGATATTTTTTAAAATAGCCGGCAAGTTTTCATTAAGGGTCCCCAGCGAAACGTTCACGCCCTTCACGGCTCGCCACACTTGCCAGACAACGGGCATGCAAATAATCACTAAAACGATGACGCTGACGCCGATAATCAGCAAAAAAGTTTCCATGCTCATGGATTCATCCTTTATTATTTAGGCATCTCTTTTCTTTTTCTCATTATAGGCGGCAATACCGGCGTCAAGTGCTTTTTTCAACCTCTTTTTTTTGTCTTCCGCCGTTTCCTTACCGGAATGAACCGCTTCAGTAATTTTTTCTCCCGCCCCCAGCACTGATTCTTTTACCGAAGATCCCGCCTCTTTTATTTTTCCCAATGCCTTCTCGTAATCTTCCTGATGCTTTTCCATCTCCTCTTTGGCTTTGGAGATAAGCTCATCGGCTTTCAGTGCCAGTTCCTCGCGTGTTTCCCTGCCGCTTTTGGGGGCAAACAAAATGCCGACAATTGCGCCAACCAAACCGCCAAAAATAAATCCTTTAAAAAAATCACCGCTATCCTGTGACATGACACACCTCCTGGGCAAACTAAAAAAAGTTGCCCGCTATTTTAAAAACTTCATTTTATTTCGTTTTTGAAAAGCCGCAAATACGCGCAAATTATGTTTCTTTATACCACATCAACCTTAATTTATCCATGGAGAACAAAAAAACCGGATATCCGTCGACGAGACGGATATCCGGTTTTTTCCTGCCAGATATTTTGTTTTAAATTATTATTTCGCAGGTTCTTCTGCCGCCGGTGCGGGAGCATCAGCCTGTGCAGGAGCCTCAGCTGGTTGTTCGGCCGCCGGAGCTTCGGCCGCCGGAGCTGGTTCTTCCTTTTTGCAGCCAATCACTGCAAAAGAAGCAACAAAAAGCACGCAAAGCATAATGGCCAATAACTTCTTCATTACTCTTCCCTCCTTTTAGAAATTCAATTTCGGATTTACATATCCGCATTGAGAGTTCACCATACGCTGTTTTTTACTCTTGTCAAGAGGGAAAATGACATTTTTTTACAAAGCTGCGGGGCCATAAAATATTTTAAATTACCAAACGTTGCCTGACTTGTTCATATGTGTTAGCTATACGATACACTCTTAACCAGGAAAATGCTTCGGAGAAGATAAAAATGGAGAAAGTCGGTAAAAAATACAAAGATTTTGATAACTTAGTAAGCTTGGTCAAGAAACTGCGCTCGCCGGCTGGCTGTCCGTGGGACAGAAAGCAAAAATCCGGAGATATCGGCAAATATATTCTGGAAGAAGCATACGAGGTAATTGATGCACTGGAAGCAAAAAATCACCCCGGCGTCAAAGAAGAGCTGGGGGACCTGCTTTTCCAGATACTATTTTTGGCCGAAATCTATGAAGGGGAAAAGTTGTTTTCGCTAAACGACATCATCACCGCGGTCACAGAAAAAATGGTCAGGCGACATCCGCACGTTTTCGGCAATAAAAAAGTGAATTCCGTGCGGCAAGTCAAGGATAACTGGCAAAAAATCAAAAAAGCGGAAAGGGAGAAAAAAGAAGGGGACACAAAACAAAATTTATTCACTCACGTGCCGCGCTCAATGCCGGCCTTAAAACGAGCGCAGAAAATAACCGCCATAGCGGCGGATTACGGCTTCGACTGGTCTTGCGCAAAAGACGTGCAGAAAAAGTTACAGGAAGAAATGCGCGAGTTTTCCGCCGCCCTCAAAAACGGCAAAAAGAACAAAATCGAAGAAGAACTCGGCGATATTCTTTTCACCGTGGTCAATTTAAGCCGCTTTGCGGGCGTTGACGCGGAGACGGCTCTGGGGAAAACAACAAAGAAGTTCCTGCGTCGTTTTTCTTTCGTCGAAAAACAACTTGCCGCCAAGGGCAAGTCCCTGAAAGAGGCAACACTAAAAGAAATGGACAACATCTGGGACAAAGGCAAACAAAAGGAGTTGTAAAAGTGGATTATTTTCTCTGCGTGCTGGGAATGGTTTTTATTATTGAAGGCATTCCCTACTTTGTTTTTCCGGAAAGACTGAAACCGTATCTGGCCAAAATATCCACGATGCCCGAAGCCACGCTCCGCCTGATCGGCATCTCCGCCATCGTCTTCGGATTAATATTGCTGTATTTGGGCCGCCGATAAAGCATTGTCATTGACAACCGGGGATTTTTTGATTATTTGCCGCAATCTTCTTGACTTTTGCCTATGAAATTAAAAGATTTTGCCTATATTCTGCCGGAAGAACTTATTGCCCAGCATCCCTGCCCGCAGAGAGACGCTTCGCGCCTGCTCACGCTGGACAGAAAGAAAAATAAAATAATGGACGGTTTCTTTTTTCAGCTGCCGGAGTTGCTAAGCGCCGGCGATGTCCTGGTTATCAATGATTCAAAGGTGATACCCGCGCGCTTTTTCGGGAAAAAGCACACCGGAGCTGACATAGAAATTCTGCTTCTGGCCAAAAAAGATTCCCGCATATGGGAGGTGCTGCTTAAACCGGCCAAACGCATGCACGTGAAAGACGTGATTATCATGGAAGACAAACTTACGGCAAAGGTAATAGATAGAATATCGGATAAAAAATGGCTTGTGGAATTCAGCGATGCGAAAGACCTGGAAAATTATATTCAGCGCTTCGGACGCGCTCCCCTGCCGCCCTACATCAAACGTGAAAAAGACGCCGAGCAAAGCGCCCAGGACAGGGAAAGATACCAGACAATTTATGCCAGAAATCCCGGCTCCGTCGCGGCACCGACCGCCGGACTGCATTTTTCCGAGGCGGTTTTGCAAGCGCTTAAAGCAAAAGACATTCAGATTGCGCCGATAACTTTGCATGTCGGAGCAGGAACTTTTCTGCCCATCAAAACCGCTGAAGCGGAAGAGCACGTAATGGAAGAAGAATTTTATGAAATAAGCGCGGTGGCGGCGGATATCATCAACGGCGCCCGGCGCGTTGTCGCCGTGGGCACAACTTCCACCAGGGCGCTGGAAAGCGCCACGGACACAAACGGCCGGGTTCACCCGCAAGCGGGATTTACCCGCCTTTTCATTTATCCCGGCTACAAATTTAAAAAAGTGAACGCGCTTTTAACGAATTTTCATCTGCCGCAGTCATCCCTTTTTCTGCTCGTCTGCGCTTTTGCCGGTAAAGATTTCATTAAGAGAGCATATCAGCACGCGGTGAAGAGTTCCTATCGTTTCTACAGCTACGGCGATTGCATGTTGATTATTTAGGAAAATCAAATGAGCTTCTCTTTTCAAATTATCGGAAAAGACACCTCCAGCTTCGCCCGGCTGGGGGAAATGACTACAGCACACGGCACGGTAAATACACCCGCATTCATGCCGGTGGGCACACAGGGGACGGTTAAATCGCTGCTGCCGGAAGAAATAAGAAAATGCGGCGTACAAATAATTTTGGGGAACACTTATCACCTTTACTTACGGCCCGGTCATGAAACCATTAAAAAATTGGGAGGGCTGCACCGTTTTATGAACTGGTCTTACCCGATTCTTACGGATAGCGGCGGCTTTCAGGTGTACAGCCTTGCACAGCTGCGCAAAATTTTACCCGGCGGAGTAATGTTTCGCTCTCATATCGACGGTTCTGAACATTTTTTAACGCCGCAGAAAGCTATCGAGGTGCAGGAAGCTCTGGACGCCGACATCATGATGTGCCTTGACGACTGCACTCCCTACCCCGCCACGCACGACGAGACACAGAAATCTCTTGAACTCACCTTAAAATGGGCAAATCTTTGCCTGGAAGCGAAAAATAACAGCCATCAGGCTCTTTTCGGAATTATCCAGGGAGGCGCTTACCCCGACTTGCGCAAATTAGCCGCGAGAGAAACGGTAAAACTCGGATTTAACGGTTATGCCTTGGGCGGGTTAAGCGTCGGCGAGCCGAAAATTTTAATGCAGGAGATTACCAAAAGCATCGCACCGGAGCTGCCTGCGGATAAACCACGTTATCTTATGGGTGTCGGTACGCCGGAAGACATCGTTTTCGCCGTGTCCTGCGGCGCGGATTTGTTCGACTGCGTTATACCGACGCGCTCGGCACGGCACGGATTATTGTTTACAAATGAAGAAAAGATTGTTATAAAAAATGCCCGCTGGCGGGAAAGTGATATTCCGCTGGACGAAACATGTGATTGTTATACTTGCAAGAATTTCTCCCGAGCATATTTGAGGCACCTTTATGTTGCCGGTGAGATACTGGCTATGATATTAAACACTATTCACAATGTCCGTTACTATGAGCGGCTTATGGAACGCATCAGGGAAGCTTTGAAAGAAAAACGCTTCTCACAATTTAAAAATGAATTCTTAACCAATAAAGGAGGTAATTAATTTGACATCAATAGCATATGCAATGGGCGGTAATCCGGGCGGTGCGGCAGGCGGCGCGGAAAGCGGCTGGGGTTTTATTCTCCCCATGATTGTAATCTTTGTTATTTTTTATTTTTTGCTCATTCGTCCTCAGCAAAAAAAACAAAAAGAACTAAAGGCCATGATCGATAATCTCGCTTACGGGGATACGGTAATTACCAGCGGTGGCATTCACGGAAAGATCACCGGCCTTACCGATACGATCGCAACTTTGGAAATTGCGGACAAAGTCAGAATTAAGGTTTCGCGCAGCGCTATCGGGGCCATTATTCAAAAGGCGGGGGCGCCCGCGCCGAAAGCATAGCTCGGGAAAGGGGCGATTCATGTTCACATCTTTAAAACTCAGAATATCCATTACGATAATCGTTTGCCTTGCCGCCTTGATTTTTTTGATACCTACTTTTGTTTCCGATATTCCGGCACCCTGGAACAAATTTCTCCCCAGGGAAAAAATTCACCTCGGGCTCGATTTGCAGGGAGGCATGCATTTGGTAATGGAAGTGGATACGGGAAAAGCCATAGAATCGATGATGGTGCGAACTTCGGACAATTTGAAAGAATCGTTGATGAATAAACGAATCCGTTTCCGCAATCTCAAAATATCCGATAATGGCATGATTTCCTTGGAATTGACCGAATCAGCCGCAAAAACAGATTTGGAAAAACTTCTCCGCAGCGAATACCCGGATTTGGAAATAGATTCAACCAGCACGCTGGAAGGCAAGCAACTTGTCAATATAAGACTGAACAACAAAAGAGCGCTGGAGCTACAAAAAAACACCGTGGAACATTCTCTGGAAACAATCAGAAACAGAGTTGACCAATTCGGAATTACGGAGCCGGAAATCGTTCCTCAGGGAAACAATCGCATAATGATTCAGCTGCCCGGAATTAAAGATCCGGAAAGAGCGAAGAATCTGATCGGGAAAACCGCTCTGCTGGAATTCAAACTTGTGGACGACGAGCATTCTCTGGAAAACGCCCTGCGCGGTAATATACCCGAAGGATCCATGATCGCTTACGGTATTAGTGAAGGCAGCGGAGTGGGACAAAGAGGTTCGGTGCCTTATTTGCTGAAAAGTAAGACTTTGCTTACCGGAGCCTCTTTAGAAACCGCAAGGGTACAAATTTCCGACCGCTTCGGTGAACCTTCCGTATCTTTAAAGTTCAGTTCTCAGGGGGCAGTTGATTTTGACCGGATTACCGCGGAAAATGTCCGCCGCCGCCTCGCCATTGTTTTAGACGGCGTCGTCCATTCCGCGCCTGTAATTCAGGAAAGGATCTCCGGCGGACAAGCCCAGATATCAGGCAACATGACTATGGAAGAAGCAAGAGACCTGGCCATTGTTTTGCGCGCTGGTGCGCTGCCCGCTCCGGTCAACATCCTGGAAGAAAGAACCGTTGGCCCATCTCTGGGAGGTGATTCAATCAGACAGGGTATAATAGCCACAATTATCGGCTCTCTTCTGGTTATCCTTTTTATGCTTGTTTATTATCGTCTTTCCGGCGCAGTTGCCAACATCGCTCTCATTCTGAATATATTTATGATTATGGCGGTTCTTGCCGCTTTCCGGGCAACGCTGACCCTGCCCGGTATCGCCGGCATGCTCCTTGTCGTCGGCTGCGCGGTAGACGCGAATATTCTGATCTTTGAAAGAATCCGCGAAGAATTGCGAACAGGGAAAACCGTGCGTCTGGCTCTTGATACTGGTTATAACAGAGCCTTCATCACCATCATCGATACCCACATTACGGGTATTGTGGCCTCGTGCTTCCTGCTGATGTTCGGCACCGGCCCGATCAAGGGTTTCGCCGTGACAACAATCATCGGTCTTCTGGCCAGTCTCTTCACCGCCGTTTTCGTCACGAGAGTGATTTTTGATTACTGCACTCAAAACTATAACATAAAAAAAATGAGCATTTAAAATACAAACGCATACAGGAGATATTAAATTATGATGGAGTTGATCAAACCCGGTATTAACATAGATTTTGTCGGAAAGCTGAAGTATGCGGTTGTTTTTTCCACTATACTGATTCTTATTGGTATCGGATCGATTATTTATCACGGCGGTTTGAATCCCGGTATTGATTTCGCCGGCGGAACCATAATTCAGGTAAAATTTCAGAAGAATGTTTCCGCTGATCAAATCAGGGCAGCCATTCAATCGACAAAGCTGTCGAACAGCATCATCCAGCAGTTCGGCGCCAATGAATTTTTGATCCGCACACATGAATCCTTTTCCGACCAGCAGATCCTTGCCGCCAATGTGCAACAGCCGCTGACCGCTGCTTTTAATCAAGACTACGAAATAAGACGCGTAGAGGTCGTCGGCTCAAAAGTCGGCGCCGACTTTACCAGGAAGGCAATCATTGCCGTTATTCTTTCCTGGCTGGCAATACTGATTTATGTGGCCTGGCGATTCGAATTCCGTTACGCCGCGGGAGGAATTCTCGCCCTGGTTCATGACACCGTGATCGTCATCGGGGCTGTTTCCATAATGAACATGGAATTCACCATATCCATTCTCGCGGCAGTCATTTTCGTTATCGGTTTTTCCATTAATGACACTATCGTCACGCTGGACAGAATCAGGGAAATAGTAAAAAAGAATCCCAAACAGAAACTCAGTGATGTCATCAACTCCGCGATCAACCAGACTCTGAGTAGAACCATTTTGACCTCACTTACCGTGTTTTTCACTGTGCTGGCCCTGTATATTTTCGGCGGGGCGGTCATCCGCGATTTTGCTTTCGCCCTGCTGATCGGGACCGTTGTCGGCACTTATTCTACAATATACATTGCCTGCCCCAGCGTACTGCTTTTTGAAAAGATACAACCGACCAAGACGAAAAGGACTAAATAAATTGTTTTCCGCGGGTTCCGTAGCGCTTACCATATTTTTGCTGATACTTTTCGCAGGGATTTATTTAACCTTTTTCGATTTGTTGGGAACTGTCGTTATTTTTTTAGATGTGCTTTTCTACTCTCTTTTTCATGGATTCGACCAAATCAGCGGCGTAATTATTGTATTTTTACTTTTCATCGCCATAGCTGCCGAAACAGTGGATTTTTTCCTGGTGGAAAAGGGCGCGCTCCAGCCGGTAATCACAAAAAAAAAATTGGGGGTTACCGCCATAAGCGCGGTTGCCGGAGCGTTTATCATGGCCCCTTTGTGGGGCGGGCCGGGCATTTGGGGAGGCTTTTTTCTGGGCGGATTAGCCACTCTGATAATAATGGAAATATTTCATAAAAAAAAATTAAAATACCATTATCATGCATCCAATCGAAATATTTTCACTTTGGCTATAAGAAAATTTTTCAAGGGCGTGATTGCTCTTTTCATGGTAGCCGTTTCTCTATCCCATATTTATTCATAAAGGTTTAAATAAAGATGACCAAGAGTAATGATAAAATGAAGGAAGAAAAAACAAAATCAAAGGTGCAGGAATACACCGAAGCAATAATCATCGCGATTTTAATCGCCCTGTTTATCAGAACTTTTATAATCGCCGCCTACAAAATTCCTTCCCGTTCCATGGAACCCACATTATTGGTCGGCGACCATTTATTGGTGAACAAATTCATCTACGGCGTAAAAATACCCCTGCTGAGACGGACCATCATTCCCGTCACCGAACCCAAAAGAGGGGATATTATCGTTTTTATTTATCCCCATGACCGTTCCAAGGATTTTATTAAGCGGGTCATTGGCGTGGGCGGAGATAAAATTGAAATCAAGAACAAAAAAATTTTCCTCAACGGCAAAGAATACACCGATAGTCACGGTGTTTACACAGATGACATGGTTTACCCTGCGGCTATGCAACCGCGGGACAATTTTGGCCCAGTTGTCGTGCCACCCGATAACATTTTTGTCATGGGCGACAACCGGGATGAAAGCGCCGACAGCCGTTTCTGGGGGTTTGTCCATTTGAAGGATGTCGAGGGAAAAGCGCTTATTATTTACTGGTCATGGAACAGCGAAGAAAAGGAAAACATCTTGGGGAAGCTGCGCTGGAATCGCTTGGGAAATCTGCTGCATTGAAAGCATTTTCTCCTTTTAACGCCGCAAAACATATTATTACTTGACACATAAGCCTCATAGTTGTATAAGTTTAACCTAGAAAAATTAAGACCTTTTAATTTGATCCGGTGAGATTAAAAAAGGAAAAATACATGAAGGAATATCGCATTCATAACGCACATGGCCTTTCTCCCGCCGGGGAAAGGCTTTTTTATTGCACAGAATTCAGCTCTTCCCTGAACGTGACCTTATCACCTTTGCTTGAGGTTGAATGATATGACACAAAACAAAAGCAAAACAGTAATGGATAAAGACGGCATTGACCGTTGCTTGACCAGAATCGCTTATGAAATTCTGGAAAAAAACAAGGGAATAGAAAACCTTGTTTTGGTGGGTATAAGAACCGGCGGCGTCTATCTTGCAGAGAGATTGCAGAAAAAAATAACAGCCATTGAAGGAACCAGTATTCCCCTGGGCATTCTGGACATTACCCTTTACCGTGATGACATCTCCACCGCCAAGAAAAAACCACGTCTGGGAAAAACAAAAATACCTTTTTCCCTTGACGACAAGAAAGTCGTGCTTATCGACGACGTTCTTTTCACGGGACGCACTATCCGCGCCGCCATGGACGCTCTGATTGACTTCGGCCGGCCCAAAATGATTCAGCTTGCCGTATTGATTGATCGCGGCCACCGCGAGCTTCCGATACGTGCGGATTTTGTCGGCAAAAATCTCCCTTCTTCACTTTGGGAGGCGGTCAGCGTAAATCTGGTGGAAAAAAACGGCATGGATGAAGTCGTCATAAAAGAGGAAAATTAAACTTGTAGCAACGGACTTATTTATGAAATTCGACAAAAAAGATCTTCTGGGCATAAAAGACCTTTCCGTGAATGAAATAAATCTTATTTTGGAAACAGCAGAGTCTTTCCTGGAAGTTTCCACCCGTAAAATCAAAAAAGTGCCGACGCTTCGCGGCAAAACGATAATCAATCTGTTTTACGAAGCGAGCACCCGCACCAGAACATCATTTGAAATAGCCGCCAAGAGACTCAGCGCCGACACCATCAACATTTCCGCCTCCACCAGTTCCGTGGTCAAGGGAGAAACACTCATCGACACGGCACGCAACCTGGAGGCGATGAATCCGGATATAATCGTCATCCGCCACAGCGCATCGGGAGCGCCGCATCTGCTGGCTTCGCTGGTCAGGCAGTCAATTATCAACGCCGGTGACGGAGCGCACGAACATCCCACCCAGGCGCTTCTGGACATGATGACTATTAAAGAAAAAAAGGGGAAAATTGCCGGTTTAAAAATAGCGATTGTCGGCGACATCGCGCACAGCCGCGTGGCCCGTTCCAACATTTACGGCTTATCCAAAATGGGCGCGCACGTAACTTTGGCCGGTCCGGCGACAATGATACCCCGTCATATAGAGCAAATGGGAGTAAAGGTTTTCACCAAAATGGAAGACGCTATTGCCGGGGCCGATGTTATCATGATGCTGCGCATTCAGCTGGAGCGACAAAATCAAAACATCTTTCCGTCGCTGCGTGAATATTCGCAACGATATTGCCTGAATCGTGGCAATATCGGGCTGGCTAAAAAAACCGCCATCGTTATGCATCCGGGGCCGCTCAACCGTGGCGTGGAAATATCCCCCGATATCGCCGACGATCCATCGAGATCGGTTATCCTTGATCAGGTCAACAAAGGTGTCGCTGTGCGCATGGCCCTTCTATATTTGCTGGGCGGAGGTCACGAATGAGATTATTATTAAAAGGAGCGAGGATTATCGATCCGGCGCAAAAAATAGATTCTCCTCTGGATATTTTAATTCAGGACGGAAAAATTGCCGAACTGGGCAAGGACATTGCCAGAGCAGGTAAAGCAAAAACCGCCGGGGAAACAAAAATTATCGATTTAACCGGCATGGTTGTTACGCCCGGTTTGATTGATATGCACACCCATCTGCGTGAACCAGGTTTTGAATATAAGGAGACTATCGCTTCCGGCTGTGCTGCCGCCGTAAAGGGCGGATTCACTTCAATTGCCTGCATGCCCAATACTTTCCCGGTAAACGATAACCGCTCAATTACCGAATTTATCCGCAGGAAAGCCGCCGAGGCCAATCTGGCCAATGTCTACCCCATCGGCGCAATAAGCGTGGGTTCCGAAGGCAAATGCCTGACGGAGTTCTGGGATCTTAAAGACGCCGGAGTGGTTGCTCTTTCCGATGACGGCAGACCGGTAATGGACGCGGCTTTAATGCGCCGCGCCCTGGAGTATGCTCACTCTTTGGATTTGCCCGTCATCCAGCATTGCGAAGACATCAATCTTTCCATGGGAGGATTGATGAATGAAGGCTATTACTCCACTATTTTGGGTCTGCGCGGCATTCCTTCCCTCGCGGAAGAAACCATGATCGCACGCGATATTTTAATTGCCGAATTCACCGGCACATCAGTTCACTTCGCGCACGTAAGCACAGCAGGTTCCGTGCGTCTGGTGCGCGAAGCCAAAAAGAGGAAACTGAAAATAACTGCGGAAACCGCACCCCATTACTTTATCCTTACCGATGAATCCCTGCAGGGTTATGACACAAATTTAAAAGTCAATCCGCCTTTAAGAAGCGCGCAAGATGTCGAGGCAATTAAAGAAGGCCTGACCGACGGAACAATCGACGTCATCGCCTGTGACCACGCTCCTCATGCCCGAACGGATAAAGAGGTAGAGTTTGAGTACGCACAAAACGGCATCAGCGGACTGGAAACTTCCCTGGGCCTAAGCTTTAGTCTTGTACACGAAGGCACGTTAACTTTAGAAAAACTTGCGGAAAAAATGAGCTGGAATCCGGCTCGTATTTTAAATCTGCGGAAAGGCACACTTGCCTGCGGCGTCGATGCAGACATCACTGTGATTAACCCGCAATTGAAATGGATTGTCGATATCAAAAATTTCCGCTCGCGCGGAAAAAACTCGCCTTTTCACAACCGTGTCCTGCTGGGCGGGGCTATACTGACCATAGTGGGCGGAGAAATCAAATATGCTGCGCCCTCTTTAAAATTATGACCAAAGAAAGTCTCAAAAGCAGTGCCTTTATCCTTCGCTGTCTCAATTATGCGGAATCCGACTTAATCGTTACCTTTTACAGCCGTGATTTCGGTAAAATAAAGGGAATGGCCAAAGGCGCCAAAAAAAGCAAAAAGCGTTTTGTTAACGTATTTGAACCGTTTTCCCTGACCAAAATTATCTTTTCCCACCAAAAATCCGACTCGTTGGCATTTATTGAATCCTGTGAAATTATAGACCATTACTCAAACATCCGCGGCGATTTGGAAAAAACTCTTATCGCGTCCTATTTTGTCGACTTGACGGATAATTTCAGCCCGGAGGGAAAGGCAAATACAAATGTTTTTGAACTTCTGCAAAATTTTTTACTTTTACTGAGTAACGAAGCGGCAACCGAATCAACTTTGCGGTTCTTTGAAATGCACCTGCTGAAACTAACCGGATTTGAACCGACACTCGATCATTGTATCCGGTGCAAAGCCCCCGTCACCAACGGAACATCATATTACTTCCACCCCCGGGAAGGGGGAATTAAGTGCGCCGCCTGCGCCCGGCCGGAAAGATATGATTTGCCAATATCGGCCGGAACAGTGCGTACATTACTTTTAGGCAAGGATGTGGATGTTGAAAAAATTAAGCTGATTACTTTATCCGATTCGCTGGCCATGGAATGTCGCAGCATCCTCACCGGTTTTATTACGCATGTATTGAGACGTGAAGTCAAATCTTTTCATGTCCTGGAACAGGTGCGAAAAATGAATTTCTCCAAAACCTAAAGATAATTTCCATCCGCAACAAACAGCAGCATATAACAGAAAATTATAAAGGGGCTGAAAGGCTTTGTGCCTTTCAGCCCCTTTTCCCTTTTTTTATTTAGGTTTTGGTTTTTTTACCGTTTAGTTTATTTAACGAGAACGGCTTCTACTCTGCGGTTTCTCTGCCTGCCGTCTTTTGTATTATTGTCAGCAATAGGTTTGGACTCCCCGTATCCCACCGCCTCAAGACGCTTTCCGTCGATATTGAATTTGTCGATGATATATTGTTTCACGCTTTTCGCCCGCAGTTCAGAAAGCGTTTGGTTATATTCGGCCGTGCCGACGGCATCCGTGTGACCTTCAATGATAATTTTTGTATCCGGGTATTTATTCATGAAGTTGGCAACGTCTCTGATGTCGCTCTCGTACTGCGGTCTGATATCAGCGCTGTCAAAGTCAAATTCTATATTCAGTTCCACATGGCCCGTTTCCAATATTTCTTTTTCCACTCGCGGTTTTACTTCTTGGACGGGCGCAGGCTCAGCCGCTGCCGCCGGGGCAGGCGCAGGAGCTTCTTTTTTACCGCCGAAATAAAAGGCCATACCCACGGTTGCTTCAAGGTCATGATAAATGCTGCCAATGGCCATCACATGCCTGATATCTCCTCTGATGGCAATGTCATCGGTTACAAAATACTTGATACCAACTCCATAATCAGGAGCAACACGCGTTCTGTCTTTTACACCATCAAGATTGCCTCTGTAGTCGATTGTCTGACCGCCGATTCCCAAAGCGATGAAAGGCACAAAGCGTGAATTGGGCATGAAATGATAAAGAGCTTCGATACGGTAGTTAAAAACGTTGGTGCACTGACTGTCTTTCATGATGGGCGTGGCAAGGTATTCATATTCGGTAGGTATCCAATTTATTGTTGCTTCAATGCCCCAATTTTTGGTGAAATCATAACCGGCACGTAAACCCAAAACAGGCGCCTCATCCAGTTCCTGATTGCCTTCAAACACACCTACTCCAAACATCGGCCCGATATTAAAAGCGCCTGGTCTGATTTGAGCAAACGCTGTTGTACTAAAAACCAATACAGCAATAACCAAAAACAACTTCATTACATTTTTCATAGAATACCTCCTCCCGTTTTTTGAAATTTACGCAAAACCACCTTTACTCTTAACAAAAATTATTTTCTTAAATTTCCACACTTATCGTTATAAGCGATTGAACGATATTTCAGCTTCTTTCGCTCCTTTTTTAAGGAGCATATACCCTATTATGAACCATTGTCAACAAGAAACCTTATTAATATTTTTACGTTAAGAGACAAGCAACCGGCGCACCTGACGGTAACTCCAATATTTTTCTCACCTTTTCCGGTTGACACTATACGCCGGGACATGCTAGTCAGCCGCTATAATAATTGAGGATTACGGGCTATATTGTTTTTTAGCTTGATTTAAGCCGGCGAGGAGGAAGCGGTGACTTTTCAGGAATTAATTTTTGCCTTAGAAAAATACTGGCATGCTCAAGGCTGCGTTATCGTCCAGCCCTACGATATGGAAGTCGGCGCGGGAACATTCCACCCGGCAACGTGTCTGCGCGCACTGGGACCGGAGCCATGGAATGTGGCCTACGTTCAGCCTTCTCGCCGTCCAACTGACGGCCGTTACGGCGAAAATCCCAACCGCCTGCAGCACTATTATCAATACCAGGTAATCATGAAACCATCACCAATCAATATCCAGGACATGTACCTGGATTCACTCAAGAGTTTCGGTATCGATCCGCTGGATCACGACATACGCTTTGTCGAGGATGACTGGGAATCACCCACGCTGGGCGCCTGGGGCCTTGGCTGGGAGGTATGGCTTGACGGAATGGAAATCACCCAATTCACCTATTTTCAGCAAGTGGGCGGATTCGACCTCAATCCCGTGTGCGCCGAATTGACTTACGGTATCGAGCGTATTGCCATGTACATCCAGGGAATAAATAATGTGTTCGACTTGCAGTGGACCGAAAAAATCAAATACGGAGATGTTCATCACCAGAGTGAAGTCGAATTTTCCACTTACAATTTTGAGCTGGCCGATATCGCCATGCTGCGTAAACTTTTTGACATGTATGAAAAAGAAGCCCTGCGAGTTGCCGAAAAGGGGCTTGCCCTCCCCGCTTACGATTACTGTCTGAAATGTTCACATTCTTTTAATTTGCTCAACGCACGCGGAGCAATCAGCGTGGCCGAAAGAACAAGCTATATCGGCAGGGTGCGCAATCTCGCCCGGCTGAGCGCAGAGCTTTTCTTGAAACAGCGCGGAGAAATGAACTATCCCCTTCTAAAAAACAACTAGAGACTCTGGAGACGAAATGAACAACGAGCTGCTTTTTGAAATCGGAACAGAAGAAATTCCCGCCGTCTTTTTGCCTAAAACCATTGTGGATATGGAAGAAATTATTCAAAAACTATTGGTGGAAAAAAGAATAGTTTTTGAAGGAATAAAATGCCTGGCCACGCCAAGGAGGCTGGTTCTTCATATAAAAGATTTGGCACGCAAGCAAGACGATCAAACCTTGGAAAAAATCGGGCCGGCAAAAAAATCCGCCTTTGATGAAAACGGCAAACCGACCAAAGCAGCGCTGGGCTTTGCCCGGAGTGTGGGAATAGAAACACACGAATTAGAAATAATCGTTACGGATAAAGGTGAATACGCTGGCGCCCGTAAAAAAATTGCGGGGAAACCCACGGAAGAACTTCTGCCGGATATTCTCAAAAATTTTCTTATGTCGATCCCGTTTAAAAAATCCATGCGTTGGGGCAGCTGCGATTTGCGCTTTGCGCGCCCGATTCACTGGCTCCTTGCTCTGTACGGCGGAGTTATTATTCCTCTTCAGATTGACAATATTTCCAACGGCAATAAATCTTATGGCCATCGTTTCCTGAGCCCTGCACCTTTTTCCGTTTCCGGCTTTGACGATTATCTGGCCAAGACAAAAAAGAATTTTGTCATTGCCGACCCGAAGGAGAGGGAAAAGATAATTCTCGCCGAAGCGCAAAAAGCAGCAAAACAAGCGGAAGGAAAACTGTTTTACACCGCAGAGCTTCTGGAAACGGTTACTTTTCTTGTAGAATACCCCGTTATCATCCGCGGAAAATTTCACGATAATTTCCTTAAAATTCCGAAAGATGTCATTATCACGACAATGATTTCTCACCAAAAATACTTTCCTGTGGTAAACAACCAGGGCGAACTGCTGCCCTGCTTTATTGCCGTCAGCAACACCAAACCGCGCGACGAAAACATTGTCATCCAGGGCAATGAGCGTGTTCTGCATGCGCGCCTCGCCGACGCTCAATTCTTTTTTGAAGAAGACAAAAAAACCCCTCTGGAAAATCGCGTTGAGTCCTTAAAAAAAGTGGTTTTTCACACGCTACTGGGCACATCATACGAAAAAGTGATGCGATTCCGCAAATTAGCCGCAAAAATAGCGCAAACAATAAAACCGGAAGCAAAAAGTGATGTCGAGCGGGCGGCACTTTTGGCCAAAGCAGATTTGGAAACTCTGATGGTCGGAGAATTCTCCGAGTTACAGGGAATCATCGGCCGGGAATACGCTCTTTTGTCGGGGGAAAAACCGCTCATTGCCAATGCGATATATGAGCATTACCTGCCCATCGTCGCCGGCGGAGAGCTACCCCAAAGTGACGAAGGAGCAATAGTGGGCATCGCGGATAAAATGGACAGTATCGTTGGTTTCTTCGGCGTCGGCCTGGCGCCCACGGGGACAGCGGATCCGTACGCGCTCAGACGACAGGCCATAGGCATAATCAACATTATCCTGTCCAAACATTACGCGCTGTCTCTTGATTACCTCTTTGACGAAAGTTTCCGCTTATTTAAAAATGCTTTCCAAAGACCCTCGACGGAAATAAAGCAAGAAGTGCTGCGATTTTTTGCCGGACGCCTGGAAAATCTGTTCATTTCTCAAGGCTACGACTATGACACAGTAGATGCGGTTTTAGCCGCCGGTTTTAGCGACTTGGTTGCTTGCGAGAAAAAGATAAAAGCCCTGCACGACTTCCGCAAAAATCCGGATTTCGAACCTATCTCGACTGCTTTCAAACGTGTCGACAATATTCTAAGAGGATTTGGCGAGCCTCGATTGAACACAAAACTTTTCCTTATGGATACGGAAAAGAATCTTTTTTCCGCCTTTAAGAAAGTCAGCGGTAAAGTCGAAACAAAAATTAAAGGCAGTGACTATTTCGGCGCCCTGACCGAACTGGCCACCTTGCGTACGCCGGTGGACAATTTCTTCGACCATGTTATGGTCATGGATAAAGATAAAGAAATCCAGTTCAATCGCCTCTCTCTTTTGAAGGAAATATCAGCAATGTTTCACAAGATTGCCGATTTTTCCAAAATTGTTACGGCAGGATAACCTGTGCGGTTTTTCTATTATTTAATACGATAAATCGACCGTATTGTCATTACAACCGCCGGATCTCGAATATAATTTTCGCCTCATGAAATTTCACGTTTCTTTCAACCTTTTTGAATATTTTATTGAAGAAGGGGCGTGAACGGACATTGTCGGGGGGAGGACGGGCGCGGATATTTTAATTATTTCCTTTTACTTTCAGCTATTTATAAACATGC